>Ga0307968_1001955_pt1 | contig 17003 bp, 21 predicted proteins | sample OrgLakmetagen650_FD_201834 | JGI IMG/M metagenome (GOLD analysis project Ga0307968, IMG submission 201834) | Saline water microbial communities from Organic Lake, Antarctica - #650 | ecosystem: Environmental > Aquatic > Non-marine Saline and Alkaline > Saline | place: Antarctica: Organic Lake... | reverse complement strand
TTTATTGTGGAGACGGACGCTTCACTCCAAGCGACTGGAGCTGTACTTTACCAATGCCCCTTGCCAGAACTGAAACAAGTGATCGCCTACTCTTCACACAAGCTACAGCCGTCTGAAAAGCTGTACCTGCCACATGAAAGAGAGATGCTGGCAGTAGTGAAAGCCTTGAACGAATGGCGTCACTACCTGCTTGGCCACATTTTTGATCTCTACTCAGACAACGAGGTTGTCATGTACTTTTTGAGCAGCCATCTTTGACACCTCGACAAGCTCGCTGGGTACAACTCTTCTCAGAGCATGATTTCAACCTCTATCACTTACCTGGAAAGGACAACTTCGCAGCTGACGCACTCAGCCGTCGCCCAGATCATGTCATTGCCAACAACAATCCATCACTTTCTGCGCAAGAACTCAAACTGCAGTGTTCACGAACGCTGCAAGACACGGTCAATAGACTTAACGTTCTACGCTTACCTCACCAAAATCCATCCTTACCTACCTTGCACCCTCTGAGAACTACCAACATTGCGGGAGATTCTGAGATCATTGCCCTTGTAAAAAAGGAAGCACAACCTGACCCTGAGTACTTATCTGTGACCACAGCTGCCAAAGAAGGGCAACTGCCAGATTTCACAGAAATAGACGGTCTTATGTGGTACACACCTGACTCAGAAACTCAGCCACGCCTTTACATACCTGAAGGCCAGGCCCGCACCCAACTAATTAAATAGGCTCATGATTCACCCACTGGTGGACACCTCGGTGTTCACAAGACGCACGAAAGCCTGCACCGCCTACTTTACTGGACCAAAATGTTCCACACGGTGCATGAATACGTGCGCACCTGCATGCAGTGCCTCAGAAACAAATCTACAAACCAACGACCTTTGGGCCTGCTACAACCCTTGCCCCTTCCTGACCACTGCTGGGAGCAAGTCAGCCACGATCTGGTCACAGGGCTGCCAAAAACACCCCGTGGCTATGATACCATAAATACTTTTGTCGACCGCCTTTCAAAGCGGATTCTTTTGGTCCCTACAACAAGCACTAGGCCAAAAGGACGGAACCAGTTCCGGTGGTTGGATGCCACTTTGGCACCTTCCTATTCCTATGTCAGGAACGGGGGGACTTGCACCCCATCCTAGTGGCCTCTTTGCGCACTCTGCACACTTGCAACTCTACAACGTTGCATAAGCCTAATACTCTGTGATCCTTGCATCAGCTCGAGCAGCATTTCTCAATCCAAACTCCCAAAGCTCCCTTGAGTCCTCCCGAGAACACACAGTAAGCGGGCTTCTTATGCATGGGCCTGCCATGTGCCGGTGGCAATGCCTCTGCTGGCCTACACCTAGCCTGATGCAATGGTGTATGATTCCCATACTTGCCCATCTCCTCTTACTGCCTGGTGTCTCCTAGCTCTGGGGGGGAGTGCATGGTGATTCTCTTGCGACACTTACGTTGCCGACCTAGCCTCACTATTGCTCATGGTCGCTCTCGGCCTCCCGTCTCCCTGCCCACGAACTCGGGGTGGAGAAACGTTCCAAACATTTGCTCCCTGGCCCCGATGGGCTGGAGGCTCATTCCAAACACCTGCTCCCTGGCCCCTGCCTCCAGCTAGTAGGGCTGGAGGCTCGTTTCAAACACCTGCTCCCTGGCCCCTCCAGTTAGTTATACACCTTTTCTCAAGGGACGTGTACACACGTAACAAGCGGTGACGACCGCATGGTTTTGGTTGTACAGGGTTATAGAGTTCCTATTCCGTACTTCATGATGATGCACTATGTTTTAACAGGGACGCAGGATGATGTTAGGCAAGTGTTGCTGGCAGCTCCATTGGCATTGCCGTTTTCAATGAGGGACTGGTAGTATTTATGGTAGTTTGCTACAGTATTGGCATTTCCTAGTTTGTGGATAGGGTGGCTGCATGTGTGCTTGCAAAGCATCATGGTAATTGGATAAGAGTTTACAGAGCTGAACGATAAAGCCATCAATCAAAATGTGCGACTGCTAGGCTGCGTATGTAAAACAAGTAGCAAAAATTGTGAGAAGTAAATGGATAGGTGCCAAAGCCTCGAGGTAGGTAGATGCCACAGAAGGTACTTCCCCTTGGGGCCAGCTGTTTTGATGGAGGATCAGCAACACCAGAGGAGGTTGTAATTGACTCTCTAGCAACCTGCTTGAAGAGCAATGGCAAATCCATTGCTGCCAATAACGCCGGCGTGGGACTTGGCTTTGTACTTATAGATGGGCGATTGACTGGTGAAATGCTTTGGCAATGGATTGAGGACATTTCCCTGGGGGATATGGTGGCAGTGGACGTTTGGGTGTGAAAGCTGCTTATCAATCTGGATAAAAAATAAGAGGAAAATGTAGCCCATAACAGAGCCCGGCATTGCAGCACAAGTTCAGGCAGGAACGCCGACCAAGTCTGGGTCAGTTGCTCTGCACCCCGCGATAACACATTTACAACGGGAGTGGCCACAACTTCAGAGTGCTCGCTCAGCTACTCTGCTGTTCTCAATTTTGATGTCCTGGACCAGACCTGAACCTAACATGAATATCATTACTGACGACGTCCTGGGCAATCACAAACGCAGCGCCCTCCCACACAATGCAAGAGAACGGGGATGCAAGCACTGACCCATTCAAGCACAACAAGAGAGGGGGCAGCAAATGCGAAGAAGCATCTTCACGCTGAGGTGCCAGACTGAACAATTGTTACACTTGATAATACTGACGAAGGGCTGGCTCACTGAGTAGAGACGTGGTGTGTTCACACACGAGAGAGGTTCATTCATGTTGACACTTGCCTGAGCGCAATATCTTTACACGAACAGCAGTGCATTCCCTGTGAAGAATGTTGATCAACATAAATACATCTTGGCTGCAAGGTGCTGTTGGTTCCAAGTCAAATATACTGTTTCAATTGAACAAGTCCTTGGTTCTGATTGTGCTTTGCTGTGTGAGGTGTTTTGAAGACAAACAATGGAAGTGCCTGCTTATTTGCTTAATATCTGATTTCAATTCGCTCTTTATACCCGATTAATTACAGTCTCAGCCAGGCAAGTGTTGGTTCAGAGTTCATCTAGCAGCAGGGCCCACAGCAAAAGAGTGATGAACCAGACCATGTTTGATGTTAGACCCTCTTGTTGTGCATGTGCTGCACGAGTTTGTATAAAATGTTATTTGCCTCCCTCAATCTTGTCATCCTCAGTGTGACAGACCCATGCTTTTTTCGTGCCCAAAACTCACAAATGATTCCCCCTCTTTAATTTATTGCGGTCGGTTGGTCCTGGCGGATGCTTGATTGCTTACTAATTTTATTCGTTGTGCCTTTTTTCCCTTTCTAGTTTTTTTTTTGAGGTGCTACAAGTCTGGTGCTACAATAACAATTATCCCAGTTTCTACACGTTTTACATATGCAGCCTAGCAGTCGCACGTTTTGACTGATGGCTTAACTTGTAAACCTTGTACATCTTGAAAGCTGCTTTTCAATTTGGTGCATTTAGGTTAGGCTATCTGTGGCTATATGGGAGAAGCGGTGAATGACTGCGGCTGCTATATATGGCTCCTAGCTCTGCACTTAAAAAGGTATTAATTATGCCTACGCTTTTTGGGGTTCCAAATAATGTGGTACGTTCTGTAGGTGAGGGTGGTATGCACTTAATCCGGTATCTTGCCCTTCTTTGTGTTGTTTAAGGCTGCCACCAGCGTAGGTCCAGTCCTGCCAGTCTTGTACGGCTTGGATTGGATTTGTGTTGGGTTGCAATGTCAGAGCTTTGGGCTGGTTCAGCGTGTACAATAAGTAAAATAACACCATGGTGTAAACAGTTCCGGCATTGACTGTTATTGGTTGAGCCGTACAGCATCACACTGTCAGACAAAGGAGGGAAGAAACACAAAGAAAGAGTTTCAGGCCCAACGTCAGCAAAAGGCAAAAGCGTTCAGGGTGTACTGGTTATGTCTCGGGGGCCTTGTGGGGTTCGATGAAGGTGGTCTCTAAGTCGCTTCCTTACTTTAATAAAGCCTGGAGTCTTTTCAGTGCTAAGGGCAGAGGGGTAGGGGGCGTTATGCATGCTATTGGTTTCCCACTTTGCCTCAAAAATGTCTTTGGCAAATCCTTTCAGCCAATTCTTATTGTAGGCATTGAGGCAGTTTCTGCCTTGAGTATTTCATATGGCAATGATCTGCATATCCCAAGTGAGTCTGGGAAGAGGCGTCTGTATATTGTTCCAGAAGGATACTTCTGCATATTGGAAATGGTTTAAAGGTAACGAGTCCAGGAACTTGCACATGTGTGGGAATTTATGGCAGAGGGATGCGTAGGGATTCGTGGTTATCTTTTATTCCAGGAAGAAAGAAACATTAAAGTGTTGCCTCCGTATTTAGGGCGGCAGAGTAAATGGCATGTCTTGTCACTTAGAACATGGTGTTTCGTGGTAGATGGGACAGCGGATAAAGAAACCAGAGAACTTGGAGGAGAAGGCATTCCAATTGAAATAGAACTGAACAAATAATTACAGTTTAACAGGTACCGACGGAGCACGCACCCATTCTGCACTGCTTACTGCGCTGTGGGCAAGCCACCAAGAGCTACGAGCACAGTCCCGAGCAAGGCAAAGCTGGCTAGTGCTATACCCACTAGCATGATAGCAAACGCCACTCCTTTATTGCAGCCCGTCCTGAAATTTATGGAGAAAACCAAGTGGATTGTGCTTTTGTCTTCCGGGTCGTGATTCAATTTAGGAGCTACAAACAAGCACAGAAGCAAATTACATTTAGAGCATATATAAAGCATGAAATAAAAGGACCATCCTGGAGAAAAGGGCAGACACTGTTGTGAACTGGGCCATACTTTCCCTTATCAGCTAGAAAATATCGGGCAAGAGGTATTCCTACAACTTCATTTGGTAAAAAAAAGTAGCGGACGATGGACTACCTGCTACCTGTCATCATTTACCTTCGCATTGTTCTGGATAAAATGCGGTCAAAAGTTGGTGCAGCTCCAATGGCAAGGCTCAAGCGAAGGGGCCTACGTGCAGTGCATTTGAGTACATTGGTATTGCCTCTGATACGCTTTTCAAATACCTACAGTAACAGCCTAGCAGTCGCATATTTTTACTGATAACTTTTATCTGCAAACTCTCTCTGTAAATACCTAAAGTAACGCTGCTCTTTCTGTAAATATCTACAGGAACGCTCCTGGAGCAAGATAATCTCCTGGTGTAACACTTAAGGAGATGGTCTTGTATATTCCTTGGTCCTCAAACAGCTTGTTTCCTACTTGAAGGGTGCCTTTTTTTTCGTGTTTGAGCAGGATCGTGGCTTAACTGAAGGCTGTTTCCCTTGTCATCCTTGCAATCCTTGACCAGGATTGTGGCGCAGTTTCCATGTCCAAATGCTTATCATTGTGCCCAGATGGTGACGGATACCTTTTAAGCTAAACTCAATCAGATTCGGATACAGCTTAACGTTGTGCATGTCAAACCTATGCAGCAGCTCTTTTCTGCTTGCGACATGCTCCTGTGGTAAGTCTTCACCATAGCGAATTATGTTTCTGTGCCTGCCTTTTCAAGTCAGGCTTCCCAGGAGGAAACCGCCTCCCAGTCCCAGTGTCCGTGTTTTCAGCTAGTACCAACAACAGCATCGGTGTATGAGTGCTGCCATGGATGTGTGGTACGAATGGGGCCTTTGTCAGCCCTCGTGCAAGCCGAGTGCCCAAACCCCAGCCTTGACAGAGAGCTCCATTTCTAATTGACTTCGATCCTGATGTTTTCTACGCACCTCAAAAAACCTGCTCCCAGCCATAAACCGCTGTACACTGCATGAGCATTTAGAAAGGCAGAGGCAGGCACTTGGGTGAGTGTTTGGGACGTTTTGGCGAAACATTAAAGCATTTGTGGGGAAAATTGCACACCTGCTAAAAATTTTGGCCACATTCCTGGCATCAGTGGTGTCTGTCCCGTTGTCCTTACGAGAGTTATCCACGCGCATGTCCCCAAAACACAAGCGTTGAGATTGCTAATCACACCTGAAAACAAAGAGCAGGTAGAGACAACGTCCGCGGATGCTTGACCCCAGCTAAGTGTCGAAGGCAAAAGTTGTTCTAGGCCCCAGCAGCATTTACAACATTTAAAACCTTTAGTAACAGGATAGGCCAGTCGTATGGACACCACCGGGTGCATCATCAGGGATCCACTAGTGCTCCTCGTGCTTTCAACACCTTGCCCACTCCTCCTCAGCAGTATAATCCATACTTCTTAGCACGTACCGCTAGCATTGCTTACCATAGGCAGCAAAAGCTCCGAACCCCAACTCAGCGAGCCGCTCTCTGCAAATGTAAGAGGCAGAGGTCCAAGTTACGGATACAACGATTTGCACAAGTACTGCAGCGTATCAAAGTGCAAAAAATTGTTCAGGGTCGGCCAGAAATGTTTACACAAACCGTAGGTCTACGACGTTAGTGCGTGCCATAGGTGTTGGCCGGCCCTAGATATATGAACAAATGCATAGTTGTGTTTGACTAGAGCTCATGAAAGGGGCGTGCACTTCATTTGAATGTAACTTAAACGCTTAAACTTATTTTGGTAAAGGAGTCGTGTTCAAAAGCGCAACTGGTCTCTGAACATTGGTACTCATTGTGCTTACGTGCGTGCATGCACGCGTGCATGCGGAGCAAAATCTCATCTCGTCTCAGGCAAGCAATAAACAACGGATTTCTGTCTTACCTATCCATTTTCTTATCCCCAAGCACTGCTCTTTTCAGTCTGGATCCCCACTGTTGCTGCGAATTGGGGGGAGTTGGGAGTGCTCCATCAGACGCAGCCCTTGGCCTAGAACAGTTTTTCACACGCCTTTCCCACGGGGCTGATGCCCTGACAGCAGGAGATGAACAGTTTTTCACACTGTGCATTTGAGGTGCAAGCATGGGGGCTAGCATTGGAGTGAAATTAAATTATGTGGTAGTTCAGTTAAAAGTGAGATTGTTCACGCACATCCCAAACCTAAAATTTCTGAATGAATCTTCTTGCATGTGACACGGAAATGTGTTAAATTTCCTGCGTGGAGTGGAGGAATGGTCTCCTTTGCACTCGACTCAAGTGTAACCCTCGTCAGGAACTTGTCTAGTGACAAGTACTTCATCCTTGTCAAGCCCAGTGTGAGGTAGGCGCCCAGGTCTGAGTTGGTGTGCGCGTGAAAACACTTTTTTCCAGCATTTGGACTAAGCTCCCGCTTTAATCACCCACCTCATCCCGCATCTAGGCGTCATGTCTTTGTGGCTTCCATAGACCGGGTTTCTGGGGCATTGGAGCACACTGGCACGTATGGGCGTGACGTGTTCCTCATTGAGGTACGCAAGTCTCGACGGTGTGCTATTTTGTGTGTAGCAGGTGCATGTGCGCATGTGCCGTGCTTGCGTGTGTGTGTGTGTGTGTGTCGGTGTGTGTGTGTCGGTGTGTGTGTATGTGTGTGTGTGTGTATGTGTGTGTGTGTGTGTGTTTGTGTCTGTGTGTGTGTGTGTGTGTGTGTGTGTGTGTGTGTGTGTGTGTGTGTGTGTGTGTGTTTTGAGCATATTGTCACGCCTGTGCGTGTGGGTTTGCAGATGTTTTTAGATTGCACGTTTATATGCATGGATTTGTGCATGCGTGTGCTCAAATCATGATCCATCATAAGTAGGTAATGTGAGGTTCAATGCACAAGGGAAATTAGCAATTTGGATTGAATTCATCTGTCTTTGCGTTTCACAGGCACAGGCTATGGACCACCTCAGGAGCAACGGTCCCCTTGAGGTGAGACACGTGGTCTTTGAATTGTGCAGGTCCCTGATTAGGCAGCAAAAATGTCCAGAGATGGCCTTTTGCGTGGTTTTCAGCAGTGTAATCACGATCATGACGCCTTATCATTAGAGCAATGCTCCGACCAAAAGGGTAGCTCAATTGGTTAAGCCTTGGCTGGTCAGCAAAACTTGTGACACTGTGGTACTTCATCATCCATTGTGTTACGTATCCACGCTTTTACAACAAAAGTATGTCTTCAATAATTGTATCTCCTGTCAGTCGCTAGCAAGTGGTGGCACCGTATCCACACCCTATGTGATCGGCTAGCTGGCCCTGTCCAAAATGCATACCTAGTGTGGAAATAATGCCCCAACAATTCACACATTGGCTGTGCGGATCGCCTGCGTGTGTGCCCGCAGGTGGTGGGCTCTGGGAAGCACGTGCTTGGCTATGTGGTCATTGGTCCCATGGCCGTGTTGCTCCTCGTAGAGAAGACGCGTGTGTCTACCACGCTGCCAGGCAACCATCAGGTCAAGACCCTCGTCACGACACGCTGGCACAAGATACCACTACAGGTTTGTGGGGCAGAGGCGGGTGCAACTGATTTTTATACAGCTTCCATCGCTTGTTTTTTCTCTAAAGACTTGCTTGCTGTGGATGGACGTGATCACATGTAGGTCAAGAGAGGTGTAACATCCTGCTCAGTTTGTGTGATATTATTAGAGCAACGTTACATCTGAAGAAACGCTAAATGGTGTCCTTGAAATAAGCCCTATCCAATCTCTACGTCTTACACAGCTTTTTTCGCCTTCTGAGCACATTGTTTGTTAGGAATGCCGTCGCTTAGTGATGCAGTTGTGCGTAGAAATTTTACACCTTGTTGTCTATTTGCAGCAACCCTAAGAATATGTGATTTGTACCTAAATCATTCACTCAACAAATCCAAGAAAAGTGCTATCCAAGAAAAGTGCTATTGGGGGGAGATGCACATAGGAGGGGCAACAGCTGTTGACAACTGTGGGCAGAAGCTGCCCTGCAGGAGCATCTCTTGCGTGCAATGCCTTCCTAATGCCATCCAGTCCATTCAGTGAAATGGACGGCTGCTCTCGGCCTCCTTGTGTGCAAGACCTGCCTAATCCTGTACTGCACACACCGCTGTGGCTCCTGAATTGCACATTACAACAGGCACGCATCAAAGTCACACGCCCTAACGCTAGAACAGCGACAACCCTTACCTGCGTACTTTAACTGTGTGCACGGCTGTGGCTGCTTTCAAACACAGGCACGCGACAGAGCACCCATGAGCGTTGACCGGTTCTAGACAACAATCACAATGTGCTCTCACTGTTGCCCTGCACACAGCTGTGGCTGCAATTGCAAGCGAGCGCTGCGGGCACCCTCCCCCCTCAAGACGTTCCCCCGGAAGCCCTGTTCACGCAGGCCCAGCGTGAAGAGCACACACGTGGGGTGGACAAGGTCACCACCTTCCCCTTGGATGGTAAGTTAGAAGGTCAAACTTGCCAGGTTCTTTCTGTGCCTTAACGCCACGTCTGCTGCGTGTGTCGTGGCTCCCAGCTTGTTGTGGATGGTGAGGGGGGGGGGTGATTTGATCCAACTCCGTCCACATTATGTGTGGGTCATGTGGATGCACATTTTGGCTGGGCAGTGCCGGGAAGGTGAATTGTTAGGGGTTAAGCTGCTCATCCGCCTACACACAAAAGCTCATTCTTGTAAGACATTGAATACCTCACGCCCCTTTTTCACCTTCCTACATTAAACTTGCAAATACATCGCACCCCAATTACCCTAGGATGAGATGTTCACTTTAAACATCCCTATAGCCCTTGAGATTGGAATCGTCACAAGTGCGCTCACCTAAGTCATTCCCAAAACATGCAGGTGCTCACTGCTTTTGTGAGGTTCTGAGTATTCCACGCCCCTTCCTCACAATAATATAATTTACTCACAAAGACAAGTGCCCTGATCTTCCACTCCGACAGGCGCTCACTGCTTTTGTGAGGTGCTACGCATGCTGCACCCCTTCCTCAAAAAATTACGTGTCACGCATAAACACAAGTGCACGCACCCTATCTTCCTCTCTATTACAGGGGCTCACTATTTTTGTGAGACGCTGGATATGTCGCGCCCGTTCCCCAGCGAACGACCACCCACACAGCCCAGCTGGGAGTTTGTGTGGAACCATTGGTTGACAGCCTCCTTTCGAAGTGTGGGCCTAGGATACGCATGCCCAGCATTGCTACAGGTATTATTGGAGTGCAGGTACATTATGTGTGATGCTGTTGCAAGTTAGGTATGAGAGTTTTAGCATGTGTGAGCGCCTGGCATGCAGCTTGCTTTCAGCTTGAGTGACTAATCATTTGTTGCTTGACGTTCACACACAGTATGAAGGAATTCTGCACACATGTGTGTGTTGTGTATGTGTGTGTGTATGCATGCGTGCGTGCATGCTCGCATGTGCATGTGTATTTTGTAAAGTGTGCGAAGCAGCATGCCCTACCACGCCTGGAAGCATATTACACTCTACACTCTATACCCTCCGCCGCCCCTCTTTCCTCTGCCATCGTGTGGGTGTGGGTGTGAGTGTGGGTGTGGGTGTGGGTGTGGGTGTGGGTGTGGGTGTGGGTGTGGGTGTGGGTGTGGGTGTGAGTGTGGGTGCGGGTGTGGGTGTGGGTGTTCTTATCAAGTTGAAGACCTTGACATCAGACTCATTATCAAACAGGTATTTCCGTTCTTTCACACCCCTCTTGCCTATGCCATATCCTATAACAGGGCTTGTGTGAGGAGCGGCAGCTCAGTGACTTTGATGGTTCACGCTACCACATCGCCCATGTCAGTCGGCGCGGCTGTTTGCATGTGGGTCCACGCTACAAGGCTCGTGGCTTGAACGATTGCGCGGAGCCAGGCAACGAGATTGAGTGCGAGCTGGTAAGTGTGATTCCATGCACCAATTCTGCTTCCTCCCCTTATAAGGTCACCCTGTCTTAAATGGGATGGAGTTCGATTGTTATTTCTGTTGCTTGATGTTGCATCCAGGTTTGGCCAAAATTATGTACCATGGAGATTTGGATGTATGATATATGTATATACGGGCATGGTATTTTGCAGCAAGAAATAACCAGACATACGGTCATATACGGTGTATGGTGTATGTATACAGTTCTGCTCATCCTACCTGAATCCTTTGCAACAGGGTTCAGTGCGGGGTTCGGTCAAAAGTTCGAGTTCACAAACTTTCACGCATTTTAACAAACCCTAAAATTGCCGTTCGTTGGCTATAAAAAGTTCGTCGAACTTTATGCCCGATTTTCGAATTTTTGGGTCTTAAATCGCAGCTTAGAATGCAGGAAAGAGCCTTGAATGGCCGTCAAGCGGTCTGTTTTTTCTGCATTCATTAATTATAATTTATTATATACATGTAAGCCAATACAAGCATGTTTTGGTCGAGTATGACCATGGAAACCAGCAAATATCTCCATTTCCATAATTGCACATCAAACTGCTCAAACAGTTCAAGGGTTCCAGAACTTTCACGAACTTTATCGAACCCTTGCTCCCAAAAAATCGAACTGAACAACCCTGCTTTGCAAGTAGCCTGGTACATTTGCATAGGTACGCTCCAGCTTGATCTGGCAATTCCAGGCTGTGCGACAGCCATTACACACAAGGAGCAGGCCTCCATCCCCTGGTTCCCCGCAGTTGAGCTTGTCAAACCAATTTTAAACTTTACGTGCAATTGCAACTTGTCATGCCTTGACCACGGAGGGGGCCGCCATTCCCTGGCCGTCTTCTTGGGCAACGCAAGTTCTCTAATGACCATTTTCGTCACTTTCCAACAACTGTGTTCAAAGCTCCTCTTTCAGTGGGATTGTACCATGTCACGCTCATTCCGCTCTCAACACACGTGCCACTTTTAAACACCTCAACAGGTTGTGTGGCGGCCTTCAAACAAGGAGGGGGCCCCCGTTTCCTGGTCACGCTACGCATGGCGAAGGGGATCCGTGCCCTTGTGGTGGGGGGTGCACATGCGCAGCAACGGCTTTGGAGAGGCGGAGATCAAGATCAGGGAGATGGAGACCTTCAAGGGCACAAAAAGGTACATGCAACAACAGACCTGTTACATTTTGGCTATAGCAAAGAACAAAATCAAGGGTAGATGGAGGTACACCTTACTTTGCTGCAAGCATATCTAGCTGTCTTGCAACGCACAGTGATTCGCACACACTTGCACACAAACACACGCACACACACATGCACACAAACACTCACACGCACATACACATACACACACATGCACACAATCTCTCACACACATGTACACACACACACACACACTCACACGCACACATACATACACCCCACGTGCAGGTACGTAAGGCGACTTCAAAAACGCTTCACTCCCAACCCCCGCTTAGACCCCCTGGCTTCCAAGCCTGCTTCACCAAGCTCAACAGCCCCCGGCAGCAACAGCAGCCCAGGGGGAGACGACCCGTCAAACACGCTGCCCGTCCTGTTTGTGAGCTTGTTACGGAAGGGAACACCAGAGAGGGACCGCTCTGAAGCCAAGCTGGCCTCTGCCTTTGACTTTGTACGTGTGTGCGTATGTTCGTGTGCGTGTGTACGCTGACCATGGTTGCTTGTACTTTTGAATGGATTCAATGCTCAGGGAGTGCTTATCAAGCGTGAGGAGTGCACTTGTCCGTGTGTGTGTATGTTGTGTGTGTAATGGGTACTATGAAAAGGAGTGTGAACACAAACGAGGCTTGCGTGTTTTGTACCTGCAACTTCAACTATTCTATACCATAATAGAGGTTACGTCCCTGTCGAGCTGCTTGCACTGATACAGGCCTTTTTCTGTGATATGATAAGCCTATAGCTATGGATTGGACGCCCTCTACCCCGTCCAATTGTGCAGCAATGTTGTTCCTAGCTGTGCTACCTCAAGCATGCATTGACACACACATAAGGACCCACACTCACAAACACACACAGGCATGCACACGTACATGCACACACGCACACTTGCAGGCAATTGGTGCTTTGCGCAAGGAGCACCACACCCCTATCTCCTATATTGCCCTTGACTGGCATGAGATGGACAAGCAGCTGGGGCATGAAGGCATCGTGGAGGCGTTCTGGCAGACGGTGGGATGAGCTTGCGTGGCACACACATTCACACACACATATACTCACACACACTCACATACTCTGACAAACACCCACACATGCATATAGTTTCACGCTGATATAAGGCTGCAGCATACACAGCAATTACTTGCACATGTGAGAAAACAATCAAGATGTGCGTTGCTGATTGGCATGGCTGAATTCTTTGAAAAGGTTCAAAGCTTTGTTTCCTTGCTCTTGGCATCTCTACCTTTCCAAGATGAGGCAATTATATTTACCTGGAAAAAGGCAATCCGTCTCATTTATCATCAGGGTCGCCGCCTTGTTTGTGTGTGTCCACACACTGGAAATGCAAACATGTGTTGACCTGTGTGCTGGTCTCACCAAATTTTGCTCAAGTGGGGCTTGCTTTTGTGTATGCTTCTGCTTGTGTGCGTGTGATGTGCAGTGCATGCACAGTCTTGGTCTGGCATTGCGAGTGCTGCCTATCTGCGGGTATGCTGACGCTGCTCCTCACTCATGCACCGTGCGCTCAGGTGCAAAACATACTACCCACCCATGGTTTTGCCTTGGGCACATTGACCAAACTGGGAAAGGATCACATGGACTACCAGGCTGGTAAGAGTGGTCAGGGCGAGTCTCTTTGTAGCTTTGTTTCATTGTTCCACGCTCAACATTGAGGTCCGGAAAGCGCATGGCTGCAAGTCCACATGATTGGGTACGTAGGTAAGGATGTGTGGTGTCTGTGCGCTTGTTTGCAAGTGCAGAAAAAGTGGCCCCCCTCTCAGTGCTCATTACCAGCAAGTATGCTGCTTGTGAGTGATACGTGAGGTCAGCAAGCAGGGAGGGGATTGCCCTGCATGGTGTTAGTCTGTGACTGAGGGTGACTACTACATGCAAGTGCATACAATGCGGATGTATGTTTGTAACCTAGGACCCCTCCTCTCCCAGTGCTGTGCCAGCTGGCCAAATGGTCACGACCAATTTTTTATGACACTTCCTGCAATGCCCTGCGCGCAATTGTATGTGCAATTGCAGAGGACATTGACCCCCCTCCCAGAGCTGTGGGCTGGGGTTTGCAGGGGCCCTGTCTGAGTGGGGCTGGACTGGGCTGGCAGACCAAATGGCTGCAGCAGCAGCGTGGCTTGGCTCGGTACAACTGCGCAGACAGCCTGGACCGCACCAATGTGGGCTCATTTTTCGGGGCTGTGCAGGTGCGTGCTGTAATGTGTGGGGAGGGTGTGTGTGTGTAGGTGTTTAGGTGTGTTTAACGTGAGCAGGGTGCTGGGCTTCTTTTGTTGTAGGCAGTGAATTTTCTGAAAGAGTGCAATTGGTGCAATTGACAAGAATCGTAGCAACAGCACCACTTCTAGTGCCTGAACACAAAAAAACAGATCAAATAAACCTGTCTTTGAAGTGGTGTTCAGCCCCAAAACCGACTTTCACCAAACGGGATGAAAATCTGGGTTGTGTACACATTTTCTATAATATGAGGGTTGCAAACTTGAAAATTTAAAATTTGGCCCAGGGTTTAGGGCTTAGGGTTAGGGTTTAGTTTTTATTTGGGTTAGAGGGTGATCTGGGAGCCAGATCAGATCACATCACACACGATTCCATTAAGTCATGCCATGACCTACATTCCTTCACTTGAATTTACAATGCCTACAAGCAGCTTGACAAGCGCTACATGTAGGTATGCTGGTTGACAAAAACGACAGGCGAACGGACGTGCAACGCCCAAAAACGTGCCTATTTTTGCTGTTCTCCATCCCGTGCCCTCACAAACAGCCACATAAAAGACTGGCAACACACTTTTTCGCTCCCAAAACCTGGGTGGGCAAACATTGTTAGGTTTTGAAGTTGTTGGAAAATCTGGGGTTGAATAATGATGAGGAGGGTTGTCTGTTGTTGTCTAATACCAGAGGGGGTCAACTGGGGAAATGTCCAAAATGTGCCCTTTTGGCACTTAAAAAAGCCAGCCATCCACTGCCCCTTTATCCGATAAGTACCATTTTTGCTCTAAATTGAAGCTGGCATTATGAGTTGCACGAGAATTTGCTTGTATTCATGTGCGTCGCTCTGTGTGCAAATTGGCAGGGCTGAAAGCCCACAGTGACCACCAAAACCCTAAGAAGGTGGCTTTGAATGGGATAACAGCATATGCTGGCCTACATCCCCAAGAGTTGACCGTTTCACTCCATTTCTTTTGCAATGATATTTGTTTATTGTAAGGACTCTATAACATCAAAAATCACGTGATTCGGTAATTTGGGTGGCCTGCTAAGATTTTGTGGTGAAAAATAGGGTTCAGGCCGCAGTCGATTAAGCACGGGCCCCCTCATTGGCAACAGTCAAACTCAACTGCAATGGAAGTTAGTTCATGTCAGTCACTATCACCATCGTCGTAATCTGCCGAGCCACTGTCATCATTAGATGCACTACTGTCACTGTCGCTACTGCTTTCGTCATCATCAAGCATGTGCTGCTGTAGCCGCTGCACCAGTGTGAACTCCATGACCAGGCGCGGTTGCTGCTGCTGGTTGCTGCTCTACTGATGTGGCGCACTGCTGCTGCTTTACCTTGGTGCTTCAGCTCCTTGATTTCGGCAGCGGCTGACTGAGCTGTCGCCGCTGCAATCTCCAGCTGCTGCGTTGCCCACCGTGCATCCAACAGCTCGGCTGTCACATCCGCGAGGTTCAGCTTGCTCACCCTGTCGACCTGCACTGCTGCTTGCTGCTGCTGCTCTGACTGTGGCTGTGGCTGCTGCTCAGCTGTCGTGGCGCACTTAATTTGAGTGGTGCGCGTCTGATGGCCTCCTGCTCCTCCCCTGCAGCCGCCTGCAAGTGTCGCTGCGCTGCTTGGCGCAGGGCTCGCAGCTCCCCTGAGGTGCTACTAAGCTCCCCCTGCACCTCGGACAGCATTCTTTCCAGCTCTGCCTTTGTTGCAACTGCTGACATGCGATCGGCGGAGCGCTGGGCGATGTCTGCAAGCTGCATCTTGAGATGATCTGATTGCTGTGCTGCCTCTGCCTCCAGCGCTGCAATGCGGACATCCTTTGCGTGCCTGGTTGACACCAGGCATGGCTGCTGCTGCGAGAGTTGGTTTGGCGATTGAGATGGCTGAGGGGATGGCTGTTGCTGAGAGGGTTGGTTTGGCGGTGGCTGCTGTGGCTGGTGCTGCTGAGAGGGCTGTGCTTGACTCAGTCGGGTGTTGTGAGATGAGCTGCATCAGCCCATGAGGGATCAGCGCAGCAGGGTCTGTTTCGCAGGGAGGGGCGGCTAAATCTGCTGCTGCGTTGACAGCGGCGGCTGCTTCCTTGACGCGTTTGCGCACACATGCAATGCACGCCCACCAGGGATGGGTCATACGGCGTAGGCGTATTAAACGTCGTATCGTATTTATCACGTATTTAACCGTATTTTACAAATTGCTCCGTATAATACGATTTTGGGCACTTAGCGAATTTTGCAGCCACAAGCCCCCAGAGCCCCCCAGAAGCACTCCCAGGCCCTCTAGAGCCCCCTAGAGGCACTTCCAAGCCCTCTAGAGCCCCCCAGAGGAACTCCCAGCCCCTCAGAACGTAGCATGATCACTTGCTTATTGCTACCACAACCCAGAAGGTGGTGCATGCGTAGATGAATTGTGCAACAGCTGCATCCACAAGCTTTGGTCACTGCCCTCTTGCTGCAGGTGTCCAATGACTGTGTAGATGCTGCTGCTGATGTGCTTGCTGTAGTCCTGTGCAGGTGCATGCTCCTCCCTCTGAGCGTCGGCAATTTCTCCCGTTCCTAGCGAGCGCCGCGACTACGCCCTGAGGATTCCGGCCGGGTCAGCTTTGCATGCTGCTACACCTACGCTGGGATTTTGCCTCATGAAGTGCTCGCAGATGCCGGGGGCACCGCTGCTGAAATCTCGAAATTCTGGCATCCGGCATCTGGCATCTCGTATCTGCCTCTTCTGTCCCATAACAACAACACGATGCCACTCAGGGTCTTTACCAGGAGGCATTATAATGTTCTGGAGGCTGGGGGGACAATTCGTGGTGGTTGGAGGGTGGTTGGTGCAAGCCCAGGGTACCCC
>Ga0307968_1001953_pt1 | contig 17018 bp, 20 predicted proteins | sample OrgLakmetagen650_FD_201834 | JGI IMG/M metagenome (GOLD analysis project Ga0307968, IMG submission 201834) | Saline water microbial communities from Organic Lake, Antarctica - #650 | ecosystem: Environmental > Aquatic > Non-marine Saline and Alkaline > Saline | place: Antarctica: Organic Lake... | reverse complement strand
CCTGCATGCAAAACGTGCTTCTCTTGTGCAAATTTGAAGGGCACAAGCGCAAGAGTATTGTTGCATCCTTCAGTCAGGCTACAATGCAGATTGTGACTGGCCTGCCTCTGCTCTTTCTGCAGAGCCCTAGTGAGACCACTGGGGAGCACACGTTGGTCATGCTGTGCGCTCTGGAACACCACGAGGTGGAGGGCGGCACACAGTGGCTACAGCCATTTGTCACAGACTTCAAGGTTCGGAGCAGCACTGCGGTGTTGCAGTGGCGTGTTTAAGTTTCTGTTGGTCGGGCGCCTTCAACTCATTAAGCACTCATTAGATAGAACAAATAGCGTCTGTTGTGCTTGTGCAATTGATGCACAGATGCGTTGAACGCAGGCATTTCTCAAAGTTTGCTGCTGCTATGAAACGGGCGTACGCACCACTCAACAACTTACTTGCACGCACCCACAGGCTCGCTTCATGTCACTGCTGGGGGGTGCCTTGAGTCACCTACCTGCTGCCCTGGCTCTTTCTATCCTGGACCCCCGCCTCACCTTCAACGAAGCTGACACACAAGTAAGGTTGTGGGCAAGTGGGCAATACCATTGCACATACCGTCGGCCTTGTTGCTTTGGGAGTGATAGGAGCAGCTGTTTTTTTCAGATGACAATGCAATCCACTCTGGTGCTTCAGGCTGAATCCTTGCACTTCTTTGTTGCCAAGCTTGTGCGCCAACAGGCAAGGATTCGTTCCTTGTAACCAAATAGGTGCAAGGTCACGTCAAAATAGATGTAGCTACGGAATCACGACGCATTTCCTGAACACTGTGCGCACACAAACAATCATTTTTCAGGCTGCCGTGCAGCAAGGTGTGACAATCACGCGGATTGACGCAACTCCGTTCACGCCCTACGACATCAAGCGCCTCCAGGTGAGAGGCAGTGCATTATGAAGAACACGAGATGCGTGCAGCGAGAGGTAGAGAACAGGAAAAGAAGTGCGTGAGAGAAGACAGGAGGTTTCTTCAAGGGGAAGAACGGTTTGACGGAGAAGGAATACATGCGCATGTAGCTGCTTGCTTCCTTACCTTGTCCATTGCAGAATTCTGGTGCTCTCACGGTCAGGGGTGTGGGCTCGGTACTTGCATGTCAATCGTTTTCACGCATTACCTGCTGCACATACAAAACATCCTTTCAAACATGCACGCTGCAGGCTTACTCAAATAACTTGGTAGACTACCATTTAGTATTGGACCTGCTGCCCCCCTTGACTGCTGCCTTTTTTGCAGGTCAGTTGCAGTTCCAAAAATCTACAGCTTACCTGTGCGATGTCGAGTTTCTGTTTCAACCAATCTGCATGTTGCTCTTGTAGAGAAAAGATTGGGATAGATTGTTGCACATACTGAAGGTGCAAGACCTCAGAAACTAATGTAAACGAGATTGCTTTCTAATGCTAAAGGAATTTCTATTGAGAGTCTGCTTGCTACATAAACCTGCCTCCTCAAGCGTATTTAGTTGCATATTCCAGACATGCTGTTCTTGACATAAAAATGCTCAACACTGCACTTGTGGCGACTTGTTGATGACATTTGCCCTTCGTGCATGCACACCTGCTCTTTGCCCTCCTGCAGGCCTCCTTCCTTCAAGCCTTAGCTACGCGCAAGCAGCCATCCTGCTGAAGCTGGGTCTGCAGCGCAAAGACCTGTCAGATGTAGAGGCGGAGCTATCGCTGCCCAGCAGCCAGGTGTGTGTGCGCGTGTCTGTTTGTGTTCGTAATGTACTGAATATGCTGAGGCATGTGTCAAAAATGCATGCATACAGGGTGCTGAGCATGCCTTTGGGTTTGTCTTTTTGCCGGATTTCAGTCTGTGTGGGCATATTCTTGTGATTGAGCAAGTGTCTGATGGGCTCGTAGAGTTCTGGATCCTGATTTCTTTGCCCTCTAGGTCGTGGAAGGCACTGAATTTTTTTTATGTGATAGGAAAGCAGTGCAACAAGTGCAGGCAACGCTCAGCTCCTGGCAAAAGTGCAACCTTGCTCACAGATGTTTGCCAAACTTTTTTGAGGCGCGTGCTTTTTGTCAAGTGCCTTGAGTGCAAGGCTATTGCCTGCTGCCTAGTACTGTCCTTATGCATGTTGTTTCTCACGGTTTAATTATTGCACGGCTCGTTAAACAACCATGTACATATGAATATTTCAGGCGACTTCAGATTCAAAGTTTCAGCGGTCCTTGTCGCTTCTTGTCCTTAGTCTTGTGTACAGATTACCACCATAATCACCACTATCACAACTAACACTACTATGAATATACACAGGTTTTGGCCCTTTTTAGCAAATCCATGCGCAAGCTCTACGGTCACCTGCGTGCCGTCAAAGAGGCTGCAGTAGAGCGCACCTTGCCAAAAGTAAGTAAGCACACACATTTAGGTAAGTACACACGTCGGCCTGAGGGTGGGCATGTGTGTGTCAGGGAATTTCAGGGGGGTTGAACAACCTTCGGTTCTCCCTCACTTCAAATGTTTTTTGTGCGGGATGCCCTCAGCTGGTTTCTTTCAATGGGGAGAAAGGTGCGAGTAAGTAAGGTTGCATTTTTGAGCGTTTAGACGACCACAGCAACAGCGCACATTTATGCGCACGTACGGCAAGTACAACACAGACGCGCGTGCATGCATACTTGTGGTACACGTACGCACATGCACCACAGGCAGTGGTACACAGACATTTGAACGATTATCCACCATTTTTAGGCACTAGAAGCGCACCAACACACACACGCACAAGTCTGCATGCACATACTGCGCAGAATTACACACATATGCGTGTCTAGATACAAGCACAGACAGTGAAACACAGGCAGTGGGACACTAGATTTCCATCAGCACACACACACAGCAAATACACATGAGTATGTGCAGCCGTGCACACTTAAGTGGCATGCACACGCCTGCACTTGCGGTAGTATGTAGGAACCATCTGTGCTTTCATGTGCAGGCACGCACATCCTAGTTTGCCTAGTAATGCCGTATCCGCAAGTCCCACACATACGCAAGTTCTTGCAAGTGCATGCCAGCCACACATATCTCAAAGTGCCCTGAGCTATGAGCATCTCAACTCCAGAGCAGGACCTGCTTTCCTGCTACTTCCTGCTGCTGTTCTTGGGCTCATGAGGGGAGGCCTCCATGTGTCTCCTCTCCCCACCCTGAAACTTTTGGACAACTCTCTACTACAAACACTTATTTTCCCGGGCAGCCCTGATCTGTTTTTTTCTACGGGCGTTAGCCCGGAATCAGCCTTTCTATGGGAAAGACCAAAACTTATAAGTGCGGCGCTCGCACAGGGTGAAGTTCCTTGGTGTACACATCATGCGTGTGTGACGCTTAATGTACGTTCCAGTATGGGATGAATAGTGACACATAGGTTCATAGGTAATTAACTTTGTAAATCTTTTTTCTCTGTCTTTGTTACTCCTGCAAAAATATGTTGTTGGTAGCACCAAAGGTGGCAAAAAGGCAGAGGGGGGACATTGGGCAAAAGCCAAAACCTGCTCCTTTTTGCATGCAAGGTGCAGCTACTCACACGATGCTTCATCAAATTGGACCCAACCTAGCCTCAAATTGATGCTGACCATATAAGCTACCCGAGCACGTGCTCAGAATTAGACAAGTCTCCCTGCGTATAAAATGACAGGACTAAAAGCACACGTCGTGCACCTGTACCCTAGATGGGTGCTTTTCAGGGGGAATGGCACATTAATTTGCATATCTCGCCAACAACTTAGTCTTTTTGCCCCATTTCTCTTGCAATGATTCTAATTAATTCAATGATTTCAAAACACTAAAAATCACCGGGTTTGGTGCGCTGGCTGGTCAGATACAGCATATGGCTGCTCAAAAAGTAGGGTTCACGCCGCGGCCGATTAGGTATGGGCCCCGTAACTGGCACGTTTCAAGCTCAGCTGCATTGGAATCAACATATCAGAGCTGAGCTTGAAACGTGCCAGTTACGGGGCCCAAACCCTGGGAGCAAAACCATATACCCATTTTGGGCCTCAGTGTCCCCCCCCTGGCATAAAAGTGGCAAAAATAAGCGTCAAGATGGAAAATTGAAGAAAGGCTGTTTGTAAATGCTTTTACAGCAGAAATTGTTGGTAGAACACCCTTGATATGTTAAACACACAACCTTTCCTAAACTAAACTACAACCTGTTTCCCATATACAGGTCCTTTCCTCGTCAACGGATCACCTTGTCCCACATGCCATGACTGTTGATGACGATTTGAACGCAGCAGCTTTGGCAGCACGCGACGAAATGCGCTCACGTCATTTGCAGCCGGAGGACCTGGCAGCATATGCTGTCGCAGGTAGGCGAGAGGAGGGGGGGATGGAGTTTTAGCTATCTTGGAGGTACACAGTTGTGCTCTTTGCAGGGAGAGGAAGTAAGGGTAAGATGCCTGGCTTTTGCAGCACAGACGCTTTGAGGGCAGTCATCTCTTTGCTTCGTTTTTTGAAAGAAATAACAAGTTTCCACATTGTCAAAGCATTGCGTGCAACGTGCCCTTGTACATGTGCTCAATTTATTGATATTATTGTTTCAGGAATGCACAGACGATTTGCTCTCCTTACAGACTTGACTCGTATTCTGCCGCACAGACTGTACCATAAACTTGTAATTGAGCATTTGCAGGCGCTGACGAGGACCTTGCAGCAGCTGTGGGCAATCAGGCACCAGCAGCAGGCGGTATCATCTCAGTGAAAGGCTCTGGGGGAAGTGGCAGTGCCAAGCTAGTCCACAAAGGGGACAAGAAGGATGGCAAAAAGGGGGGCATGCTGTACGCAAAGCAAGACGGGGCCAAAAAGCGTTCATTTGGGGGTACGCCAGGAAGAGGGGGGCAAAAGAAGGGACCCAAGAAGCAGAAAAAGTAGGGTGTGTTACCCTTCTCCTAACTTATTTTTTTCATGTCCCTCAACGACTATTATTTTGCTTGCGATTCTGCCTGCCTGCATCCAAAGCTGCAGGCTGCCCATGTAAGTAGAGAGTCCAGGACGCAGCAGTGATCCTTGTAGGCAGAAGGTAGTTTCGATTTGAACACAATGATAACAAGAATGCTCACAATGGGGGATGACGGCCAGGTTGTTTGGTTGACTGGCTGAACAAAGTGACCCTCCACGTTAATTAATCCATGGAGATATTTTGGTATTGTGGCATGCAAATTTCCTTTATAGCGACCGTAGGAAGTGAACTTTAATGGAGATCAAAGGGTCTGGCGTAACCTGAATCAGCTCCATCTCGTCGCCTGGAGAACATGGATATGGAGTTTTGCTGTCTATGATCACTGTTTTAACCTAAACTCTACATTGAAATATTTCCTCTTGCTGTGCGTCTGAAGTGTCTCGGTGGTGTGTAACCCAAACTAAACTCAACTGAGAGCTCTTTTCCTTAGGGAAGGCAAGGCAACAAAGGTCCCAGCTACCCTTGAGCTCAAGGTAAGTGGCAGAAAAAAAGCTTATAAAGGAGGTGATCACAATGACTGCTCGTCCTCTACAGCCAGCAAGTCCGCTGCGTACTGCGCGTCAGCTTGCTCCATGTAACATGAATATTTGTTGCCTGGATAGTATACAATGGATCTTGTCTTCCTTGGCCTGAGCCTTCGCCGGTAGCATTGCCTCTTTAGCATGGAGTGTGAGTTTTTCTCCATTTAACAGATTCCAATGATTGACCTGTTCTCCAAGAAGGTATATACTTGATGCAACTCATACCTGGACACATGCATGTGTCTTCATCGCATGCATACAGATTTGCAGATTTACAGGTTTAGCCATTAGTCAAAAAGTGCGACTGCTAGGCTGCATATGAATACAGTGTAAAAAGAAGAATAGCAATGATGTAGCATTAAGTACATAAATGGTAGGGTTTGCACAGCCCAAGTCCACGCACATTTGGCGGAACGAAGGCTGTGGCAGGGGTGCGAGCGGGGCTAAGGCTTCAGGAGGCGGGAGGCCTTTGTATGCAAGGAATCCACACAAGAATCTCAGAGGGGGTCAACTGAGGCTCTAAACAGGGGTACTTTTGAAATGTGAATTGAGTATGTGCGCCGCAACTGGCAGTTTCTAAACTTGGCACCCAGGGGTACTTTGGCTACACCTGAGCTTAAAAACTGCCAGTTGTGGCGCACATGCCTAATTGCCCACGGCGTGAACCCCACTTTTAACCAAAAAATATACACAGCTGTTCACCCAATTCACCCAATTACATGATTTCAGGTGGTACAGACTCCTTGCAACAAATAAATGCCACTGCAGAAGAAATGGAGTCAAACGGTGAAGTGGTTGGTGATATACACGAATATATAATGTTTTCTCATGGAAAGCCGCACCAAAATTTTGGTGGTCAGGGCTCAAGCTTGAACACCTGTCAAGTTGCGCACACTGTGACTTACATGGATGTAAGCACATACTCGTGCAGCTCATAATGCAAGCTTTCATTCAAAGCAAAAAAGGTTCCAATCGGACGAAGGGGCTGTGAATGGCCGGTTTCTGAGTGCAAAAAAGGCACATATTTGGACATTTCCCCAGTTGACCCCCTCTGCAAGAATCTTGAGTAACAGCAGAGGTTGAATGGTGTGGTAACCATTGGAGCAGCATTGATAGGGCAGGTCTGCAAGGATGTGATCCCGTGGTATAGTTTGCTTGTATCCTTCCCACGCTTCCTTTGTAGTTACCATCCAGACGCTCTTCCGTGCCTCGCAACATCGCCCTCTCCGTGACGTCCAGTGTGTTACATTTTCATTTTTTCTTCGCATGCATACACCCACATATGCACACAAATTCAAACCTGGGCCACGCGCTCCAAAGCCGCAGCAGCATCCTCCTCAGCCTGTAGGCCTGCTGCATACTGGGCACACAGGGTACACCAAGATTCTTTGCGACGTGGAATGCTAAAGCAGCTGCACGTACAGGCTGTAAGCATGTTTTTGTGTCAAGCTGCTTATTTCCCAGCCGCTCTCCTGATTTTTTAATAACGGGGTGAGACAAACTGCAAGCTTTGGCGTGGCCTTAGTGAGATGGCAAAGGCATAAAAATAGTGTGTGTGTGCTTCTAATATTGCCTATGATTACAAGGGCCTGTACTCTTATTACCTGGCTGGGCAGTAGGTGGCTAGTTGATCACGGCCTCTGCGGCTGAGCTTGTGGCACCTGAGCTTGTGGAGGGGCCTGATTGAGCGATCTGCAAGGATATGCGACAATTGACTATTCGTTGACTGGTTAAAAACATTACTGGACGCCTAAATGGCTGACTCTGTTCCAAAATCTTCAAGATACCCCCCTCCACACTCACATCCACAAAATAAGATGTAGGCATTTGTGATACAAAGCGTCTCACCAATCCATAAGGCGCTAGAGACAAAATCAAGAGAAAAGGGCTAGGCTCGCACTCAGCTAAAATGAGGCAACACCAGACACATATATCTGTTTGATTCAGGAAGTTGCTTGAACGAGTTTGGCCATCCTCCAGCCTAATGAGGTGGGAAGACAAGCGGGTGCTGTGTGCTTTGCAATGGCTAACAAGATGCTCCTTTCGTAGGTAAGGTAAGGTTACATCGCCATATATGCCTCAGGGGCATAGCAAAACTTTGCTTTCGCATTCAAGCCAGATGACTTGACGAAATGAGTTGAATAAGCATTGGTTATAGAAGTGCCAAAATGCTGAAAGTAGCCGATGGTAGGTCTGTACAAAGAGTTGTAGCACAACCCCCCTTGCTAGGCAAGAGCCTAAGCAAAGTAAATGACAGCCGACAACGGTACCAGGCATATGACAAGCTTCTATATTGAAACTTTGCTTTCGCATTCAAGCCAGATAACTAGAGGGGCATCTGAGCAGAAACTGGAAAAAGCCTGTAGCCAACCTAATTTAACCTCCTTTCCCTAACAACTGAATGTGTTATCACCACTGGCGTAGCCTTTTCGCTCTTTTATGGCCATCCCTATTATTAATTCTCGCTCAGATGCCCCTAGAGGCATATTTAGCAGTGTAACCTTATCTGACCTATTATCAATCCTCCTGCAACCAAACTTTACCAACCCAAGTCTGATGCTTAAATGACTGAAGTGGCCACCTGTGTTAATGGCAACTATTGTGTCGCTCAGTGACCGGTGTTAACACTGTGTGATACATTGAAAGGGGAGCATGGCAGACGCGTTACAGAAGGTTGTTCGTCCCGTCATGCATTGTCGCTTGTTCGGTCAACCAAGAAGCAAAGTACTACGCACGTTACAAGTGGAAAACCAACAAACCAAAACGAACGTTTATGAACCAGACTGTGGGACACAGGAAGTACTTCGACACATAACAAACCTGGAAATCATCTGGAAACATTCACAAAGCAAATTCAATGCAAGCACGCACGAAGGTATAACATAAAAACATACACTTTCACCTAAGCGTCTAATTCTCTTTGACTCACTCTCTCAGATAGTATTCTCACTTCTTCCGGCAATCAAGATGACCAATGTGCACCAGAGCACAAGCAAGCATTCAAACTTATTTGGCTATATGATGAGTTTAAGGGTAACACCATGCGCAAGGAACGCTTAGAATGGAAATGAAAGCTGATGGAAATTAAATCAACATGCCTGCATAATTTGCTGGATAATCATCTGATTCTTAAAGCATGCACCCATACATTCGTGCGCTGAAGTCTTGTACTCCCGCATTGTCAGCTATATCCTTTCCCCTGGTAGCCTATCTGATAACCCTGCTCACGCGGATGCGGGCTTGCGAGCAAGGAAGAAGAAAAGGGGGGTGAAAATGCCTGTTTTGCCGCCCGCCACTAAGCCATCACCAGCGCGCTCCAAGAACGAGGCCACGCGGCCGCTCCCCTGGAACAAAAAGGAAAACAAAGTCATGGTGTTGCATGCTTGCTAAGCGAGAATGAGAACAACAGCACGATGGCGGAAGGGCCAAACTATAACATCAATCAATCATTACTTTGGTATGCAACGCACAATTGTTTTCTCTTGCAACTCTCAAAGCAAGTAACAATCCTCGAATGCCACCCACCTTTGGTGCAATATGCGCTGATTCAAGCGCGTACACAAGATTGCGTGTAAGCATGCGCCCAAGACTGGTAGTGCGGAAGGCAGAGAGAGAGATGCGAGAGGGATCGATGGGCTCATACCTGCCACATGCATAGCAAGACAGGGCAATGGAGATGGAAAGCAGGCACAGATTGAGATTGGGCTCATACCTGCCACATGCATAGCAAGACAGGGCAATGGAGATGGAAAGCAGACACAGATTGAGATTGGGCTCATACCTGCCACATGCATAGCAAGACAGGGCAATGGAGATGGAAAGCAGGCACAGATTGAACGGTTATTGTGGCAAATGGGTGCATCAAGGTTATAGATTCCATTTCAGCACAAGACCAAGCAAACAAATACTGCGCATCTCTTCTGCCTACTCACCACGGCACATCAGCACCAATGGCAAGATCTACAGCCTCCTCCAGCTCAAATCCAGCAGCCACCAGGGCTTTTTTGATCTGCAGAAGGTTTGGATGCAAGTAAAATTTTTTGAGAGAGAAGGTCCCAAGGTGAGCCTTGCAGGCACATAGTTGCCAGCAGGGAGGGAACGGGCAGAAGTTAAAAGCCACCAGAACAGCTTTAAACTTTACAGTAAGTTGGCAATTTAAAGCGTGCTTAACGGTCCAGCTACGCACCCCCCACCTTGCTGCACTCACCTTGTCTGTGGACCGGATGTCTGGCAGGCCGTTGCCCAGCTCAATTTCATCAAGGATGGACTTGTGGGTGGCATTGGCTGGGTCATTGAGATCAGTGCTGCACCACTCGTACCCAGCAAAAGATGAGCCAGGCTTCAGGACACGGAAGATCTCCTGTCAAAAGGCGGTTCAAATAACGTAGAGCAACACAAAAAGAAATTTCAGGGTGGCCACATCATCCATTCCAATTACGACGGATGCATATAAAATGAGAGTGCAGCCCAATTTACAAAATCATAGATGTACAAGTTATGTTGGATGGATTGCCTATGGCTTAGAAATCTTGATCAAGGTTGGTTAAAATACATTTAAGAGAATTGCATACAGGAAAAGAGATGTCCGTCGCAGTATGCTTTTGTTATTTGAACATATTAAATGAAACACTTTACTTGAACTGGCAACTATGCAGTACACTGCACACACTGCTTGTTTCATAAAGACAGGTTGCGCGAGGGTGCATGCAATTTACCTTGTAGCATGCGACAGCATCTGGGGCGTGGCAGGTGGCATCGATTGCGTACACAGCATCGTACGTCCCCTCCTCCTTTGGGATGGACTGTCAGAGCAAAAGGCCGTGCATTGATTGAATGAAGTTTGCAAGCATTTATGCCTTACTACAGCATATTATTTTTAATCTACTGTTACCTCCCATCTGTGTGCATGCCCTAAGCATTACTCACCATGAAGTCAGCTTTGAGGAAGCCACATCGCTCGGTCAGACCGTGCCCAACCTGAAAATTACGACGAAATTAAAAACCGTCGATCATTCCTTTTTTAAGCACGCCACATACCTAGGGTTGGCCAGAACCGTGTATGGGATATCCGTATACGTATATATACGACGTATAAACCGTATATAAATATATATATATACATATATTACGAAAATTCGACCTTTTCATAATTTATTTTTAGGGGGGTCATTTTGTAGCTCTTGAAGAGCTGTACACATGTATCTTACTTAGCTGTGCCAAATAAAAGGGTGGAAATTTATGCTTGCCCAAAGAGGCCAAAACACACAGGCACACACATGGTCACTGTCACAAGACCCCTCTTCTTCCGCCACCCCATCAAATAACCCCGTTTGTGTATGCACGTGTGTTTGTGTGTGTGTGTGTGTGTGTGTGTGTGCGTGTGTATGTGTGTGCGTGTGTATGTGTGTGTGTGTGTGAAAGGCACATGCTTGCATGGGTGTAGGAGTGTGTGCGTGTGTATTTGCACGCGTGCTGGGACTCGTGCTCGCGTGTATATGTGCGTGTGCATGCATTTGTGTGTGCACGCGTAAGTACGTATGTCTGTAGTGCGTGCATGTGCGAGCGCATGCTAACATGTGTGTGTGTATGTGTGCATGCTTACATGTGCACAAACTTGCACGTGCGCGTGCTTGCTTATGGTTGTATGCATGCGTGGGTGCGTGCATGTGCGTATACATTTGCGTGCAAGCTGAGGTTTGTACATGCATGCTTGTGCATACATGTGTGAACACGCATGCATGTACCTTTACGCGTGTGTTTGTGTGTGCATCTGTGCACACAGGTTTGCGTGCATGTATGTGCGCGCGTGCAGGGGTGCGTGCATGCACATGTGCGCGCATGCTGGGGTGGGTGCATGCACATATGCGTGAAGTGTGTGTGTCGTTTCTGTTCCTGCATCATCTCCGCCCTGGAAACCTTCAGTGGGGTTGGCTTGCATGCCCTGCTCATACTCAAACCTTGGTGCTCCTGGTGCTGCTGCTTCTGAACCCCTTGCTGTCGAACCACTGGCTGCTGTTGAACCATAACGGATTCCCTTTCACGAGGGGCACGGCTGTTCAATACCACAAAAACAATTGTTAAATATTGCCCGGATACAGGGCTTTCGATTTTTGTGGTCTCTAAGGCCAGTGGAAGGTCGCTTTCAACCACTCATTCAGACCGTATATTACGGCGTATATATACGCCGGCTAAAATTCACATACGGTCATACTAATACGGATACGGAAAAAATTATTTATACATCCGTATATACACGTACGTATGTATACGGCGTATACATACGGTTCTGGCCAACCCTACACATACCACATACCTTGCGGTTGTACTCTGTGCCCTTCTTAATCTGGTAGTCATTATTGTTCAGCCCTGTCACCTGGCTTCCCGAAAAGAGCGCGATTTCTCTCAAGGGCCCTCCAACGCCACACCCTACATCAAGGACCTGTTCAATTTTGGAAAACGGTAAGCTTAGACTAAAAAGGTAAGCTTTTAGCACGGTTATAGAGGTTAGTTGGAATGCTGCCACAAAATTTTGTGAAACAGGTTTCTAAGCCAGATTTAGTTCTGTGCCCTTATACCTTTAAACAGAAAGCCCGCAAAGAGACCAAATTGCAGCCTTGTTTCATTTCTGGCTTACAACAAATGGCACCTTTTCCTATTTCAGACATGGTGAAGGTATATATAGCGCTCCCCAGACACCGAGCTGTCTATGCTGGGCAATTAAGCAACTTCACAAGCAAGAACGCAGGCAGTGTCACAGAGGAAAGAACATACTTTATGCTCAGGTTGCAGCTTGAGCTTCAGCGCTAAGTAGTGCTCGTGCCTCTTGATACTGCAGTCGTGGCTCTCTCCTTTGTAGCGATGCCTGCAATACAAAATTCAAGCTTGTTTTTAAACAAAACAGTCGTGTAAAAAGCAGTTGCAAGCAAATACTTGGAACAAAACTCACGCGAAATGGAAGGAGGTCCCCCATCCATATTCCTGCTCAAGCAAATTGTAAGGGGAGGGAGGGTGTAAACGGGTACATGGTCAGAGGACAGGGAAGCAGACACTGGTCAGCAGACACTGCCTTACGTAGAAGTCCGTCGCTAAAGAGTAGTAATTGTTGACCATGTCCATGTACTCTGCCTTGCGTGCTGCCTTATCCCCTCCAAAAGTTGTGTGTGCATCCTGTGGGCAAGGGCAGGCATTTGTTGTTTGTATGTGTGTATGTGTGTTTTTGTGTGTATGTGTGCGTGGGTGTGCGTGAGCGTGTATATTTTTGTGTGTATGTGTGCATGTGTATGTGAGAGTGCGCTTGTGTGCGTGCGTGTATGTGTGAGAGAGAAAGTGTGTGTGTGTGCGCGTGTTTGTGTGTGTGTGTGTGTGTGTGTGTGTGTGTGTGTGTGTGTGTGTGTGTGTGTGTGTGTGTGTGTGTGTGTGTGTGTGAGTGTGTGTGTGTGTTGTGCATGTGGTATTTAAAGGCACTCATTGGCCCATCTAAGGGCAAATTTCCAGCTTATCAGTGAGCAATGTGCGTGAGACCTCAAGGGCTAAAGCCGTGGAAGGTGTACGCCCAATAAAAAACGACCGAGAGGTTCCATCCACGGAGCCCGCCGCCCCCCTCCTCCTACAACGCTGAACAGATCTACCATGTGCCAAATCTAAATCCCTTGCCTGCTATCCCGGGTCACGCGTGCAGAGGTGTTGCATGCAACTTGTATCTGCCTACCTCGTAGGCCTTCACTTGCCGTGCGACGTCGTCGCTCTTGCCCGAATTTATGATTGGCGCACTCATTTTGTGCTACAGGGGGTCAAGCGAAGACTGTTATAGATAATCAGTATACTGTATATATATATATATTAATAAGTAAACATAAGGGTTTGTCATCGCAAACATAAAACGCTTTTCAAGTTCGAAGCCTGCATTATATGATGGATGGCCTAGCTTCACAGGTAAACATGCATCAGCCTTGCCAGCACACTCCCACATATCAGCTGCACACTCCCCCAGCTGTAGAGCCACGCTTACAACAGGCACAGGGCGAACATGGCGAGCATCCTTACAAGTGTTATGTAAGCCTCTTTTCGAATGCTGCATGCATACATTGCACACCACTTTTCCATCAGGCACATGACGGAGAGGATGTTGCCGTATGCGACCTGACCAACGAACACCTGCACAACCTAGGCGACATCCAGCTCAATCCGCAGCTGCGTGCGCTGGACCTCACTGCAAACCGGTTGTCCAGCATAGACCCACGCATCCTGGCACTCACTGGTGAGAAGCAAGGGTCTCAGTGCTGGCATTGGTGGCTAGCCAGGACGGTGAATTTGAAAACGTAGCCAGATTTGCTGGGGGGAGGTTAGATAAACCTGTTCTTTATCTGGGGTTCTTTCTGCGACACCTCACTACCTGGATGCCTGTGGACTTTTGACGCTGCAGGCCTGGTGTCTGTAAACTTCCGGCAGAACCTCCTGGGTGATGTGTCTGCCTGGGCTGGAGCTGCTTGCAAAGCTGCGCTGGAAGACCTGGAGTTTAGAGACAATCAGCTAAAGGAGGTGCATGTGTTTTTGTTTGTTTGTTTGTTTGTGTGCAGCAGAACAGAGAGGTCGGCACTTGAACGCATGCCCCCCCTTAAACGTTTCCTTCAACGTGGTGCACTCACAGATTCCAGCCCTTCCAGGCTTTAGCCAATTACGGAGGTTGGAGTTCTCTTACAATGAGGTACGTTGAATGATTCGACTTCATGTGTGTGTGTATGTGTGTGTCTTCATGCAGTATTGATATGTATGCCTCAGGAAATACGTCCTAATATAACTGGTGTCCGTGTTTCCATGTCACTTCAATTCTACTTTCCTCCCCCCTCCCCTGATCACAGATTCACTCCATTGACCAGCTCAGTGCACTAGGGCCAGCCCCGATTCAAGAGCTGTACCTTGCAGCCAATAAGATTCCAGCCATCACAGGTCTATCACAGCTCACCCAATTGACAACTCTTGAGCTGGGATCAAATAGAATTAAGACGGTGAGTGAACATTTATTGCTGCGTAAGTGCTGCTGCTATATGACACCACCCACCACATGTTTGTCCCGCCTCTCCCCACTTCCCCTGTTTACAGATTGAAAACTTGGAGGCCCAGAAGCTGGTCAAGGAGCTGTGGCTTGGACGCAACCGCATCTCCACAGTGCAGGGCCTTGGGCACATGACTTCACTTAGGTGTATTTCATTGCAGGTAAGGAAAAGAGGGAGGGGCGGTGTACCCTGTTGTGACGCCTATCTTTTCGCGTGTATGACTCAGGAGAGGGGGTGTCATGGGATCTGTTGTTGTGAAGTAAATATTAAGGAATCCTTTCTCAATTTGTCTCAGGCCAACGTCCTGCTCCTGTGATCCAAAAACTTTCCAACCCCTGTGCAGAGCAATCGTTTGGAGAGCATGCGGGGAATTGAGGTGTGCACTGCGTTGGAAGAGCTGTACCTGAGCCACAATGGCATCTGGAAGATCGAGGTGCGGCATTCGCGGATAGATATTCCTGTTACATAGAGGAATATATCTGGCAAGCACACAGGCGCCTGCTTCAGTACATAAGCAAGGGAAACCATGCGTACCCTGCCTGTCTACAGGGCCTGGAACCCTTGAGAAACCTCAAGATCTTGGATGTGTCAAACAACCGTATCAGTAAAGTACAAGGCCTGGAATCTCAGACACAGCTGGAGGATTTGTGGCTAAACGACAATGGTGAGTAGGGGGTGGTACCTTAAAGCCTCATATTGGCAGCATCCACTGCTTATGCCTCGCAACTGTACGTTATAATTACACGATTTGGTTGCCTCCCCAAGGGGAGGCAAAGACCCTAGGTTTGCCTCCTTCCGGCCAAGATTCACGTGCGGCCTGCCAGCCTCACCCAGACCACCCAATGAAAGTTTGTGCAGTGTTCCTCCTGCTGGCAAGTAGAGCAATAGCAAAGTGTGGGGTGTTGTGATGTGTGTGTTTGAGCGTATGAGCGAGTTCAGGGTTGCCAGCGAGGCTTGGCTCGCCCGGGGCAGTGAGCTCAGGACTTGCTTGGTTTAGCCCCAAGTTTACTGGGTACTTGAACAATTGCTCCCGAGTCAAGTGACAGAATTTGGCTCGTGTTTTCGTCAGAAACTATCAAGGAATGGCTGTTAGGGAACGGGTCACAAATGAGCACCATGAATGAACATGTTGATCGCTGAGAGACTAAGCTTTGTGTGCCCAGCTCAAGTTTCTGAAGCTCTGGCAGTTATATGTTTGCACAGGGAGATGCTCTCACGCGTGCTGTGCACATACATTCGCTCGCGCACACGATGATAGAAGCTCAAGAAATCACGTGCTTGCAACGACCTCTGCCAACTTTTCCAGAGTGCTTGCAACTCTCACCCCTCCTTGTCAACAATGAGTCGCCTGGTATCTTTATCTTATCCACTCTTAGGGCAAGGCCTTGCACAAAATGGTGCAGCAAGTTGCAAAGCATATGGGCCTGAAAACAATAGAAACCCTCACAACTTTCCTTGTGTCTTGCAGCCGTGCCTTCGCTTGAAGATGAGCCTCTAGCACTTGGACTCCGGCCCGTAGCAGCCACCTTGACTACAATTTACTTGGAGGGAAATCCAGCTGTGAGTTCGAGGTTTGCTTGTAATATCATGTGCCTCAAGGCACGGGAAATTGAAGTACACACACACACGCAAGTGCATCATTCGGAAAAGGAGACTTTAGCCACTGGCCCACTCCCACATGTTTATTTCTCACATAGGACGTCCATTATTTTTCTTCGTGAAGCTGGGCGTAATACTCATCAGTGTGCCTTTTCTTTAATCGCAATTTGTTCATGTACCAAGTGTTCAAGTGGCCTCAGCGGTACAGTTACAAATAACTGTTTACACTACTAAAAGGCATGCTGTTACCCGCTGGTTACCCTCTTTAGTGGGGTGTCATAGACATAGGTTCCCACCTTGCTAATTAAAATACTCTGTTCAATATATTAATTGCCCTTTAAGAGCATAGGGCTTCCCCTTATGTACGGGGCTCCCTACACTCATATGCTTGCTTACACTGTGCAAATATGTGTGAATCGCCCAGGGAAGTACACTGGGTGCCCAAATTATTCAGGGTTCCCTGGAACTGCTTTCAAAATTATTCAGGGTGTTAAAAATTTTCTAGGCCGGGGGCTGTCGCCCCCGGCCCCAAGCCCCAAGCACGATGTTAATGCTTGTGTGTGTGTGTGTGTGTGTGTGTGCTTGCGTGTGTGTGTGTGTGTGTGTGTGTGTGTGTGTGTGTGCATAAGTGTGTGCGTGCATGTGCGTGTGTGAGCGTGTGTGTGTGTGTGCTTGCGTGTGTGTGTGTGTGTGTGTGTGTGTGTGTGTGTGTGCATACGTGTGTGCGTGCTTGTGCGTGTGTGAGCGTGTGTGTGTGTGTGTGTGCGTCTGCGTGTGTGTGTATGTGTGTGTGTGCTTGTATCTGTATATGCCTGTGTGTGTGGTCGTGTGTGCGTGGTTGTGTGTGTGTATGTGCG
>Ga0307968_1001950_pt1:15000-17028 | contig 17028 bp, 18 predicted proteins | sample OrgLakmetagen650_FD_201834 | JGI IMG/M metagenome (GOLD analysis project Ga0307968, IMG submission 201834) | Saline water microbial communities from Organic Lake, Antarctica - #650 | ecosystem: Environmental > Aquatic > Non-marine Saline and Alkaline > Saline | place: Antarctica... | reverse complement strand
GACTCAAAATAGAATCGTGCACTGCCGTAAAAAGAATGCTATGATACAACTGTGTGCTTTCAACCTGATATCAATTGCGTGCTTCTTGTTGTGTGTGTGTGTTTGTGTGTGTGCGCTCGTTGCCTGCGTGCGTTTCTAGACAGCTTGGGGCCGACATCAGGGCTGACCAGCACACACATACACACACACATACACACACACACACGCACACGCACACACCGTGTGTTTTAACAGACAGCTATGGGGCCGACATCAGGGCTGACCAGCACAACCTTCATGACGTGCTTCCAAACGTGAGTTGTGTCTACGACTGGTTGTGATGTGACGTTGTAAGGAGGCGTTCAGTGCAGACTGGTTTTGATAGAAATTGCTAGAAGGACGCCAGCAAGTTGCCTGATCTCCTAATCACATACTTGACATACACACCCGCACGAGCATGCGACCTTTTCTGTATGTGGTGCCTAAGAGTAACGTCGCTCTATTATTCTTTTTCTGTATGTGGTGCCTAAGAGTACCGTCGCTCTATTATTCTTTTTCTTTATGTGTGGTGCCTAGGAATACCATCGCTTTAGTATTTAATTGCAGGCTAGCAAAGGGGAGACCATTTGGAAGTAGCACGTGTCTGCACACACACACACACACACACACATACACACACACATGCAAAACATGCACACATAAACACACACACACACACATACAAAACATGCATACATAAACACACACACACATGCACACACACACATGTAAACACACACAAGCACACACAAACATACACACACAAACACACACACACACAAACACACACACAACCTTGCCCGTGCAGGGGGAAAGCGAAGAGAGGGAGCAGCTTGTAACTTCGGCCGCCAACTGCGGAAACTGGATGGCTCTCATTAACGACCCTGCCCTGGTTGTTCCATACAGTGAAGGGTGGGTTGAGTGTGTGTTTGTGTGTGAAAGGGTGTGTGTTTGTGCGTACGTGTGTGTATGCGTGCGTACGTGTGTGTATGCGTGAGTACGTGTGTGTGTATGTGTGTGCAATAGTTTGTGCGCGTTAGTCAAGAGCTTGACAAATAAATGAGCTCATGTATATATAAATGCGTCTTGTATGCGTCATGTATATATAAATGCGTCAACAAATGAGTCATGTATATATAAATGCGTGTGCGCGTCAGTCAAGAGCTTGACAAATAATTGACCTCATGTATATATTGGTGAAATTGGAGAGTGTGGGCCTGTGCCGTTGTCAAATGGGGGGGGGGGGTTGAGTGTGGCCAGTGTGTTGCAGAGCGTGTGTGTGTGTGTGTGTGGATGTGTGTGTGTGTGAAGGGGGGGGGGGCGTGAATTGTTGTGGCTTGTGCTGGCATTCACCGATTACCGGTGCGCACTCATTGTCCCACATATTTTTGAAGGAATCTGTCCGTGCGGGCCCCCACTCTGAGGCAGATCTTTAAATGACGACATGGACAAATGACATTATCCAATGACGCTTAACTGAATGTAGGGTTGCTTGAATCCATGCATGCGTACATGTATACGTTGTTTGTTCGTATGTGCGGTGCTGTTAGCCTTTGGAAAGCATCATACATACGGCCATGCGTCATATACGGTGTGTGTAGGGTTGCTTTAATCCATACACATGTACGTGTATACAAGGTGTATGTGCGTTGCTTTTAGCAGGGAGAGCATCATACATACGGTCATATATCACATACAATCATATGCCATATACAGTGTGTGTACGATTTTGGCTGAACCTGCTTATATGCAACCTGATAAGCCATCCAGCCTTTGCTGTCACTCGGTGGATGTTTACAAAGCATAAGCCATCCAAAGCCATCCAAAGCCATCCAAAGCCATCCAAAGCCATCCAAAGCCATCCAGTCTTCGCTGTCACTCCGTGGATGTTCCATCCAGCGATCCATTCAGTGTCCCATCCAGCCTTTGCTGTCACTCCGTGGATGTTTACAATGCATACCAGTTCAGAGCAAACATTTGGTGCTGTGTCAGTATATGCGTTTGTGTGTA
>Ga0307968_1001950_pt1:0-12500 | contig 17028 bp, 18 predicted proteins | sample OrgLakmetagen650_FD_201834 | JGI IMG/M metagenome (GOLD analysis project Ga0307968, IMG submission 201834) | Saline water microbial communities from Organic Lake, Antarctica - #650 | ecosystem: Environmental > Aquatic > Non-marine Saline and Alkaline > Saline | place: Antarctica: Organic... | reverse complement strand
GTAGACTATGCTGCAGTCTTCATCAAGCAATTCTTGTCTCTTGCGCATGATTCTAGTTCACCTACTCCTGCCAGAACGCCAAGGTTTGTAATTATTAATAAGCTAGTGCATGTTGCAGGGGGTACTTCTCATACCCTCCGTAACTCTCTCATAACATACACACACGTGCACGTGCACACACACACATACACACACACGCACACACACACGCAAGCACGCACACACACACACAAACACACACACACACACACACACTCACACACACACGTGCACACGCTACACACACGCGCACACACACACAATCCGTTTTCCACCTGTCGGCTCCAGGAGCTGCGAATCGACCAAAAGATGTCTGCGCGGTCGTCCCCGCCACAGAGTTACTCTGACCGCTGAACCTTCGATTGAATAGCGCCAATGCTATTACTTGCACTAATATTACCAAATATAAACTTGATTGCTGCTTTTAAGTGTGTTTGGGTGACAATGACCAAGTAGCGTTCAATGTGCATATAAAATGTGGTTTTATCACACTATGATTTTCTGCCCAGTTAGGAGTATAATAATTAATCTGGGAATGTTCCCAGGCTGATGTTGTCTGAGATTCATATTGTACATCATTTCAAGCGCATACCTTTGGGCGAATTAGACCAAGCTAACCCCCAGCAATTGCCGTGAGTATTTGTTTCCCACTCCATGTATGCTTTGGCTAGCACTGTTGCAAAGAGCCTTTTATACTACTCAGCAGTATTCCAGGCGAAAACATAGCCTGTGTTGCAATGGTTACAATGGGACTGACCCTCCGATAGATAAACTGACACGCCGCTTTAGAATTCACTCCTTCGGGAAGGAACGTTGTAGCTTAATTGTGCGTGTGGTTCTGTGGTACGTACTCGTTCTCCCCTGGGAAGTGTAAGGAGAACGAGTAGCCAGAGCCTTTTTGGGGGCAGTGCACACCATCTGTTATAAGTGAGAGTTTTGCTGTTGTGCTCTCGTGAGCAGCCATCAGAGATAGGGTGTCCAAAACGTAAGTGTCTCTCTCTGAGGTCCACGACAAAACGATTGAGGCCAACGGGTTCACAGTAGATGTTCAAAGAAAAGCTGCGGATTTCCGTAGCTTTTCTTAAACATGTACTCTTGTATCAAGAAGTAAAAGTCTACGCTGGAAGCAAGTCACCAGCGTGCATTACGAAGGGTTCACAAAGCAAAGGGTTTACAAAGGGGGTAACCGGCAGCCACATATGTTGGGCTGATAGGCATTGCTGGATCAGCCAGCGTAAAGTAAACATAAGGTTGTAAAAAAGAACTGGTCTGAGCCAGTGCCTTGTTCTCTTAGGAAAATGAGTAAGAGGTGATTGATAAATGATGAAAGTCCAAACCTGAGACAATAACAAGAGCCTGATGGAGAGCCACAACATGCAGTCCAGTCGTGTTAACTTAACACCAGAATGTATAACTCGAGGGGGAAAAGGGAGTGCCACATTAGAAACCCATGACTGCTCATGCAAACAAATTGGAAGCTGAGTTCAAATTTAACATTTCCTTACAAGGATAGTGCACCAGCGTGTACATTCTAAGAAAAGCACAGAAAAGTGTTAAAAGGAAAATACCTTCATCTCACATTATTAGGTTGTTTGAGCCCCATCCTGGCCTAGCGGTTGCTGCATATACATAGAAACTCAACCATGTCAGTCCACACTCCCGTGATGTTCAAGCCACAGCAAGCTAGCCAACAAACACCACAGCTTTTTCTCACCCTAGAGGTTCAACTCACAGCAAGCAAAGGCACCACGACACACAGCCAGATCAGGCATTGTTAGAAAAGGGGCGTTCCTTCGTTGGGGCCTGGCTCTGTCGTACCGCCGAAATGCAAGCAAGCAGGCTCCTCCTCCAGCGTGCATCAAGGAAAGGCTCTCAACTAGTGCTCACACTAGCCAGAGCCCCACCAAAAAACGAAAAAAAGGAGAAACAACAGAGACTAATGAGGATCCGGCAGGTTGTCAGCCATGCAAGCTCCTGAAGCCAGCCGCTCTCAGATCAGACCAGTCATGGCTGAAAGAATATGGGAAGGCCAGAAGTCTTATCCCTGGAGCTCAGTTGCATGTCAGCATGAAAAACTTGTTTGGCAGTGGTGCTGTTGCATTGGGTCAGATAATTGTAAAGGCGCATTGTGGCACGAAACCAGTTGAACTGCGAGGGTTCAAGACCGCACTCTCGCATTAATGCACTAGAAGGAGTAGTGTCCCTACCCCCAAGGATTCTTTTCAACACTATCAGGCAGCCACTTCTGAACTGGGTTGTATATCTCTCTGCCCTGATAATAGAAAGGTGTGGACCAAATCTGGATCGTGAACATGATAGCAAGAATTGTATAGGCTTTGTGGAGCCAGATGTGAGCGTGCAGCCTGCTGGTAAGGTGTCTCTTGTACAAACTTTTTAACTCTGAAAATGCCAGCCGCAGTGGTCGGATTGATATTTTTGTCACACACCATGCCCAAATATTTGAATGTGTCGGTGTAGTATATATAGTTACGTTCTGTCATAATAGAGAGGAGGCAGGTGGTTTGTTGTCAGACCTGGAGTCGAAGCAAATCACCTCAGATTTTTGTGTGTTCCGTGAACACTGTCACCGTCAAAGATTTCCTGTGGGCATAAGCTCTGAGCCTGTTGAGCATGGTCTGCAGCTGGACAGGAGAGAGAAGTCGTCAGAAAACAGCTAGCAGTTCTGGGATACCAAATTGCTGATAGCAGTTCTGGGACAGAAAAAATTTGGAATACCAGCAAATGCGCACTGTACCCCTTCAGCCAGACTGTCACCACTGCTCAAGAACTAGATAAGAAAAATCAGGGGGGAGAGGGGGGAGTCTTGCTTCACACCAAACTCTGGCTGCACACTTGCTTGCTTGTCCCCATCCAGCAGTGTGTACTCATCTGTGTAATACAAGTCTTGGAGGAGAGAAAATGATGAGGCACGTGACAGCAGCGTAAGTGTTCCCACAGTTTGTCTGTGGGTATAGAATCGTATGCCTGCTTGAAGTCGATGAAAGCAGCATACAGTCGTGATGTGCTTACTTGTAATTTTTGGGCTGCATATTTCATGTGCCTTAATATGAAGAGTCACTGAGGTGTGCTTCTGCCAGGGAAGAAACCGAACTGGAAATCTGGGATCTTGTTGTGCTGGCCACAACCAGTCTTGAACGATAGAGCGCAGAACATTGGCATACAATCTGTACAGCGTGCCACTCACAGCGATTATTCTGCAGTTGCCTGGATTTGTCACTGGTCCCTTTTTGTGCATAGGAGAAAGCCTTGCTTCTTTCCAGGACCTGGAACTGCGTGCTTGTGTCATGAGCACGTTGAAAAGAGCGGCAATGTGTGGAGCTATCACATTAACATTTTCCTGTCCCCTGCAATTGTGTCTGGGCACTCGTTTTGTGGCATAATTGATAAAGGTAGGAGTGATTGTGTCGAAGCCGGGTGAAAAAGGATGTCTATTGATTGGAGATGTGGGATGAGAGCAGCTCATTGTCATCAGCCACAGGTATGTGAAAAGGTGGAGGACCAGCAGGCTGTGCAATGGTTAAAGTCTGCGCCCCAGAGGGACCATATCATCTTTGCCGGAAACTGTTCCTGCCCATTGATGACGAGCATGTGGGAAGCGTGGGGCATGTCCTCTCACACCTGATTCTAAATTTCATTGGCTTCATGGAACATACACTGGTCTGAACACGTGTACATCGTACAAGCAGTATGCTCTATCTACAGACATGAAATGCAAGTCAACATTTGCAGTGTGCTTTTGAGAGAAGGGATAAGGGATACACTGGTTTCATTTTTGAGATTGGTGATAATTTTACAGATTCATCTCAACCTAGCCACAATTCCCGCGTTTCTTCATCTTCTCAACTCTCTGCCTCTCTTCACCTCTCCTACCGATATACACATAACAGCAAAACTAAAAACATTCATAAACTACAGCTTGTCGTAGTGGACCCTTGCGCCTTCAGGCTCGCCACGCGTGCTGGGCTCGCCTGCTGCCTTTGTGGGGGGGCCTTACAACAGCGATGACTGCTTTCTGCTGCTCCTGCTGCGCTCCTTGTGCCCCCGTGCCCAAGCGATCGTTTGAGACGAACAATAATCAGCAATCACCATCCAGCATGTCCTTCCATCAAGATAGCGCAAGGCCTGACCAGAAATACTCTAGATACCCAGCGCGCTAATCAGCTCAGAGTATGCATTGATCTCATCTGGGCTCTGACCAAGCTCAAATGTGATCAATGCTCAAACTTACTTCTTACTTCATTATTAGTTCCAGCAGTCCTTGCACCAGGTGCTGCCGCACCTTTTTGCTGTGTGCCGTCACCCCCCTGCCCTCCTGTGGCATGAAGCGCTGCACTTTCCCTGTTGAGATAAAGGATGTTGGCCCACCCGCCGCGTTTAAGAAGGCGTAATTCAATACTTGATATATTTGGATGCACTCATAACAAGTTGTGAACTCATAACAGCTGTCCATCCTGCAATTGCAGTCAGATAGCAAGTAAGCAGATCTGTATTGGAAGATAGCTTACGGTCAGTCTCTTCAAGCATTGCAACGCATCTTGTTTGTAATCGCTGAAACTCCTGGCGACCTTACGCGCTAGTTCTACATTGTCAATTTAACAGCCTGGAGGGCATCTCCAGCCTGCTCTGTGATGGACAGCCCTTGGATGCCTTGGAGCTGCTTGATTGACTTCCTGCCTGTGAATGGACGGAGCACAAAGCCAGGACATGTGTGCAATTGAGCACATCTGCTGATTTCAAGGCATGAATGCACAGCCTCTCTCTCTCTCTATCTCAGCCTCTCTCAGCCTCTCTCAGCCTCTCTCTCTCTCTCTCTCTCTCTCTCTCTCTCTCTCTCTCTGTGTGTGTGTGATATTCACCTCTCTGGATGCATTTAACAAAGAACAAGAGCACGACTTGAGCCACACGCACGGCGGAGAGCAGAAAGGTCAGGGGACAGAGGCAGGGAGTACAAATTTGGGTTGAGGCTGTGCAGCAGCAACGCAGAACCAATAATAAACATAGTGTGGTATTTAGAAGGACAGGGGCTGGAATGAAGGCTTGCATGATCATTTATCACTTTTCACGCGCTGATGTGAAACGCACTGATGTGAAACGACTTTGTAGTGGACAGCAGGCAGCGCGTTTGATCTGAGCCAGCCTTGCGCACGCAGTACAAGCTTGTCAGCGGGTGGGATGAGGTGAATGTTGCAAATCAAGTTCAAACTCACCCAGACCTTAGCTGATGCTGGAACTGGCGGGCATTACGGGCATCTTAGTTAACACTCATTGACAGTGCAGGTCTCAAGCCTTTGGTCAATCACTGCCAAACCTCAGTTTAACAACACACACTCACCCCCACGAGAGAGGCCTTTGCCGTCCCTGCCTGCAAAGTTCTCACTACCAAGCCCCCCCCGGCTCTGGTGGTTGGCCGCCTGCACAACGCCTGCAGATCAAACGCAGAGGCAGGGAGTGCTTTAGCTCAAGCATGGGTCTCCATGTGCATTGAGTGCGTGGGGAGAAGCCAAGCAGTGATGATGCTCCGAGCAGTGACACTCAGCAGGACCTGAGCTGATGCTGGAACTAGGGCATTGTGGCGTGCATCACTTAACACATGAAACAGTGAAAGAATTCTTTGAAGAACTCTGTGACATCCTGTCATCGCCAATAGGGCCACCAGCCTGGCCTTCAGATCAGACGTAGAGGCAGGGGGTGTTTCAGCTCAAGCATGGATCTCAGTGTGCATTGAGTGCGTGGGGAGAAACCAAGCAGTGGTGATGCTCAGAGCAGTGACACTCGGCAGGACCTGAGCTGATGCTGTAAGGTGATTTGTGCAAGGAGTGCATATGAATTATTCTGTGTCAATGTGGCATTCTGATTTCCTGGAGGGGCACCTGCTGTGAGCATGGGAGGAGGAGGAGGAGTGCACTTCATGATGCACGCCACACTAGAAAATGGGAAGGCCTGTCTTTGGAAGAAGTTTTGCACACGCGTGCACTTGCACGCACAAAGTCATGTACAACGCTGATTGCTTCCCCTCAAGCAAGCAGATCCAAACTCTGCCCTAGACTGAGCGCAGCGTACTGTGCACTCCAATGCAACATGCCCCTTCCCAGCGGTGCAGCACAGCAGGGTGGGCAATAGTCAGGGGTCCAGCCAGCACACTTACCACCAGCCTCGCCTGCACGGGGCACAAGGGGCAAGGTAGGGTGGATTTTTAGACGCACTGTTGAGGAGGTGCAGCAACGCAGATCCGAATGCAAATCGACAGCTTTCTCAACACGCAAGACATGCCAAAAGCGTTGCTGCAGGTAATGCAGTGCACAGCCAAAACCGTTGCTGCAAACGATGCAGTGCACAGCCATAATTGTTTGTCAAAGTGCATGAGCACACACCGGTGTTCACATGGAACTGGTGTTGTACATGGGGAGGAGCTGGGTTGGCTACGCTGTAGCCTCGAGCAATGTTCTCGTAGTAGGGGGCGCTTGCCGCCCCTCTACGAGCAATGTTCTCGTCGCCTGTGCACGCAAACTCACCCCGGTCGGCCAAGGCCTTGCGGTGATCCTCCTAGTCGTAGTCCTTCATGCTGGAGCCTGAGGCCATATATGGGTTGATGACCCCTTCCGCCTTCTTGCTCGCAACAGAGGCTAGACCTGACAAGGGATGGTAATGACCATTCGAACAAATCAGCACGGATTTCTTTGACAAGGAGAAATGCTACGCATGCAAACATGAAGCAGCATCACCCCTGGTTTGATGGGCATAGTGTGGTGTTTAGAAGGACTGGGACTGGGATGGGGCAATGCGACGAGGACTTGCAGCACACAAAAGTACACAGAACACAAGGCTGGTGGCCTTTGCTAAGCCGGTAAGGCTCAACACGTCCAAACAGAGTACACGCTTGGTAAACACACACACACGCACACACACAGCACACAGCACACGCACACACAATTACAACACACACAATTACAATACAAACACACATGCATTATGATGAAACACCACGTTGACAAGGTGTCGTTGTGGATAATGATGCTGCGGATGGCCTGCAAGTCGCCAGAAAGATTGGGACTTTCATTTCTTCGCTAAAAAGTATGCTAAGGAGGAGGATTTCAAGAAAAATTGACCCTAGGACTTCAATTCTTTCACATGCCGTCATTGCGCCCATTGCTCCTGCACATTGCTCTCCCTATAACGTGCACTCTGTACACAGCAGCGTGAGCACCACCAACAGAAACACACCTCTGCGAGGGTGCTGCCGCCCAAAAAGTGCAGCCGGCTTAGGGCAAAGTCCAGTGTGAGGAAGATCACATTCACGTTGGGGAATTCCTCCCTAAAAACAGCCTCCTCACACTGCACCCTATCCAGTAGGAAAATCATCAGTTCTCTGCAGCTGTAGAACTGGAGTTCTTGCGTAGTGAGCGTAGGCTGAGATCTGGCAGGCACTTTGCATAAAATGCTGTGTACTCTCGTTTTAGGCTTTCTTTTTATGCCTTGCTTTTGCTCGGGTTATTTTCTTTTTGGTCATGAGGACACGAGGAGCAGCCTGAGCCGTGGAGGGAGATGCCCCTGCCCCGGCCACAAGGGGCCGTGGTCGTGGCCGAGGTAGGGGCAGAGGTAACAGTGCAGCAGCAGCTTTGCAGCGTCCTGCTCGTCGCATGCCCACGCCTGGGGGCGTCGCAGGGGGACATCATGGCACTGGGACGCAAGCGCGGGCTACGGCTCGGACCTGGAGTCTCAAAGCCTACAGCGAACTGTAGCATAGAACCTGTTGTACACACAATTTCGAAACAGTTTATTCCAACGCCCTAGCCATCACGACCTCACAAACACAGAAGAAGAAGAAAAATTATAGCTAGAGCTGGCTAGAGCCTGTAGGACTAGGATCTGAAGCAGTTGACCTCCTCTTTTCAGCTTAGAAGACTCTGCAGTGCCTCTAGTCTCTAGCTCCTTTGATTTGGGTCAGGTCTACCCCTGTGTAGGTCAAACGGCATCCCCCTGGTTCTCTGACATTAAGATTTAACTATCCCCCCCTTTGCTTGTGGTTTGCTTCTGTCCTGCTTTCTGTGCTCCTCTGCTTCTCACTTCCTCGCTGGCTTTCCAATGGGTGAAGTCAATGCAAGCTATGCTCCCTCTTCCCCTTAAGGGCCGGTCAAAGGTCGTCACTTGCTTTGTATCAGGAGCTTGTTTAAATGCACCAGCTACTGCTGTGGATACGCCTTTATCCTGAGTCACTCCTCTTGTCTCTTGCTCTGACTCTGAGTGCCTCTGAGGTGTGGTGTTGTACTATCCCTCGTTTTGGAGCCCCTTTTCGCTCGCCCTGTCTCCCCAATTCTCTGCCAGACTCTACATACTGACGCGCAGATCCCAGTGTCAATTGCTCCTGTGTTTTCCTAATTCAATTGGCACCAGCTTCTTTTTGAGCTGAAAAACATTTCGGATGCCTCTCTTGTTTTCTATCCAGCCAGCCGGCCTTTCGTGTTCCCTTAACTTCATTTATTTGTCTCATTTAGGCTATCTCCCTTCATCTATGTAAGACCCTTAACAAATGAATGATGCTGTCTTAGTATCCCTCTCACAGCCATTTTGCTCCTCAGAGGTTGCAAAAAACACATTTCAGAACAGGATCCCTGTTTAAGTGTTCATCCCCAATTTTTCAGCAGTAAGACGAGTCACAAGTCAATCGCAGCAATGTCATTACAAGTCATAGCTACAGCAGCCTCCAAACGCGTCAAACACATCCCCTGCTGGCGGCCCCTGCTGCTGCTGCCCTTTCCTGCCCCCGCCTTGCCTCCCACCCCCCCTACCCCCCCGCCTTCCCCCTTTCTCCCCTGCCCCTTGCTGTCTCCCTGGTTGCTGGCTCCCCCCACTCACTTCGTTTGATTGGCTTACCACCTTGCCACCCTCCTGGGCCTGCTGAGGCTCACCAGAACCTCGCCCCCTGCCACCCCTGCTCCCTCTCCCAGCAGCCAGAGCCCCCATCGCACCGATACTCACAGTGCCAGCACTGTGTGAAGTGCCGGCATTTTGCGACCACCGCTGCCCTGCCTGTGCTGCTGCTCCCCTCCCTCCTCTACTCACGCCACCAGCACTGTGTGAAGTGCCAACGTTGTACAAGACACCAGCATTGCTGCTTATATTGGCAGCACTGCTTATATTGGCAGCATTGCTTACATTGGTAGCACTGTTTAAGGCACCAGCGTTGTGTGAACCCCCACCAGCGCTACACGAGGTGCCGGATTGGTATGAGTCTTTAAGATTGTACGAGGCGTCAGCATTTTGCAGCGGGATGCCAGTGCTATATGAGCCACCGACGTTTTGCGAGGCACCGGCAGCAGGGCCATAAGGGGGACAAGATCCAGACGCAGCACCAGCAGGACCAAAATATGGGGCACCAGGACTAGCTGCCGCTCCGGCAGCAGGGCCAAAAAATGGGGCACCAGGACCAGCAGCTGCTGCACCAGATCTGGTGACAGAAGGGCCCAAAAATGGGGCACCAGGACCTGCTGCAGCACTGGCAGCAGGGCCAAAAAATGGGGCACCAGGACCAGCAGCTGCTGCACCAGATCTGGTGACAGAAGGGCCCAAAAATGGGGCACCAGGGCCTGCTGCAGCACTGGTAGCAGGGCCCAAAAATGGGGCACCAGGACCAGCAGCTGCTGCACCAGATCTGGTGACAGAAGGGCCCAAAAATGGGGCACCAGGGCCTGCTGCAGCACTGGTAGCAGGGCCAAAAAATGGGGCACCAGGACCAGCAGGTGATGTACAAGATCTGACGACTGAAGGGCCAGTGACGGGAAAGGCAGCAGTAGCACCTCCCCCCGGGATGCCATACATTGCAGCATTCCCTGCTGCTGCTGCTCCTGCTGTGTTAGGGCGTGTGAGCGAGCAAGTGAGGGAGCAAGTCAGTAGATGCAAGGGAAAGGTGAAATGCGTGTGTGTGCGCGTACATGTGTGTACTGATGCCCACGATGATGGCAGCCTGAACGCAGCTGCCTGATCATGTGTGTGGCGGTGACATACAGGTACAAGAGCAGTGAAGAAACAGTGTGTGTGGCGGTGACATACAGGTACAAGAGCAGAGACAGTGTGTGTGGCGGTGACATACAGGTACAAGAGCAGTGAGAAACTGTGTGTGTGGCGGTGACATTCAGGTACAAGAGCAGTGAAGAAACAGTGTGTGTGGCGGTGACATACAGGTACAAGAGCAGAGACAATGTGTGTGGCGGTGACATACACGTAAAAGAGCAGTGAAGAAACAGTGTGTGTGGCGGTGACATGCAGGTACAAGAGCAGAGAAGAAAAGAAAAGTTGGTAGTTACAGTAGGACATACATCCAGAGTAGAAGGAAAGAAAAGAAAAGTTGGTAGTTATAGTAGCACATACATACAGCGTAGAAGAAAAGAAAAGTAAAGTTAGTAGTTATAGTAGCAAATCTAGCGTGATTCCGGGAAGGAGCGCTTAGGTGCCAGCACCTACAAGCCCTTCTATTGTACTTCTAAAGCGTATACTTCTTAAGCGTGGCCAGTTCTTGAATATCTTATCCGATGCAAGTCGTGAAGTAATGCATCAGCATAATTCTTTTTTGTTTTGTTTTCAATTGTTCAGCGCACTGCGAGACACTTGTTTCGTTTTGTTCAGGGTAACCATAGGTGCAAAATTATTTATGGACCAAGTGATGTTGAAATCTGCTGTTGGTGCATCAATCCTGCTTGTGTGTGCGTGTGCGCATGTGCATGTGTGCGTGTGTGCGCGTGTGCGCAAGTGCACGTTGTGTCCGTGTCTGTCATTCCAAAAGAAGCACGAGAGGGATACCAGACCGTCGTGTATCCTTCACAGATCCTTCCATGCATTCCTTTGTTACAGATGAATTTTTTTTTGTTTCTCTTTAGAATTTTTGACTTTGCTCTTCTGCTGGATTGAAATCGACAGCCCATGCTAAGATGCCTACATGAGTGCATAAAAATAGGCCCTGGACGCGTTGCCTGTATGAAATATACATAATAAGATAATAAGCCATAGACCGTACGTAATGACTGGATCAACTGTTTGTATCTAGGGTTGGCCAGAACCGTATGTATCCCCCCGTATATGACCGTATATTTGGTGAATTCCCTGCCAAAAATACCGTATACACACCGTATTTAATTATGGTTCTGGCCAGCCCTATTTGTAACAAATAACACATGCCATGGGTTCGACCATCAGGATGCATGTCTAGCAGCCGTTTAGTTCTCCATTTTAGCTGCAGCTTTAATCGATCCTATGTAACACGCAACACATATCATGGCTCCAAACATCAGGATGCATGAACAGAAGAATTATGCAATACTTTCACAAATTATACAACTTTTCCCTATATTAGAGCGGGTGTCCTCCAACGCCCAACTCCGTTTTACCGCTATTAACATATCGTCATAGGACAGGCAGTGATATCCACTCCACGCATTGATCAAGGAAAATAAAGCCACTTTGGAACCACATGCGTAGCAGTCGTTTAGTTCTCCATTCTAGCTGCAACTTTATTGCCAGCAATAGATCTATGCATGATCACATGATCACACAAAACACACACAGTCACACACAAATACATACATATAAACGCACACCTTTCAGGTTAGCAGCACCGCCAGCGCCTTCAGAGATGCCGGCAAGGGACGCAGCACCACTGCTTGCCATTGAGGATGGTGTCACTAACGATGGTGGAAACGTGGGATTGAACGGCGCATGAGGACACAAATTTGACTCTGTGTTTGGTGCTGCAGTACTGACCACATTTGGGAGCAGTTGCAGCGCAGGACTGAGTGGTGGTGCTTTGTGAGATTGGTAGGGGTGGAGAAGGGGGTACTGCTGCTGCTTCTTCTTTTGTTGCTGTTGTTCTTGCTGCTGCTGTCGCTCCCGCTTGTGTTGCCTCTGCTGTTGCTGGTGTTCTTGCTGCTGCTGTTGTTGTTGTTGTTTTTGCTGCTGCTGCTGATTCTGCTGGTGCTCCTGGAGCTGCCTCTGCTGTTGCTGGTGCTGCCTCTGCTGTTGTTGTTGCAGCTGCTGCTGCTCCTGCACATGTTGCTGCTTCTGCTGGTTTTGCTGCTGATGTCGCTGCTGCTTTTGCTGTTGTTCTTGCTGCTGCTGTTGCTGCTGCCTGCAATATTGGCCCTGCTGCTGTTGCTGCTGCTGCTTCTGCTGCTGCTGCTGCTGCTGCTGCTGCTGCTGCTGCTGCTGTAACCAGATCTGCCGCTGCAGTACAGATGGATGCATAATATGTGAAGGCCGCTGCAGCTGATTTCGATTTTGCTGCTGCTGCTGCTGCTGCAGTGGTAATGGCAGTGGGTTTTGGATCTTTTGCTCTAAGAACAGGGCAGGAGCAACAGCGGCTGACGGATGACTTGCAGCAGGTGCACGAGTGTCAGAGAAGCTGAACGCTGCGCTGTCACCTCCTGCAAAAGAGGAATTGTGCAGTTTTGCTC
>Ga0307968_1001949_pt1:0-12500 | contig 17033 bp, 14 predicted proteins | sample OrgLakmetagen650_FD_201834 | JGI IMG/M metagenome (GOLD analysis project Ga0307968, IMG submission 201834) | Saline water microbial communities from Organic Lake, Antarctica - #650 | ecosystem: Environmental > Aquatic > Non-marine Saline and Alkaline > Saline | place: Antarctica: Organic... | reverse complement strand
GAGGGCCTGTGAGAGGAGGAGGCTTGTTCTTGGAGCAGCATGCATGGACGCCCCACGGGCCTCTTCACAGCCGCGCCCCTTGCCTTTGCCTATGCCTCTGCCAGCTCCCTGAGCTGCCTCTCCCTCTGTAGCTTCTCATGGTCCCTCTGCTGAGCGGCCAGCCTCTCAGCTGGGGACAGGGGCTCCAAAAACGGGTCAGGGGTTCACAACCAGGGCACGCTGGGAGCTAATTCTTAAAACCGCCCTGAAAACCACTTTTAATAATTAATATATCACTTTAAATTCAGTCCGGAGAGGGCCCCGAGAATCATTATAAATTCACTTTTTTTGCCAAATAATTATTTAATTTCCTAAGTGATCGTGAACCTACGGTATACTCATGCGCACACACACATGCACACATACACACACATACACACTCAAACACACACGTATGCACGCACACACACACACAGGTACCACGGCCACTCCATGTCTGACCCAGGATCCACATACCGTACGCGTGATGAGATCAACACCATGCGCCAGCACAGAGACCCTGTAGAGCGTGTGAAGAAGCTGCTGCTGGAAGCCGGTGAGAATGTTGTAGCCAGATGGAAAGGACGGTAGTCCGATAAATACGCACACACGCCAGCACAGAGACCCTGTAGAGCGTGTGAGGTAGCTGCTGCCGGGAGCTGGTGAGAATGTTTTAGCCAGATGGAAATGACGGTAGTTTGATAAATGCGCACACGCCAGCACAGAGACCCTGTAGAGTGTGTGAGGAAGCTGCTGCTGGGAGCTGGTGAGAATGTTGTAGCCAGATGTAAATGACGGTAGTCCGATAAATACGCACACACGCCAGCACAGAGACCCTGTAGAGCGTGTGAGGAAGCTGCTGCTGGGAGCTGGTGAGAATGTTGTAGCCAGGTGGATTTTTTTATGACACGACAAAGACGCTTGCCGCAAGAGTGTTGGAAGCTGTTAGGCACTGAGAAAGAAACCGACAAGGCTGCTGGGGTCTAGGCCGTGATGTTATGCTTGACACCCCCTGAGGAGTCCACTGTAGAGCAAGTCATCCACTGTAGAGCAAGTCATCCGCTGTAGAGCAAGTCACATGGTCGGATTCACTGTAGAGCAAGTCATCCACTGTAGAGCAAGTCACATGGTCGGATTCACTGTAAAGCAAGTCATCCACTGTAGAGCAAGTCATTTGCTGTAGAGCAAGTCACATGGTCGGATTCACTGTAGAGCAAGTCATCCACTGTAGAGCAAGTCATCCGCTGTAGAGCAAGTCATCCGCTGTAGAGCAAGTCATCCGCTGTAGAGCAAGTCACATGGTCGGATTCACTGTAGAGCAAGTCATCCACTGTAGAGCAAGTCATCCGCTGTAGAGCAAGTCATCCACTGTAGAGCAAGTCATCCACTGTAGAGCAAGTCATTGACTGTAGAGCAAGTCATCCACTGTAGAGCAAGTCATCCACTGTAGAGCAAGTCACATGGTCGGATTCACTGTAGAGCAAGTCATCTATTGTAGAGCAAGTCACATGGTCGGATTCGTGCGCTTCTGACAGTGTGTAGCAAAGTCGAAATTGTTGGCGTCTACGAACACACACACACACACACACACTTCCATCCATACACACATGCACACACACACACAAACACACACACACACTTCCATCCATACACACACACGCACACACACGCACACTCACACTCTCACACACACACACATCCACACACACATACACACTTACACACACACACAGACACACGCAAACACACACACACGCACACACACACGCACACACACAGGTATGCCAACTGAGGAGCTGAAGGTGGTCGAGCGGGATACAAAGAAAGAGGTGAGAGAAAAAAGTATAACTAGGGTCGGCCAGAACGTGTACATTCACCGTATATGACCGTATATTTGGTGATGTCCTAGCCAAAAACTCTGTGTATAAACTGTACATGTATGGTTTTGGCCAACCCTAGGTATAACGCTGATGGTCAAACCGGTCAAATGCCCCTGAACCCTGGACTAGGCAGCTGCCTCTGAATTGCGCGGTTGTTACGGCCACTGCTGACTCTGAATTGTGCTGTTGTCCAGGCCACTGCTGTCGCTGATTTGTGCTGTTGCCAAGGCCACTGCTGTCGCTAATTTGTGCTGTTGCCAAGGCCACTGCTGTCGCTGATTTGTGCAGTTGTCAAGACCACTGCTGTCGCTGATTTGTGCTGTTGTCCAGACCACTGCTGACTCTGAGTTGTGCGGTTGTTAAGGCCATTGCTGATTCTGAGTTGTGCAGTTGTGAAGGCAACGCTGACTCTGAATTGTGCAGTTGCTATAGAGCAGCTGAATCGGAGCTGCTACTCGTTTTTCACGCTGTATTCAAACCATGAACAGTAAGGAGGGACCCACACGTAGCTGCGGTACAAGGGGTGTGCAAAAGGCTGAAGCGTTGGGGTGTTGTAGGGTTGGCCACCACGCAAGTTAGCACAACCATGTATCTAAAGTGTGTGCACGATGTTTTTGGCAGGGAAATCACCAGGTGTACGGTCATTTGCGGTGTATATTCAGTATAGGGAGTATAGGAGTATATGGAGTACATGCAGGGTGGCAAGAAGCACACTTCATGCCACCTGTACCCTGCAGACGAGCATACGGTGTGCCTATAAATGTGTCAAGCAGTGAGATCTCCTTAAGTGTGTCCGTGCAGCGTATGTGTGTGTGTGTGTGTGTGTACACGCAGTTCTTGCCAACCCCGATAGTGTGCAGTGCGTAACAGCGTCTCCTCCAGCAATGCATATGCAGTCTCGTTGCTCTACGCAGGCACACATGCGCACACACACACACATACGTGTATACACGCTGAAAACACGTGCACACACACACGCACACACACACATACGTGTGTACACGCTGAAGACACGTGCACACACACACATTAACACACACACACACACATACACACACACACGCACACACACATGTGAATACTTCCATCCCTTTAGGTGGACGCTGCCGTGGAGGCTGCCAAGGTCGCCCCAGTACCCCCCATGGAGTGGATGTGGCGCAACATGTGAGTCATTGACCATTTAAATGTGATCAAAGTGTGAGAAATAAATTTGCCCTCAGTGCCACCCATGAAGTGGTTACAGGTGGCGCAACATGTGAGTTATTGATTATCTAAATGTTTTGCAAAATAATGAAGTGACCACAGGTGGTACAACGTGTGAGTTATGTATGATTTAATTAATCAAAAATAAACGGTTACGTGTGCCCTCAGTGCCACCCATGAAGTGACCACAGGTGGTACAGCGTGTGAGGAATTTATGATTTGAATATTATCACAAATAAACGTTTGTGTTTGCCGTCAGTGCCACCCATGAAGTGACCACAGGTGGTACAACGTGTGAGCTTGTTGCTTGAATATTTTCACAAATAAATAGGGTTGGCCAGAACCGTATATACACACCGTATATGACCGTATATATGGTGATTTCCCTGCCAACAAAACCGTATATATACACCGTATACATGGTTTTGGCCAACCCTACAAATAAACGATTGCGTTTGCCCTCAGTGCCACCCATGAAGTGACCACAGGTGGTAAAACGTGTGAGGAGTTATTTATTAATAAAGTACAAAAATAAATTATTGTGTTTGCCCTCAGTGCCACCCATGAAGTGACCACAGGTGGTACAACGTGCGAGCTTGTTGCTTGAGTTGAACCATACAGATGCAACAAGGTTGCCACCAGTAGAGGCATTGCAACTGTGCTGCTTCAATTGCTCCCACATTTTGACCGTCAGCACACTTGGCTTCCACTATCTGTAGTGGCTTCCACTATCAGTAGCGGCAGGTTGCCATTGGTAGAGGCATTGCAACTGAGCTGCTTTGATTGCTCCCAGTTTATTACCGTCAACACACTTGGCTTCCACTATCTGTAGTGGCTTCCACTGTCAGTAGGGGCAGATTGCCATCAGTAGAGGCATTGCAACTGAGCTGCTTCAATTGCTCCCACATTTTGACCGTCAGCACACTTGGCTTCCAATGTAAGCACACCGCTTTTACAGTTCTACAGTGAATTACGGAGCTCTGAGCACATATTTTGTCCAGCATTGCTATTGTTCCAATAAACCACATAAAGCTCTTGCAGAGGGAATGCAAGTGTATGTAAAGAAGTCTCTTCTTCCAGGACTCCTTCAATGAGTAGGGTTGGCCAGGACTGGATGTATTATACACACTGTATATGACGGCATGTAAGGCAAATTTCCTGCGTAAAGTAACGTACATCCGCCATATGTACGTATGTGTGTTTGGTTCTAGCCAATCCTAAAAATTTATCATGGGTTCCGATAGGTAATTCAGGTATAATTTGAAGCTTAAATAGCTGATACAAGGCTCTTGATTGATGGGCTCTTGAGATCGTTGAGTAATGTATAAAGCTCTTGCGGAGGAGGGGCTACCAGTGTAAAGACGCGGAGCCTCTTATTCTAGTCTTTTAGAATGATTCATGTTAGGTTTGAGGCTTGGAACGATTGACATGCAATCACAACAACTGTAAAAATCATGTGTGAGTGTGTATGTGTGTATGAGTGTGTGTGTATGAGTGTGTGTATGAGTGTGTGATTGGCCGTGTGATGACACTCCACACATGACCATCTGAATCCAAAGCCCTGCAGAAAACTGTTTTTGGATGGCGAGTACACACACACACACACACACACACACACACACACACACACACATCCAAACACATACAGGTACAAGGACCCCTCAAACTGCACACTGCGGGACATCACAGGCGGCTATGTCACCCCTCATTTCAGCACTGATTACAAGATCTAAACAACTTGTACATCAGCGTGCGGGGTTGAGGTCCAGCTGCGACACCCTACAATGACTCCGCTTGCTGTTGTCTCACACTCATCCTCAAGCTGTTACAATGGCCCGGTTTGCTGTGAGCTTTCAATCATCCGCTTGTTGCGTCCACGGGTTGTGCTTTGCAAGAGCGTATTTGAGCTACGGCATGTGAAAGTGTGTGTGTGTGTGTGCGTGTGTGTGTGCCCTTGCCGTGACCACACGTTGTTTTTGCTCCCTTAGATGCTCACACCGCTGCATGGTGTGAGCACACTTGGACAATGCGGGGTGACTCGTAGCGCTGGCTGCTGCGCTGCAGCGAAAGCGCGCTCTGAGCAGCGGTGACTCCATAGCGTATTCACTGCTGCACGGAGTGAGCACGCTTGGAGATTGCGTGAGTCACGCATTCACTGCTGTACGGTTTGAGCACGCTCGCTTTGACAATGCGCAGTGACTCGTAGCGCTGGCAGTGACAGCCGTACAGTGACAGCCGTACAGTGACAGCCGTACAGTGACAGCGCACATGAGCAGTGGTGATTCTTATTCCCAGAGGGAGGATGCGTGTGAGGGTGTGCGTGTGAGGATGTGCGTGAGAGGATGTTTGTAAGTTAATTGCCCTTCTGGCTGGTGTGCCACAGTATTGGCTAATGTGCTACAGCATTGAACGTGCCAGTATTGGCTAGAAGCACAGTATTGGCTGGTGTGCCAAAGTATTGGCTAGTGTGCTGCAGCATTGAACGTGCCAGTATTGGCTACAAGCACAGTATTGGCTGGTGTGCTACAGTATTGAACGTGCCAGTATTGGCTGGTGTGCCACAGTAATGGCTAATGTGCTACAGTATTGAACGCGCCAGTGTTGGCTAGAAGCACAGCATTGGCTAGTGTGCTGCAGCATTGAACGTGCCAGTATTGGCTAGAAGCACAGTATTGGCTGGTGTGCCACAGTATTGAACGTGCCAGTATTGGCTGGTGTGCCACAGTAATGGCTAGTGTGCTACAGTATTGAACGCGCCAGGCTATACCTTGCCACTAGCAGTCGCACTTCTTGACTGAACTTGGCCTTTTCTTGTGAACCTTTACCTTGCCACGTCTGTTCTGTTTGAACTGGCGGAACTTTGTGTTTTCTAGTGTTCTTTATGTTTGTTGGTGGACACGCAAACGCGGCCACTGTCCCAGCTTGCTCAACTGAGGTCTCTATTTTTGACACACGGCAGGGGCATTTTAGACCACAGACGCACCCTGATGGTTATGAATTAACATTATGCACGTGAACGTTCGCTGTGGACTTTTGATTGGCTACTTTGGTTAGTTCCTTGTAAAGGCATTTCCACCAGTCTTCACGCTGTTGCAAATGCCTTTAGATTTGAGGCTGCTCATCTAAAAATTGCAATTGTGGCTGACTGCAGCAGTGAACAGCAGGGAGTTGAGGAGGAAGGTTAAGTGGGGTGAGGAGGATAACTATCAAGTTACAAGTATGAGGACTGCTTCATCGACGAGAGTCCTTGTTTAGTCATCAAGACACGTCTACTGACAATAGAGGATTTAAAAGGGGGTAACGGGCAGCCACGTACATGCGGCTGATATATTTTTTTGCTGGTGTCAACCAGCAAAAATCTAGATTGAACAGAGGGGGAGGGCACACGTCTGCTGACAAGCATAGGAAGTGAAATGAGGCTCAGTGAGGGGTGACCTTCATTCAAGGTCCTTGCTTGCACGGACGTGGTATGAACGCATATATAAGTGTTGTTCTTGATGTAGATCCCTGGTCGCTAGACTCTTATCAAATGTTCGTCTGGAGCAAAAACGATTAATTGTACTTCATTCCCGAGCAGTGGTAGGGTGTCCGAACATTCCAAGCGTTTCATTAAAATATATAATTAAATCAGCCGGTAGAGGAAAATAAAATTAATATCGAGGAGCATATGTGCCGTTCTTCGTCGCCGCAATCTATTAAATTATTAAAACCATTGTGACAAAAATATATGTGAAGTGGAGAACATGACTTTGCTCCTAATGACTTGTACTTATACGATCATACTTGCATTGGCGTCTGAAAGGAATACGGATGAGTTGAGCCTTTGTCCGCGTGTCAGTCAGCACGATTTGAGTCCAAGACCTCACCTCTCTAAGACGCAGGGAGTCACAAAGCACCGGCCATCATTCATTCTATTTGGTATTGCTTTTTAACTACTCCTTGACCAGTCGATAAAATGAAGACATGTCAATGTTTGACGCTTGGCTGACAGGAAGTGATGTGTGCATCCTCCTCGCAAACACCTCACCATCTCTGTATTGTCATCGCGTTGTTCCTGCAGGTGACTCCCTCACAGAACGCGGCTTTTCAACAGGCGGATGGTGTGCTGCTCTGGCGCACAAGTTCTATCGGAAGGTGCAGAGAGGCGGTGTGTGTGTTTGTGTATGTGTGTTTGTGCGTATATGTGTGTACATGATACACGGTCACTTAGTGTACAAAATGTCCTAGACATCGACTTGGACAAGAATATTGATCTCATACCAACCGCAGTGGTAAACCACTCGCTAGAGCGCACAGGTGTACCGTAAATGTAGCGCAGCGTACCGTAACTTTAGCACAGTGTAAATATAATAGCACAGTACACCATAACTGTAGCACAGCGCACTGAAACTCAGAACAGATTACTGATGAACAGAGTGAATGGTCCAGTTAGTCCAATTCTTACACGACCAGAAACGAGCCTATCGCGCCGTTCTTGCGGAGTTGCTGAGGAGGTTGACACACACAATATATGTTCCTCTAACCGCAGGCCAGAGCGCAAGGCTTACAATCATCTGGATCTACAATATTTCATAAATGCTTTTGATGGAAGTTCGTTTGTTACATGAATCCTCATTCCACATTGCTCCTGCTTGTCTTGTTTAGTTGCTGAACTGATTGGTGAGGATCTGGTTAGTGTGAGCACTGGTTAAGGATGCCCTCTCAAACGCATGATCCTTTTCAGCATAACTCTTCTAAAGTACACGTTTTTAATTGAAATAACGCTTTTCATTTATAAATCGCTCTTACTCGCACCTCTGTCCTCCCTCGTCCCTCTTTTATCCCGTCATAGTCACCACCATAGTTGTGCTTGTTGATCCCTTGCATGTACTCCTTACTTCTTGCACTACAACCGTTGTAGGCTGACGTCCTTAATAGAGGGTTCAGTGGCTACAACACCCGATGGGCTACGTTCCTGCTGGAGGTGTGTGCCTGCTCACACTGCAACACACACACACACACACATATACACAAACACACACACAATGGGCTACGTTCCTACTGGAGGTGTATGCCTGCTCACACTACAACACACACACATACATGATGGACTACGTTCCTATTGGAGGTGTGTGCCTGCTCACATTGCAACAAACACACACACAAACGCACACACACACAAACACACACAAACTCACACGATGGGCTACGCTCCTAATTGAGGAGTGTTCCTGATCACACTGTAATTGTTTTGCTCTGATTGACTTTATGTTCAACGACTTGCGTTGTTCTGTATTACTCCTTTGGGTGATTGGCTGGGTGTTCTGGACCACATGCATGTTCTTGACGTTGTAAATAAATCTATGAAAAACCAAACCGGTCACTGGACCAGGAAGTTTGGGCAGGCCAGGTCTTGATGTTGAATACTAAGTTATTCATTTTGCGTTGTGGTCATACAAGTTTGCAGCCAGTGCTTGTTCCTCTCTAGATCTGTGTCCAGATCTGTTTCTCTTCCCCATGCATTGCCCTGTAATAATGCAACGCACCTTGCAAATCCCAAATGGATTGAAGGTGTGACATTGTTGTTGTTCCTGAAGGGGCACCTAACCATGTTGGAGTTGGAATGCCCATGATTCTGAAAACAAGTGACGGCGGATGTATCTTACTTGCAGGACGTATTCAGCGATGTGGACAGCAAGAACACAAAACTTGTTGCTTTGTTCTTTGGGGCAAACGACGCTGCCAGCCAAGCAAGCCCCGTCGTAGCAGCGCAGCATGTAACCTTGGAAGAGTACAAAAATAATCTGCAGCACTTTGTGGACTATGTGCGGTGGGTACCATCCCACAGGCATTTCCGTGCCATTCGCTTGGCTTGAAAGACAGAAAATTCGCTCAACACAATTCTTGCTGCTTTTTTGTTCACGCAGCAAGCACTATCATTATATATATACATATCAAGCAAGGCTGATTGTGTGCACATCACAACTCGCTTCAGGGGAAAAGGTGTCTCAAACATCCTCATCATCACACCGCCCCCCGTGGAAAACGAAAAACGCAGGCAATGGTTGGCCGAGGTGATTTAGAAGTTCCTTACCTGCATCCTATCATTTGCAATTGTTAAAGGCACGTTCAACTTAAAACTTGGTACAAGATATTTGTTGGCAAGTCTCTGGCTAGTGAGAGTATTTGTTGCAAGTCTTTTCTAAACGAATGTTATCTTTAGGAGTGTAAACTTCTACCTTTGCTTTGGTGCTGGCTGCTGGAGGTTTGAAGGCACACATGCACAAAAACCCGGCAGAGCTACAGACCTCCTTTTTCCCAATAAGCAAGTGGCTTCTTTTCCATAATTGCATAGTATTCCCTAACTGTATGGAAAGAAGCTTGCTGCAAGCTTGAAGCCTTGAGCGTGCCTTAACATGTCACACCCTTGCTGCTGACACCCTGTGTGTGTATATGTGTGTGTGTATGTGTGTGAATGTGTGTATGTGTGTGTGTGACATGCGTCCGTTGTCTGTCTGTTGCCTTACATGCTCACATGCGCCCGTTGTCTGTCTGTTGCCTTATATGCTCACATGCAGGCACTTGCTGTGAGCTTGAGCCCACACACGTGTCCTAACGCTTACTCAGCGCTGACATGGGGCAGCGACCCTGGGGTTGTCTGCCCTATCGAGAAAGACAGCCTGCTGTTACAGGTGGAGATCAGTGCTGGACTTTGCTGTCAGATCAAATAACCGTCACTGCGAAGTATAAGACTCGGCACATCTGCTAATGGGCGTGACATTGCTTTGCCGTTTAACATGACCGCACATTAGCTCAAACTTGTCAAGAATCGTGCAGAAATCCTTGAGATGTGCCCCTTTTAATCAGCAAAACAAACAACCTGTGCCTGTGTCTGTCACAAATGCAGGGGGGCAGTGCGCTAATCGCTTTGGATCGTAGCAATGAAGAGACAGGTACGAAATTGTCAGCCTGCTTTGTTTTAAAATGGAAGCCCAACTTATTGGGTGTGAACCCGTCCCAGCTTTTACTGCTGTGAAAAAGTAAAAGTAAAAATCTACGCTGGAAGTCACCAGCGTGCATTAAGGAAAGGCTCTCAACTTGTGCTCACACTAGCCAGAGTCCCACCAAAAAAACGAGAAAAAACGGAGAAACAACAGAGACTAATAAGGATCCAGCGGGCTGTCAGCCATGTGATCTGGCCTGCGCCTAGCCCTCCTGAAGCCAGCCGCTCTACCAGTAACCCCCCCATCAGATCCCCCATTATCACTGTTGTTGTTAAGGTGTATTTTGTGTCTTGTTTTTGTAATCTTGTTCAAGCTTTTTATTGCACGGCAGTGCAGTTTAATAGCTAATTGGTGCACTTTGTGCGTGGGGACGCCTAAGTTTAGAAGAGGGGTTAAGGTGTTCTGATTGTAGATTTTGCCCCCGGCTCCAAGAAGTATAACATGAAGTGTGACTTGGTTGTTTTGAGAGATTCCTCGGAGGCTCCTTGTTCGTAGACGCTAAATAAGAGGTTGATGCTGGTTGTGCGCTTTTTCTAATGTCTGTTGCAGGTTAATGTCTGAGCAGATTTTAAATTCTACAAGATGTATGTCTCTGTCTTTTGGGGGGATCTGTTTGGGATCCAAATGCCTGCCTCTTTCCTCAATGGGCATAACAAATACGCCATCTGGACGGCTTTGATGTCTAGTTGGAAGGTTTTGTTGTGTTGGGAAAACCCAGTCAGGAATGTTTCTTTCAATGTCATCAGGGGGTTAAATGATAAGGTCAGATAACTCTAAGCAGTACAATAATAAGGCCTCGGTCAAGACGTTCAACTGCTCGTCAAGGATGGGTGGAGCAAAGTTGTGAGTTTCACACACTGCAAGATAGATAGCTGCACAAAGATGTGTGTCACGCTCCCTTCCTTCAGTAGTGTTAGCTGTTGCGTCACTTCCAGCAGAGGTTTAAACTGTGACACAACTAGCTGCACACTGCCCTTGGCAACTTCATCCTTAAAATGACCTTGATATTGCATCTCGAAACAGGCAAGTATGCAGAGGCGGCGTTAGAGACAGCTAAGGCGAATGGGCTGCCCTCTGTTGATCTCTGGCACCGGATGCAGGAAGATGAGGTGGGGCATGCACATTTGCATATACATGCTAGCGTGTGCATCGTATGCATGTGTTCCTGTGTGCTGGCACCGGATGCAGGAAGATGAGGTGGGGCAATGCACGTTTGCATATACATGCAAACGTGTGCATCGTGTGTATGTGTTCCTGTGTGCATGCGCACAAAGAGAAAGAGCTTTCACGCTTGTTTGCAATGTATTGTCATACATCATGGCTACGACAGCAATTGCAACCCTTGATGGTGGTGAAGCTTCCTCAATCATTTAGAGTCACAACATGAAAGAAAGAATTTCTGATAAAGCGCTTATTACGTCAATTTGTGAATCCTGCCTTTTTTCTTTGAAACCATGAGTACCTATCAATTTTTTATCATAGCACGCCGCTCCACACATAATTGCAGCTCATCAATGATTGGATGTGCACCATAAATCGCAAACATTGGGGTAAGAAAGGTCACTCACCTGCTTTTGCACAAGAAACGTGTCGATTGACAGCCTCATGTTGGTGGGGCTCTGGACAGGGCAGGCTATACTATAGCCCTCTAACCCTTTTGCGTGGTATAATCAACCTTGATCAAGTGTCATCAGGCACCAGAAAGAACTATCCTGACCCCCACTGTTTTTTTTGTGCGGTGGAAGCGATTCTTGGTACTTCATGCTCAGTTTGCTCCCTTTTCATTGTAAAGGAGCGTGTTTTGTGGTTCATTTGTATTCTGAAAGAATCGTCATCACGCATTGAACATGGCTAAGTCGAACATAATTTACACACCTGCAGGGCTGGTCACGCTACTTCACAGACGGGCTTCACTTTACTCCCCAAGGCCAAGAAAGGGTGTTTGACTTGATCATTCCCACCCTGCAAGGGGCATACCCGGATATAAAGTAAGAGCCGTGGGAAAGAATAGCAATTCTTGGCACGCGAGCATTATTTTAACGGCAGCAATAAACTGCTTTATGTTGAAGAGCTGAATGCTGTCCAGGTCACCAGCCTCGGGCAATTGACACTGAGTGTTCTGCCATGTATGTGCGTGCTTGCCCCTTGCATCATGCCCAATGCCCACCAAAAGAAAGGACAAGGAAATGTCTGCCAGTGTTTTTTTAAAATGTACACGGCATTGATATGCAGCCAGAACAATGATGGGAAAGAGGCTTGCATCTCCTGTTATTAATTTGAGGAAATAAAAGGTGGCCGACCAGGAGAAAAATAAAATCATGACAGTCACGTGTAAAGTTTGGGCCTCCGGCCCCAAAATCCCCCCCCCCCAAAACCCCCTTCCTGACCCCCCACACTAATAAAAAGGGTGTCAATC
>Ga0307968_1001948_pt1 | contig 17033 bp, 15 predicted proteins | sample OrgLakmetagen650_FD_201834 | JGI IMG/M metagenome (GOLD analysis project Ga0307968, IMG submission 201834) | Saline water microbial communities from Organic Lake, Antarctica - #650 | ecosystem: Environmental > Aquatic > Non-marine Saline and Alkaline > Saline | place: Antarctica: Organic Lake... | reverse complement strand
TACATACATACATACATACATACATACATACATACATACACACATACATACACACTAATTCAATATTAGACTGCAGCTTGTAAACATGCTTATACTTGACTGCACACCCTCGCAACCCGAAAATCATACAAAGAGGAGCAAAAACGTATAAATTTGATCCATCCACATTTCGCAATGCATCTGGCATGTTCTTAACTTTTTTTTAGGTGGGGCATAACTTGCAGATCCTAAACAGTCAAGCACGCTGTCCAATCTAGTGGACAACAACGCTGATGTGCTCAACGCTCACGGGTTAAACGTGAAGAAGCTATTGCTGCAAGAACCTCGGCTGTTTTTAATTGGGTTGAAGGAATTTGAGGAGTGCATGCTTGGATTAGGTAACTTGAAGCAAAACCTCCAGCTCCAGGCCTCCAGCTTCAAGCGGTAAACTTGTGTGTTTTGAATGGCAATTGACTCTCTGCTCTTCTCACAGGCTTTGCACGGGGTGAAGTGGCTTACTTTCTGGGTCAGTTTCCTGAGGCTGTGTGCAAGGTGACTTGAGTGTATTATTGCATTGCCTGGTGACCCTCAACACAAACAAGCTGCCTGCAACTTGCAAGATTGACCATTTCCAGCCAACCATGGCGCCTCGTCCTCATCAAACACCCACTACTCTATTATACCTGGAACAGGCATCTTTGATATCCATCGGGAGAACAGTTGTTCAGCTAAAAGCCATGGGTTTTCCAGAGGAGACATCAAGACAACTGTGAGTAGCAGACCGTAGACAGGACGTGCAAGGCAACGTAAAATTTATTACCTCATATTCTACCACCAACTCAATCTGCAGGTTTCTTCAGTACCCACAATTGCTGTACCTTAGCGAAAACGACGTGACTGGGTTGATAAGTTTGCTGGCAAAATTTAGTGATAATGGGGCTTGCTGAAATTGCAGGTTTTCATTATTAGCATTACCTAGGTAGCTTCATTTCAAAGTAATGTCCATCTTGTAAATGCTGCTGCTGTGTAGGGCGCATAACGATTCATTGTGTGTGTGCACTGGTTTTCAACAAGAACACCCGAGTTTCTCTGCACCCTGCACTGTTTGAGTGGCTCTCCTACTCTTGCCTGCATATGGCTTACCTATGCCGGCCGCCCTTCTAATGGGAGTAGGGTTCTATGCATGGTTTTTTCTACTCATTGACTTGCTAGGGACAGGCATTCTCCGCTTTGGGAACTATTAAAATGTTAGGACATCAAGCTTCATATTTTGGTGAGAATTCAGCATTAGTAATGACGACCTTTGGAATATCGTGGCAATGATCTGCAATTCCCAGGAGTGTTTGGAAAGTGGCATTTGTATGTTGTTCCAGAAGGGCACTTTCGCATATTGGAGATGGTCTGATGGGATGGTGCCCAGGAATTTACATATGTGTGGGTATTTGCGGCAGAGTGATGCATAGGGATTTGTGGTCATTTTTTTTATTCCAGGAAGGGAGGAGCATGAATGTGGCTGTTTCCTCTGTGCTGACAGCAGCAGAGTACATGGCGTGTCTTGTTGCTTAGAGCATGGTGTTTTCATGGTAGATGGGATGGCAGATGGAGAACCCAAAAAATCGGGAGGAGAAGGCGTTGGTGTTTTCCCCAAACACTTTGTTCCTTGGGTGCTCACTCCAGTAATGGGGGAATTTGGGGTCATGGTCAAGGGGGGATGCCATTTTTTCTTTAGTGACCAGGGCCCACTTTTGAAAGGCGGCGGTGATGTGGGAGGGGTATATCCGTGCGAAAGAATCTTTGATTTTTTTGTTCGTATGTTTAGAGGCAGAGGTGTCTTTACGTGCAATGAGGCCTACAAGTTCTGATGCAAAGCTAATGGGAGGAGGTTGGACGTGATTGTGTAGACCGCTGCATGTTGCCCTGTCAAAGGCCTTTCGTAGTATGTTAAGGCGCTCAAGAGTAAGCATACCTTTACACTTTCCGTAATAACAATAAGTACATGGCGTCGCCTAAAAATATCACTGCAAATGAACGATTAGCCATAACCTGAATAAAAAGCATGTGCTATAAAATTGGTTGAGGAAAGCCAGTCCATTTCGTTTGCAACGTGTAGGGCGGTGAACTTTTTGCAAGGACCGCCCAGTTTAAAAAGAAAGACATGAAACTGAGCTAATAAGGAGGAGCAGTTGTGAGGACAGAAATTCAAAAGAAGGAGAAGCCGAAGAGGAACAGGGATAAAAAGCAAGATCACTTTGCATCACTCCAAGAACAGGAATGGTGTTACACACTGAATTCAGCGGTTCCTTGAACATGAACAGAGAAAAACCTCACCCATCCTAATTTTGCAAGCCCTACATCCGCACAAGTAGCTCACCTGCATATTTCTCAACCAGCATATGCTTCTTCACATTGTTATTCCGTCCGCTATCTTGCTGCCCCCCTCCTGTTGCCTTCACTCTTTCCCTTGACCTTCCTTTTCCCTAGCCTCCCCTACCAGCCTCGCGTCCTGTGTCCTTTGGGACATTGTTCTTTGCCGCTTGCTTAACTCTGTGAATGGCATTAAGAAAGAGAAATTTGAAGTTGTGTTGAACTTACAAGCAAACTGAAGTGATCATTTGATAATTTGCACGACTTGCGATGCCTGTATCCAAGTAACACAATTGAAGCTGTTGTAGGTCTGGCCTGAAACCAGCCGGCTTCTGAGGGCGTGCCTGGTGACTCCGCAACAATTTGAAAGTTGACAAAATGGATACGAATTCGAAGCTTCGAAGCTTGGCGACAAGCCTTTTATCTTTGAGAAACAGACCCAAAACCAGAGTGTTATTTCTGTAGGGTTTCTGTAGGGATTCCATTCAGTCTTTTTTGTAAGATTAAAGGACCAGTCTGTCAGATCAAATTACGGTCACTGCAAAGTGTAAGACTCAGCAGCCAAAAAGTGAAAATTGAACAAATTGGGCAATTCCCATGGCGACCGTAGCTCTTGAATTTGTAATAACATGGGAAAGAACAGGCCCAATGGCTGCCCTGGCAACGTGGTCTGCGTTCAGCGGTTTAAAGGGCTGGAGGTAATTCAGCCGGGTGACAAAAAAGTCTCAGCCTCGTAGAACCGTACTATCACAACAGGCACAGGGCGAAATGGAAGTACCCTGCCGCACTGCTTGCACAAATGAATCGCAACGACGCAATTTTTGAAAAGCATCTAAGACCTATATAAAAGAGCAGTCCAGCAAGAGCGGTCACATGAATGTATGCTCAGATCCGCTTTCAGCACCCTGCTTAACGTCTCACTGTTCGACATGAGCATGCTATTTTACAACTTGACAACAGACCTGAACCAGTAGAACTGCAGTGGCTTGTGTTCACACTCCCTCAAGACAGCCCAATTCGTAGTGGTACGCTTAACACCCAGCGTGCCCTTCAAAAATCTCATGTGTCGCACTTGCAAATCACTCGTGAGGACCTTATCCTCTTTAATAAACCCAGTGCCCCACACCTGGCCAGCATACATACCGGCTGGGAGCACATACATATTCCCAAGCCACAAAGACACATATAATGGCCTATTCACCAGAGAGCTCTCACGTACAAACTGACGAGCCCGAAAAGCAGATGCCACAAAAGGACCAGCTGCGTGCTTAGAGGACCTAATCATGCTCATGCGCCTGTAACACATCATACCCAGATGCTTAAAATAATCTTTGTGTGCAAGCGGCACTCATCTCCCAACGTTGAACACAGGCACATTTGAACCAGATGAAATGAAATGAACCACCTCAGACTACTTCGCAGTATTGATAAGATGCTTTCAGACCTGCTGAGCATACCAGTGTAAACGGTTGAGCATGGTCTGCATCGCATCAGGATCGTTAGCCATCAGAGTCAAATAATAATCAGCATACAAAATGTGCGTCACAGAGGAACCAGCTGGCAGGCGAGCCTGCTGTGACAAAGCCTTGAACACCCTCTGCGATAATCTCATGAACGTCATTAATATACAGAGAGAAAAGCAACGGGGACGAAGGGCAGCCCTGCTCCACACCTGTGTTAGGGTACACTCGAGCAGTCTTCTCTCCAAAGGAGACAAGAGAGCCTTCCAATTGCCGCCAATTGTTCTCATGCTCTTCACACGAGACACACTAGAAATTTCATCAACATTTTTGTCGGTATAACGTGGTATGTACTTTTGACCGCCGCTTTGACCGCCGCTTTGCAAATATCAGAAATGGAACGACCGGAAAGCCAACCTTATTTAATATATAGGTATACGCACAATTTTTGAAGTAACACTAATACATTTCTAAACCAAAAGTAAATAACGTTGACCAAGTTTGACCAAGCTTCTCTGTTTCCGTCCCACCCGGCATGGAATGACGGAACAGTTTGAATGACAGAGCCCATGGCCAACGTCTTGAATGACGGTGATGTTGTGGTGCTTCAAGTGGCAAGCAGCACTGGTGAATTCTATCAGGTTTGTAAAAGTTCAGGCTGTCTTGCACATATCATTGTTTTGTGCCCATCCCATGCTCATGCCCACTCCATTGCTCTTTTGCAATGCTTCCTGCGTGCGTGCGTGTGTGTGTGTGTGTGTGTGTGTGTGAGTGTGTGTGTGTGTGTGCGTGCGCGCGCCTGATCCATGCATTGTATATGCCTGTTCCATTGATTCCCTCAGGCTCAAACTCCCCAGCGTTCCCCCCAAGATACCCCAGCAGATGCGGCTTTTGTCCTGTCAAACATCAGCCTTTCTGAAGCCTGGAGCAGGCAAGACAGCATCTTCCAAGTTGTGTGCCAGGATGAGTACATTGGGCTATGCTCTCCTTGGGCTGGAGGCAAGTTTTTGCAAGCGCGGCGCAAGGGAGCTTTGTTTGGCTTCTCCAGCATCTTGTTGGGCACGTGGGAGAATTGGCAGATCCTTGCTGTTCAACTGAGCGAGCACACTGGACAGATGCAGCCAGTGTTGACTCTGCAGAACAGGAGGTAAGTGGCTACTAATTACCTTCAATTTCAATTGCTCGTTTGTAGCACAGACAAAAGCAAAGCGCTCCTGTGTAGCTCAGCATGACCGTTCACGTTGTACCAAAAACCAATTCTAAAATCAATGGTCTGCTGATTACACAGGCTCCCCAGCACCAAGCTGCACATGCGTGTGCACAAGCAGTCCACTCCCCAACACCCTGCTCCCTTGGGCAACCAACAGCAACAAGCTGACCCACCCACTCCAAACCTAAAGTGGCCAGCTCCCTCCCCGGAGCCTCAAGGTCCGCGCTTCAACCCCAGCCCCACGCCTACCCCTTCCTTCCCAATCCCCACTCCAGATAACCCCAACACACCTTCCTACCTTACCCCTGCCATACCTTATGCGGGCGCAAAACACCAGATTTTCCCAGCCGCACCACCCTCAAGGCAAACCGCCTTTACCCCGGAGCTGGCAGGGCACAATGGCATCGGCAGGTACAGCAGTTCCTCTAGTAGACACGGCAATATAAGCCTCACTCTAGTGAACACGGTGAGGTAGGTAGCAGCCCTGCCAGCCTGTCATTCACATCTGCGAGGTAGTCTTGAACACTCCCCATGTCTTACAACTGTTTCAGTTCTTGACTGTCCCGTTTTTGACGGCTTCTGTTTATCAAGTGCCTTCCTTGAGCAGGAAGTAGTATCTCTAGTAGGCATGCAGAGATGCAGTAATATCTATGTAGACACGGCACACAGAGATGCAGACCTCACTCGTAACTTTTCAGGTACTTAACGCCAGAGCCCCAGCCCTGGCCAGAAACCACTCCAGAACCCGAAGAAGCTCCCCCCTCACACAGCCAGTCACCCTCCCCCCTCCCTTTTGGCCATACAGCCTCCCCGTAAGTCCCAAGCGCCTCTGAAACTGGCTGCATCTTGTAGTGGTGACAAGCACACGCATATACGCACTCACACTCAAGCACAAACAAAATCACATGTTCAGGTGGACAGTCCACCATGGTCAAACAGCCTCCCCCTTGCCAGACAGCCACCCTCTGTACCTTTCAAGCACGCCTCAAGGGGAGGCGCACCAAACAGGCCACACCACGCCACAGGGAGAAAAGCCGCACCAGCTAATCATCACTCCGCCTGCTGGCCTGGTAAGGCTTTCTACTTGTAGCATTGAAACAGCAAACATAACGAGGCATGACAGGGTGTTGATAAGGTCTCTCCCTCTCTCTCTCTCATTCTCTCTCTCTCTCTCTCTCTCTCTCATTCTCCCACACACACATACACACACTAATACATTCGCAACACACGCAATCTGCAGGCATCCACCCCCACACCTGCTGTGGGGTCTGTATCAGATTCTCCTTTGATGTGTCCTAGCACGTTCCATCATGCGCAACGACGGCGGCGACAGCTCTCCCAACAGCCTCCTCCGCTTCTCCACAGTCCCAGCTCAAGCAGCCCCAGTACTGACAGCCAGGTATGTGCAAAGAGCCTACTGTTGGCAGTCTTTGCATCTTCCTGTGAGCTTTTACACATTTGTGATCAAAACACAAATGAGTGGTGTGAAAAGCAAAGGCTTGTGTATGAAAGGCACGCACACATATATGCATATACACAAATACACACACGCACACACGCACAACCTCGCACACACACATACACACAAACAATTACACACACACACAAGTACATGCACACATACATACACAGGGAAATGAAATGGTGGTGGCATGGAGGCCTGGTGGAGGCCAAGGGCGTAGGTGGGGGCTAGACAGGGGGTATGCAGAGGAGGATAGGGGTAGCGATGAGGGCAGCATGAACGTGAACACACTGCAGGTGGGTGATGTGTGCTTGTAAGCAAGAACTGGTCTGGCGTGCAATAATATTACTTAGATGCAGTGTGGGTTTGTAACACAGGCACGTGGCCTTGATCTTATGGACATTTGCTAGTGGGCTTACCGTCGCTGCTCCAACTCCAAGCTGCCCTGCCCAATAAATGCGTCATTGGTTGTTAGCTAGGACAAATCTTTTGCTTCGATTTGTCCGAGAGCTCAGAGAAAGTAGCGCTGATCTTTTCTGTATAAATGAAGATATGGTGCCATGTCAGCATGCCTGTACTCATGTCTGCATTCATGTGCACATGTACCGGACTGACTATGTATCATAAAATGTAAACAAAGAGTAAATCTTAAAAACTGAGCTGTACACAGACAGGCACCTTGTTCAATAGCACCGTTTTCCGCGTCTTGATGTGCTGATGTTACACCCGGAGGCCTGAAACCAAACATGGTGCAGTGGTTCGTGACATGTGAGACTAGGTGCCTGCTTGTGTGAGCTCATGTCTACATGCTTATGTATATGTGCACCTTCGCAGGATGACGTCCTGGACCTGAGCACAAGGATGGTGCGCGGTTTTGTGATCCGTGTGGCCAAAGCCCCGCTGTACATCGTGTTCAAGCTGTGGTCAGGGTGGGCCAGGTAGGAAGGGAGGGAGGGAAAGAACTGATGGTCTAGGAGTCCGGATTGCGACATGTACTACGTTACCAAGTGTGCACTTACTTAGTGAGCAGCCCTTCCCTTGTTGGTACATGGAAGGGGTTTCTGTATTTAATGGTCTTTGAAGGGACTTGATGGAGTCAGGTGCAGAAGGTTGTGATTCTGGTTTGAACTCTTTTTTGAACTGCATGCCTTGTTTAAGCAACACCAGTCAGTTAACGGTTCTGCCTTTAAAAGCCATGGGAAGCACAGGATAGCATACAAGTAGGGGCCTTTGGTGAGCAATTATGAGTGGCCTGGCATAGGGTGGGCAAGGAGACAGTGAGGGCACGACACACAGCTACCCGTGTTGTGTGGGGATGTTGGGGCAGCCAGCGTTAGGTTTCACTATTTTCCAAGTGCAAACCAGTGCTTTTCAATGTCCATGCTGCAGGCCATCACAGGCACACTGTATAGCGCGCGACCATAGCACCAATACAGTTTCCTTTTCTGGTCGTGCACGATCAGGGATGGCCAGGATCATATGCACCCAGTCCTGTATACACAGTGTTTTCCTGATCTTGATGTATACGGCCGTGTACAGCAAATGGTGCATATATACAATCCTGGCAAACCCCACGTTCATCGCATCATATGATCTGGGCTTGCTTCATAGGTACCCAATAAATAAGAATTAATGAAGTCACCTCTCCAACTTTATCACGCAGGCGTGCAGTGGCACGTGATCATGATGCCCGGATGCACAGCACTCACAAATCCATCCATCGCACATGGCGTGCATTGCGGAGAAATGCTGGTTACAGGCAGTACAAGCTCAGCAGAAGGTGGGGAGGGACGGGGGTTTTGTGAAGGTGTGGAATTAATGCAGGGGGCTTTATGCGAGACACCTGCTTGCATGGCCCCTGAAACAGGCGTCTGATGATAAACGAATGAGAATTTAGAATTTAACTTTTGGGCATGCTTATGTTGGTCAGGCTCCTGTCAGGGCGTTCTTGCTACAGCTGAATGAGCTCCTATGAATATTCAGGACGAGGAAAGGAGTGCAAATTGATTACTTGTGGAACGCACTTATGATTATGCCAGTACAAGTTTGCTGTCTTTGCCAGTACAAGTTTGCTGTTTTTGCCGGTACAAGTGTGCTTATGACGCACGTATTACCTGAGGAACGCACGTGCATGATAATGGTAGATACCAGACAACAATGCCTGCATGCCTTCTCACCACTGCCGCAAACTTAACTGCAAGGAAATAGATTACGTGCAAGCAGTGATAACAACTCAATCATGGTGCAAGGAAGAAGCCGCCATTGCTATTAGGCAGCGTATTAATATCCCACCAGCAAATTTGATCCCATGATTTTTGATAACTTGGCCGAAGCCTTACATACGTATATACGGCGTATACACGGTGTTTTGGGCAGAGAAATCACCAAAGATACGGTCATATATGGTACACATACGGTTCTGGTCAACCCTACTAGTAGGCTGTCAGGATCGCTGCGAGGCTACCAGGTCAGAATCCAAAGGTCTAGCGTTCAGAATCAACACGCTTGCATGCATTTGTGTCAATCTCACTTTTACAGTCAAGCTGCAGACAACCTACGAGCCCACCTCTTGCACACCCACATGGTGCACGTGCTCATGGCTTGGCTACGTGTGGGAGTGCGCCAAGCTGCACAGGTAACTGAGAGGGCAGCCATGTCGATCAAAAGTGGTTATGCAAGATTGAGAAAGAGCTGTGGACCAGCTTGCCACGTGGTTATGTCAAATGTGAAATGTGTTGGGGCTGTGAAGTCCAAAGTGCCAGGCAGCTTGTTCCTTCTCTCCGGTGCAGGGCAAGCAGGATTGGATGATTGTTGATTGTACTTGTTGATGAGTGAAGGAGCAAGCTTGTTAGTTATTGCTAACTGCAAGAAGGCGAGCGCTCCTCCTGCCCTGATGCACCGTGCTTGCCAATTTTTGTGGGCATCAACAGATGTACCAAGAAGGTTTGCAAAACATGCAAAGCAACAACGGTGTCCTTCTCTGAGCACTCAAAAGGATAATAGGCAGTGTGCCAGAACTTTACAAAAAGTGAAGAGTAAAAGCCTCGTCTTTCTGCTAATCGGTGAGGGAAGTTCACTGTTCTTGGTACCAAATGGCTCCTTTTCCTTAATTACTGTGGTGAGTGGATTCTTCTTTTTTGTCTTTTTCTGTTTGCTATTTCAGCCCTGTAACTAAACTATTGCCTCCCTCTATTTTGGACTACTCAGCCCAGGCTGTGAGCCGCTTGTGCACGTGCTGAGGGATTTTTTGTTATAATAATTGCTCAACAGGCTCGGGCTGTGGGCCGCATGCAACGCAGCAGAGGCTTTCGGACCCAAAGTAAAGTTCTCATGGCATGGGGGGCAGTGGTAGAAGAAGCATGGTGAGTGCTTGGCAGCTGTCTCTTCCTGTTCTTTCCTTTTGATGGCGTCATGCTTATTTGGTGGTAACAGTGATTTGCCTTCGTCGCTTTTGATGGGCAGCACAGTAGCAGTGATAGGCGACGCAGCTGATCTTGTGCTCATGAGTGTTTTGGCCGTTGGATAGTGCGGTGATTAACAAAGTAACAAAGCACTTGTGATTTGTGCAATGCGTGACTCTGTGTTTGCGCTAGCATAGAGCATGATTGGCAGGGGCATATTGTGATTGGCGCTGACTGCCATGTGGTCTTACTGTGCCACGAGTAGCGTTGGACTCAAATTGTCAGGGTAGACAAATCAGGCTCTGGTCTGAAATAATGTGTGTGTGCCTTGCCCTCAGCAGCGGTCGAGTGATGCCTCCTGTAAATGGTGTAAGCTGCGACCGCAATTGAGCTTGCTACCCTTTGTTCACAGCACCATATGATATGAGGTGAGGTACAGGCCTAGCTTCCTCCTATGAATTCCTGCTGGAAGGTACGCACTCAGCTGGAAGGTACGCACCCAGCAAATTCACTTGTGCCAATCACCTCTCACCATATGCTTAAACAAGCAGGCACCGGAGAGATCTGGCTGTACACCACATAATGTGGCAGCTGGTTCGAACAGCTTGGGCTGCCTGGCACCAATACTTGCAAGGCAACTATGCTGTGAATGCTACAGCAGATGCTATGCAGTGGTCGCATCTCAGGCAGCAGGTGTGTTGGAGTCTGTGTGCTCGTCACCAATTGCTCATCTAATTCAGCCGCAAGTGCATACTGCTTTCTGATCTGTGCAAGATCTCTCTAAATGAACAAACATAATGCATATATCTTCCTGCCTTGTTCAGACCGGCCTAGGAAGCTCAACTTGTGTGTGTGTGTGTGTGTGTCAGTAACGTGTGGTGGTATGTGAGGACACGAGGCTCAGTTCAACATATATTGCATGCTGATCATTGCATGTAGAGGATACAAGAAGGAACGCCACTCAAATGCACAGCCCTCACACCAAATCTAGCTGTTACATTGTTGAAAATCTTCTCCAAGTACAGCGACAAAGGAAAAAACGGTGACACGACCAAACCTTCACTGACAGTTTCAGCTTTCTGCCTCCTGCTTTCTGTGCTCAGGCCACACAAGGATTAGTGGCTTGGAAGCATTGGGCTGCAAAGCGTGTTGAGCAGCGCACACTTGAAAAGCTGCTCTGTGCATCCATAAAAAAAGGCACCATTTCCAAGGCAAGTTTTAATGCAAAAGCATAGGGCTGGCCAGAACCATACCTATACGGTGTGTACACACGGTATTTTTTGGCAGGAACCTAATTCAAATCTACGTTCATATGCAGCATAATATTACAATTATGGCCAACCCTACAAAAGCGCTGTTTATAAGCAGCTTTATGTTCTTATGATCAAGCACAGTGAAGCTGTAAGAGCTTTGTTTCAGCTTTGCTGTCTGGTGCTTAATTGCGGTGATTACTGTCATTAATGTTAGTGGTAGGCCAAGGGTAGGCCATCCTGTATGGCCTGCGTGGAATGTATGCTGTTCTTTCAACGCATGATTACTTTGCTGAGGCATAGGGAGGTGAAAGCATTTCTACGTTTTGGAACACCGCACAGGACCCTCATCATGACCCACATCAATTTGAGTGTCTCGTGTCACGTACATCATCATGATTCATGATGCACCACCCTTACTGTCCTTTCACAATTTCATGCTCTATACCACAGGCATGGGATGCCTGGCGCGACCACTGCTTCCGTGCTGGTGCACTACGTGCTGCAGCTGCAAGCATGCAGTGTGGCCTAGCTGCACGAATGCAAGCCCGGTTATTGTGCTTGTGGGCAGCACGTGCACAGGAGCACAAGGTAGGGGGGTGCTTTAAAGAATACAGAACGTGTGCAGCAAAGAATAAAGGGAGCTTTTGAGGTGATGTTAAGGTCGTTAGGACCAATGTATGGAAAATGGGAAAAAAGGATTGCTTTGGACCGGCTTCTCCTTCTTCCCTTTCTCTTTCCGCATAATAAGTCTAAATAATTTCGCAACAATGATTATAAGGCTTGCGTATGCTGCAACCCTAAAGAGTCTTAGGCTTACCTAAAAAAGCCCCCCCCCCTTTCACACACACACACACGCACACACACACACACACACAAACGCACACACGCAGCAACAGCAGCAGCCAGACCCTGGCAGCACTGTCCCAGCCAATCAGCAGCACCAGCAGCACCAGCAACAGGCCACACTAGATCACAAAGAGCAGCTGGCAGTCCGCCACGCAAACCACACTCTTGTGTGCGCTTGTGTACGACGCTGGCACGTCTGGGCCACACGCAGCGCGTACATTGGAGAGAAGTCAAGCATGCTGATTGGACGGCGGCACTTGGGCGTACAAGCTGTGTGCTTTGGGCGCCTGCGCACACATGTGATGCACATCCGTAGGGTGGGAGAGACTGCGGAGGTGGGTGGGTGGGTCAGAACGGGAATGGTGCAAGGTGGTTAGGTCAGTTCATGCTTTGCCTGCAAGGATCAGCATGTGGGGAGCACTCACAAGGTGGGAAAAGCTGTGGAGTCGGGTGAACAGAAGAACTGTGGAGGCGGGTGAATAGAAAAACTGTGGAGGCGGGTGAACGGAAAAGCTGTGGAGTCGGGTGAACAGAAAAATTGTGGAGGCGGGTGAATAAAAAAACTGTGGAGGCGGGTGAACGGAAAAACTGTGGAGGCGGGACAGAGGAGCAATCTCGGCACTGCTTTGGGACTTTCTTTGTCATCAGCTCAGCATGTGTAAGGGAAATACCTTGTACCTTGTTGGTGGAAACTTGCAGTTTGTTGCATGTCCTCGCATCTGACCCAAAGGCCCTCCAATGTAACACTCGACTCAATGATTTGCAGAAACAGCTCCTCCTCTTGTATCAAAACACAAACACGGAGACTGTAGTGCGCCTGACTTGCTTGTCATACAACTGACGGAGGTGTCCCCTCTGCTGTGCAGAAACTGCTGCTTGCCTGGCAGGGCCGAGTCACTGCCCACACTTGGGCTATTTGGCGCAGGATGGTGGTGCGCTTGAGGTATGTGCTGATAGGTGGTGCGCGTACAGTATGTGTAGGGTAGGCCAGAACCATATACCTATATATGGTGTAAATACGGTACTTTGGCAGGGATTTCACCAAATATTCGGTCATATATGGTGTATATATACGGTTCTGGCCAACCCTAGGTATGTGCCTGATGGGTGACTTGTATGCAGAATGTGCTAAAGTGTGTTAGAAAAGTAAAGTCAAGTAATTTGTATCGTGCAATCACCAATAAGAGCCCTGCTTGTACATGCCGTAATTCTGTATTTGATGTTGAGTATTATTATCATGTTGATTAACTGCATATCCCCACTGATTCAAGGAAATAGGCAGTTTGGATGCACTTAACGTTGGTACTTATTGGGGGGTGCACTAAAGGAAATCGGCTACCTGTAAATTGTGTGCGGAGCTCATGACTGCCTTTGCCTCTTTTATATATAAGAGTGTTTAATCCAGTTGCTGTGCACCTTCTTGGTGTCACCATACACAGCCAACCTTCAACGCTCTGAACATGTGTGCTGTTGCTTTGTTTGAACAGGGGCTTGCGTGCGGTGTTCTCCCGTGTGGCTGCTGAGATGAGTGCTGGGCTGCAGGGTCTCGCCCTACACGCCTGGGCTCATTATGCACTGCATGCTGGTAGGTTGTCAGCCAGTGTGCAGTGTGTGTTTGTGTGTGTGTGTGTGTGTGTGAGAGAGAGAGAGAGAGAGAGAGAGAGAGAGAGGGTTGTCAGCCAGTGTGCAGTGTGTGTTTGTGTGTGTGAAAGAGAGTGTGTGTGTGTGAGAGGTAGAGAGAGAGAGAGAGAGAGAGAGAGAGAGAGAGAGAGAGAGAGAGAGGGTGGGTGGGAGGGAGCTCTGCGTGTGTATGCCTTACGATGAGTCTTCAGAGATGCCAGTGACAGCCCTCCCCACATAAATCTGGAACCTTCTTAATGCTTTGCGTTTCTGTGAGCTTTAGAATGTGTCCATACAATACCGTCACCACACCTCATGATCTTGTTTGCTAGCCTGAAGATCTCCCCACTTGCCTTGCGCTAAACACTGGCACCCTCATAAACTCCTATAAACGCAGGTGCATTGCGCAGAAAGGCATGCAGCTGGGAGGCGGTGCAGGCAAACCGTCGGTTGCTTCGTTGCTTCAGGTGTGTTTACGTGTGTACGTGCGCGTATGTGTGTGTTAAAATTACACTGTAGATTTCATATCAGGAAATTACAGTGTGCCTGATACTGATAAGCAGATGTCGACCCTTATGCTCCAGTGCTTGGAACATTTCATTTCCTGCATACTGTATAACTTACTTATTTATTATTACCGGGTATTCAAGAACGCCCAGGTGTGTCGCTACTCCTGCTGACAAATTTAATGAGCTGCAGTCTGTGCTCCAAGCAATCGTGTCAGCTGTAAAATGAACTGGGCCACACATTCTGTCCAGAAAGACTTTACAATATCTCTGTGCTAGATAATTGGATCTGCCTTTTAGCTGGAGATTGGTATGCGATGGTGGTAAAGGCCATGGGTTGCTGTGGTTTTCGCTTATAGGCTGCCCGTACTCATTCACATGCGCACCAAAAACATCAAATTATAATTTGCTATTCATACCAGGGGGTGGTTCCGGAGTGCCATGACAGCCAAGGCTGCTGTGAGAGCTGCAGGAGCAATGTGCAAGCACCGTGAGCTTCAACGGAGGCGATCTGGTGTGTGATGGGAACAGAATGTGCGATCTGGTGTTTGATGGAGGCAGAGTGTGATCTGGTATTTGATGGGGGAAGGACATGTGGTCTGGTGTGTGATGGGGGCAGGGTGTGCGATATGGTTCGTGATAGGGGCTGGATGTGCGGTTTGGTGCATGGGAGGGAGGATGCTTCCTTAGTGCAATATTGGGTCTTGAGGGGACGCCGCGTAACCCTTACGCTGAGCATGTACGTGCTGAATCAGAGCTGACAACAATTTTAAGCTCTGAGCTTGAAATGGTGTACTCTAATGTCTGAGGCTGTCTATCCTTGTGTTTGTTTGTGCAAAACAAGCATTGCAAGACCTCAGGCATAAGTGTGTATGTTGAGGCAGCGTCCTACCTAAAAATCTTCCATAGGGCAAGTGCAACTTGTGATGCACCTCATATGCCCCCCCCCTTAATCTCCACACAACATGTCTTTTGTTTGCTAGATCGCTGGCTGTGTCATCCCAACATTCCTGCATCTCCATCGCACAGCAACAAATGCGTCTGCATTGTGAGTTTCTTGCAATTTTGTTGCAGAAATATGCTAACCATGGCCCATGTTGTACACCACTTGTAACACGGACATCTCCTGGATCTAGGCAGCTGCCTCATGAAATGCAATACTTGCTATTAAATATTAATTACCAAACCCATCATCACTCAAGAGACGGGGAGGGGAATGCTGTGCAGGCATTGAACGCACTTTCCGTAGCAACGTAGACCATACCACCAGCTGCACTCTCCCAACCTATCCCTGCTACAACCCAGTTCTAGCAACAAGCTGCAAATCTAGTATGAAGCAGTAAAATTGCACATCCCTATGTACGCAGCCTTTGCCTGCTGGCTCCAGCTTACATCTTCCAGTGCCGCGTACGCTGCATCCATCACACGTCACATGGCCGCCAGGCGCACGTCCTCTCTCCAGCGTGCTGTGTTTCATTGTTGGCGAGGAGGTGCACGTGCGGTGTGGAAGGAGCGTGCGGAGTGGCTGCTTCAGTGCAGGTGGGTTGTTACTGTGCCCTTCTGCAGGGTCTTGCCGTGTGGACGTGGCACTCTAATGCACAGGTGTATGTGTGTGTGATTGCGTGTAACATACGCATGTGTAGTTGAGCTTGTTAGTTGTGCAAGTACCTGAGCCCAGACCAACAAGGTGACCAGTGCAGTCAAGCTGGTGCTAGGTGGTAGGAGAGGCCCTCATGTTGTCATGTCTGCACTACCCTGCCCAAGTGGAGTGGGGTCACTTAATTTGGTAAAGGAGCAATAGGAAGAAACTGGACACCTTCTTTGGGCTGTCCCCATGAACAACCCCCCTAAACCAGTCTCACTTAGTTCTCCACCCAATCAAAGCCTCCTATACCTCATCTGAATGCAAGATACTTGATGTTATACCTAAACCATTGACATATGCTAGAAATTTGGCATTCTGGGGGTTTCTCGGGCCCGGTGCGAATTTTGCACCCACTTTGGCAGGGAAAAGGTGCATTTCTGAAGTTGCCCCGATCGACCTCTGCTTCAGAATATAAGCATTATAATTGTTATATAACAATGCTGCAATGTTAAATTTGGGGTAGGGGTACTGGGAATGACGGCGAGTGGGAGGCACTTACACAAGGGACACAGGGGAAAAAGACAAAAAATATGTTGCTCCATACCTGCTGCGAGTCTCAGCCCAGTCTTTGCTCTCAGAGTTGCGGGGTCGATATCAAGGATATTACAATTTAGAGGCATGGATTGGTGCAGTGTGTGAGCAATTATGTCTGCTTTTGTTCTGTAAAAAATTAGCTCCAACGCAACTTTCAGGTCCCAAAATGGTGAAGGGAAAAGGGAAATTTGGGCTTAATTGGCTTATTGGAACTGTTTGGCTAGCAGGGTGGGTCGTTCATGGGGACAGCCTTTGCACTTAGGCTCCTACTTGTATAAAACCTTTTGAGCAGTTTAAGTGTGACTCCAAAGCATGTTGTCCTTTGCCCTTATCCTGAATTGTAGCACCTCACCAAAACCCAGGCCTAAGGCCTTTAGTTTGATCATTCTTTCGCCCCACTATCGCACTCCACAGCATGTGGCGTTCCCATCCTGTCACACACAATTTAAACCTAACACATTTTCCACGATCTTTAATGATAAACCACAGGCAGGTTTTTTGAATTGTACCTTGTGGCACTTGAGCAGCACGCAGCCTATGCGAGCACCGACATTCCCAAACTACACTCCCTCTCTGCAGGGTCTTCCTCTCATGGTCCACCCAGGCACGAGAAAGTAAGCAAACTCTGGAGGCTGACGTGCGCAATAAAAGCAGCAGCGCTACCACAGGCCTCACTCACGCCCAACTGCATGCACCTCCGTCACCCCCTTCAAGACCTTCTCCCCCAACCGTTTTTGGTCTTCCCCCCTCCCC
>Ga0307968_1001945_pt1 | contig 17048 bp, 21 predicted proteins | sample OrgLakmetagen650_FD_201834 | JGI IMG/M metagenome (GOLD analysis project Ga0307968, IMG submission 201834) | Saline water microbial communities from Organic Lake, Antarctica - #650 | ecosystem: Environmental > Aquatic > Non-marine Saline and Alkaline > Saline | place: Antarctica: Organic Lake... | reverse complement strand
CCAAACCACTTATGGACCTAGGCATAACTGGCTTCCATGACCTCACATCAGCCAACGGAAAATACATTGTCTCTGGGAAACAACTCAGAAACAAGTACACTCGAGTTTTCAAAAAGCACATCATAGCTCTAAATAGGCTTGCTGCCATTGCTAACCTGCCTGGAACACAAGAGCTAAGCCCAACATCAATTGCGCAAATACTCCATGAAAGGAATTCAGAACAGTCTATCCTACTTAATCACAAAATAAACAACTCCTCCTTCACAGGTCTCCTAGACACACACATTAACACATCGGCTCTCGAAGAGGTGCCCCCGAATCCCGCAAACATCCAAACGCAACAAACTTTGCCCATCTACACAACACCCCCACCACAGCCACGCTCAGCAACACACCAGGCACTCCATTACAAACAACTTAATCAGAGGCCCACCACCTCTACACACAGATCCACCAACAAATAATGGACACCCCAATTAATCCTCTGTTTTTGACACACCAAACTTAGAGCCGCAAACATCCCCTGCCTCCCCTATAATCACAACTGAACCTCGAGCAGAAATTCAAGGTCACGCTAACGTACCTACACCATTTTTAGAAGAAATTACCCCCCAATATATAGAATCCAATGCTCGACCCAGGAAACGCACAGCACATGTCAACATATCCCGCACTGAGCTTCCCCAAACACAACACTCCCTCGCCACAACGGTGGAAGGGCCTCCACCTTCACCACAAACGGAAACCCCGCGCTCACAACGCTACTCACAAAGGGTATCCAACCAAACAAAAAGGAACCACAACTCTATAAGCACATCGCCAATACCACTACCACATACTACAGCTATAATTATTTGCCTCTCTGAGCCTGCACCCACTAACCAACTGGCCACTCTCTCCCAAGACCAACAAGCAAAGCGTGCATGGCATACACAAGATACACTCCCCGGTACCAGAAATAGGACACGCAGCGAAACAGAAAGTCAGAAACATACGCCCCTGACTCAAATCATAGACACTGTTGCTTTAAGCTCACAAATAGTAATTCAGCCTACTGAACTACAACTTACAAACAGTCAGCCAAACAAACGCACCACACGCTCACAAATCACTAGCCACAACCACCATGCAACACAAGCGTTCACACAAATAATTACTCCTCCCACCCAGCATATCAATATCATCAACCCGATAACTTACCAGATACAAAACAACCCAACCTTTGAGATTGCACACCACCCAGCACCATCATCACAGCGCAGACCCAAAAGGAAAAGAAGATGTGAAGTCCTCGATATACCCCATAACCTTCCTAGCCTAAACCTGACCCCCCTGTGAACCACGCATATTCAACAAGACCTCTGGACATACAAGAAGGACAAGGCTTTTTCAATGACACCCACAGAGGCCAACAACACACTCTACTATGATGATATGGACATCCTGCACATAGTCAATTGGAGGTTTTTCACCCCCAAGAAAAGAGACAGAGATGAAACACCCCTAAGACAGAAACAATACCACACTTACTATGCCCCCATGAATATTGAAAGATGGGCCCTACCCCTCTTTAAATCATTTGGACTAGTGCCCAAATCCAGTAAGACTGTTGCCCGGAGCCAAATTAAGTGCGCAAGCTGCGAAATTTGCTCCTATCATCTAGGACTTGAATCTCCAGACCTCTCCCCACCTTTTAAAGACATGTACATCTGTGACGTCTGCAACCGTACCTACCACTGGCAATGCTTGCTAAAACAAGCTGCTGCAACGCCACTGAAAGGGAAGCTATTGATGCCAATGACTCATGGGCCTGCCCTGCCTGTATCAATCTAAATCAAATTGAAAAGGAAAGCCGTATCCTCTTTCAGAAAAGAGAGATTGTGGAGGTCTCATGGAACCCAACCTGGGAGCCAGAAGAACTACAAAACACATGTGGCAGCTTCAAGCAGAGCCTCAAAAACTATGAAGAGCAAATCACCGCGCCATGCTTATCTCAGCTCGCACCAGATAAACACCTATATGATCTTCAATAACAAGGGTTCTCTGCCATCCAAGAGGGCAACAAGTATTAACCCTACAATGTCGATCTCCGGAACAAAGTCAACTCTGACATCCAACCCACCAACCCACAGGCTGACATTACGGCCACAGGGCATTGTGAATACTGGATCACAACCATTGATCTCATGAAGTATCAAGAAAAGAGTACCCTATCCTCCCCAGATGACACTATGCTTCCTGAAGTGTACACTGACACAGTAGCCTGTAATTAACAATGTCGACGGAAAGTGTAAAGGTATGCTTACTCCCGAGCGCCTTCACATACTGCAAAAGGCTTTTGATAAGGCAAAGTGCAGCGGCCTACACGATCATGTCCAACCTCCTCCCATTAGCTTTGCATCAGAACTCGTAGGCCTCATTGCTCGTAAAGATATCTTGACCTCTAAACATACGAACAAAAAAATCAAAGACTCTTTTTCCCAGATACTTCCCTCCCACATCACCGCCGCCTTTCAAAAGTGGGCCCTGGTCACTAAAGAAATTTGGCATTCCCCCTTATTGACCGTGACCCCAAATTCCCCCTATTCTGGAGTGAGCACCCAAGGGACAGAGTGTTTGGGGCAAACACCAATGCCTTTTCCTCACGATTCTCTGGGTTCTCCATCTGCCATCCCATTTACCATGAAAATACCATGCTTTTAGCAACAAGACATGCCATCTACTCTGCTGCTGTCAGCACAGAGGAAACAGCCACATTCATGCTCCTCCCTTCCTGGACTAAAGATATGACCACAAATCCCTATGCATCACTTTGCTGCAAATACCCACACATGTGTAAATTCCTCGGCACCATCCCATTAAACCAACTCCAATATGCAAAAGTGCCCTTCTGGAACAACATACAAATACCACTTTCCAAACACTTCTGGGGATTGCAGGTCATTGCCATATGGAACACCAAGGGCAGGGTCTGCCTCAATGCTCACAACAAAGACTGGCTAGAAGAACTTGCCAAAGAAATCCCTGATGCAAAGTGGAAAATCCAAAACATGCATAACCATCCCTACCAAACAGCCTTAGGTTCCGGACAACACTCCGGACTTAAACAAATTTATTAAGCTACCCAATGACCACCCTCAAGCCTCAGAAGGCCCAGATCAAACAAGTGCCCTGATTAGCATTGATTAACCTCATTATTGTAATATTGACGACGAAGCACCCCAAAACAGCTCCAGCCAAAACCTAACCCGTAAGGTAAAAGATGGCGGGATTGGACCTACATGGCGGGATTGAACCTACATGGCGGGATTGGACCTACACTGATGGCAGCCTCCAAAAAATTGAAGTAGGGCAAGACACCGGATCAGGCGTATACCACCCTCACTTATATGTTTCCCACTACGTAAACCCAAAAGGCATGGGTATTACCAACACCATCTCACGTGCAGAGCTAGCAGCTTTAGCAGCTGCAGTTACACACGGCTACTCACATACAGCCACAGACAGCCTTACATCCCTGCATCAAATCAAAAAACAGCTGTCACACTTGAATCTCCATCGCCACCACATCCAAGGAGACGTCCTTCAATCCATTGCTAAAGCAATCCGCCAATCACCATCGCCCATTCATTTCTTCAAAGTGAAGTCCCATGCCGGTATTATCGGTAATGAACATGCCGACGCCCTTGCTAAAAAGTCAGCCACCACCTCCTCCGACCTTGCAGGCACATCCATCAACACAGCAGGCCCTAAGGGAAATCACTTCTACATCATCCACTGGCTTGCAAAAGAAGACAGAAAACCAAACACAAACCCATATTCATACCCATACAACAAACATGGCCCATTCTCCTCCCTCAAAGCTTTGGTACCTACCAAACCACCGTGACGCCCTTCAAGCACACTTGCCTTTTCTCCATAAATTGGGAAATGCCAAAACTGAAGCGAACTACCATGCGTACTACAAGACCCTGATAAAGGACGGCACTGCCAATGGAGCCACTAGCAATGCTTACCTAACATCATCCGATGTCCCCTTAAGACCAAATGTACCATTATGAAATACAGAACACCAGGCACCCTATATAATCAAAAACATGCGGTATTGTTCAAACTCTCAACAAGTCAAACTTGCCCCCTCTGCCCATAAGTAGACAGTGCCCTGCACATCCTTTCTGGGTGCCAACACACGCAAATAAGGAACATGATCACCGAAAGACACAACTTAGCATGCCGCATGATCTTTAAGGCTATCAGCAAAACAGGCTCCTTAGGGTCATGCATTGTCTCCAAAGATATAGCTAGGCAGCAACGAACGGATGACCATGCAAAATCTTCAGGTTTCTGAAACAGCTGAAAGTAGATTTGTTCCCAAATGGCTCTTCCCACCCCGCTTCCCAGATAAAGACAGATTTATCTTCAGCCACCCATATTTTGTGCTGGTTACTCCCAGCGCTGCAAAAACACAAAACAACAAACTAATGTAGGGGGGTGGGTTCTTTGAAGTGGCAGGGGGCAATTGAGGGAGACTGGGAGTACCTCAGCAGCACCGCCAGCCACCAATAGAGCCACCAACCCCAGACAGCACCGACCTAAAGACCTCAACAAAACTTGGCGCGAAATCCACCTCGTCGAGATCAAGTACTGTGAGGACACCAGACCTCAAAACCAGCTGAACGCCAAAAAGGAACAGCACAAAGGCCTTTGCGACCTTCTCCAAGGAGCCTCCGTTACTCTCCACATCATCCTTTTGGGTGTGGGCGGCATCATCTACAGCACCCACACTCTGAAGCCTTTCAAAGGCTGGAAGCCTTTGTAATCGAAACGAAACTAAAGAACTAGGTCTTGATTCTCAAAGAGTTAAGAAGCTTGCCTCCAAGCTCCATGTGCACTCTGTGAACTTTGCTGCTAAATTTGTCCATGCATACTAGACGTGCCCTTTCCAGTACTGTTATCAACTCTCATCAGGAGAATGCCTTTGTAATCCAAACTAAACTAAATTAAACAACTCTCATCAGGAGCCGTTTTCAGGCCAAGCCTGCAACCCTCCTGATCCCCATTGATTTTTCCTTTCCTTTTCGCTGTGGAGGAGCTTTACAGTACTCGGTACCAAAGTGGCTCCTTTTCCTTAATTAATGTGGGGAGTGGTTTTCACTGCCTGCGTGGGTTTTTTCTTTCTCTTTTATGCATGTCATGTTAGAAAGACAATAATAAAATACAAATTTGGACAGTGACAAACCTTTCTAATGGCCGATAGATGTATGCAGTGAAGAAAAAGTACTCTGGTTAATGACCATTAAGCCATTAAGCAAGAGGAGTTGTGTAGTGCTTTGCAGCAAAGTAATTCCTTGAAATGGATCAATGTTGTTTTTTACTTTCCTCATTCTTCAATTGAAATAACAAAGATCAGCAAGTCTGCTCCTGCTCAGTCACCAATCAATCATGAAGAAGGACGCAGTTCAGTGTGTGTGTGTGTGTGTGTGTGTGTGTGTGTGTGTGTGTGTGCGCGCAGTTCATTTCGGCTGTGTTAAACAAAAGCAATCGAACTGACATGATGAAGCTGGAACTAGACTGGAATTAAAACTTAAATGGCCAACAGAACAGCTAAATGTTGTGTGGATATGGTAGAAGTAACTGCACAAGGTGCTCCAGTCAACCAAACAGTAGCTATTCCCGTCGCAAATGCTAGGTAAAGTAGGCAAACATACATAAGCCGTCAATGTCAAGGCTCTGTAGATTTGGAGCAGCAGTTCGTCCTCAAATAAGTTTTGTCAGCACAGACTACAGCGACAGTAACAATCTTCTACATTTTCTTCCACTGTCACGAATGCAAGGCAAACACTTACACTTCAGATGTCATTGTCTAGACACTCTAGGTTTGTGCATGGGAGCAGCAAAATATTATTAAGTCAACGCAGACAGTTTCAACTGCTCCTACACTTCCTCCTCCTCAATCGTGTCCTCCCAGTGTGGCACAGAAGCAACCGAAATTGAAGATGCTTTTTGTTGGCATAGACAGTTACAACGGCCCCTACACTTCCTCCTCCTCAATCGTGTCCTCCACAGTGGAACGTACGATCGGCCGGCCTGTCAGCTTTGCTCGCTGCTGATTCACCAAATCGCGTCTGCAAAAATGTAAAGCAATTAGTTGCAGCCAGTTTGACCTATGAACTTATGCACTAACTGAGCTTGCAATGATATAGGATTTAGGACGCTTGCGCTTTATTGCAAGCACAAAAATGCTCAGCTTGTGCCATCCTGTTTGCCTTTGTACGGAAGCCCTGCAGATTTTCCATTCCACACCACATGATACACCATGATAAGTTGCACAGCATGAACGAATATAATAAGCAAGGTGCAAGGCAACAGGCAGACGTGCGGTCAGATGGGGGGATGATATCTGCTGAAGGAGTTTGCATACGCCAATGTGTTGGCACAGACGCCTCTACCTTCGCTTGGCGGCAAGGTATGGCATAATAATGACAGCCCTACCCTTACGCTACACCCTTACACCCTTGCACCACACAAAAACGCCCACACACCAAACAAGCACGCCCTCACACCATACGAGCACCCACTAACAACACAAGCACAGCCTCACAGCACCAACAAACACGCCCTCACACCATACGAGCACCCACTAGCCACACGTGCACAGCCTCACAATACCAACAAACACGCCCTCACACCACACAAGCACCCACTAGCCACACGTGCACAGCCTCACAATACCAAACAAACACGCCCTCACACCATACGAGCACCCACTAACAACACAAGCACAGCCTCACAACACCAACAAACACGCCCCCACACCATACAAGCACCCACTAGCCACACGAGCACAGCCTCACACCACACAAGCACACCCTCACACCACACAAGCACACCCTTACCTGGCAGCCACGTCCTTGGAGGGTCCACCAGAGCCTTCCCCCTCTGCACCAATCCCCCCCCACCCCTGCATCTTGGAATTCAGCTCCCTAGCTTTCTCCTGAGGCTGCTCCGCCCCGATACCCCACCCTTGTGTCTTCATATTTCCTCCTTGCGGCCCCAGGCCCTCGCTACCTAGCCCAAATCCTGCAGAAGCCTTACTGGGCACTTGCTCTGCCTCCATGCCCCACCCTTGATTCTGGGGGAGCACCCTCTCTCTAGGCTGATTGGGAGGAGCTGTGCTGCTCGGCTCCTCGCTGCCCAGACCAAATGCCTGGCCCCGCCGGCGTGCGGGTGCCACGTTTTCAGTGCCGATAAGGCCAAAGCCAGAGGCCTTCTTTGCGGGTGTGGGAGTGGGGGGTGACTGCCCAGATTTTATTGCGGACCTCGTGACGGGCTCGTCCTCCTCATCAGAGTCCTTGCCTGCGTGAGTGGTGTTCTCGTTAGTTAATAGGATTGTGAGAGCATTTGATGACCAGGTCAGTGAGCGCACACCATGAGATGGTATAATCCGCCCATATCAAGCCCCATACTCAGAGTTGCGCATGCTTACAGAGAAGTACTTGTTGCATCGACCTTGAGGTCTGCAGAACACTGCCTGCTCCCTGGCCAGCAGCATGTGATAGCAGAGCTTAGTGTTGTTCCCAGTAGGTGAATGTGTGGGCCTGGTTTGGGTGACCACAAAAAGGGCGGGGAACAGGGTAGTAACCATAATGAAACCTAGGCCCTGCACACGGTTCACTGCCTCGAGCAAAAAGTTGCACATGCTTGCCTCTGCTCATCTGCACTTGGGGATTTGTACTTCCGCAAATTTGCACTCACCTGCCTATGGTGCTCTGATTTTTGTTAAGCTTCATGCCAGGCAAGTGTTGCACTCACCTGCCTCTGCTCATTTGCCTATGGGGCTTTGTGCAGCGAGAATTTGCACTCAACCGCCCGGTGCTCTGCCACGTGGGGCTTCATTTGTGATTGATGGTGATCGATGAAGCAAAGCTAGCACTTGCGCACTTCTGTGCTTTCCCTTTACGTGGAGACTTTTGATATTTGGTAGACCCTGCATTCAACCGCTCCTGCCACCCTGCTGCAAGGCATGCATGCTGTGTACCCTGTTGAACGGCTTGGACTCCTTTACTGCTTTGAACGGTTCCTTTCAATGGCTTGAGCGTCTATGCTGCACTGTTCCTTTCAATGGCTTGAACGTCTATGCTGCACTATTCAACGGCTTGGACTCCTTTACTGCTTTGAACGGTTCCTTTCAATGGCTTGAGCGTCTATGCTGCACTGTTCCTTTCAATGGCTTGAACGTCGATGCTGCACTATACAACGGCTTGGATGCCCATTCTGCTTGATTGCATGGCATCCATCTTTCATCAAAGCTTGCACTCAACCAAGTAAGGGCTCAGCCTCAAAACTTTCTTTCATCAGAGTTCACACTCAGCCAGAGTAAGGGCTCAGCCTCAAAACTTTCTTTGGTCAGAGTTTGCACACAGCCAATAAGGGCTGAGCCTTGAAATGCTTGACACAAACACAGGGACAGGATGGCTCCCTTCCAGTTGCTACCCACTCTCTTTACACACACCTCTGATGGTTGTGGGCAGACGCATGGGGGGCTTAAATTCCATTGGAGGCCCTAAGCCAAAGCTGGAGGGTTTGGAGGGTGCTGATCTGCCGTCTTCAATACCAAGGGACGAGCTGCCAGGTGTCAGGCGGGCCTGGACTTGGTCTTGCTGAGAGCTACCTGTTATGTGTGTTTATGTGTGTACGTGTGTGTATGTGTGTTTTTGTGTGGACGGTGCGTGCGTGCCGGTGTATACATGTGTGTGCGTGCACAAAGAAGTTCTGTATGTGCACGTGCATGGTGCATGGTGGTGAATACCCTTTAAAACAGACAAGTAGGAAAACAATTACATCCTGAGCAATTTATTTTCAACCGTTGGCCCATTTGACACACAAACACACACACGCACACACACACATACACACACAGACACACCACAAAGAGGGCAAACTCACACACCCAGGCTCACACTCACACACACACCACAAAAGTAACAGACCGGTAATTACCTGAAGCGCTAGATCCGAATCCCAAGACCCCAGATCTACGCTCACGCTTTGGGAATCCATCAGCCTGCAGTCAAGCAAGGGAAACATAATACGGTGTCAAACAAAAATATTAGCTAGGGTGCGTAGCGGTTTAACAATAGCAGACACAAGGCAGATATGTGTTATATGCTTATAAATAATATAGTGCTCACCTGCTTAGCCGTGTCTGTCACTTTGCTGAAGCCCATTGTGGCCTCGTCTCTCCCTGGCCCTCCGTTCCTGTGATCGGCACCAAGAACAGACCCATTGCCAGGCGCTCTTGCTCCACCGTTTCCAGCTGAGCCCCCAAAGTCTTCACGCAATGCTGTTTGTGTGTGTGTGTGTGTGTGTGTGTGTGCGTGTGTGTGTGTGTGCGTGTGTGTTTGTGTGTGTACGTGTGTGTGCGTGTTTGTGTGTGTGTGTGTGTGTGTGTGCAAATGCAAGGGCATGGTTTTGGCCAGCACAGCGTACAAGCAAGGCCTTATATGTTTGTAGCTATACTTGCCATGTGTAAATTGCATGAACACACCATTATGTTCACCACTGTTCTCCTGCAGATGAGGTGATCTTGTAGCATCCATCCCGTACTGCTGCTGCTGCTTTTGCTGCTGCTGCTGAGGCTGCTGCTGCTGCTGCCCATCCAGTCCATATTGCTGCTGTCGAGGCTGCTGCTGCCCATCCAGTCCATATTGCTGCTGCTGAGGCTGCTGCTGCTGAAGCGGTTGCTGCTGCCCATTCAGTCCATATTGCTGCTGTTGAGGCTGCTGCTGCCCATCCAGTCCGTATTGCTGCTGCTGAGGCTGCTGCTGCTGCTGTTGTAAAGGCTGCTGTGCATTCAGTCCATATTGCTGTTGCTGGGGGTGCTGAAATGCTGGTGATAGAGCATTCTGCCCATATTGTTGCTGCTGTTGGGGCTGCTGTTGGGCGTTTAACCCGTACTGTTGTTGTTGTTGTTGTTGTTGTTGTTGTTGTTGTTGTTGTTGTTGTTGTTGTTGTTGTTGTTGTTGTTGTTGTTGTTGTTGTTGTTGTTGTTGTTGTTGTTGTTGTTGTTGTTGTTGAGGCTGCTGCATATTCATTCCGTGGTGCTGCTGCTGTTGCTGGGGTTGTTGCTGCGCCATCAGTCCGTATTGCTGCTGTTGCTGCGCCTGCTGATCAAACACACCAATTGCACTATTCCTTTCCTGGTGAGGGTCGTGCTGCTGTTGCTGCGTATGCTGGCCAAACACACTGTTCCTTTCTTGGGAAGGGTCTTGGTCCCAAGGTTGTGGGTTGCGAGTATGCTGCTGCTCCGCTCCAAATATGCCTGAGCATAAGAGCAAGTGTGTTGTGCGCGTGTGTGTGTGTGTGTGTGTGTGTGTGCTGGTGCACGTGTGTGTGCAATAAATTAGTAAACTGTGTGTTTTGTGTGGCTGTGTGAGCATGCCTGAGTGCGTGTGCGCGGGTATGCTAGTTTTTACTATTTGTTTGTGTTTGTATGTTTGCAAGCGTGCGTGCGTGGGTTTGCTAGTGTGGGCTGATTTGTTTGTTTGTTTGTTGTATGCGTGTGTGTGTGCGTGCATGTGTATGTAGAGTGCTTATGTGTGCTAATGTGGTAATATGTAAACAAACGTGTTCACGCTCACCTGAGTTGTTTCGGTCCAACTCCCCACTTGATTGCAGCAGCTGTTGGTCGTTTGGAGGAAGAGAGTGTGTACTGCTTGCGTGAGACAGACCAAACGCCTGTGTCATGTCAGTGTGTGCTATACATGTGAGAAATTGCGTGATTGCGGTTGTGCACATATGTATCTGTTTGTAGTTGCGTGTATTTGTGTTTTTGCGTATGTATGTGTGTGTGCGTGCGCGTGTTTACTTGGGGGGGTGAGGGCGTTAATGTGCATGCACCAGCTCATTACCAAAGTGGCACCACCAAGCTGCATGAATACACGCATCTCCTCTCAAAAGCACCTGCAGGTCTGGACCCTGTTGCTGCTGGTGTCGGTTCTGCTGGTGTTCTGCCGAGGAAGGCCTCCCAAATTGATTCAATCCCTCCACTGCCCCTCCAGCACTATGACCCAATGGCGCACTGTTGGCATGAGCAAGGCCAATCGATGATGAGCTATCGCGCCTCAGCAGGCTTGCATCAGAGTCTGGGTGCGCGCCCTGCCACTGCTGCCAGGCCTGGTATGCAAAGGCGTAGTTGGGTACAACTGTATCGCGTTCACTGTGTCACGTTCACTATGATTGTGTCCCTGTACTGTGTCACGTTCACTGTGACTGTGTCGCATATGCCGTGCGTACGTGTTCGTTTGTGTAGGGTTGGCCAGAACCAAAAATATTGTATATGGTATCTTTGGCAGGGAATATAATATAATATATATTGGCAAGAACCATATATATTATATACGGTATCTTTGGCAGGGAAATCACCAAATATACGGTTCTAACCAACCCTACATTTGTGTCTTATCTGGCTGCACGCCCTGCCACAGACGAGAGCAATTGTGCCACGTTTACTGTGTGTGTCTACGTCAAATAATGTGTCGTGCGTTGCCTAAGTACGTGCACTGCCACTGCTGCCAGCCTTGATGCATGAAGACATGGTGGTGCGTGCTAGTGATGAGTTGATGTGCTGAGTCTTGCACTGCCACTGCTGCCAGCCTTGATGCATGAAGACATGGTGGTGCGTGCTAGTGATGAGTTGATGTGCTGAGTCTTGCACATTGCTGTGACAATGATTTGAGCTGACAGCGGCGTTCGTTTGTTTGCGCTCCTGTAGTCTGGTTATACGTGCCCTGCCGGTCGTGGTATGTAATGTAAAGGGTTTAGCGCGTGCGGCCAAGGTGGCACGGGTAGAAGCGATACAGTTGTGTGTACATGTGTGTGCATGAATGTATGCGCATGTGCACGCATGCATACATTGGACAAGGCCGCAACTGCCACTATTTTTCTCAACTCAACATGAAACTGTGTTGCTGCTAATCAGCCAGGCAACAATACCTTTCTTGCGCCGTTGCTGCTGCTGCCACTGCTGCTGCAGATAAGTCGTGCCCTACTAGCTTGTTACTACAGATGCTGCTGAAAAACAAAATGCACCGATAATTTGCCGACATTGCTGCAGTAGCAGCGGCAACAGTTGGTAATGACGAAGGTGATGGTAAACCCAAACGAAGAGTGTGCATTACAATAACTACCGTTGAATGTAGGCATTACTGACCTGCTCCTGCTGATGTTTGGCCATCATGACAGGGTCAGAAACAGTTCGCTCAAGAGGGTTTGCAGCTGCGGCGGCAGCCGCGGCGGTACGGGCAGCTCGGTTGTGGGGAAGTAGGCCGGAGGGAGACATGCGCTGCATGCGCTCTGCATATGTGTGAGTATATGTGAGTGTGTGTCAGTGTGTGTGTGTGTGTGTGTGTGTGTGTGTGTGTGTGTGTGTGTGTGTGTGAGAGAGAGAGAGAGAGAGAGAGAGAGAGAGAGAGAGAGAGAGAGAGAGAGAGAGAGATAGAGAGAAAGAGAGAAAGTGCGCACGTGTTTCCAGCATCATCAAGTACCCTCCTTCACTGGTTGTAGCTGGTGCCAACATGTGAATACTCCTGAAAAGGGTATCTAACTGCTGTAGGACCACCTTACCGCCCACAGCAATCTTGGCAGGGAATTGCCAAATCACATGGCTGTGTACGGTACGGTGTACTATATGAAAGAGGGTAAGGGTCAATCCTAATCAATCCAGGCCAGCCCTGGTTGACCCAATCACTTCAAATAGGACGCTAACCTGGTGATTCCTGGAGTGATACCTGGAGTGATGGTCATGCGCTGTGATACCTGGAGTGATGGTCATGCGCTGTAATACCTGGAGTAATGGTCATGCGCTGTCCCAGGCGGTTCAACTTTTCGGGTGTGATGGTCATGCGCTGGCCTAGGCGGTTCATCCTCTCCGGAGTGATGGTCATGCGCTGTCCTAGGCGGTTCATTTTCTCCGGAGTGATGGTCATGCGCTGGCCTAAATTGTTCATCTTCTCCATCTGTGTACATATTTGTGTGTGCGTGTGTGTGAATATATGTGTGTGTGAGTGTGTGAGTGTGTGTGTGTGTGCGAGTGTGTGCATGCAGCGTACTGGCTGAGGCAATTTATATTTCCTGATCACGCACTCAGCGTACAAATATCTCCCGTGCTTTGTTCCTAGAATTGTTTTACTTTTTTTTGCAGGATTGAGGTATGCATTTTTATGGGTGATGATTGTCAAAAAATGTACGCCCCCTGCACACCTGCACTCCTTCCTCTTCCGTATACTTTCGTGCGCCATAATGACACCCCCTATTAGCACCTCCCTCACCAGCAAGCAACGCTTGAATTAAACTAAGAAGCAAGTTTGAAACTGTCTTGACACACACACAACCACAAACAGAAACATGCACAATTGCACACATACGCACAGTGCGCACTGGTGAGACACACACACACACTTTCTCTCTCTCACACGCACACAGATGTACACATAGGTGACACATACAGATACATACAGACACATGCACACAGCTGACACACACATACACACAGACGACAAGCACACAGACATTTGCACACGTACACACACAGGTGACACCTACTCATACACACACAGGTGACACATACACACAGGTGACACATACACACAGGTGACACATACAAACATACACACATATACACAGGTGACAAATACACAGACAACTACATACCGTGAAAGTTCTCTGCCATCCATTGCTCAATCGGCGAGGGGTCATATCCCGGTACCAGGGCAGGTTATTGGTGGCTGCAGGTGAAAGAGTGCATGTGTGTAGGTGCAGAGTGTACATGTTTGTCTGTGTGTGTATGTGAGTGTATGCAGCGCGTGTGCGTGTGTGGGGTGTACAATAATAGGACATCATGACCTGCTGTGCTCTAACAGCGCCAAGACAACAGACTAAGTACAATTGACAGATCTGTACCGTCAGGGCACCGTCTAACGGCGTTGATGAAGGACTGTGGGCCTCTGTGTTACGGCATAAGTGGCTGCACAGCAACGCAAGAGCATCCCTTCAGACCTTTTGTGTTGGCTGCTTTATTTGTAACCTATTGAAAAACTGTTCTATTCTAAAGTGTTAGCTGCTTTTACTGGCTACTTCAGCTTCAAAATTAAATTAAATATGGTACCTCAAAGTGCTGTCTGCTTCTACTTGAAACCTATGCTACTTCATAATAATCCCACAAACATGATAGCAGCAGAGCACATCTGCTGAGAATGCGACACAAACATTGACAGCTGTAACAAATTTCATGCTAAGAATGCGACGCAAACATTAACAGCTGCAACACATTTGTCGCTGAGAATGCGACGCAGACATTGACAGCTGTGACACATTTATGCAAAGGAGAATGTGACGCAGACATTGACAGCTGTAACAAATTTCATGCTAAGAATGCGAAGCAGACATTAAAAGCTGTAACACATTTTGTGCTGAGAATGCGACGCAAACATTGACAGCTGCGACACATTATATGCTGAGAATGTGACGCAGACATTGACAGCTGTAACACATTTAAGGCAAAGAGGACCTCGAATACCAAAAGAAAAGCCGATTCTAGCTGCGACCAATTTACCAAGTTCCAATCAACATAAATGACAGCATGCAATTGCTTGCAAAAGGAAGAAGGAGCACCAAGCACCTTGGGCTAGTGCGAGCAAGCACTGAACATTTGAACATTTGAAACCATTAATCAGGAGCAGCAGCATGAGCGTGCCAAACAAAGATAAACCCACACACCTTTGGCTGATGCGAGCTGCCACTGGTTTGCTCCTGCAGATGCAAGCTCATCCTGCTGCTGCTGCTGCTGCTGCTGCTGCTGCTGCCAGTTCTGCATGCCAGGCTCGGCCATCAGCCCAAACTGCTGAGGCTGCTGCTGCTGTTGCCAGCTATTCAAGCCAGGCTGCGGCATGAGTCCAAACTGCTGCTGCTGCTGCTGCTCCCAGCCATTCAAGCTAGTCTGCGCCATGAGGCCAAACTGCTGCTGCGGCTGCCCCATCATTCCAGAGAACATCTGCTGCTCCGGTACTTGCTGCTGGAGTTGCCAATCTGGCACCTGCTGCTGCTGCTGCTGCTGCGGATGGGTTGTGGCACCGTACAGCTGCGGCTGGGAGGGCATGAGCACGTGTTGCGTAGGGGCAGCAAAATACTGGCCGTAGTCTATGGGGAGGGGAGCGGGTGGAGGAGGAGGGGGCATGGGGCGACCAGGGGAAGGCATCTGCAAGGTAAAAACGACACTTTGCTTCAATGCGATTGGGTCGAGGATTTGCGTGCATTTACGAGAGCAACAATTCCTTGAATGCAGTTTGGAGGAAGTGTGGAAGGAGGGAGGGGTCATGGGGCGGCCAAGGGATGGCAGATTGAGTCGAAAATCTGCGAGCTTTTTCAGGGAGGGCATCTGAATGGCATGTTGCTATTATTGGTAGGTGTTTGCACGGATAAAATGACACGAGCTTGAATGTGGTTGGGTCAAGGATTTGCGTGCTTTTGTGAGAGCGACAGTGTCTTGAATGTAGTCTGGAGGAGGTGTGGAAGGGAGGGGGGGTTGCATGGGATGGCCAGGGGAGGCCATTTGCATGGAGAAGAGAGCATGCTGCAAATCTTGGCAAGTGCTTGCACAAATCCTGATCAGATACTTTGCGATAGACCACTTTTTCATGAAAGGTAGCGCACAGCCATGCAGAGACATCATACCATGGCAATCAAATTATTGCCTCAAGTGCCCTGCCTTTTTGTGTCTGCCTCACACACATGAAGCACACGAAGCTACAAAAGCACAGACCTGCTGTCGTATGCAACGTGTGCGGGCGAGGTTTGTAGTGGCAAAGTGCCTTTTGCTTGTGCTGGCTGGCACCACAGAAACAAGTTCAACACAGTTTACACATTTTGACAGAACTTGTGCCTGAATTTGCGTAAATGTAAAATTGTCTTTTGCTCGTGTTTGGCTGGGACCACAGACACGAGTTCAACACAGTTTACACATTTTGACAGAACTCGTGCATGAATTTGTGTTAAGGTAAAAGTGTCTTTTGCTCGTGTTAACTGTGACCACAGGCACGAGTTCAACAGTCCACACACTTTGAAAGAACCTGCGCTCAATTTTGTGTGCTATTGTGCACAATTTGACACAACTTGAACACGACTCCAAGTTTGAGTTAAGAAGGGCATCCTTCCGATCTGTCCGGCCATCCAAAAGAGGGGGTGTGTGTGCTGCGTGCATGGCCTGCCCCTCACAGATGCACACACACACACACACATGCAAACACATAGTACCAAAACACAGTCATCATTTAAGATACAAAACGAATTCACTGACCCAAGTATTAGATAAAAAATACGGACATCATGTCACACGCCAAGCGCACCGGCCATGTGGCACTTGGGGAGGGAGTGCTGTGAGCACAACCTGCGCCTCACTCACGCACAGACACACGTATGCACATACGCAAACGAATAAATACAATGACTTCATGTCACATGTCAAGCGCACCTGCTGTATGGCACTCAGGGAGGGGGTGCTATGAGCACTGCCTGGGCCCAGAGCAGTGGGTCGAGTGTTGGGGGGACGAAGCTTGGCAGCTAGAGGGTTTGAGTCCACCCCTGCAAACAACATCTTTGTCTTGTTCTTCCACTGGTCAAGGTGCGCCTACGTGTGTGTGTGTGTGTGTGTGTGTGTGTGTGTGCGCGCGTTGTTAGAATGGGAAAAGCATGAGGAGTGTCAGGCCGTTCAAACGGTAAATTGAAGCACAACGAACGCACAAGCACATGAACTTATTTAGGCTACATCGCACCAGACCGAATTTGATTTCCTGGACACAAGCCTAATTATCCTTGCAACATACACACAGGCCTACACACATACTTTGCACATAATTACTTCACTACAAGTTAAGTGCAGAGAATGCGCTCAATTATCAGGCTGAAATCATAGTCATCCCCCCCCCCTCACACTCATACACACACACAAACACACACACAAACATACACACAAACAAACACAGACACAGACACAG
>Ga0307968_1001944_pt1 | contig 17049 bp, 19 predicted proteins | sample OrgLakmetagen650_FD_201834 | JGI IMG/M metagenome (GOLD analysis project Ga0307968, IMG submission 201834) | Saline water microbial communities from Organic Lake, Antarctica - #650 | ecosystem: Environmental > Aquatic > Non-marine Saline and Alkaline > Saline | place: Antarctica: Organic Lake... | reverse complement strand
GCGCCTGCTGCTGCCCCGAACCCGATTCGCTGTTTGCCTGAGATGGTTCGGCCCCCCCGCCCAGCGGACGAGGGGGCAAGTAAAAATGTGTTTAAGGTAGCGCTGTTTAAAATGATATTAATTCTTTCATGATGCCGTGGCAAAGCAAGTGCACTGCAGCAAGTCAATATGGTCAAAATATCCATATTGACACGCCCATTCTTACCCATCGATCTTCCGGTCAGGAAGGGTGGAAGCTCCTCCTGGCTAAACAAAAGAAACAGGAGTTAGAGAAAACTTGAAACAGATGTAGAAGAGAAAGTGTTTAGAGAGGAGGAGAACGTTTGTTTTGAAAAAGCGCGAAGAGAAGGCATCAAGAATACGAGAAAAAGCTTTTAATATGTCTCAGGATGTGTATAAGAAGCCTCAGTCAGGAAGCAGGAAAGAGGCTGAGAGAGCCTCACAAAACCAGGAGTGCCAAGAGAACAAAGCGCAGCGGAACAGAAGAGAGAACCAAGCACTTGCTTGCCCCAAAAGCCCCAAAAGCCCCAAAAGCCCCAAAAAACAGCAGATGCGCCTCTCTCACCTAACTGCCCACCCCACCAGCTCACCCAGCTACAGCAGACCAGCCCAATGTATGCCGTCCTCCACAACTTGCCAATTGAAACCGTGAGCCAGGGCATGCCTCCTGGCTGCGGAAGGAGCCGGTGCCTAACTCGCCAGGAGCAGGTCGCTGTCACGATGAATCATGGTAGCAGCTTAAGCATGGGTTGCAGGTATAGGATATAGCAGAGTATCGCAAGCTTCAGCCAAGCCCTGGTTGTGACTGCTGCCACGGCTGCCACGGCTACCACGCTGAGGGCTGCCGTTTTGCTCCGCCTTATGTAACCCTCAGACATACTACAGCCAAATCTACTTGAATCAAGTACTGTCAGGACAGCTTTTCTACCCAACAAGCAGAGAAGGCACAAGGACATAAGCTGCTGAATCCTCGCTTACTGAAACACTGCAAAAACTTTCATGCCATCCTGTTGGAGCCACAGTACTAGTACTTACAGCAGCCATACAAAAAGCCACTGCACAGCCTCGAAGTACGAGGTCTGTATACCACAGCACTCATGAGCGAGAAAATTGACTTGCCATCAACTCCGCAACAAAAATCATTCAAACCAGACGCGACATCAAACGCAAACCTCTAAAATACCTGAGCAATGCTCTGGTGGTGTGCAGGCCCATGCCTCCCAACCACCTGCTTTGTGCAGACAAGCCTTTCCTCCTTTTTCCTCCTTACTTAGTAGTGATGAGGTGCAACTCACAGATGATTCGCTCTCTTTATTTATTGCGGTCGGTTGGTCCTGGAAAATGCTTGATTGTTTACTGAATTTATTCAGTGCTGCAATGTCACAGCGTTGTGCCTTTTTTCCTGTTCCAAGGGGTTTTTTGTAGGTGCTACAAGTCTGGTGCTACAAAAACAACTCACAATTTTACATTTCTACATATGCAGCCTAGCAGTCGCACGTCTGAAAACTCATGAGGTGCAACGTTCTGAATATGGTTGTCGCCATATTCTAGAGAAAATGCATAGAAACGGTCATCGCTTAACAGCTTGCCTTTGTGGTGGCAAAAGAGATGAGCAAAGTTAAGCAAAGAGCATGCACCTAGTAGATGAATTTGGGATACATGTACTAAAGACATCAATTTAATTGATCTTGTTTGGCAAATAAATAGAGAAATAGACTGTAGCGAATGAACATGGTGATGCTCTAATCATGGTTTGCTACAGTGCTCGCAAGTTGTCAGGGATGGGTGTCAGTCAAAGACCGCAAAACGCTGAGTTTACCTGCATAAGTTTGCAAAGAGCCGGCCGGGGTCGGGTATAGGCAGTGTGTGCAAATCGTGCGATGTACGTTTGTGAAGGCTGCTACTATGGGTGCCATACACTGCGTATGGGCTGGCAGAGCATGGGACTCGTTTCTGTTTGTTGTATTATGCCACAAAAAAAGAAGAGGGTCCCATGCTCTGCCAGCCCATACGCACGCCAACAGCACAATTTATAAACAAAAGAGAAGCAACCTGCTTGCTCGTCAGAAGAAATGAATGTCGTCAGAATTCAACTTAGTGACACATTTTGCAGTACAGTAGTGCACGATCACACGCCCTTATCGCTGACCTAACCGAGGCTGTAAAGTGATGACTAAAGGCGTTCCTCAAAAAGGTGATGGCTAGAGGCGTTCCTCAAAAAGAAGACGGCTCAAGACCTCGTTGGTCTATTGCAAATCAAGAGCTAACACTTACGGTCATGATCATACCAGCAAACCCGTACCTCATGCTTGAGGCTTCTCTTATAATATGCACTTTAAAGCCTTTAAAACTCATGAGGGGTCACTTGGATGCCAGACTGAGTGTGACACTGAGATATTTGTGGTTTGCTTGGGGGAGCGCCCTTGCACACTTTGCAATGAGAGGACAGGGGCAGGAATAAGTGCATGATGATGATGATGATGATGATGATGATGATAATGATGATGATGGGCCTGGAAGGCCGCTTCATACACAAGCAATCACACATTAACACACACACACTCTCTCATGCACACAAGGGGTGCCCCTTGGGGCAGCAGTGCTGAGCATAGGCCTTGGTACGGCACCAAGCCCTCAACTGTCTGTCCAGGGGGTGCCAAGGAATGATGCGCATGCCATCAGGTGTTTCCTCAGGAAACAGGTGCATGAGAGGCAGGAACCCCCCCCGTCGCTGCAGCTCGCTGGGCATGAAGTTCAGGTCTCGGTGAGGCTTCAAAGGGGGATGGCGGAACCTGCAGAATACCCCAGAAGCAGCGTTGTTTGCTGTGCATCAAATAGTGCGTGGAGCTGCTACAGCATGATGCACTGAACGGCAGATGCAGCGTCTAGCCATAAGTTGGTAGCATTACTTATGTGCTCACGAGCAAACAATCGGCTTTGCCAGGCTTGGACGAGTTTTCACAGCTTAGGAAAAGACAAGTAGTAAAAGATTCCGAACAAGCGGGAAGGTACGACGGAAAGTGTACCCAGGACAAGCTGCACTTCTGATTGCCAGCCAGTAAATGTCAAGTACACAGCTATAAGGAATTAGGATCAAGGCAGGAAAGCAAGCATCAAAATCCAGCCTTGTGTGTAAAAACATTCTTAGGGTGCACTGAGGAGGGGTTGCACCAGCGCAATCAAATGTTGCAGCTAAGTACGTGTCTACGTATAATGTGTGTGTGTGTGCGCGCGTGAGAACAGGCCTGTGCCTGGGTTAGGAGGAGGAGCGTGGACGGAACAGGTTTAAATGCACACAAGCACTCTTCCGTTATACTTCAAGTGTAAAACAACTCAGCAAGATGCGCTGAACTGCTAAAGCAGTTGCAGACGAGAGCCCTCCACTCCCCTCCTGATACACACAAACAAACAAACACACACACAAGCATGAACATACCGCTCTGGGCAGATCCCTAGCATGCTGACCATGTCTTGAATCACAGGCCACTTCTGGTTATGGATCAGCTTCTCTGTTGCTGGATCAGAGTGCTCCACCTGCTCCAAGACGGAGCATATGCAAAGAGGGTTACGCGTGCTCTGAACCTACCAAGAGATCACAAGCCTGGGTGTTGATCTTCAATGAACAAATGCGTAACATCAGCTGCAGCAGTGATGCTTTCTGGATCACTGACAGCATTGAAATCTGCGCTTTATTGAAGGCCTTCCAGAAAGACTTAACAGAAAGAAAGCACTCATCCCTGCACACATGCTGTCACCTGTGGCACCCATTTCCTTACCATGAGACACACTTTTGACTGACACACATCACACAGCCTCCACACGTCACACACACACGCCTACACACATCCTGAACACGTCACACACGCCTGCACACAGCCTGAACACGTCACACACACGTCACACACACACACACGTCACACAGCCTGCACATGTCACACAGCCTGCTGCACACATACGCACTGTTTCAGACTGACAAACGCCACACTGACACACTGACACACGTCACGCAGTCTGCACACATACGCAATTTTGACTGACACACATACGTACACATATTATTTATACGCACTTTGACTGACACATGTCACACAGCCTGCACACATACACACTGTTTCAGACTGACAAACGTCACACTGACACACTGACACACGTCACGCAGCCTGCACACATACGCAATTTTGACTGACACACATACGTACACATAATATTTATACGCACTTTTGACTGACACACGTCACACAGCCTGCTGCACACATACGCACTGTTTCATCAACTGAGCGCAGCACCGACAGCACCCGAGTTATCTATCCTGCCACCGGAATTGTATCCCAATGTATTTTATATCCCGCCATCGGATCCCATCAGATCCCGCCATCCCGTCCTGATGCATTGAACTCCAATGTATATATCATATGCAGGGTTGGCCAGGACCGTATATGGGATTTCTGTATACGTATATATACGTATATATATACAGCGTATAAAACGTATAACATGGTAAACAGTGGGAAAACCGGAAGAAATACCTGTAAAAAGTTATAAAAAGTAATATACGGCTGTATACAGGGTACGATACACAAGGTACGATATTTACTTATATGGTTCTGGCCAACCCTAATCATATCCTGCCTTCTGATCTCACCTTCATGGAGGGCGTGGCGTTAACTTCCAGGAGCCAGGCCTTGCAATTGCTGTCCACCAAGTAGTCCAGCCCAAAGAACTGGAAGCAGCTGTGTGGGGGCAGCGACATTTGTGCTTGGACCTGTGAGTGTGGATGTGCAAGCAGCACTTTGTGTATGAGATCATTTCAACTGGACTATATTTGAGATGACAAGGTTGCTGGGGAAAATCTGCAAGGCTGTGCTCATTGCATGTCTTGCCACGACACATGCATACACCACCACACAAACACGAATACACAAAGGCACAGGCACAGGCACAGGCACAGGCACAGGCACACACACACAAGTACACATGCACAGGCACACACACACACAAGTACACATGCACACACACACACACGCAAACAGGCACACACCCACCCACACCCACACAAACACTCACACACCTCAAGGGCGCGTGGAAGAGCTGCGGCCAGCACCATGGCTGTGCTGCGTTGCATGTCTTGCCACAGTGCACCAAACGGGCCTTTGCCTAAATGAGCAGCTAGCTGGCCCATGTCCCACACCACGCCATCCTGCGTTGCCTCACAGAGAGCGCAAGAGCTAGGGCCGTGAGTTGTGGTGATGATGGGTTGACCAGATTGACTTTCATCAGCAGGGGTTCGTAGAGTGTACGCACATTGTACATTGTGTTTTGATGCAGTCACACATCTTTGTCTAGCTCTAGTTGTGCTACACAACTGATGTCACTACCGTACAACTTGTGCTGGTCATGGCAGCATTAATAAGTAGCATTGCCATCTGTGCATGGGAAGGGGTGCACAGCTCCCTGTCACATCCTGGTTTGTAACAGTTTGCAATCACACCATGCAGTCATATCCTGGTTTGTAACAGTTTGCAATTACACCATGCAGTTATATCCTGGTTCGTAACAGTTTGCAATTACACCATGCAGTTATATCCTGGTTCGTAACAGTTAGCAATTGTAATTCTGGAAGGAAAACAGGTTATTAGACAGAGACAACAAGGCACACGTCTTCTGCTTGACTTGGTCGAACATTCACGTGCTCTTGCCCAAACATCAATCAATAAAACGATGACATAAAAATTACGCCCTTCAGATTTTGTGCAATCCTACCTCATTCTGTGCATAGTTGGTCACATGTCCAGGAGCGACTCCCTCTCCAGCATGTGTTGCCTCATCCACATCATACCTGCAGCACCATCATGTTGGGCTTGGCATTGATCGGGGGGGCCTAGACTTATTGGAAGGGAAGATCAGAGTTGCTACAAACAGATGACAGCAAGGGAACAAGGCAGAGCAAACTTGACAAAAACAAATTGCATTCATGTTTGTATGCTTAGCGGGGAGAACGCAAGACAAGCTGGCGTGCTTGTCGGCCAATGTTATAATCTGAGAAAGCAGGGTTTAAAAGAAGAGGCCTTGCCCCCTTTGCGGAGAGCAACGTGGTGGTAGGAGCATAAAATAAGGTTTGCTTGGTCAGGGACCACCACAGCCTACACACACGAGGCTGAATTTTTAGGCTACCGTTTTATTGTCCGCAGCCTCACAGTCAAACAAATTTTCTGGTCCGGCGCACACACTCTCAGTCTTAGGCTGATACACACACACTCTGAGGCACATGCTCTCAGATCAGCCTACCGTCTTAAGCTGAAAAAAGCGAGGCCTACTGTGAAGGATCTGAGGGGAAAGCCTGATGGCCTGATCGCGCACTTTATACTTGCCAAAAACTAACCTGATCCCAATACTTTACCTCCTCTATAATCGCAGCCTCCACAACGTCAGCCCCTCCAACATCGCACCCAACACCAGCCCACCTTTGGGAGCTGAACAAGACAAGGCCGTTTGTGTGCATGTAAGCCCTGAGGGGGGCAAGTTCAGGCAGCACCAGCACCCACACGCGCACGCCAAACTTGCAGCTGTTGATCAGAAGGGGTGATGAGATGTACTGCTGTGCTAAGTACCACCTGCATGACATGCAGGTAAGGCAGTGTTATGATGAGATGTACTGCTGTGCCAAGTACCACCTGCATGGCATGGCATGCAGCTAAGGCAGTGTTGTGTGTGTGTATGTGTGTGTGTGTGTGCATGTCAGTACGACATGGCTTGTAAACGCAAGATGCCAAAAAGCTATGCCGTGCTTGTATCGACCCTTGTTGGCTTCGTGTCTGAGCACTACACAAAGATACTCCAGCGTACCACCCCACTCCACATTTCCAGCAAGCGAGGAAAATGGCAAGGGCTGCTTTTAAAGCACAACACAGCGACAGTACAAAGGTCAAGTGGCCTTCTTGTTTTTGAACAGCATCTCACCTTGAGCAAACACAACACACTGGTCTAGTGGCCTTCTTGTTTTTAAACAGCATCTCACCTTGAGCAAACACAACACACTGGTCTAGTGGCTTTCTTGTTTTTGAACAGCATCTCACCTTGAGCAAACACAACACTGGTCTAGTGGCCTTCTTGTTTTTTGAACAGCATCTCACCTTGAGCACAGACACAACACACTGCAAACAGGCATTGCCACACAAGTAGCGCTGCATACAGGCATTTACACACAAGTAGCTTTACAAATCACACGTGCACACAAGTACACAGGCATGCACAAATGCAAACCCGCTTTTTACACACACACACGCACACACACACATACACACACACACGCACACACAAAACTCGGCCCTCACCTGTACAACATCACCCCACTCGCCCCTCACCTGTACAACATTACGCCCTCCAGGCCAGGCCGTCTGGTGGTCTCGAAGCAGGCGGCAAACGCGTCCTGGGTGTGCACGAGGCGCAGCCCTGTCCCCCTCTGCTTGTTGTTCTTCAACATCCACAGCCCCAAGTCCTCGTTCGGATGGTTGGCTATCCAGTCTATGGTCAACAAACACACACACACACACACACATGTGCAAACTGCATTAGAGGGTCGACCTCCAACCTGGGACGATGATACGAGCGTGCATACACATGTGCACACGCACACGCAAACACACACAAAAGCATAAGCATCACAGAAAAATGCCTCTCCTATTTCATTCATTTGCCATATACTGACAAGAGGGCCTATAGGGGCAAGCCACAACAGAAGCATATTCCATTTCCGAGTTTCCTTGTCTAGTTTGTTCAATAAGTACTTTGTAGACGAGCTCAGTTTTGGCAAGCTACTATGATAGCAGTTACGTGCAAGCTCAGACAAGTACAGTATTATGTACTATAAAACACCCATTAAGCAACTTCAGTTGCCGGAAATAAAAGCACGATTCTCCAATTCTAAGCCTTCAGCCTTCTGTGACCTGGAAGAGAGGAGTATCATGCATCATGTATGCAGGACAGCGGCACACGTTAAAGGTAGAAGCCCCCTCATATAAACTGTGTCGGGAATTGCCGGTAACTATGAACTATGAACGCACCTTGAGAACTATGAACTATGAACTATGAACTACGAATTATGAACTATGAACGCACCTTGAGATGTGTATTGCAAAAGGAGAATGCACACCAGCAAAAACAACCTCCTCACTCCATTCACATCTCTTCCAAGGACAGGGCTCCCACACACAAACACTTGTGTAGATCAGACACCAGCAGACACTTTAAAGGCTCGTGCTTACTTCCATGGGATACTCCTTAGCTCCTTAGCATTGCTGCTTTGTCTCAACCCCGTGCAACATTCTTCTATCAGTTTGACATTGAAGGGACAACAGAAGGCTGTCTGTGTGTTGCTTACACCACAGCGTGTAGATGCTCTCCAGTTATGATTCATACTGAGTCTCATTGCTCCATACAGTATTACATTTGACAGACACGGTATACTAAGCAAACACACCGTATGCGACATCCTGTTTTCCTCCCTTTCTGCAATGTCTGTACAGCACACACATTCTAGGCTCCCCAAATAGAGCCTTCCACACTGACTTGCATGGTCAAGATCAGCAGTGCTCAACAGCCTTAAATTGTGCACTCCTTTGAATAAAAAAGGCTACGCTAGTTGATGTGAATAGGATTGGCAAGAACTGTATAATACACCATAAAAAGCCATACATTCAAGCTCTGCACCGATTACAGACAAATCTACTGTTGCTGTTCCTGGCATTGCCATTGTATGTGATTTCCCTGCCGAAAATACCGTACACCTATACACCGTAATTATATGGTTCTGGTTTACCCTAGTGATAGCACACCTAGCGCCGATTAAGGAAAAGAAAACCACAACCTCCCCGCAAAAAATCAGAGGGAATGCTTGCCTGGAAACCCCTCACGTCCAGGCTGAAACCAAGCACAATCCCAGACCTATTCTGTGATTGTTCAGATAAGAAACAGTGAACGATTGTGCCTCAGAGACTCTGGTGCTTTTTTTACTTGTACGCGTTTCAATGAGGATGCACCACATCTGCACACTCACACTCACTTTGATCTAAAGAAGGGAAGGGAAGGGTTGCGTAGGTTAGAGCCCTCAGCTCTCATTTTGCAACAAGCTCAAAAAGTGTAGACAGCAAACAACGCTGATCCACACTGCCATACATGACACCAAGTAAGCGCGATTCACAACCGCAACCAGGACACGCACCACACAACAGACCGCAACCACTCACATCCCCAGCCATCACGCCTGCCCAACTAAGTTCATCCAGGTCCTCAGGCAGCTTGAAGGTGCGTGACTCAAAAGTAAAGCACAATTTGACATCCGCGGCAAAAAAGCACGACACAGCCACAAGCACACACACACACACACACATAAAACACAAAAACACAAATAAACGCACACTTCTACCTGCCCAGTCATCCAGCTCTTCTGGCAGCTTGAAAGTGCGGGGAACGATGGTGAAGGCACAAGCATCACCGTACACGGTGCGCAGGCTGCGCACAAGAGAGGTCTTGCGGGTAATGCACAGGAACCCGGGAAGGATGCCCACGAGCTGGCCTGGGAAAAATGTGCATGTGTGTGTGCATGTGTGTGATGTGTGTGTGCGTGCGTGTGTACGTGTGTTTTTGAGAGGCAGCACTCTGTACTCAGGTTGACATACCAGAGTTTGTTCTGCCGCATGAATGCTCGCATCCACCCAGGCATACAGACGCAGAAAAAGAAATAATAGATGCATCAAAAACACTTGCACACACGCATACACGCACACACACACCTGGCCTTAAGATCTCAGCTGCTAGCATGGCCTTAGCGGTGATGGACCACAGCACGTCCCACTCGCCCATGTGCATATAGCCATAATCTTTGCATTTCTGCAGGGCTGCTGCAGTCTTTTCCATTTTTGCGGGGCCCCCTGTGCAGATGCCTCCCACCCTGCATGTGCATGTCACAGCCCACTTATGTGTAAACAGGAAACCATACTCGGTGGAGGCCTCATCAAGTTGGAGTTGCTTGGTTAAACCCCCCAAAAGCAACTGGTTCCTTCCTCGGGTAGTGCCTGTTTGCCTGTTCCTGTTCAGTTGTATGAACAACTCTGGCGGAGGCCTCTGTAGGCAATGAATTCCATCCTCGTCATCGTTTTTACCCTCATAACCAAGATCCAATGATTGAAGACCCGGCCGCAATGAGGTGAAAAACTACGATGGCGACTTATGACCCGCACCCCATAAAAGTGTGCCAACCCAAGGCACGCACACGTGCAGTCAGGCACGCACTTCTGAAATGCTCTTTCCAGTAGCGCAGCAGACGAAGGGCTGTTGAGGACCTGGAAGTCTATCCAGTAGCGAAAGTAGGGCTTGCTGGGAAGGGCGCGGCCTTCAGCACGCTTGGGAGTAGGGCCTGTGTGGAGAGAGTGTGGCATGTAGAGTAAATGGGCTGCATCCTCGGGTGTGAGGTGTGAGGGTCCATCACCTTTAACAGAGCCTTGTTCACTCTGATTGTGTGTGTTAGTTGTGTGTGTGCGTGTGTGTGTTTTGTGTGTGCGTTTTGTGTGTGTGTGTGTGTGTGTATGTGTGTGTGTGTTGTGCAAGTGTGTATGTGTATGTATGTGTGCGTTTGTGCGTGTGTATATATGCGTGTGTGTATGCGTGTGTATGCAAGCGCGTGCGTATAAATCATTGTTTTTGATGCACGCATGTGTGTGTGAGTCTATGTGCCCAAACATTTGCGTGTATGTTTGTGAAGAAGCAATTTACACTCGCCTGGGTCTAGTGTGAGCATAGGAAGGACACACAGGGGAGGCAGGCTACGGCCCTGGCTGGCGTGTAGCCAAACAATGAAGGAGCGGGATTGCTTTCCCTTGCGCCTGATTGACTGTACAAGTCCATGAGCGCTGCCTGTTGGCTGTGGATGCTGATCTGTAGAGGATGCTTTAACTGGATCAGCTGAGGCGTATGTACCCAGCATGCCTTCATTTTACAAATGACATTTAATAACATTTATTATAACATTTATAAATTAGGGGAATGCCACCGACTGTCGAATTTACTATATAGTAATTGTTCACTCAATAATATATTGCTCGTTTGCTCGTTCGCATGAATCAATGACCAGGACAACGTAGGTGTAGGGTTGTTCGAGGTGTACCTTGATTTTCCCCTGCCGTGGCGAAATGGTGATGCTAGATGGCAGGATGTTGGCGGTGGAGCAGCAGGAAAAGGTGGGTCGGCGTCGAAGGTGCGCTGGCCAACTGGCCATGCATAATTTCCACGCTCAATCCCTCCCCCTTATCGTCAGCAGGACCAACAGCAAGGCCGTGCCACCCGCGCCTTTGCACACCAACACACTACGGAGCGAAAAGTCGCTGGCCCCGCCCAGCAGGTGAGTTCTGGCCCGACACACACACACACACACACACACACACACACACTCACACACACACACACACGCATGCACGCACGCACACGCACACGCGCACACACGCACGCGCACGCACGCACGCACGCAAACACACACACACACACTCACACACGCGTACAATTACATGAACGCACACGGACACCCACATACGTACACACACACATACGTACGCACACACACAACACACATGCAGGCACGCATACACGCAAACACGCGTGTGAACACACATATACACGCATATATACACACACGCGCACACACAAAGTATATGAACTTGTGCACACACACGCTAACGCTTGCTCATACACTCACTGACAATGGCGCACTAGGTGCGGAAGCCCATGGACGGATACTCTGCCCCCCATCCTCCCTCACGCATTGCTGGCACCAGTCTAGCCCCAGTGGCAGATACAGAGGCCTGTGACAGGGTCCACCACTCTCCCCGGCAGCAGCCACAGCAGCACCAGCACCAGCAGCACCAGCAACAACATATGCAGCACCCAAACAACCACGAGACACAGGATTGCCAGCAGCATAGCGGCCTAGCAGCTCACCACCATCACCTGCAAGGGCGGGGCTATCCGTTTCACAAAAAGCTTGGGCAGTTGAGGGTGGCGGTTCCTAAACAGCTAGCCTCCTTTCATTCGCACGAGCAGCAGCAGGTAGGTGTGCCCATTTATATCATTGCTCATCGTCTCAGACACTCATTCACAGCACGGCTTAATGCCTGCATGTTTGCGCAAGTTATTTGGCCTTCTCGTACATATATGTTGCACATGGTCACATGAGCAATTATGTTTGCACATGCACACACACATGAACGCATGTACACGCACGCACACACTTGCATACATGTACAAATGCACTTGCATACACACGCACGCACACACACACATACACACACATTTGTGTACAGCAGGATAACACCCAGCAATTAAGGGCTGAGGGTAAGGCACTGTCTAAGCAGCAGGGGCCGAAGCAAAATCTGGACTTGTACCGAGAGCTCAATGAAGCGGACAGTCTGTGGTGAGTTTGCTGCTACACTCATTCCTGTGCTCAGTGCTCAGTTGGGGTTGCAAGAATTGTGCGTGTCCATGAAATGAGGTACCGGATTTGGGCATTTAGGCAAACACAAAACATATATTTGTATTCGTAACGTGGATACACCAAAGCACTCTTTCCCCGGAGGAAAACCTTGAATGCTACTGAGTGCAATGACACGCATTGGCCCAAACCGTACATGCGAAATTACGGCGTATTTCGTTACGCCATATGTGCTGTTTTTGACGACCGTATCAATATGACCGTATGCGGGCTTTGGGCGACCTTGTATGAACCGCGTTTCCGCTGTAATTCACCGTATATGGACCGTAAATGCAGATGGTACACCCCTTCATGCATGCTCAGCTCTTCAAGAGCTACAAAATGACCCCTGAATTAGTTCTGAGCAAATCCGTTTTCTCCCATACACGCAACATGCAGAAATACGGTGTATATACGGTGCATATACGGTACCGTTGTCTCCCATACACGCAACATACAGAAATACGGTGTATATACAGTGTATATACGGTACCGTTTTCTCCCATACACGCAACATACAGAAATATACGGTACCGTTTTCTCCCATACACGCAACATATAGAACTACGGTGTATATAAGGTATATACGGCGTAAATACCGTACATGGGATTCCCTTATACGATTCTGGCCAACCTAAGTATAAGTAAGCAAGTACCCTGTGCTCTGAGCCCCACGTGTCACAATTGCATGACCACAAGGGTGCAAGTTTGTATCAGGTGTACATACACACACGCATGTGTACACACATGCACACACACTCGCACACACATGCATGCATACACACAGACACACACACACGCATGCACACATGCACACACACTCGCACACACATGCACGCATACACACAGACACACACACGCATGCACACACACATGCACACACACTCGCACACACATGCACGCATACACACAGACACACACACGCATGCACACACACATGCACACACACTCGCACACACATGCACACACACACACTCACTCACACACACACGTACGTGTGCCCGCACAGTGGCACTCCCCCCTCTCTGAGCCTGGAGGCCTTATCTCGTGCTGAGTTGTATAGCAACCACCCCATGGGCCCTTTAAACATCTCACCACTGAGCCCCTCCAACGTCCTCACGATCTGCAGCCAAGGTAACCTGAAACCACTGGTGCAATATTGGGTGTGCACCAGGAGCAAGCACATATGCATAGCTGGCCAGATGCGAGCGAAACCTCGTACAAAATTCAGGGTAAATCAGCCTGCCATGTACACCGATAATGGCACGACTATTGTATGCTTTGGAAGGTCACACAAATCATGCTTGGTTATCAAGGCTAATGTGCGTAGAGTATGTACGGTGTGCCTGGTAGATGATCGCCTTTGTATCAATCAATATACGTCAAGGCAAAAGCTTGGTGTGTCATCATCGACACGCGCATATTTTTTCGTGAGTTTTACTGATACCCTCCGGATAAGGTTTAGTTTAGTATGGATCACTATGGCATTCAACCTGGGATAAGGTTTAGTTTAGTATGGATCACCATGGCATTCAACCTGGGAAAGCTGCTCAACCTGTGAGATCAAGGTAAACCTCGAAGCCGGCCAAATTGAAAAGGGACACCCTCCTGTAAGCACGCGGACCCCACATGAGGTCTGGCTCAGTGTTCAGGCCAACTAGATTCCGCTGTCCATGTTAACCTCATGTCACCCTGCATCACCAGCTAGCCTCATGTCACCCTGCATCACCCTCATCACCAGCTAGCCTCATGTCACCCTGCATCACCCTCATCACCAGCTAGCCTCATGTCACCCTGCATCACCCTCATCAACAGCTAGCCTCATGTCACCCTGCATCACCAGCTAGCTCTGTCTCAACAAGTTGACACCCACGTGCGTCGGTAAAACAGCCCTGATGCCTGCGTGACGCAATGAGGTGAACATCACTGCGTGGGTTGGGATGGCAGCAGGGTGCCGAAGCGCAGATCACGCTGTTTGCTTGCGCAGGCTCCTTTGACTTTTGGGAGCACGCCGACAACAGCAAGACCGTGCCAAGCAGTGCTTCCTCAGGCCAGTGTGGCAGCCCAGTACTGCCCGAGATGCAGGTGGGGGTGTGCAAGGCAATCCTGTTCTGGTGTCACAAATATTTAGGATTGTCAGAGCCGAATATATACACCGTATACGACCGTTCACCTGGTGAGTTCCCTGCCAAAATCAAGTATATACACTGTATGTATATATTTGGTTCTGGCCAACCTTACATATGTTATTTTATCCTTGGTGATATTCCTGCCGAACATACCGTATTTACTCCATACATATTTTGCTATGGCCAACCCTACAAATATTGGGTGCGTGCGTAGTATCACTTGGCCCTCCATGCTGCAAACCAAGAGTGTGTGTATGTGTGGGTGCACTTGTGTCTGCTAGTGTGAGTATATATCCGTTTGTGTGTGTGAGTGTGTTTGTGCTCGTGCGTGTGCATTTTCAAATGCACGCTTGACTTATCATTTTACTTAATGTGAGCGCTCTCATGCAATGAACATGCGTGTCTGTTTGGTGATGCCTTTTTGTGCCCAGTTTTTTAGTCAGTCAGGTACCGGCCTCTTGAGGCCTTTTAAGCCTGTCTTGGTCTCACCCACTTACATGCACACAATCATGCTCCAGCACATCTTGTGTAGCTGTGCGTTTGACACATGTGATCTCACATGAGCACAGAGACAAATGTGTATTGATCCATCCACACAAGTGCGCACATTCTTAAAACAGAACAGATAGCACATTTTAAACATGCCGGAATGATAACTTGCGTGTGCCCACAGGCGTGCCAAAGTCCGAAGGTGCCATCAGTTTGAGCTTGTAGCTTGTTGAGCACAGTCAGCCTGATGGTGTTTTGTTTGCGAGCAATAAAAGCAAAGGAGCACACTGGTATATTTGTACACTTGGTATGTGGTAGGTGTTTTAGGTCAAGCTTGGTGGCATCGCACAAGGCAAGCAGAGGGTAGAGGGGCTGGCTTCAGATGGCCGTGAGAGGAATGAGAGAGTATGAGGGTGTAGTTTGATCCTGCAGCAAGGGCCTGCGCCCCACAAGGTGTTGAGCGTGGCCTTGTTTGCTGGGAGAATATGGTGTTGATGTCTCGTGTTTCAAGGTTTACAAGGTTTACAAAAAAAGGCCTTCAGTCAAGAAGTGCGACTGCTAGCCTTGGTGTTAATGTCTCGTGTTTCAGGGCGCTATCGTGTTCCAGTGACGTCCCGCTCCCATTGGGTGGGCTTGTGTGGAGCGATTTGCTTTATTTAGTGAAGAGGAGGGAGAGAGCGTCTGGGTTGAGAAAGAGCACACCCCCAACTGCGCATTTTTGATTGAGGCGGTTGCTATGTCTAGTGAAGAGGAGGGAGGGAGCGTGTGTGTTGAGAAAGAGCATACACACCCCAACTGCACAATTTTGACGCACCTCTGGTGCAGCCATACCAAGATAATCACTTCTTGCATCTCTGGGAGGGTTGTCCTTCGATGAATTGTAGCGAGGAATTATGGAACTGTGGAAGGGCCAAAAATGGGTGTAGTGAAGTGCACAAGTGCAGTTCCCACCATTCCGGCTGATATTTGTAAAGCTCGGGCCCTTGCTGAGGCTAGATGTAAATAAAGCTCCAGAATGACGGAGAATAGAGCGAGAGGGGGTGGTGGAGTGGTTTTAATAAACATGGGTACATGTCAGGCGTCTCTGCGCTGATCAGGACAATTCAATTTTGGCCAGTTCACCCTTTTTTAATTATTGCTCTCTCTCTCTCTCCCTTAGTCATTCGCTTCATCTTGGCCCATCTCCTGCGCTCACATTTATATTGTGAGGCAGTGTTTATGCATTTCCTCCACGCAACTTTAGCGTGGCTTATTCTTTTGTGTTCAACCACTGTGTCATTCACATGCTATTATTGGAATGTCTTTTGGTTCGATCTGGACGGCTATTGTTTGCCAACTAGGAGACATCATGCATCTCTGATTTATTGGTGCTTCATGCCCAATTGTGGTGGTAGTGACGAAATAGTTGATGTGCTGAGTCTTATACTTTGTTGTATACTTAACCTGGCACCTGATAATATCTGCCTGAGTTGAGTTTGTCCTGTAATCCTGTAACCTGTTGCTAAAGTCAATGCCCTTTGCCAGTTGGGGAAGCGCGGTTCTACGGGTGGGGGAGCTTTGCACCCTTCTCCCCTCGAGGTCGTGGTCCAATTCTCACATCCAACCTCCACCGCCACTATATCCAAGGAGATGTCCGCCAATCCATTGCCAAAGCAATCCACCAGTCACCATCGCCCATTCTACAAAATCAAGTCTCGCCGGCATTCTTGGCAATGAATTTAAGAAGTCAATCACAACCTACTCTGACGCTGTGGAGGAGCTTTACAGTACTTGGTACCAAAGTGGCTCCTTTTTTGGCGAAGCCCCAGTCATGGGGCGCAGCCCCTAGGTTTGGCATGTTTCACGCCTGAGTTCCCACCAGGGCGCGCAGGCCCGCCCAGCGCACCCCCCGCCCCCAAAACTTGCAAGGCACCTTAG
>Ga0307968_1001938_pt1 | contig 17071 bp, 21 predicted proteins | sample OrgLakmetagen650_FD_201834 | JGI IMG/M metagenome (GOLD analysis project Ga0307968, IMG submission 201834) | Saline water microbial communities from Organic Lake, Antarctica - #650 | ecosystem: Environmental > Aquatic > Non-marine Saline and Alkaline > Saline | place: Antarctica: Organic Lake... | reverse complement strand
GAGATTGTGTGTGTGTGTGTGTGTGTGTGTGTGTGAGAGAGAGAGAGAGAGAGAGAGAGAGATTGAGTGAGAGAGAGAGAGAGAGAGAGAGAGAGAGAGAGAGAGAGAGAGAGAGAGAGTGAGAGAGAGAGAAAGAGAGAGAGAGAGAGAGAAAGAGAGAGAGAGAGAGAGAAAGAGAGACAGAGAGACAGAGAGAGACAGAGAGAGAGAGACAGAGAGGCAGAGAGAGAGGGAGTTGATAAATGTGTGGGTGTGTGGCAATGAAATTAGGGCTTTGACAACACGATAAATTTGCTTAGTAGCTGTTACAGATGCTTGTACGCTCTCTGCTTGGGCCGACTGAGTGACTCACTGTAATTGGGTTTTGTATGTTTGTGAAGGGCCCCTACTTTGCAGTGCTGCAATCCTAACGGCACAAAGGGCAGGGATTCATAAAAACAACGAATTGGCCATATACAGGGTTGGCTAGAGCCATTTATATATAAACAGTGTATGTAAGGTACTTTTGGCAGGGAAACCACCAAATATACGGTCATATACACCGTGTATATATATGGTTCTGGCCAACCCTAGCCGTATACAATCATGCACCCTCACCTACAACATCCACCAGGCAAGTAGTTTCTTTTCATGCCTTGGCGCACCTAAAGCTACAAGATCACACACACAATGCTTTCAGGGGCAGTCTCACCTTACCAGAAACGAGTGGCAGAGGCTTCACGTAACAATGCCAAAGTACAGAATAGCACTCCCTCAGACGCCACAAAAGAACAAGGTTAGTGTGCAGCGAGATTTAATGCCTGCTTTTTGCAGAGTGCTTGGAAAATTAAGTTCGTGGTAGGCCCTAGTCGGCCAGACTTCCCCCTATAGTGCCTTTGTGTACATCTGACAGATTTCACTCCAACCACTCAGCATTATATCTGTGCACGCTTACAACAAAATCACCTGCAGCCCTGCATAGGTGGACATCAGTCACAAGAACATGCAAGAACACGCAAACAGACAAACTCACACGAAACATTCCTGCTGCAGCTGCTGCACCACCTCCACCTCCAGCCCAGCCGCCGGTTCCTCCGCCTCAGGAATCAGCAAGTGAGCATTCTGCACGTGCTGCCAAGCGGGCATGCCACACAATGTCCAAAATGGTCAGCAAACTTGTTCCTGAGCTACAGCTGGGTGTCAGCTCTTCAGGTGTGTTTTCCCCCCACTGCATGCACAGAAAGGTAGGTGCTGCATATTTAGTATAATGCAAGGAGCAGTTTACGGTTGCTGGACCAGCCCCTCTTGTATTTCCTTGTGGTTTTTCAATCAGCAGCAGCTCAGAGTGGAATTATCCTATCTTTGCAATTGTGCTTCGTTCACCCCAACCATGACGCTTCACCTGAAGTGGCAGTTGCACCAGTTTGCAGATAGCCAGGGGGAGCGCAACAGCATGTAAATGCTCTGCATCTCCACTTCCTGTAACCACACTGTACCTCTCCTCTTCATTGTAACGCAGGGGAGGGTGGTTTGATGGCCGGTGCCTTGAAAACAGGAGCAGCCCAGAGCAGCTTGCAGCGAGGAACAGTCCATGTCCGGGTGTGTTGGTGGATGGTGTAAACAAACTGAAATTTTTTCTTGAATGGAAGAGAAAACAGTACCTCTCGTTGTTCCGTCAAGATAATTCTAATAGTTGAGCGTCGAGTTATTGAGTTTATGCTATGCTGGTCAACCTCTGTATGCTGTATAAAACTGAGGGGGAAAGGGATCTGGCTCAGATCACTCCTTTGTAAACATGTCTGTGCTCTGCAGGCACCAGGAAACGCAGACACCAAGCTGGAACAACTGACGCAGCCACAAAGCAAGGCCGGTGCAGCTGACGTGCACAATGGAGGACGCTCTACCAAAATGAAGCAGGTAGGATTAGCCCCAGTGTCCAGTGGATACCCTCAACACCATGTGCGCTTTGAGGGGCGTCTTTTGCTTACTTTCCTGCAATCAATGATCTGGCGATTGCACACATGTATCCTTCTTGTATGTGCGTGTGTGCTCTCAGAACGCACTGGCTTCAGATACCACGGAGGCGGCAGCTGCAGCAGCAGCTGCAGCAAACAAGGCAACCACGAATCATAAAGCCTCCTCCTTCTCAACCAACTCTACGACAGCTCCTGCAACAACGGTAGCTTCCCTCCCACTTGCTACGACGCAACAAGCCCAAGCCCCCACCCCTCCCAGAGTCCATTCTCTCTCTCCGCTAAACCTCGCCCATCTACCACCCTGTCGATTGTCCCCGCGCATGTTTGTTCACTCTCAACCTGACCAACCCACCACCATCACAGCAGCAGCAGCAGGAGCACCAGCTGCCTCATCTTCCAGCACTGCAGAGTATGCTGGGTACACTTTTGGGAGCCCGGTGGAGGGGGAGGATGTAGCAGCTCCTTGGGAAGGGGGTCCAGATACCTGCAAAGTCAAAGAAGAGGTTGCAAGCTCTGCACCACAGCAACAAGATGGTTTGGTAGGTGCTCCAGCCCCCCCCTTGGCAGCAGCGACAGTGCAGCCGGCAGAGGGAGAAGCTGTGGGGGCTATGCTTGCTGCAGCAGCAAAGGAGGAGTCACAAAAAGATAAGCTGTTGGCAGCAAAGGAAAAAGAGGCGGCGCCGTTAGGGAAGCAGCCAGGGGCAAATGAGGTGCAGCAGCAGGCAGCAGCAGCTGAGGAAGCAGCTCCAAACACGGAGTCCATTAAAAACATGCAGTATACAGCAGAATGGGAGGGAGATGGGGACGGGGATGCAGACCATGATGCGGCTGCAGGAACGACAGCAGCAGAGGAGGAGGTGCATATCAGGGTGGAGGCTGGAGTTGAGGAGGAGAGGCTGGATGCTGCATGTGCTGTGAAGGAGGAGACTGCAGGGGGAGGGACTGCAATCCATATTCAGGAGAGTGAAGCGGTGTCATTGCCCACTGCTGCAACACAAGCAGTGCATAAATCCAGGCCAGGAGTGGCGCCTCCTCCTCCACCTCGGCGCAAGGCAAAGCAAGGTGGTGGGGGAGGAGGGCTGTGTGCCTGCTTTGCGCCAAAAGTGCAAGAGTGAGCACGGCTCTATGATGCAAAGACCAAGTACGGGGCTTGTTTAACAAGCAGCCGCATTCCACACTGCTTGATCTAAAGCTTTCAGGCATATTGGGATATGTTTAAGTTGAACTGTTTTCTACTGGTAATCACGCCTCTCTCTCCCAGGATTAATTGCGTATAATACACAGTGATTGGTATAGATGCTTCTCTGCTACTTAGTAACAACTCCTTATTCGTTCATTTTTCTTGTACATAGTTTTTTTGCTGCATACGTAGCTTATATAGCGCGCCACTGCAGCCTCTATTTTGTTAAAGTTGTGTTTTGTGTGCCTTCTTTCAGCTTATTACGTCTTTGTCGCTTCATCCTACAATCTATGAGGTGCACGCTTTTGTTGTGAATAATTGACAGTCAAATAAGCAAAAGGCTCTTTCTAAGCTCCGCGGTGTGAGCTCATTCCACAAACAGGGTACCACAGTTTGCAAACTGCCAAACTGCCAGTGTGGTTACCTGCAATAAGTCTAGCCTAGTCTGCCTATAATACATAAAATTCTGTGCATTGTTTTTACTGAGCGTGCCAGAAAAGACGTTCAATAGCAATTTCCAAAAATCGATAGTCAACAGTTTCTCTGTTTGGCTGGTATCATACGGCACTTCTACAAGATCTTCAAAACCAACATTATTGACAGGTCTGTCTTAATCCCCCCGCCCCTCATCTGCATACCCTCATACTCCTGGAGCCCAGATCCACCTCCCAAGTCCATATAGCCACAGCCATGCAGCCTAGCTAAGCTTACTTCATCAAACAAAAAGGAGCTCTACACCCAAATTTCCCCCGCCATCACATCCAAAGGGGGTTACAAGGGGGTTACAAGGATGGCCTACAGCCCGAGTCTCTGGCTGATGGCAATTGCCTGGTGAAACAAAATCAACCAGTGTCGAAAATTGAAACTAAATCTGACACAAACTTGAGGAGTCTTGATTCAGGAATGCATTGATCTCAAAATCAGTGATACTGTGTCACATCCAAAGGGATGTCCATCATCCATCGCAAAGGCAATTTGCCATTTGCCATGGCCCATTCGTCTCTACAAAGCAAAATTTAACAAAGGCGTTCTTAATGGCAATGAACCTGCCAATGCTCTTACCAAACAGTCATTCACAACATACCCTGACGTTGCCTCCATCAAAACAACAGGGCCTGATGAAAACACCTTCTACAACACCTTCTGGCTTGCAAAAGAAGATCATCAACTCATACAAACATAAAATTACCCAAACGAAGCTCAGTCACTAAGGCCCTAGGGCTTATCAAACTACTGTGACGCCCTGCAAGCACACATGCACCCTCTCTACAAACTAGGAATTGCCAATACTGTTGCAAACTACCACGACAACTACCAGAACCTTGAATAGAGCAGCACCGCCAATGGATTCGCTAGCAACGCTTATCTAACAACATCTTATGTCTTTTAAACCAAGCAAGTGTCATTCTGAAATACAAAACAGGAACTCTGTACAACCATAAACATGCAGTATGGTTAAAGCGCTCAATGACTTTGACCTACCCTTTTTGCCCACAACTCGACAGTGCCCTCGCTGGTACCAATACACAATTAAGGAATATGATCGTTGAGAGGCATGGACAACTTAGCATGCAGCATGATCATGAAAGCCATCAGCAAAACAGGCATTTTAGGATCATGCTTTGTCTCCATGGATACTTTAGGCAGCATTGAACGGCTGGTCATGCAAAATCTTCAGATCCCTGATACAGCTGGAAGTTAAGATTAAACCAAAGTGGCTCTTTCCACCCCACTTCTCAGACAAAAACAGGATTACCTTCAGTCATCCAAGAAGACCGGGAGCACCTCACCGCCAGCCAATCTGTCATCTATGCTGTTAAGATTGTCCATACCAGAAGCGCCCTTGCTTTCCAGTACTACCGTCATAGATTTCCTCTTTTCTTTGCGGTGGAGGAGTTCTACGGTACCCGGGTACCCGGTACCAATGTGGCTCCATTTCCTTAATTGACGTGGAGGAGTGCGTGGTCTTCACTGCCTGCGTAGTTTTATCTCTTGTAATCTTAAATCCTAACCCATAATTAGCACTGACTTTGATGTTTGCATGCTTGATTCAATATTAAGAGGCTGCTAACTCTCAAGCTCCATGTATACTCTCTCTTTTCATGATGCGCCTGAATGCGCATTTACAACACCGTGACTACTGTGACATTACCATTAATAACCGAAGATTGGCAGGCTCTCCTTCCTTTCTCCTGGTCTGTTCAATAAACTTCAAATCTGTATTTTTCACGAGTGGGTTGTTTTGTGGTTCTGCATCCATTGGGCGGTGCAGGACACAAGGACCACGGACGGTGGAGTATCACAAGGTAGCAGTTATGAAAAAAAGTAATTCAGTCAATGCTTAGCTAGCCAAAGCCAAAAGAAGCAAAGATCAGCAGAATTAAAATATTATTGTAGGCCAAGGTAGGGAGCCAGAAGACGAGCGAAGCAAGAAAAAAGTATTCTCAACACAAGTGCACTTCACAGCACAAAGCTGTCACGTACTTGCAAGGCCAAAAAGCTTGCAAGCATGTACTTAATTCATGCGTGGGGTTCACGACGCACAGCTTTCTAACAATCGTACAGCAGCCACACATCTCCAGGGACTGAGCAACTCACTACGCCACGCTCTGCAGCTACTTGTGTCTTCTCTACAGCGTATCACTAACACCCGTTAATTCTACCCTACCATGGCCTGCCCCCAATTTGATCATGCCAGCTACTTAGCCGACCTCTTGCTCACGAGCGCTGCCTGTGCCGCTGCCAAGCGGGCAATGGGCACCCGGAAAGGGCTGCAAGATACGTAGTCTAGGCCCAGGCCATGCACAAAGGCCACACTCATGGGCTCTCCCCCCTGCACGCAACACGCAACAAAAGGCGGGATGAAGAGAGGGAAGACCTTGCACCTAAGAACGGGGGTGCGTCAAAGGAATTGTACTCAAACATCTCTCTGGGCGGCTGCTTCGTTGAGGTTAGGCTTTGCACTGCTGTGATACCTGGAAACATTTTTGTTTTCCACTATCCTGTATCATAGACCAGAATCCTATGTCAGTAGACAGTCTGAAGGAACTCCCGACATTGCTGCCATGTTTTGCGTTGCACCACCACATATCTTCACAGCGTGCGTTTCCACAATTTACTGACCTGCTCTCCACAAATGCCAATCTTGATGTCTGGACGTGCGGCACGCCCTCTCTCCACCGCTATTTTAATGAGTTCCCCGACGCCGTCTTGGTCAAGAACCTGTGCATGTTTTTTGTGTGTTAGAGTACGTGTAAGTGTGTTAAAGCAAGGGCAGCTTTATTATGGGAAATCACAATAGTCTTCCAGATTTGATTCGTCCTCTTGGACGCACACACACATAGGAACTCCGCAGCTCACCTGGAATGGGTCGTATTGCAGAATGCCCTTTTCTAAGTACATGGGCAGGAACTTGCTGATGTCATCCCGGCTGTAGCCAAATGTCATTTCTGCACAAGCGAGGCCAGCCATGGTACGAACATGTACATGGTTGTTTGTGCGTATGTGTGTGCATGCTGGCGCGTGTGTGTTGTGCATGTGTGCATATTTACATGACATATTTAGCATGTGTTTGTGCGTGTATGTGTGTTTATGTGTGTGTGTGTGTTTATGTCAGAGGAGCAGCACATTTTCCTGCATTAATTTCACCACTGAAAATAGGAGCAATGACAACCGGCATGCCCGGATGTATGAAGTCAACCCATTTATCTATCATACGTTGATTAACCAGAAAACCACATCTTGTCTTGCAAGGTGATGAGGAAGCGTGCAACACAAGCCTTCACATACACGCAGTGTCATACAAATTGGACTCATGCGTTTCCAATACACATCACAAATTGGGCGCACTGATAGGACTATGGGATTGGACACATTGGTACACATGCAAACACGCACACACACTCACGCGTCAGGTCATTGGTGCCAAAGCTGAAGAAGGAAGCCACGCTGGCGATGTTGCCGGCCTGCAAGGCTGCACGTGGCACCTCAATCATGGTGCCAATCTTGTAAGCCAAGTCAGGCACGCCCGCGGCATTCAGCACCTGCACACGTGCATTCCAGATAGGTGGCATAACGACACGGTTAGGGGCGTCACGGGTCATCTGAGCAAACGAAATTCGGTGAGACAAGCAGTGCCTTGTGAGCGCTGCCACGTGCCCACCAGCAGCATTTTGGACACCAGATATCCATCTGGACTCACCGAGCAACTCTCTCTCTCTCTCTCTCTCTCTCTCTCTCTCTCTCTCTCTCTCACTCACACACCCACACCCTCACGTACACCAACACCCATACCCACACACGCACACAATCACACGCTCACATTGTGAGCACTCACTGATGCAATCAGTGCTCTCACCTCAGTCGCAATCTTTTTGATAAGGGCCTCCTGGTCCTTGAGCTCTGCCACCGTGCCCACCAGTGGCACCATAATCTCTGGGTGCACATCCACGCCGTCCTTCTTGCACACAGCAGCTGCCTCAAAGATGGCGCGCACCTGGTGTGTGTGTGTGTGTGTGTGCGTGTGTGTGTGTGTGTGTGTGTGTGTGTGTGTTGGGTTTGTATGTGTCTGTGGTGCTGCTGTGTGAAGGAATTGCAAGCTGTGAACAAACCCAGCGCATGCTGTAAAGCAGCTTGTGTACCCATCACTAAGAGACACACACGCACACAAGCAAACACACTTACACACACAGACACAAACCACACACACAAAATCGAGGCACATACCTGCATCTCAGTGATTTCGGGGTAGGCAATGCCTAGCCTGCAGCCCCTGAAGCCCAGCATAGGGTTCACCTCCTGTGTGCACGTACACAAGATTAAAAAAGCATTATTTGTATGCAACTCGCCCAGGGTGTTGCCTCACAAGGTAAGCACCTCTGGATTTGCCTCCTGCATGCACGCTCGCAAGCATCACAACACACGTAACTCCAAGAATGTTTGCAAACAGGCCGAGAAAGCCTAGCATACTGCAAGGTAGCGTGGAGTGCTTAAGCAACATTCCCCCCTGATGTGCACGCACGCAGCAAGTACAACACAGCACATGAGTAAGTTTGGCCATCCGGTAAATATGCACCGTACATGACCGTATATTTGGTGATTTCCCTGCTCAAAATACCGTATGTACCCCACACCGTATTACATGGTTCTGGCCAACCTACACATGAGTTCAGCACCATTGTGGTAGATGAAACACAACGACTGCAAAACCCAGGCTGGAAACCCAGGCTACGGCATGGGGTTCATGCATTTTATTGCCTAGACTACGCCTGAGGCCTGGCATATTGGGGCAACATCACGCATGTGCATGAGTGCACAGCCCTAAGTAAACAAAGGTGTTGTGCAGCAGCAACAGGGACATGCTCTTTGCTCGCTTCATGCCTTGCTAGAGTGGAAGCAGCAAGCACATGGTGCACACACCACAACTCACACCACCATCTCACACCACCATTTCACACACACATGGTGCACATGGTGCACACACCACAACTCACACCACCATCTCACACAACACTGCACACACGCACCTGCATTCGATCTACGATGTCATATAGCTCCTCCTTTGGCAGGCCAGTGGTACGAGAAAGCGTTTCACACACCTGCACACAAAAAAGCGTTGTTCTTGTTTGTTTGTGTGTGTATGTGTGTGTTAACATGTACGTGTGTGGTCCGGAGCCATGAGCTTGGGGTACCTGGCCTTGACAAACGTCTATGCCAAAACCCAGTAGAAGGAAATCGATCGCATCTGAATGGAACAAGTCCCACTGCATGTGCCAAATTTGGGTCAGCTGGGTTCCATGTGTGCTGTTTCAAACTGTCGCTAACCTCTGCTGCTTTCTGCACTCAGGTTGAAACACCCTTTGTACAAGCTGGTATGCACACGGCAGATGAAGCAAAGGCAGGGGCACAATGTAGGGTGCAAGAGCACAACCAGATACACATACATCATAAATCACGCCTTGCAACTATGCGTGAACTCACGGCTACAGCATGTTGGAGTCCTGGCCAAGGATTCTGTTCACAAGTTCCTTTTCAAAGCATCCCAGACAACAGCTTTTGCGCCCAAATGATGAATACAGAAAAGCCGTAGAAGTTTTTCCTGTCTGGAGAAGAGTGATTAGACTCCTTAAACAAGTACGAGGACACCATTTCACAAGAACACCCATTTCATAGGGAAATTACATCTTGGCCAAGAGGCGATTGTAACTGCCAAATGCTGCAGTTATCTGAATGAGTTACAAAACGCTGCACACATTCCAATGCAAAAGGCATTGCACACTTACACATTGGGTTTCAAAGCCGTTAAAATTTGTCTGTTCGAATCGTCAGACATAGTGCTTGTTCAATGGAGCTGCAGAGACACAAACGCACTCCAAAAGCCACAAAGCCACAAAGTACATATTACATATTCAACGCTCACTCACCTGTGAAACACAGAGACAAGCTGAATGTTTTCTTTGTCGTTTTTAGTAGTGGGCATGTCTTTTTAATGGTGGACAATTATATCTTGTGTACACTTGCTAATTTTGCATAGGTGTCAATGCGTGTAGAGAGCTGCCGGTTGATGTGCAAGGCGATTCAAGCTGTAAGCTATGAAATGGAGAATCTGGCTGTTTTCCCTTGTTTTACTCTGCCAAAATATGCTTGGATCGTCTTGAATATACGTGACATAATATTATTGATAAGCACATAAAAATATTAAGTAGTCTGACGCCATTTAAGGCTCTATCCTCAATTTTTGACTGATCTGGATCCATACTTTAAAGAAATGGCTTGAAAGTGCACAAACTTTTGATAGCTCGCTTTAGGCAATTACACAGTTAGTTAAATGCGTGAAAATTTGCAACCTCTGAATTGACACGCACCACGAACTGAACACCCTGTTATTACTTATACCATTCAATTTTGATGGCCCTATACCTCCTATAGTAATCCTCTTTGGTATGCTTTCACCTCTTCCAAATCTCCATCAGGCAGGAACTCGTGCAGGGGGGGGTCCAGCAAGCGAATGGTGACCGGGAGGCCATCCATCGCATGGAGCAGGCCTTCAAAGTCGGAGCGCTGGAAGGGCAGCAGGTCCGACAAAGCAGCCACGCGCGCTTCTTTGCTCTGCATACGCATGTGTGCATGTGTGTGTATGTGTGTGCTGTGCATGCATGCGTCTTTGGGTGTATACATACCATTCGTTCACGATCAGTGGACCACACTTAAAAAATTAATTGAAGTTTCGATTCAGTTCGTAAGGGGGTCTGGGGATTAATTTTTGAGTTAAAGGGCACTTTGGGAGGGCCCTGTCGGGAATTTAATTTTAAGTTCGAGAGCCCCCCTGTGAATGCTGCCTGTGCACTGCTACTGCTGTTTGTTGAAGAGGCTGAAGCTGTGGCTGATGATGCTGATGCTGCACAGCTCAGAAGCAGGGAAAGAGAGGTGAGGGGTTTACATGCAGCAATAGCCACACAAAGGGGCAAACGCAAATGGGGAAAGAGAAGGAGGCTTTTGGAGCTGCATGCACAAGCGCCCTCTTCATCACAGCCTCGCCCCTTGCCTTCACCTCTTGCTTCCTCTGCCAGCTCCTGAGCTGCCTCTCCCTCTGCAGCTTCTCACGGTCCCGCTGCTGAGCAGCCAGCCTTTCAGCTGGGGACTGAGGCTTCAAGAACAGGTCCAGGGGGTTCACACTGGCGCGCTTGGAGCTCATTTTGAAATTCACCCTCAAAACTATAAATAATTAATTTATCACTTCAAATTCAGTTCGGAGAGGGCCACGAGAATTATTAAAAATCATCGTTTCCTGGCAAAATAATCAATAAATTCCCGAACTGATCGTAAACGAACGGTATGTGTGTGCTGTGTATGCATGCGTCGTTGGGTGTGTGTGTACATAGGTGTGTCACGATGGAACATGCTGTGTGTGCTGTGTAATGGATGTGTCTTTGGGTGTGTGCATTTGTGTGTCACAAAGGAACATGCTGGTCATTTGAGCTGAGGACTGGATTCGAATGATCATGGAATTTGCTGTGACAGTGTGCCCCTCCGAGGCAACAGGACAATGATCAAATTTACACATTAAATGGAAGATCCAAAGCAGCACAATGTGATGGTACAGCTAACAGCTATGCATTTGAGCAAAAGCAACACATCGGCTGACAATAGCAATCCGCTTCTCTGAGGCAAATAGCATGCGCTTGGTACGGCTCAGATCTGGATTTCAGCTCACAAAGCGACCAAGTATACAATTACGTACCTGAGCGACAATCATCCGCCTGACGGTGGCAATGCGCTCCTCTGAGGCAAAGAACATGTGCTCAGTACGGCATAGTCCAATGCCCTGGGCACCGAACTTACGAGCCTAGAGTCAAGAGAGGAGTGAGTGACAGTTTGTGAGGGCAGAGGGTGTGTGCACTTGTGTACCTTCCAGCATAGGTAAGTGAATGTGTGTAAACATGAGCTTTTTCCATTGTGACATGTGTATTGGAGTAGCTCAAAGGAGACGTGAGCAGTGTGTTCATTCTCACGTTCAAGGACAAGGCATAGCAGCACCTTGCATCTGCCGTATGATGAAACACTCTTACCCCCCCACACACACGTACACACCAAACGTAAATGCGCACACACCTTGGCAGTCCCGCAGTCACATTGCAACCGCTCCTGATGCACATTCCTGACGTGCAGGCAGGCCCTTAAAACACATAGTAACATTGATGACCACAGACAGCACAAACACACACCTCCTTTGCGTCCGCAGGCGTGTCGCAGTTTGTGAATACGCGCATCGTACGGGCAGCGTCCACCCAGCTCATGAAACGAGCCAGATCACCGGATAGTTCTGGCGGAGATAGTAGTTGCTTGCCTAGGATGATTTCTCCGGTGGTGCCGTTCAAGCTCATGAAGTCACCCTCTCGGATCTGTTGACCGCCGATGCGAGCCACCTTGTTACGCTCATCCACCTGTGTGTTTAGGTGTACATGTTAGTGTGTGTGTGTGCACGCGCATGTACGTGTGTGTATGTGTATGCAAATGATTGTAAGAGTTTAAGCCATATAACATTTCCAAATAAACAGCACGTGTGTTGTAAGAACGCACGAACGGGTTGTATCCATACACCCCACCAGTGAATGCATCCTAGGACATTCACACATCTTTTCAATTGCAGTACACACATACACGTATACGCACTACGAGATCCTGTACACCCAGCACGCAGAATCAACACACCCCTCAGTCGGTTTGCACACAAACACACACAACACAGGCTTCAAATCACACACAAACACACGTACATGCACCACGGGGTCCTGTACACCCATAATGCAGCGCCATGCCACTCCTCAGCATGTTTGCACATAAACTCATACACACAGCACAAACTTCTCACTCACTAACACACGCATGCACACCTACCACGAGGTCCTGTGAACCCGTAACGCAGGGCCATCCCACTCCTAAGTCATTTCGCACATAGGCTCACACACATAGCACAGGCTTCAAATCACACACATATACACGCACCATGAGGTCCTGTACACCCGTAACACAGGGCCGGCCCCACCCTCGAGCCACCACTGCTGCATGGCTGGTCATGCCGCCCAGCTGGCACAGCACACCCTCTGCAGTGTACATGCCCTTCACATCCTCAGGAGAAGTCTCCTTGCGCACCAGCACAACCTGCATGCAAAACGTGTTCCATGTGTGTGTGAGTGAGTGTGTGCTTTGGGGGATGTAAAAGGCAAAACTGCGCTGTAGGTGCCCTTTTTACGTCCTCAAGATGTGTGTCCTTGCACGCCAACATGACGTGCGTGCATCAGGTGTTTCACGTGTGTGAGCTCCTGTGTGTTCTGTACACATGCAAGGCAAGACTGTGCTGCACACGCCCTCAATACGTCCTCAGTAGATGTCTCCTTACGCACCAGCCCTACTCATGGAAGAGGCGTGTGTGTTCTTACAGCTGGTTGATACCATAGTAATCACACAAGCATGCCAACAAGTAGCCATCATCCATGCAACACCCATCCTCTTTGGAACAGCCCCCGGACACGCTTCCCAAACACACACCCTACCTTGATGCCTGCAGCAGACCATGACTCCGCCTCCTCTGCACTGAACACTGCTTGGCCCACTGCAGCACCAGGGGAAGCAGGCAAACCTGTGCCCACCACCTGCAATGTCGCGTGCATACAGCGGTCTGTCAAAGTCAGCAACACGTGCAGAGGAAACACAAAATGCTGACGGCTGCTCAAAACAACGGAATCCTGGCCCACTATGGCACCAAACTGCGAACGCAAGCCCGCACCCACTTCCATGACACTGTGTGTGTGTGTGACTTTATTAAGAAGAAGAAGAAGAAGAAGAAGTCAAGGCTGGATGCAAGGGCATGTACTAATGTGTGGTCTTCAAGGAGGTGCGGACATTTGAATGGGACGCGAGGCTCGGGCCACACGCATGAGAGGCTTATATAAAGGCACAAGTCTGTCAGTTACTCTCAGGATGCCAATCAACCCTGTGACCTTTGTGTTTTACGTTAGGGCAGGTTACGAGCAGCATTGACATACCTGTGACTTGTATGCTTCCTCATCGGCAAACTGAGGGTGCAGCAGCTGGTCGAGGTGGCGAGGCTCAACCTGCAGGTTACGTGCGTACGTACGCGTTACATATAAGTTTGTACATGTGTGCAATTTTGCGTGCAGAAACTAATAAATTGCTTGAAAGTCCCTGCAAAACTTCTGCACACTAGCGTGTTCACGCATGCACGCACACAAACAAAAATAAGCAAAAACACAAACATACACAAGCAACCGAGCCCCACCTTTCAACAGTCCATCAGCATCATTACCCGTAAAATACCCCCCCCCCCCGGCACAAGCAACCAAGCTCTACCGTTTAAAAGTCCATCAGCGCCGTTACCAGTGCATTCCAGCCCCCCCTTCCCCTTTGCACAAGCAACTGAGCCTTGCTCGTGTTAAGATCGTGACGTTTACTGCACCAAGAGGCGTGTACAAAGGTAACCTCACAGACACGAACCATGAGCATGGCATCCTCTTCACTGATCACGCCCTCATCCACAAGGTCGACCGCGATCTTGAAGGCGGCCTGCCCCGTACGCTTGCCGCCTCGACACTGCAGCATGAACAGCTTTCCCTCTTGGACCGTGAACTCAATGTCCTGTGCAGCCACAAGATAAAGTGGTGTTGGTGCTTGATGTGCTCGAGAGTGTGTGTGTGTGTTTGTATGTTTTTTCTGTGCATGTCTGAGCATTCTGTGCTGGTGTTTGCACAAATGCCCACGGTCATCTGGCTATCAGCAAAAATAAGAACTAAATTACGGGAGCAATTCACACGCCTGCATGCCTCAAGTGCCTGTCCAGGAAGGCGCAAAGCGTACTGAGTAAAGGACAGACCACTTGACCACGCGCGCATCTCACTCTCAGCAAACACCTTCAGCCATACATGGTTAGGGTTGGCCAGAACCATATATATGCGGTGTACATAAGGTATTCATGGCAGGTAAATCGCCAAATAGACGGTCATATACGGTGTATATTGTATATTTACAATTATGGCCAACCCTAAATATGCACGAAAAGCACATTCACACACACAAATTTTCCTGATCCTGTTAGTGTGCCTCCAAATCAGCACAGTCCTTTACGAGCAAAATTACAAACTTAAGCACTGTGAAGCACATGCATGCGTGCACATCCGTGTTGTTGGCGCCCACGCACCTGCATGTCCTTGTAGTGCGCCTCAAGGATGTCACAGTTCTGTATGAGCTGTGCGTACGCTTCAGGCAGTGTCTCAGACAAGCGCTCGATGGGTTCTGGTGTGCGAATGCCTGCCACCACGTCTTCACCCTGTGTCGTAACACACATTCCATGCAAATATTTCAAAGCATGCAGTGAGCGTTGATCCAGCAGTAGCCTTGAATGAGCTCAGCTGAGCGCTTGCCTGTTATCTCATGTTAACGCTGTATGGGTTTTAAAGATGCAGAGTCTAAGTCTGGCAAGCACTAGTTAGGACTAGTTGTGCTAATGGCTGTTGTCACATATATTGATGCACAGGCTCTGGATTAACGGTTTTATGAGTCGGACATCCACAACAATAAGTGGAGTAGAGAATTTTGCACCTACCTCGGTCAACCTGGATTTGCGCTGTCTGTTCCATGCTCCCAAACTCTTAAACACAGCTGCTTAAAATACACGTACACACACAGCAAAAGAGCTGGAAGCAGACCTCAAGAGGCGTTCACCCGAGCGCAAAGCTATGCTAAAAAGACCGGTAAATTGCCTCGAGGAGGCATTCAGCTTTTGTCACCGCAAACACCCAAGTGGGAAACAGGTAGCACACCTGTGCATTGATGAGGTACTCCCCGTACAGCCTCTTCTCGCCGTTTGAGGGGTTGCGTGTGAAGCATACACCTGGGAGTGTGCATGAAGGGGAGGATATTGGGTGTGAGAGGGTTCTGCTCGTGCGTGTCCATAAGCAAGTGTGTGTGTGACCTATTTGTGTGATCACACATATAAAAGTTCACGCAAGCAAATAGAGGGGTTCTAGTGCTCACGAAGTTAGACAGGTGTATGACGTATGATGTAATGGCACTGCAAGTGTACGTATTGTAGCATCAGAAGAGGAAGGGCAAGCAATGTGACAAATTGAACAAATCAAGGTTAGCAATGGTCGGTGACAAACCAGAACTGTCAGATTTGTTTCATAATTGTGGCTGCGCCTCTAGAAACATCTAATACAATCCTAAGCACGATGTGCACACTACATTTCTGCACAGCTTTTTTGACACTAACATTTTGCATGCAACGCTATTGGCTACTGGTGCAGCAAAAGAGGCCAGTAGAATAAGGAACAAGCGAAAAAGCAAACATTCTACACCTTCAAATACGTTTGAACGCACGCGCACAATCACACCTCTCTCCTGCCTTTACCTGTACCACTGCTCGTCCCCCCAGGTTGCCAAAAGCCATGGCTTGCACACGCTATACTGCACACAAGGTAACTTCTTGCACACGCGTGCACTTCCGCACCTCCCCTGCCCTTACCTGTACCACTGGTCGTCCCCATGTTGCCAAAGGCCATGGCTTGCACCGTAACCCCTGTGCCCTGAATAGAAAGGAGAGATGGACGAGGAGGAGATCCTCGTTTTAGAAAAAACGTGTCTGCACTTTGTTTCATGCAGAAACCTTCCGACTCAGTTTAGCAGCTTGACGCCGACGTGTGGGTGCATTATAGCAGAAGGCGTGCAGGCTCGTAAGCTGAATCTGCATAATGTGCACAACTATGGAAAAGGTGCAGTTGCTACACCAGCACCTGAAGGTAAACAACATGCACAGCACACATGTACACGCGTGAACGCGCACACTCAATGGACACAGCAGTAAAGCAGCAGGGCTCTTCGAAACAGCAAAGTCAACAAAAGCATTGGCGCTGCTCATCCATACTAACACATCGTGCACAGCAACAGCTGTAGCCAGAATGCTTTTTTTGAACAACAGAATTCGAGCACCGGCCGTCTTATTAGAAGAGCACGGGCTTATAAAGCTATATGCCTGCATGCATCATGAATAAGGAAGACAGCAAAGAGGAACCAGTGGTCCAGCCTCAGCATTCTCCTATTCAAAGCAATGGTTAAACCTCCGCTGTTTCTGGAAAGAAGGGGATCAGGCTCAAAACAAATAGACCAAAACTTTACACAGCTTATTCTCTGCAACAACCCTGCTGGTACGTACCCTGAGCCCAGTGATCTGATTGATTGACCTATACACGTCTGCACGCTCACTACGCCAAGAGTCAAACACGGCATAGATGGAGTTCCTGTGTGTGTATGTGTGTGCAGTGTGTGTGTGTGTAAGAGAGAGAGAGAGAAAGAGAGAGAGAGAGAGAGAGAGAGTGAGTGAGTGAGTGAGTGAGTGTGTGTGAGAGAGAGATAGAGAGAGAGA
>Ga0307968_1001936_pt1:15000-17080 | contig 17080 bp, 19 predicted proteins | sample OrgLakmetagen650_FD_201834 | JGI IMG/M metagenome (GOLD analysis project Ga0307968, IMG submission 201834) | Saline water microbial communities from Organic Lake, Antarctica - #650 | ecosystem: Environmental > Aquatic > Non-marine Saline and Alkaline > Saline | place: Antarctica... | reverse complement strand
TGAGAGAGAGAGATACAGAGAGAGAGAGAGAGAGAGAGAGATATATAGATAGATAGATAGAGAGAGAGAGAGAGAGAGAGAGAGAGAGAGAGAGAGAGGGAAAGAGAGATATATACTAGGTCAACTGTACTTTACAACACAAGTTTACCTGGACACCAAATAATGTAGCCGGCTTTGGCTGCGGCTGGCCAAAAGTAGGGGCAGGGGTAGGAGTGTGTCCAAATGGCGCAGCTGCAGCAGGTGGGACAGCACTACCAAAGGGCGCTGACCCTCCTAGGAATCCGCCGACGTTTGAAGGCTGACCAAAAGGAGAGGGGCCTTGCGCACGTTGTGCTCCAGGACCAAATGCAGGAGGGGCTGCATTTGTTAAGGATGCGCATGTGTGTAAAAAACAACCTTGCATGTTTGCAGTTGCATGAATGTCTGAGTGAAGGGAGTGAGTGTTGCAAGACAGCACATATGACAGTACCAGAAAGTCTTGTCACCAATCCACACCTGGAGCTGCACCCATACCAAAAGATGCTGACAGTTGTTGCAAAGCTGCTCCACCTTCCATCCCAAAGGGCTGGGGGGCTGGAGTCAAGGGGACAGGCTGCGTCTGTTGGTGGCCAAAAGGGTGGTGGGCAGGAGGGGCTGCTGCACGGCTGCCGAAGACTGAAGATGAGCGACCTGTGATTCGGTCCAGCCAAGGGTTGGGCTCGTAGATGGGGATACCACCCAGGGAGGGTTTGTCATTTGCCTGGATGTGTGAATATGTGTTTACCTTGGCATATGTGTTGGTTGTGTCCGACCTTATGGAAGGCTAAAGGGAGCAAACGCTCAACCATACTAGGGCTCTTTTTACAAGGAGCTGAGACATATAAGGCAGCAAAAAACAAACAGAGTTCACCACTGACCTTGATGAGTGCTCTCACTTCTTTGTCTTTGCTAGCCAACGCACTTCGCAAGTTGCTGCTCATCTGGAAGCCTTGCATGCCACCTAGTTTTTCCTGCACAAGTTGCAAGCAATGGCACACATGTTGACAGATTTGCACTATTGGCAAGCGTTGCACAACCAATAATGGATGTTATGTCTCAAACACAACAAAGAGCACAATTCCAGGAAAAAATGGATGTTATGTCTCAAACACAAGCTGATATCTGCAGCGTTCTTTTCATTTATTTCTAAGCACGTCCTCCTCGAATTTTTGTCTTTTAATAATTTAAGTAAGGCCAATTCTTTTTCTCCCGGGCAAGCACCTTATCGCAAGCTGTCAACCCTTGTCATTGCACACTTACACTTAAATTACATAATACATAAGGGTATAATTTGGGGTACTACACAGTACTTAAATCACTAAATCACTACGCACTGCAGACGCTTCCGACCCCTCGCGGTGTGTCGCTGACAAACTCATTTTAGTTTAGGCCCTCGCGCAGGCTTGTATTGTGTTTACATTACATACCCCGCATTCAAGTTTAAAATTTTTTGTTTTTTAAACCTTGCATTGATTACGGAGCTGTACAGTAATTTTGTACTTCTAAAATTCGAAGCGATCCCCCTGTAATCTCTACATAGCACCTTTTCCCTCCCTTTTGTCAGATATATAATTCAATCAGCTGGTCAAACTTTTCTTTGCCTTTACACATTAAATGCAATTGTTACATCAAGTTAAAAGGGTGTAGACAATGACAGCAATAGTGCCCAAACTATAAAACACCCAAATTGGGTGCCCAAAATCGTAATATACGGAGCAATTTGAAAAATACGGTTAAATACGTGATAAATACGATACGACGTATAATACGCCTAGCTGTATGACCCATTTCTGATTCAGGGTGTTTAAAATTTCCCTGGCCGGGGGCTGCCGCCCCCGGCCCCAAGCGCGATGTATTTTCTTTTCAAGCACTGAAGGAAGCTGATGGGATGGGAGGCATTGCATGTACAATTGCAGTTCTGGCTCAAAACCTTCATCAGCACCATCTTCAAGCAACCCTACATGCACCAATGCGAAATGCTCCCCACACTTCCTGACAGTGTAGTAGCCCTTCTCACTGCTGCTGTGTGGTGAGCAATACCCTGCATGGTCTTGCAACGCAA
>Ga0307968_1001936_pt1:0-12500 | contig 17080 bp, 19 predicted proteins | sample OrgLakmetagen650_FD_201834 | JGI IMG/M metagenome (GOLD analysis project Ga0307968, IMG submission 201834) | Saline water microbial communities from Organic Lake, Antarctica - #650 | ecosystem: Environmental > Aquatic > Non-marine Saline and Alkaline > Saline | place: Antarctica: Organic... | reverse complement strand
TCAAGCTGGTCAATACCACCATCGAGGTGTGGCATGCATTCGATGAAAGTTTTCTTCCAGGAGGTGGAGGGGTGTACACCTTTGTCCCAACGCCTGTTGTTGTGTTGATGAACAGGACAAGGTGGACCTGGATGTGTTCTACAATGAGCTGCTGAGCCATGGATCTGTGGAGGACACCTCCCCCGCCATCGTGGAGTCATTCTGGTGAGCGCTTTGCATGCGCCAAGTTTCAAACTTCAAAAGGATTGTTTGTTTGCACATGGGATGACGCAATGCCCTGGCATGCGCTTGCTGAGAAGTGAGAGAGAGTGCAGGGAATTTCACAGTCATAGTGTTTGGAGAAACAGGTGCCCTCCATGCTTTGCGCATTACAGGCTGCTGTGGCACAAGCTAGATAGCCCTGGAGGCAGTGAGAAGCGCATGCGCCTGGTGGAAGTCATCAAAGGCTCCATCAGGGACAAAAAGGCAAGTGAAAAACGTCCCTAGAGACAAAGCATGTACATCTTTTGTCGATGCACATGGCCACGCACCTCCTGATGGTGCTATGGAATGTTAGGCACAGTGAGATACCCTGTTGATGCACACGCCTCAATGTGTGAATTCAATCGCAGTTTAACCTGATGTAGGCATCCTGCGTGAACACAGCGTGTAAACCATGCGTGCTCCCCCCCTGTACTGCTCAGTCAGTCTGTAACAAGCAGCAAGACACACAAGTTCGTAGGTGAAAGCACTCTGAAGGACTCAATACTACGCGCAGGTGGATAGAAAAATGGCCATGGAAGTGCTAGACACAGAGTGTATGGAGGTCGTGGGAATTGTGACGGATGCGGAAACCTGGAAGCGCAAGGAGATCCGCTTCAACACCAGGGTGTCCTACACTGTCAGCAAGTGAGTAGAACGTCTGATGCAACGCACGTGAAGTATGTGCTTGAAAAAAGAGTAAGGGAGGAGGAAGGCAGCCTTCCGTCAGTGAGCTTGAAACTACTGTGCTCCATGCAAGGGTGCAAGCACTGTTCCAGCATTCTGTCGCGAAGCTGCAAGGACTGTTTCAGCACTGCAATTTCCCGCAAGGCTCTTGCAGCATGACAAAGCACATGTTGGATTTTTGCTGACAGGTACAACCTGTTGCGCGAGGATAGTGAGGGCTATGCAAAGCTTGTGGTTGCGTTGAATCACTTCAGCGATTCCGCATTGAAGGAGGAGTTCGTGGAGCCACTTTACAAAGAGATACAGGTAAAGCAAATTTGGAAGTGGCTGTCATCATGTCTGTTGGGAAGCTCAGCACCTACCCTTGCAGACAACCCCCTGTGCTTTTATAGATGCAAGGATGCAATAGAGATGTTAGTGTCTTGATTGTGCATACTGCAGATGTGCATATTATACGTGTGTGTGCCTAGGGGGAGAAAGGCCGTGTCAATAAAGGGGTACGGGAAGTGTGTGTGTGTGTTTGCTTGTGTGTGTGTGTGTGAATTATAATGCGTAAAACTGCTGTTCAAATGCTTGCAGTTGCACCTCAAGGGGACCGGCAGGGGCTGCCCATTTGTCTTAACAGGAAAGGCATTACATACGCATCTCGTTAAGCTTTTTTGAACCTGACTTGCTCCATCATTTTCAAACGCTCTCACTCACAGGCGTTGATTGGGTACTTTGACCTTGACCCTAACCGTGTGCTAGACCTCGTGCTGGACGCTGCTGAGACACAGCCGGAGAATGCAGCGTACCTGCGCCTGGTGCCTCTATTCAAGCGGGACGCTATCGTGCACTTGCTGGGCTTCAAGTTTCAACACTACCAGGTGCGTTGCTTGTGCTGCTAGTTTGTTGTTCGAATTGCAAAGTGTTTGCGATGCCCCCTTGTATGTGCAGATGCCTGATAGGGTCTTCCGCTGCTTCACAACTGTGCTGTTGCATCTCTATGCCCCAAACCATCATTCCTCTGACTTACAAAAGCCTCAAGCCCTAATCTGGCCTAAGCTGTCTTCATTTCACATTTGCCTCCTTGCACCTCCATCGTCATCCAACCTATTTGGTGCCCATGCAGAAGCCTCAATCCCCCCCTGTCTGGCCCAACCTACCCAAATTGGCTGCTGCCTTGGTAGCCTCAGGCCTGGTGGACTTGAATGACTTGCTGGGGCACCTTGCGCCATCAGATGATGCCATGCGCAAAGTGAGTACATGGAACAGCTGATGGTGCTAACAGCAGCGTTCTTGTACAAAAATGGAAATCAATCTGATACAGGGGACAGTCTTTATGCAGAGCTTGAGATATCAATTAGGTTTGAAAAATTCTACCCCCGCAAATTCTGCAGGCGCAAGAGGTTGCACTGGAGCAGCTCAAAACTGACGTGGACAACATTGGCATTCGCAACCTTAATGCCCCTGCCAACGCCACAGCAGGTCAGGGCGGTGCTTCCGTACCTTCTCTGACAGGACCACCCTCCACTTCTGGTGGTGCTGCAGGTGCCCCTTATGGGACTGCTATACAGGTAACAATACCACGTTTGCCAAGGTGTACATGCTGGTTCTGCACAAGGCGTTGAGCGGTCTAGTTTTGCTGTCATTGTTGATCCCTGAAAAAAACTGTTGATGTATCACGTTTGCCCCGTGACAAAAAGCATACAATCACCTCTGATGAAAGCCGTACTGTTCGTCATCTTACTTGTGAAACTCATCCGTATTTGCAGGCAACCAGCGGTGCTCCGCCAATAGTGGCAGGGGGAGGGGGCTTCATTGCTAGCATCCGTGCTCATACACAGGTATACTCGAGGAGGTCCAGAGCATGCCTGCTTGTCATGGCATATCTAAGTTAAGGACTTGAAATTCTTGTTGTTTTCATCCTTGGTATCTAAGCAGCAAATTTACACTCCACAATAACTCAATCGGAATACCCCATGACAAGTAGAAGTATAAAATACGTACAGACAGGTATACTGCCTCATTAAAGCAAGCCCCCTATTCTACATCCACATCCCATGTTTTCCTATCCTTGCTCGCACATAGCTGTTTCAAAACACCCTCATACCAGCCCTACTTCTTTCTTTCTCCAGGGAAAGTGCCTGCTTTCTGCTGATCAAACTCCCTCCCACTGGTCTCGTATTACCTGCAGTTCGGTGGGCCCTCTCTGGACCCTCGTGCCATGGGAGGCGGTGGCGGCATGGGTGGCATGGGCGGAATGGGTGGCGGTGGCATGTCAGCACCGTACGGCATGGGCGGCATGGGTGGCATGGGTGGGGGTGGCATGCCTTATGGCGGTGCAGGCGGAATGAGCGGCGGCGGCGGCTTGGTGGGGCCGGGTGTGCTCGGCATGCCTGCACTGGGTGCAGGGCTGCGGGCGGACCAGCTGGAATTGGACCCGTCACGCCTGTTTGAACGCATGCTGGCGGAGGCAGACGTCAGTCACAACCAAAAGCTTGCGCTGGCGCAAATGCTGGTGGAGGTGGGTGGGACCTTCGAGGAATCCATGATAGGTTCCTCAAAGTTGGCTTTTGAAATGTGTATACTCTTCCATTACTACCATACCTGTTGGAAAACGCATAAATATTGTATTCTACCCTGCGGGATACCTGCGGTATTTTGAAGAACCATGCGTCCACAATCACTTCAGATATTAACTAATTATTTGGCAAAAAACGGAGAGTTTACATAATCCTTGGAGCCCTCTCGACTGGATTTTTAGTCAAACGTTTTTATTATTGTTAGGGGTTTGGAGGGTAACTTTAAAAATGGCCTCCCAGCGTGCCAATGTGACCCCCCTGGCCCTGCTACTGAAGCTCCAGTCCCCCGCTGAGAGGCTGGCTGCTCAGCAGAGAGACCATGAGAAGCTGCAGAGGGAGAGGCGGCTCAGGTAGCTGGCAGAGGAAGAGGCAAAGGCAAGGGGCGAGGCTATGAAAAAGCCGGTGGGGCGCCCGCGCAGCTCCAAGAGCAAGCCTCCTCCTCTCACAGCCTCTTCAGGCCCTTCTTCTGGGCCATCCACACAGATTGAAGATGGCAAGTGGGTAAGAGGAGATTGCTTCTCTGATTGAGGGAAGCACACGTGCAAGCATTCACAGCTACTGTCGTTCCCCTTATGCAGCCAATGGGCAGTCTGCCCAGCAGCCTACACAGCAGCAGCAGCAATGCACAGGCAGCAGCAGCCAGCTGAAAGGGGCTCTCGAATATACAAATGGATCCCTGACAGGACCCTGACAAAGTCCCCTCGAACTCAAAAATAATTTCCAGACCCCCTTACGAACTAAAAAAGAAATTTTTTGGTGTTACAAAGTGATCATGGACATATATGTATACATTTAACTTGACCCTGCGGGGTTGGTAAGAATAACCCTTTTTTCGGTCGGGGCAGGGGAACGATGTGGAAGGAAGGCTCTGAAGGGGAATGAGGAGGATTAAGCTGCACGCTTGTGCAGAGCAGGTCAGAGTAGCCAGGCAGCTATCATTGAGCAGGTTGGACAGCTGGTGCGTCGAACAAAGTCTCCAAAGCTGCCCGCACGCAAGCAGTGTCCTTCTCCCTTAAATTGTGTGGAGCTTATTGGTACTGAACAGGGCTTAACGCTCTGTGGGTTTGATGCGGGGAGGGCACATATTGGGGTGCGGGGAAGGTGCGGGATTCAACTAGATCTTTTAAGATTTATGGTGTAGGATGAGTACACCAAGGTACGGTAAGCCTTTTGTGTTGCAGTGTGAGGTAATGTCAGGCAGTACCGTCCCTATTTATTGTTTTATGGGGAGGTGGTGATCAAACTGCTCAAAATGGTTGATTGATACGCTTTTATGTCTCTGTTACTGCAATTAAAGAGGGGGGTTGGAGGTTGGAGTATAATAACTGTTAAAGGAACAATGATTGCTGATTCAGTGAAGTATAATTTTTCCAGTGGGGTGGTGAGTACAGTCACGTACGGTGCAAACAAAGTAACACAAATACGCGTGCAGGTCGGTGACTGGGAGCATGCTTCCACCCTCATGTCGCGCTTAGCTGCCGCAGGCATGCAGCCAGCAGCGTGGGGGCCCCTCTGTGGCACATTGTGCGATCAAGTGGCTAGGGAGGTGGAGGAGGTGCTGGCGGTGCTGGCGCCTCAGGTGCTGCACGCTGTTTTGCACGCGCACTCCCTACTGATTACGGCTGGGTTTGACACATGATTGCAGGCATGCTTGAAAACCTGTGCATCTGTAGCGGATACTACAACAAATGTGTTTGTGCAGTACTATTATCGGGTTGCAGAGAGTCTCATCCAGCCTGCTAAGTTCAATTGCCTGGGTAATGCGGACGAGTATGCTTTAATGCACAAGGTATTGCTTAGCGTAACGCACATCGTTGACTATCATACGGTGATGGCACATACAGGGCTTGCAGCGCCCTGGTCTACTGGAGGTTGCCCGGGCGACCATGGACAAAGGCCTTGTGACTCCTGCTGATGGCAGTGCTGCCATCACACGCGCCGTCAGGCATGCAGGTGCGCATGCAGATTTGTTTTGGTACGTCTGTATCAATGTGTGACGTCCTCAATGTTCAGCTCTTTTACGTCAACACCATTTCAATCGAGATGCAAACATAGATTTTCAAACTTTGAAATCAAAATGTCAAAATATTTCTTTGTAGAGTGTCGTGGCTCTAGAGGGCTTTTGATGGGCCTTCACGCACCTCAATCCAAAAACAATTCGCCCTCACAGCTGTCTGGTGCAGCAAAAAATGATTCACACAAAAACCGATTTATTAAATTACCAGCAAGGGTTGACATGAAATCATCAGACTTCTTATTTGATACACTGGTGGTGAACATGTGTTGATCCTTGTATGGCATCCTCTGGCATACACACACGTTCTTGCAATGTTTCCTTTAAGATGGTCAACCTATAATCGGAGGCTATAATTTAGAGAGGGATGCAATTCACCTTATCACTTGCCTGAAAGCACTTACTTCATGATGAAGGCTTTATTGAATGCATGATGAGGCCACGTTGTTTGTGATTGCGATTGCATGGCCGTGCGTTCCTTTCTATCATTGCTTGTAGGGCTAACTCCTGGACCTCCTGTGAGCACGCATGCCATGGAAGTGCTCTCAGCATTGGGACCCTTCTTATCCCGACAACCTAAATTGCTGGTACAGGTGCGAGATTTCAATCTCCCCACCCCTGTCTGATATTTGCTCTATCGTTTATATTTCTATTCCTCTTCCCGCTTTTCCCACATCTTTTATATACATGTGACTATTTGCTCAAGCACAGCACGCACATAGCACGCACACACACACACACGTACGTACGTAGACACACATGCTACGTTCCTTTCACACAGGTCATTCGTGTACATTACGCACACAGCACGTACACACACACGTACGTACGTCGACACACATGCTCTATACCTTTCACACAGGTCATTCGTGTGATGCGCCACCACCTGCTATTTTACGGTCAACCACCCCCAGCCCCAGAGGACTCCTCAGCTCCTGAGACTGCTGACTCTGCAGCTGTGTCTGCAGCAGCACGTCTGGAGTCAGTGCGGGTGGAAGAGGTGAGGCAGTGTTATCCACCCGGACTGCAGCATTTGCCCTTGAACTGTGCACGCTTCAAGCAATATATATAGTAAAGGAGAGAGTCCACTAAACTCCCAGTTGCCTTGTGTAATACTTGTCAGTGCTCTTTCTTATGTGGATCACTAGTGGTTCTATCTTTGGCTTTCAGGAAGGAAGCCATTTTTTCTATTTCTTATATGAATGCATACAGGTGCTTGGTCGTGTGCTGCTGCCTTCCGTGTCTCTCATCACCTCCAGCCCTGCCACTGATTTAGAATTGTGGGAGCTGCTGCGCATGCTGCCTTCCACCACCCGCTATCGGTTATATGCGGAGCAAAGGGAACTGTCCGAACGCAGTCCTTACCTTGCTGCAGTCTCTCGCATGGCTGTGTATGAAACACGCAAGGTGCGAGACTCTTGAGACATCCTTGTTGTGCACTGGAGTTGAACCAGGGCTATGATATTACACCAAAAACTAAGCAAGATGCTCGCTCTCTGCATTTGGTGCTGTGCTGCTATGTGCTGCTTCTGAAGTTCTGATAAGGTGCATCTGCAATTGCAAATCCATATAGAAGTCCCTGTGTAATGTGTTTCCTCACAATATACTTCTAAAAGCTTATTTGAGTTAAAGTAACTCGGTGTGCGCTCCCCCCCTTTGTGCATGTTCACAGATCTTGAAGCGCTTGCACGCGGAGCCTGACAAGCTCAAGCGCAAAGATGCGTGCCGGCCCCACGGCCGGCTGATTGCCAAGATTGCTGCTGGCAACCCTCTGCAGGTGCTGGAGACGATGGTGCAGCAGGTGAGCGATCAAAGAAAAACAAGTGGGCAGGAGGCCAGTTGTCCGGATGTCAATTGGTTCCAATAGATGTCAATTGGTTCCAATCTTGCAGTTCACGTTTTGCATTATACATAAGTTGCATGAATGAAGTAAAATAGTGCTCTGGCAAAGGTTCTGGTTAGATTTGTGCTCTAATCAGGTGGTCAATGCAAGAGCGTGTGAATATCACTGTTTGCCCTAAAACTCTTCAGGTATTAATGTATCAGATAGCTGCTCATATTCAGAGCAGATTGACACCCTTTTATTAGTGTGGGGGGTCAGGAAGGGGGGGGGGGGGCATTTTGGGCTGGAGTCCAAAGCATATACGTGACTGACAGTCAGGTCAGCCATTCCTGTTGGAGTTCTTGCCCCAAAGCCAAAAAGTACATATAAGTATGCAGGACCCTTAGTTAGATACATATAAGCACCCCCGCGCATTCAGTTTGTGGCGGGAGATGCCCAGGTGGGCATGGTGGACCAGGGTGGAAATCCCTGCCAGAAATTGGATTTTCAAATACCCCTTGGTGCCAGCAACTTACCAGGGGTGTTTGCAATAATATTGGGGACATTATGAGGGTGGTCCGGGGGAGTGGGGCGGGGGTCCGTTCTTGACCCCAATTTTGGCAGAGAAATTTCGAAAAGCTTCTGCCTTTTTCTCCCTGCATTATCCGAGAACCGATTTTTGCAGCTGATTCATAGAAACAATTTTAATATTACCAATAGTGATTACTCTGGTCGCCTGGGCTTGATGGGAATGCCCCAGCAGCTATTGCTACTTTCTGGCAGGGAAATGGCACAAATCCAGTCCCCCACTCACACCCTTGACCCCTAACTCAATAATTTTTATGCATAAGTGTTACATCTATGAATAGAAACCATTGGGTGACCTCAGATGTGCATTTCAGGAAAGGGTCATTAATTCCCTCTTTTGGGGGCCTGGGTGGCTGGGCTGACTGACAGGACATTTTTAAGACAGCCTCCTGGAGAGACCTTGGTTAATAAGTTGCCCTAACATTAAAGCTATTCTTGCCAAATTCAGAACTTAAAAAAATTGCACACTGATTTGAAGTGCTATAATCCTTTTGCAAACTTCTCATGCACCTGTGTGATTGGTCTTAGGTGGAGGCGTATGCCAACCAGATGGAGCCTATCCTGGATGCCCTCAAGTACCTCACGCCTTACGGCTTTGATGCCCTCACCTACACCATACTTGCACGCCTGACACTGGACCGAGCCAAGGTGTGCGCAGCGATTGTTTGCTTGTGCATGCACGTGCGTGCATTCAACCGCAGGGAACTAAAATCACTGCGTACCGTGATCAATTCCGACCCCCTGGCAATGTGTCATGAGGATATTCAATGTTGAGATGTGTTAAAGGCTTCACGTTGCTTGCATTGGTGCATGATTAAGCGGTTTCTGGGGCTCCTCTATTGAAGTCTCCTCAGAGGAAGGGTTATCTGAGGCCCAAAATGGGGATACTTTTTGCATGCTCCTAGGGCAGGCGGCTATAACTAGCATGATTCAAGCTCAGCTCTGCTATGTAGATTTCAATGCAGCTTACAAGCAGCTGAGCTTGTAACATGTCAGTTATGGCCACCTGCCTCAGCAGCCGCGGCGTGAACCGTACTTTTTGAGCAGCCGTATGCTGTATCTGACCAGCCAGCGCACCAAACAGAGTGATGTTTGGTGTTTTGAAGTCCTTATAATAAATAAAGAGCATTGCAAGAAAAATGGGCAAAAAGACTAAGTGGTTGGAGAGTTATGCAAATAATTGTGCCATTCCCCCTGAAAGCACCCATCTTGGGTACAGGTGCACGACGTGTGCTTTTAGTCCTGTCATTCTGTACGCAGGGCGACTTGTCTGAATCTGAGCACATGCTTGGGTAGCTCATAAATTCAGCATCAGTTTGAAGCGAAGGTTGGGTCCAATTCGATGAAGTGACGTGTGAGTAGTTGCACCTTTCATGCAAAAAGGAGCATGTTTTGGCTTTTGCCCAGTGTCCCCCCTCTGAAATCTTCTGGTCAAAACACCCAAAAGTGATATTCCCAAGATTGTCCTTCCACGTTTTTTGCTATGATTGGCTACATGTGAAAGCCTTCCTCGCTTAATCAGGAGAGGGGCAAAATGACCTTGCACAGGCTTGCATTTGCTTTAACAATGGTATGCTGCTGTCCTCCTCGCATAGCTGGCATTGGGGTTTGATAATTGGCAACTTGTAAGCCACGTCAGTTACGACACGACATATGCATGCATGCATGCATGCTGATGTGATGTATTTGTGCAAGGATGTGTGTTTTATGTTTTAGGATGTGACCCCTCTTGTTTCACGTGTAGCTTGTTTCACGTGTACAGGTCAAGGAGGATGGTATCAACATCAGTGACTGGCTGCAGTCCTTGGCCAAGTTCACTGGTGCCGTCTGCCGCAAGTGGGTCCTGTCAATTGTTTGTGCCTGCCACTAGCGGTTGCTTGCTCTGACATTTGCTGATTTGTTTTTGAATTAGCCAAATCCTATCTGCATGTTGTATTATTGGGCTTTTAGGAGTAGGAATTAGAAGAGTGCCGCGGGTAGGCAGCAAAGCTCTGCACCTGAGTCGTAGCCATTTGATCTTGTACATTAAGGTCGTTCCCAATTAAACGTTGTTTTCCCCCTGCGATATAGGTACCCTGAAGTGGACATTGCTGCGCTGTGCCAGTTCTTAGCCAATGCTTTGCGTGCGGCAGACAGCTTTGACTTGCTGGTGCTGAAGGAGCTGGTGGAGACACTGACTGGCATTAGCATCACCTCTGACCTGTCAGATGAGCAGGTAGCTAATTCTGCTGGAGACGCGCTCTGTTCAGTTTGTTGTGTGGCTCGTGTCTGGTGCTTGGTCAAGCACTTGCCAAGGTTGCGGAGAATTATACAGTGGTCTTTCCCTGCGTGTGTGAGGTGTGGCCCTTGTGCTCTTAGCTATTGCATTGGTTACTTGTCGTGTGCCTCCTCCTTTGGTCTCCTCCCTACATTGCTCCATCATTTTCCAAAGTCTGACCCTCGGAAGCTTCAAATACGCACTGCACAAACTCCTTGCATGCAACACACCCATGTACAGCTTGAGGGCTCCCTGGGGGGTGATGCGCTGTCGTCCCTGGTGCTGATGCGCGACACCGACAAGAGCCGCAAGACATGGGCACGCGGGGCGAAGCGCCTACTAGACGCGCTGCAGAGGGGACCCAGCCAACAGCATTTGGCACTGCCGCTGCTGCTGCTGGTGGCACAGCAGCGCCAAATCATTATGGTGGGTGGTCGGAGTGTGCATGATTACTTTTGTACAACGTGATTAATGGACAATGCCCAATGGTTGTGGCAGGTTTGGGCTGGTAGAGGCGTAGCAGCTAGGTTTCTTAAGACATCCTGTAAAAGCACTGACCACCAGATTCTGATGAACGCATCTGACGTTTCATACATTGATACCACGTATTGAAGTAGGTCGGTAATAGGCAAAAAGTGAGTGTGTTACCTCCCCAAATGAACTCTCCAAAAGCAATCAGAAAAGCCCCCCTCTCGCTATTCAAATTTGTCCCGAGCATACTAACACAAGCGTATAATACACTGCTTTTTGTTACCGGCTTGGCCTACTTTGTGTTTTAACCTCTCGTGTACAAGTGCCTTCTTTGCTGTATGATCTATCTACAGGTACAAACGCAAGCGCAGCACATCAAATTTGTTGTGGAGCTGTACGATAAGTGCCACGAGACTACGCAGCAGTTCATTTCGTTTCTTCAGGTTGGTTTGGAATGATATAAAGGTTGTGAGAACGTGTGCCTCTGGTTGATGTGTCGATTACAAACTGCATTGTTACAGGCTTCTGCTTTGTACAGCAGACAGGTTTTGGTGCCCCCAGCAGTTAATAGCACTTTTGCAGTTTCTTAAAATGCGTAATGCATCAAGATCTTATGCAGAAGGCGTGCAAAAATAGTCCTGACAGCCAGGAGGCGTCAAGGATCATAAATTTTTAGCGTCACGTATAGATTGAATTATAAATTACATATTCGGAATCATGACGTCGACAGTTATCGATTGGTGTAGAAATGAGTCAATTCTGAGGGGTCGGTTGGTGGGTGGTCATTTGGGGGGGCTCATAAATTTTGGGGGGTGTCTCCCGAAGTTTCTGGGCCACTTCCAGCAAATAATAAATAAATTTGTGGAATCCTCAGCTCAAGTCCAGTCGATTGGCACCCTTGTTGGGTGATTTGATTTAAGGGGTGGGCCTGGGTGCCTGACTGCAGGAATGCATGGAACGCCCCCAAGTAGGCCGCGGGGGTGTGTTCAGGCAAATTACTAAAAGTTATTTCTAAACTTGCAGGTCACGCGTAATTGCTTTATGCATAAGTTGCATGAATGAAGTAAATAAGTGCTTTGGCAAAGGATTTGGCTGGATTCGTGCACTAAACAGTGGTCAGTGCAAGAGCGTGTGAATGTTAATTTTGTCCTATAACTCTTCAGGTATTTCATTTATTTGGCAATAGAACTATGCAGGCAAATAGCTGCTTATATTCTGAGCAGATTGACACCCTTTTTATAAGTGTTGGGGGTCAGGAAGGGGTGTTTGGGGGGTGGGTGGTCAGTTTGGGCCGGATGTTCAAGACATATACGTGACTGTCAGGGATAATTGTTTACGCCTCCTGTGACAGTCATGAAAACCTTGGGCCTCTGGCCTAAATCCCCTTCCTCCTCCCAATATCCACTTCCTGAACACAACCAAAAAGGATGTGAATCTCTCCCTTTTTGAACTGGGCAATCATCTTTCTTCTACTAGTTTGCTTGTAGTTGTAAGGCAAAACACCATCACGTTTGCGCACCCTTGGACTGACCACCTATTCAGTGCACATATCTAGCCAAAAACTTTTCAAATTTCATTTAAACATTAAGTATACCGCAAAACACAATATGCAAATTTGGAACCATTTTTTTGTTATCCTGAACACCTCCTGCAGCCTTCTGTGTCTGTAGCATATCTGTAATTCAGCACTTAGACCCCCTTCTTGATACACTACCCCAAAATGGGTACCAATTGGCTGGGCTTGAGCCCAGGAGTCTCACATACATGTTTATCACTTCCTATAGTGGCCACAGGAAAACTTGAAACACCCCCCAACTTCTCAGATCTCCTGCCACCTTCCCCCCCCCGTCTTTCAAC
>Ga0307968_1001935_pt1 | contig 17085 bp, 14 predicted proteins | sample OrgLakmetagen650_FD_201834 | JGI IMG/M metagenome (GOLD analysis project Ga0307968, IMG submission 201834) | Saline water microbial communities from Organic Lake, Antarctica - #650 | ecosystem: Environmental > Aquatic > Non-marine Saline and Alkaline > Saline | place: Antarctica: Organic Lake... | reverse complement strand
GAGAGAGATAGGTAGCTTTATTTTTTATCCAAGTGATGGTAACAGGCTGAAGAAGTGAGCAGGAATTTGCTTTTACATAGGAATAAGGTTGTCACGCAAACACGCTGATCAGTTGTCGCCTAATGCTCGCACTTCTTTCTGTTGCATCCACCCATTCTTACCTCCTGTTCGCGTGTCTGTGGTGTTTGAAGGGTCGGTTCCGTTTGATGTATTGGTGTCAGCCGTGACGTTTGTTATCCTGTTGTTCCCTCCAGCATTGTAATCTGCATGCATGCCACACAATATAATAGTGTACGTTTTGCTCAAGCAGTAAGTCATGTCCGTGTGCACGGCTGATCTGAGCTGAAAGCCAGTGGATCCTTCCTCGAGTAGCTTTGCACTACAATTCAAGTTCTGGAATTGTACTAGCCAAATCCTGAAGTGTAGGCTTTTGATACCTGGTGAAATTGCTGAGATCCTAGCGTAGAAGTGCACTCTTAACAGGCGAGTACCATGGGTGATGAAGTTTGTAGAATTAGAAATGAAAGAACAGAAAAGGCACAAAGACAGTCACGCATCACACAAAAAACACTCACCGTCATAAGTAGGGCATGCACAGATGCACCTGCGTGTGGTGGAGTGGGCAGCAGTGAGCACTCAGGTGTGATCTGGTATGCAGAGGAAAGAGAGGAGTGAAGCAGTTCTTTTGGTTTTTGTGCTCTATTACGGAAGATCGATGCAAAGCCACACGACATTCCACCTGGTGAATTAAAGGACTATTTAACGAGGTGCAGGTGGTTTGAGGGGAGGCAGTGTGAAGGGACTACTGCGGGCGTGGTCCGGAGGCTTCCCTCTGTAACAGTTTCCTAGACAGATTCCCAGATAGAAGGTTCCTAGACAATCAATGATCTGCTCCAATGGAATCCTGTAGCCACACCCACTCAATTGCAATCTCTTCCTCCAGTGCGTGCGTTCCATTGCTGGTCTGCTTGCCGCCGTCCGCAGTGTGCGCATCGCTCAAGGCCCGGCCAGCGGGTCGTCCCAGCACCATCGCCGCCAGCGAGAGAATGATTAGAATAGGGGATTTCATCATAATGTACCTGAAAGGTTGGTGTGCAACACATACATTCAATTGCTTGCATGGGAGGAAAGCAGGGGTAGGGTTTTTAATGCGTGCAGTTACTCTCCCAGACCCTCTGGTTCCTTAACATACCGGGATTGAATAGTCGATAGTAAACTTAATAAATATTAAATTGGGAAGAAAAATTCGCCCCAAATGCCTCAGGTAGCTCCTAGATTAGCAAAGAAATCATCGAAAGAATTTCAAAAAATTAATATAATTCTAACTTCATCCTCAGCGTCTTATGCGTCCGTTTGGAAGTTCGCGTATAAGCAAATTAGCCATTCTTGCAGACGGGTGCACCGATCACGAACTATGCGTTCGGGCTTATTTATTTTATCCGAGGATGTCCTATGCGTGAAATTGCCATCTTGAGCTCAATTGGCCAGTTCGATGACAAGAAAATAAGTCGTTTCAGGGGACGAATAAATCTCCATCGCTCTTCAAAAACAGTGCACTGCTTTTTCCATCTTTTTACTGTATTTTGAATTTGTAATAACTATCTGGTGGTTGTACCATCTCTGCAACACTCACACCATAAAGCCGTTCAAGGACTTCAATCTAAGAGAGTCAAGACCAACTTTGGTGTCTTTGGAATGAAGGATATAACTGCAAACTAAATGGAGTGGAAAAATCCAATTGGTTTGGTGAGATGTGCAATGTTGTTCACTCTTTGCTTATTGATGATGAATGTTGTGTGGCAAAATTGGTCGTCAGTTCCTAACACCCAATTCAGTTCTTTACTCATGCCGCTCTGCTACCCTTCTCCATTCTTTGGCACTTGCAACATGCTGCACGCATGAATATACTCAATGGGTCATCTAATAAGACGCTGCTTTTATTAATTTTAAGCAAGCCTCTACGATGCAAAATAAAGGTACAGCAGAGTATCCCTTGCTTTGCTGGAAAATCAGACAAGCTTCTTATTACAGCTCACAAACAACAAAAGGATCTCAATCCCCTTGCTACATAAATTATAACGGCTCGAATGCAGCACACAGACTCGACAACTCATAAGCATACATTCAGGCCGAGTGCGCCTGGTCAAGAGCATTGATGAAACGCCCTTGCTCAATGAGCATATCAAGCTTATCATTGGCAGAATCTCCCTTGAGGACACAGCTCCCTCTTCTTCATTCTTCTGTTTCCAGAATAACACCTCAAGGTACTTGGCATACACGGTCTGCATAAACTTGCAGAGCAAATGATATGCAGATAATGACCGGCACTTAACTGAAAAGTTTGAGAGTGAAATAGAAAACAATACTTGCTCCTTGCTCTTATTAAAATAGCCAGCCTGGTGAATGAGGAATTTGATCCTGCAGATGCCAAAAGCATAGCGACACGGCTGCTCGGCCACAAGAACAAGGAAGTCTGTGCAGAAAAGAGAGTCATTAACACCAACACCGCCCAGATTACTGCACTGGACCCAATCAGCCACACATTGGACGCTCTACCTTCCACCAGGTCGTGGGGGGAATTTGCTGAGCTCCGACACCAAGCCCTACACCCAACAACACCAATCCCACACGCATAGCACTTAGACAGACCATGGGCCCAATACGCACACCCTTAAGACAGGCAATTAGAGCAAGAGCAGGAATGGAATGTCCTATTTCCAATAACTAACCTAACCAAGATGTCCGAGATAAACCACCGCCATCTCAAAGCAGCTCCAATTCTACCTCCGTAATTATATGTGTCCTCCTTTCTAACAACCCACATGCCTATGCCACTTGGACCTTTTCTGAGATGGTTATTTTAATTTACTTAAAGTCAGTGCCCCTGGATTGCTTTAAATTGGATACAAGCAATGTGTGCATAATTTGTTGCAAGGTAAGCCTACATTGTCATTGTTAGGGAGAAAAGATAGACCAGCTAGTGCTTGTACAACTGTGCTAATCGAGCTTTGGATATTCAAACAAGTATGGCTCCCATATGTTCTTCTGAGGAGCCACGAGAACCACCCATATACACAGCAAGAAAAGCTAAAGTAGCATGTGCGCACCCACCGTGTAATGTGTAGCAGCACGTAGAAAAAGGCATACTTGAGATGTAAAATCAGGAATAGAAACCCCTTTTGTATCGTTACATTTGTCCCACTGTCATGTGCGTCCCGTGCCAAAAGCAGGGGCACGGAGGATTGAACTGGGACCACACGGAGAGGAGCGCCCAGACCCGTCCTTCAATACCAAGGTAGCAGCACGTTGTAAAAGGCATACTCGAAATACAAGATTAGAAATGTGCCAGAGGTGGTCATCTGAGGCCCCAAACCGGGTTCTTTAGGACTGTGGCTAGAGTATTTGTTCTGGACTGGCTATTTTCAAGCTTAGGACCCAGAGGTAGCTGATGACACCTGAGCTTGAAACTAGCCAGTTCCGGCGCACACATCTAATTGCCCGCAGCGTGAACCCTAATTTTCACCACCATTCTCTCATATCTCATCACCCACAGACCTGATTTATGTCATTCTTATATGAATCGTCTGCATTGAAGAATATCATTGCAGCAATAATGGGGCAAAACGGAGCAGTACTTGGCCAGATACCCCATTTTGTCCCATTTCCCTTTAAAAAACAGCAAAAGGGGTGCCAAAAAGGGTGGAAAACAAAGTTCCACCAAATCTGTTTTCAGCATTTCGAACGACTCCTCATCAGGTAAGAAGCACTCCTGTCGTGTTTTGAGGTGAAAAGAAGCCCTGGTTAGGGTGCTGTGGCCCAAAACGTGAAATCTCAGTGACAAAATTTGAATTGAGATTCTGCCCAGGCCATTGGGGAGGGCCATTTTGCCTTAAACTGTGTGAACCTTCTAGTTATATTATTTGGACATGGTTTGCATCAAAAAGTCACATTCCAGAACTTTTGCTAAGATGACCCCCTCTGGAAATGTGCTTCCTATATGTATTGTTAATTGTTACATAAAGTAAAATTGAAGTAGTTTATGCTGACAACGTTCAGCTTGCAAGACTAAAGAAAGACTCTCATCAACCAGTGCTCATCACTTAGCCAAAGCCCCACCATCACGGAGACACAGACACATTGCTTAACACGTGCTGGTAAAATCGGTAAGCTTGCAGACCAGCCATCCTCTCACACAGCGACCTTAAAAAGACATTTTGCCCATGCCCAACTCAGCAACAAAACGTCTCCCATGCCAATTTCTAATCAGCCACTGTCCGGGAAAAACAAGTACAGAACAAAATCCACACATGGTGACAAACGCACCGAAATAATTAGTTGTACAATAAGTCTTGCCACAAGCTTTGTGTGTGGAGGAGTAGAGAGGGGCGCACACACTTATAAGGTGCTACAACCATACTCTGAAGCGGATGCAATTTATTACCGTCACCTACACAGCCATCAGTCCTTGCAGCAATGATACCAACAAAGGCAAGCTGGGTTCAGCAAGCCAGTAATAGAACATTGTTTGATCTCAATAATATCGACATCGAAAGAAAGCCACTGCTTAGTGTTCCGTACATAGCAATACCTTCCAACTGGACATCAAAGCCTAAATTGTCATGTCAGTCAAGCCCATCCTTAAAGAAAGAGGCAGGCAAATTGTTCCCAACAAAATTTCTTTTAAGGACAGAGGATTTCAAAGATTATGAATTTTCTCGTCCCAAATCTGCGACTGACGCTAGAGAAAGCACACAGCTAGCAACTCCCTCTTATTTAACATTCGTAAACAAGGGAGCTATTATTATTATTTAGCGTTTGTAAACAAGGGAGCTATTATTATTATTTAGCGTTTGTAAACAAGGGAGCTATTATTATTATTATTATTTAGCGTTTGTAAACAAGGGAGCTATTATTATTATTATTATTTAGCGTTTGTAAACAAGGGAACTATGAAGCCCTACTCGGAATATCAAGGATAACAGAGAAACACGCAACCTCCCCAGCTACAATACAAGTATCAAACATCATTTTCCTGGTCTTGGGCATCCTTCTGCACAAAATGTACCAGCTTGCTATTGAGCTTGATAGACATGCTATAAGACGTACCTATACACAAAATTAGAATCAAGACAGAAATTACAAGAAAACAATTACAACAAATGTGACATAAGGGAAATTGTTGGTAGATCGGCTGGTTTTAAGAAGCTAGATGCAGGCTGGAGCACGTGCCTGTCAGCATGCCTGATCCACATCAATCTCAGTTAGGAAAGAAAAGGTAAATAAATTAACGCAGATAGGTTAAACACTACTGGCATGGATTGGGAAAGGATAGAATGTCAATTTCTGAAATCTTGTTACTTCTTTACTAGCCCTCTTGGCCAAGTCTGCTGAGCACGCATCCATTTCCTTGGGGGGTATAGATTGTTGTGCTGAGACTTATAATTTGCAGTGACAGTGATTTGCTATGACAGCCTCTACATATAGGCCAAACAGTGAGGAAGCGTGGTATTCTATGTGCCTAGCTGCCCTGACTGCCATGCTTAGAGCTAGGGGTTTAATGTTTAGCACGCTAGCCAGGACAGGCCTAGAGCCTGTAGGCCTAGAAATAGAAGCTAGGGCATTTGATCTTCTCCTTGCGAACTTTAAAGAGTTGCAGCCTGACAAGGTGGTGTCTGCAGTTTCTCTGACCTAGGCCAGGCTCACCCCTTTACGCTTGCTAGGCCAAACGGCTCCTTGGCTGCTTCACTGCAGCGTCCTAACTAGCGTGTTTGCCTTCTTGCTCGAGGTCTAGTAGTTTTGGTCTGCCTCCCCCTGCTCTCGGCTCTTAATAAAGGGGCCCGTGTCTTGAGATTTAGCCCTTTAGTTCAATCTTTTTTCTTTGCTTGTCTCTATGGGATCGTAATTCTGAGGGTAGGGTTAACTCTTTTTCATTGTGGCTTTAGGAAGAGTAGGTCGTAGACTGCTGCTCTGTGCCCAGGATCCACAGTTTTTATGTGCTTCTTCTTTGTACTCTCTCCCCTAAGGGTTTCACGGGAGACTGTTTCGTTTAGCTAGGCCTAGGTTTTGCGCTTTAGAGGTGTGTCAATTTCTTTAGGGGGAGTTGTGCTGGAGCCCTTTTACGGCGCACCAGTCATTGCTATGGCTTCACTTGCTCCTATCTTGGCTGGCTCATAGCTTCTCTTGCCTTTGTATCAGTGTGATCTTTTGTATCAGTGTGATATTGTATCTGTGTGATCTTTTGTATCAGTGTGATCTTTTGTATCAGTGTGATCTTTTGGTAGCGTGGGTATCCAGGCCTCATTTTTCTCAGTCGACTCTACTTTGCTCTGCTGCTCTCGCACAGCTTCCTGTGGTTTCTTCAAAAAATTTTCAGATTTAAATCCAACTGTTTCCGCCTGAACCTTTTTCCTTTTTCTCTTAGGTCTTCCCCTTTGCCTTCAATCTTGTCCAACCGACCCCGTTTGCTGCCCCTCTTTCTATTTTCCTTTTTTCAGCGTAGTAGGGGTACCTCCCCTTGACCTATGTAATACCCTTAAAATCAAATAATACAGGGTACGTAGATTTGTGCGTGAACATGCTTTGGCAGACATAAAGCAGACTTTTCCTTGGCTTGCTAAAATGTGCATATCTCCTGCTGGAATGCGTGGGTAGTGGTTAAATGCAAGGTGCTAGCTTGGCTTTTTGTAGCTCGCTGTCATCAACAATTCATTTGCAATTTTCCAAAAGCACTTTGGAAATAAAGCGCATTAATGCTACATGCCATTGGGCTGTACTTTAAAATTATGAGAATTGCAGTTCTCTTGGCTTAGGTCTACTGCCAAGCTTTTCAAGAGCATGCTTATAATATTACAGTGTTATTATTTTGGCTGATAGCTGTATATACAGTCTCGTGCTGGAGGTGTTGAGGTGATTTTCTGCTGGAGGTACTCATTGGTAGGTGTTAGTGTAGAGTGTCTGGTAGGCAAGCTGTTGGGGGGTCTACCACTCTTGCTGGCCAGAAGATGGATGGGTGGGGATGGGCGTCAGAAATAATGAGGATATCATGACCACTTAAATGTTCTGCAGAGCAATATGCTATGGCATCAGCACACTTGTTTTTTAGGATGTCAGCATGGTTTTTACAGGCTTGTAGAGACAGATTGAGTCTTTATATTGCTGGATGCGGTGCATGCTGGTTTCTAGCAATTTGGCATGTTTGTGCTGCTTCACGCGCTGAGGGTTGAGGATGCCGTTCGTATTTTGTCACAACTCTGCTACATTATGGGTGTGGTCATATATATTGTTACACCTGCTGCAGTAACAATTCCCTTTAATGAGGGGTCTTGAGCTCCAGTGAGCACTGTTGCTGCGCATGATCAAGAGGGACTTGGTTGTGTGTCCCTGTGGTGCTGCCAACGTTTGCATTGACTTTTCTTGAGTTTTTGGGGTGCCTGCAAGTTTTAGCCAGTTTGGCAAAACCCTTTCCTTTGGAGGTTTAGGAAAAGGTATGCTGCCCGCGTTTCTGACTTACATGTTGCACCTGGTGACAAGAATTGTATAATTATTACAACCAGGGTTTTTTGTAATGAGTTGCTCCCTGGCAGCTTTGTTCAAGGTTATTAGGACGCGCATACATGCCCCATGTTGCTCCTGGCAGGGGTGGTGCCACATCTCACCAAACCACTTAGATCTTTCCACCCCATTTGGTTTGCAGTTATAATTCCTTCATTCCAAGGACACAAAAGGTGGTATTGACTCTCAGTCGCTCGAGATTAATAGTCCTTGAACGGTATTATGTGAGTGTTGCAGATGGTGCCACCTCCAGCAGATTATTGTTTTATTAGAACAAAATACAAAAGAAGGGTGGACAAAATGCAGTGCACTGTTTTCGAAGAACGGGGAACAATTTTTCGTCCCGGGGAACGACTGGACTTTTTTCCTTGTCGTTCGATCTTGCTAATTGAGCTCAGGGTAACAAATAAATAATAAAGATAAAAACAATTGAACCTAGATGCATAGTCCCTGGTCGGTGCACCCGTCTGCAAGAATGGCTAATTTGCTTATACGCGAACTTCCAAACGTTCGCATAAGACGCTTAGGATATAGCTAATATTATGTTAATATTTTGAAGTTGTTGCTAATCTAGGATTTTTATGCTAATCTAGGAATTTGCAACCTGAGGCATTTATTAAATTAACTATCGACTATTCAATCCCGGTATGTTAAGGAACCAGACGGTCTGGGAGAGAAACTGCACGCATTAAAAACCCTACTCCTACTTTCCTCCCATGCAAACAATTGAATGTATGTGCTGCGCCCCAACCTTTCAGGTCCATTATGACGAGATTCCCTATTCTAATCCTTCTCTCGCTGGCGGCGGTGGTGCTGGGACGACCCGGCGGCCGGGCCTTGAGCGATGCGCACACTGCGGGCGGCGGCAAGCAGACCAGCAATGGAACGCACGCACTGGAGGAAGAGATTGCAATTGAGTGAGTGTGGCTACAGGTTCCATTGGAGCAGATCATTGATTGTCTAGGAACCTTCTGGGAATCTGTCTAGGAAACTGTTACAGAGGGAAGCCTCCGGACCACGCCCGCAGTCCCTTCACACTGCCTCCCCTCAAACCACCTGCACCTCATTAAACAGTCCTTTAATTCACCAGGGGAATGTCGTGTGGCCTTGCATCGATCTTCCATAACAGAGCACAAAAACCAAAATAACTGCTTCACTCCTCTCTTTCCTCTGCATACCCGATAACACCTGAGCGCTCACTGCTGCCCACTCCACCACACGCAGGTGCATCTGTGCATGCCCTACTTATGACGGTGAGTGTTTTTCGCGTGACGCGTGACTGTCTTTGTGCCTTTGCTGTTCTTTCATTTCTAATTCTACAAACATCATCACCCAAGGTACTCGCCTGTTTAGAGTGCACTTCTACGCTCAGCAATTTCACCAGTGTATCAAAAGCCTATACTTCAGGACTTGGCTAGTACAATGCCCGTTGAATTATAATGCAAAACTACTCGAGGAAGGATCCACTGGCTTTCAACTCAGATCAGCCGTGCACACAGACATGACTTACTGCTTGAGCAAAACGTACACTATTATATTGTGTGGCATGCATGCAGATTACAATGCTGGAGGGAACAACAGGATAACAAACGTCACGGCTGACACCAACACAACAAACGGAACCGACGCTTCAAACACCACAGATACCCGAACAGGAGGTGAGAATGGGTGGATGCAACAGAAAGAAGTGCAAGCATAAGGCGACAACTGATCAGCGTATTTGAGAGAATACCTTTTTCCTATGTAAATCTCTCTCTCTTATCCCCTCTCTCTCCCCTCCCCCCCCCCTTCTCTCTCTCTCTCCCTCTCTCTCTCTCTCTCTCTCTCTCTCTCTCTCTCTCTCTCTCTCTCTCTCACCCTTTCCCTTTCCCTCCCTCACCCTTTCCCTCTCCCTCTCTCACACCACCCAAACCTCTGCAGGTCAATCTTCATTTGACGAGGAGCTGGACTCCAGCCGTGAGTCCTGCCCGGTAACCAAGCGCAAGATATCAATCAAGTGTGACTGCCAGTGCCCTCCAGGTGCGCATTGTTTATGATTAGTCAAGGGTTGATCACGGTGTTCTGCAACTTTATTGAAACCAGGCACACAAGCTAAACAGAAAGTGATAACATCAAGTTAAACACCTTCCTTGCTCTTTTTTTCACAGTTCTGATCAGTGATAATTTCAGGAGCACCAACGGCAGCACAAATACGAATGGCACATATGATGGTGAGTGCTCTGCCTATAAGTTCTTTGTTTAGTGATTGCAATCGCCGCAATGCAGCAGCTGTTGCAGCTAATCATAGCAGTTTTTCTCAGTGTTAAAAATGTACGTGGTTTCCATGACTTCTGAAAAGGATAGACTATTTGTTTTAAGGGTTCCTGCCAATCCTTAACAATACCATAACTCAGCCACGGTCATCCATTCCATGATGGAACGGAAACTGCAAATTCAATTAAACTCTGTTACTTTTGAAAACTAAACTATTTTCCCAAGACAATGCTTTGCTCTTCTTCGTGCCTTTTGCACATCAGGTGATGTAGAGTCCCTCCTGCAGGCAGCTGCTGACAACCTTGCCGCAAGCAGTGGTGAGAGCCTTCCTCAAGATGGCGTAGATGCAATCATCTCTATGATCCAGGCACTGGAGACAGCGGTCCTTGGCAACGACACAACCATGGACGAGTTCTCCCTCTTGAGACAGTTCCAACAACTGGCCAACACTTCTGCTCAGATCCTGAGCACCAGCAGCAGCCAGACGTTTGACAGTGAGTGCATTTTAAGGAGTCAGAGGTATTAAAAGCACAGGCTGAGCTTCGGGAAATGGTCAGGGCACACATTATCTCATCAGACCAATTTCTAGATTGTCTTGCTGGTTCCCATCACACTGAAACTTTGCTTTTGCATTCAAGCCAGATGACTTGACGAAATGAGTTGAATAAGCATTGGTTATAGAAGTGCCAATTGCTGAAAGTAGCCGATGGTAGGTCTGTACAAAGAGTTGTAGCACAACCCCCCTTGCTAGGCAAGAGCCTAAGCAAAGTAAATGACAGCCGACAACGGTACAAGGCATATGACGAGCTTCTATAATAAAACTTTGCTTTCGCATTCAAGCCAGATAATTGGACGCCTTTCAGGCAATTCAATGTTGTCTGGATAGTTATAGCAATCAACTTAATCTGCAATTGCAGACTTTGGCCAGCTGCTGGAGGCTGCTGCTGACCAGCTGGATGCCAGTGAATCTCTGCTGTTGCCCAGGTCAGATGTGCAGCGCATTATTGATGCGCTTGGCGAGATGGACGGCTACGGTTCAGAGGACCCTATTCCACTGGATCAAATTGCCCCCTTCCTCGTCCAAACAATTGACCTGCTTGACGAAGCTGTTAAGCTGCTAGAGGCTGGCATGTAGGTTGTTGTGATACAAACGGATGGAATTTGTGTGATAACCTGCCACATGAATTGAACGAGGTGGTATAGAGGTGTTTTTATTTACAGATACTGTGAACAGTGTTTGTCATTGCGAATCGTCCGATTTTGATGGCTTTTAAAATGTGTTATCACGACAAGCTTAACCTACACTTTTTAGAATCTGTTCAGGAAATCTCTGAGAGGAACGTAAGTTGCTTGCAGGGACCATGAATTGGGGTCTGCGCCATCAGTCAAAACATGCGATTGCTGCCTGTGTGGAATGTGTAGAAATATTTGTTTTTGTAGCACCAGACTTGTAGCACCTACACAATAACCTTCAGACTTCAGAAAAGGAAAAAATGCACAACGCTGTTTTTGACATTGCAGCACTGAACAATCAAGCATCTGCCAGGACCAACCGACCCCAATAAATTAAAGAGGGGGAATCATTTATGAGTTTTGGGCACCTAAAAAACAAGGACTGTCACACTGAGGATACCAAGAATGAGGGAGGCAAATATCAACCATAAAACTCATGTGTGAGGAGCAGCACAAGCACAACGAGAGGGTCTGGAACATCAAACATCCATAATGACAGAGGACGAACAAAGACATGTTATAGTTGATAATTCAGGAGCTAGATTGAAAATGGTATTTGTGCCATTGCCATTTTCATAAAGATGTTGCTTTCCATTGTTTGTACATCCCAAGGCCATGAAAGTTTCAAGGTTCACAAGGTCTACGAAAAAAGGCCTTCAGACTTCAGTCAAGAAGTGCGACTGCTAGCCTGCTCGTAAAGCGATTAGTTCACGGAGGAAAAAATAAAGCTTGATATTGTTCTGGCTAATGAATTTAGACACTTCGTGGGCTCCTGTTGAGGGAAAAAACAAAGATACATATTTTCTGCAGAGAGAAATCACGTGGGGATTGGCGCAGTGGAAAAGTTTATCACACTGCTCATCTTGGATATCATCAATACCAAAAATGGGGGAGTTCCTTTGATGGTTCCATGTCGCTGTCTCAAAACGCAGGGTGTGAACACGAAGTCTGAAACGAGCTGCACTGCGAATGATATCACGAGACAGGTTGAGAAACATGTATCTGAAAAGGATGTAAGGCAGATGAGTGACCAGAGCCCTTTTGGTAGGAAGAGCACACCAGGGGTAGAGCGTTTGCTGTTGTGTTTTCTTGGATGAGTTTCAGAATGAGGTGTCCAGTACTCCAAGTGTCTTTCCCTGAGGCCTACAACCAAACGGCTGAGATCAATGGGCTCACAGTTTTGCAGCTTCTGTTTGGAGATATACAATTGTGTCAGACCATTCTTGGCAGAAAGAATATGGGCTGACCAGCAATCATTGGGTCGTGTACTCGGCTGCATGTCAGCATGTAAGACCATTTCATTGTGTAGCTGTTAGATTTAGTCAAAGAATTGTACAGCCGCATTGCCGCGCGAAACCAATTGAACTGTAGGGGTTCCAATCCACACTCGCACATGAACACCATGAAAGTGACTTATCGAAAATCCTGTCCCACAACGTTTAAAAACGTCCTAATCCACGCACACTTACAATTTATGCGCTGGAAAGTGAGCTTTTGACCACGTCAGTCATGCCTTACTGACTTTCAGAGTGACCGGTGGCCAGTCCTTGTAAATCATTCACCGGCAGCTCACAAGGTAAACGGAGAAGATTGATGTCTCTCTACTTCTTCCTTCTCCTTTGGTACTCGTTTGACCCTCGAAGTTATTTGTTGAATCCTTTGTGTTGACTAGGGAGAATGAGTTTTTTGAAAACCGGTACCGAAGTGGCTTCCTCCTCCTTTAGTATGCATAGAAAATAATTATCACGGAGTGTGGAGTTGTTCTTTATGGACAAAGTTAGTCCATGGTTGAAGGTTACGCCCTTATTTGCTACATGTGCTGACTGGTTTAACCTACCGGACCCGTACACGACAGGATATGAGGTAAAATTGACACGACAGAATATGAGGTAAAATTCGACACGATTCAAAAGCTTTTAATACTTTAAAGAAAGCATTACATACTCTTCCTTATTCTTCGGCTGTTTTATTTTATGAAAATGACCTTTTTAACTTGACTAGTTCCTACAGATTCCTAGACTAGACTCGAAAATGTACTGCGTCATCTTGCCTCCACCCTCCACCCTTGAACATCTCATTTACTCATTTACAAAAACTACACAAAGAAAGTGTCATCAAGTGATGAAAACTCCTTTAACCCTTGATGCAAATTACTTTTTATTTGATGGCGTTTTAGAGGAACCATCAAATGAGGTCAGATCTGATCAGGTATCTGATTCAAATTCACAAGCACCTGCTAAGTCATTTCGGACATCCAGATGATGGGCAAGCAGTTTTCTTCCAGAAACGTTGATTCTGCCAAAGACGTCGTAGCAGAATATATGGTTTCAGGCCTATTATGAAATGTTGCTAAAGAAACCTTTCACGGATACCAATCCTGATCTTTACGCATTGCATATGTTTATGTAACAGCATACCCCTTATCCCCCTCTATCCCCTTGCTACAATGCATTGCTTTCTGAAGTGTGTTTTCTTTAGTGCTCAGCGTGCGTGGGTAGCTGCGACAAGATAAATTACACAAAAAGCTGCGGTAGCTGCGATTCCATCACTATCGACACCCACTTTGCCAGGATACGTCCTGTGACTACTCTCACTATGATGATACCCATTTAAAATTTCCTGGGAAATAATTCAAAGTTTAAAATATCACCGCCGCCGCCATTACTGCTGGTATACTACGCAGATGGTAGGAGCTTAGCGGAGGGGATTGACCTACTAATGAACAGGCATTTATTACAGGATCCTATTCAGTCCGGACTCCAAACAAGCCTATATCATGCTAGAATGAGACATCGCGGCGGTATTTTGGTATAAAGGAAATGGCGACTGCTGTAAGCACGTGCACTTTATAAACTTTTGTCGCATCAAGTTTGATTTGCGTATGACGTAGAACGTACGGGCACAAATATGCGGCAAATGGTTCCTGCTGCCTCACAATATATAAAAAACTCAAGTTTGAATCAAATCTCAATTAGATTCGGGCGACATTTTCTATAGACCAAGTTCTCCCGCATTGTTAGTATTGTATATTAGTTGATTTTTATTTTATTTTTACTGTCGTAACAACACGCGCGAGACTTTGTTGGAGTTCTCGTTGCGCTGCTGCACGCATTTTAAAGGAGCAGAGGGTCGGAGTGGAGGGCCTGCAATCCAACGCGTCTTGCCTATTTTCGGTGCGGCCTCGTCCTGTACCAAAATCTTGGGGGGAAGGAATCCTGCAAGAATCTTGTGTGCTGTGCCACATCCACTCAGACTCCTTAGCATGTTTGCAGCAATGCCTCATTTAATTGTGCTGTTTCAGCTCAGCCTGGCTCCTCAAGCATGGCAAGTGCACACACCATGTGAACACAGGGAGTGAACCTATATTGGGGGTGAGACCCCTGTTCCACACCCGACCGATTAGACCACAACCAGGGCAGCATGAAGTTCAGCAAGGTCCTGCAGCAGACGGCCACAGAGCTGCCTGAGTTGAACGACATGTTCCTGAGGTATAAGGAACTGAAGAAGCAGCTCAAGAGCATTCCCCAACGAGACAAGGTCACAGGTATGTCACGCGTATGAGAGAGAGAGGGTTGCGGGTGTGCGGGTGCACCTATGGGAGGATATTGTAGGTGTCTTGTCTGCAGAGTGCTGCACATCTCGTGCACAGCACGCGTAAGACTGTAATTAGAAAGATACCTTCAATTACCTCGCGTTTACGTTCAATATGGGCGTGCCTATAAAGAGCATAGTGTCTGCAATGGCTGAGTTTTGACTAGTACAGGGAAAGATAGAGGATGAAACGGATGCAGCAAGTGAATTCCGAAACAAGGCCCTGCGGAATTGTGTGCGTGTGTATGTGTGTGCGTGTGTGTGTGTTTGGGTGTGTGTGTGTGTGTGTGTGTGTGTGTGTGTTTGGGTGGGTGTGTGTTGTGTGGTGTGTGTGTGTGTGCATCTGGCACATCCATTCCACTTCTCCTGTTTTTTTAAATTCCTCGTGCTGCTGCTGCCCCTCCTTCTCTTGTCTGCAAATTAAACTACTACACTACAGCTACCAAGGGGCCTGGTGTGAACAGCCTAAAAGCCAACCTGAACCCTACAACTGAGAGTGGCTCTGGAAAACTTTGATTCTCTGTCCTAATCAGAGTTGCGCTTTGTGACAGGAGTGTGTCTTAATAGGATTGGCCAGATCCGTATATTTACGCCGAATATACGCTGACTATGTATTGAAAAAACCTGCAAGAAATGCTGTGTATATGGATGTACAGTTATATGCGTGGTTCTGGCCAACCCTAGTCTTTTAGCTTCCTGTATCGATATTTAGATACATACATATATAGTATATACATATATAGATTTGCGTTTCATAACTTCGAGCTCAGGCACGTACAGCCCTGCCTATCATGGAGCACACCTCTCAGATCACACATTGTCAGCAGCTCTCCACACCATTTTCGGTTCCTCAAACCATCTCATCCGCAGAGATCCGCAGTGCCTCCCCCGCAGCTGAGGACGAGATCCACGGCAACCAGGACTGTGATGTAAGGGCCTGTGGGTTTTGACTTGTACTGCCTGCCTTAGAAGTGTGTGCGCACAAGTATACACAGATGCACGCATACAAGTACACGTGCACGCTCGTGTGCGCACACACACACACACACAACACACACACACACACACACACAAACACACACACACACACACACACACACACACACACACACACGTACACACACACAGAGAGAGAGAGAGATAAACACACACACATACACGCACACACACTCTCAATTTCTCACTCTTACTCTCAGGGAAAGCAGACAAACTGCCAACTGTCCTCTGAAGAGCTCAAATTTATCGGCACTTTGAATGAGGATCTGGGCAAGTAAGTAACGTCAGCTTGTGTCTGTATGATAGTGTGTGTGTGTGTGTGTGTGTGTGTGTGTGTGTGAGAGTGTGGATGGATGCAAATGATACAGTGCTGTGATTGATAGTTGCCGACACAAATTAGCAAGCGACCCTGCATTCATTTGCTTTTTGAACCACGCATATGGCATGCCCAGGCAGTGCAAAGGTCAGCGTTGCCATTGTGTGTTGAACCTGCACTTGTGTGTGTGATAAATAAAGCCCCCCCTTTTATCATTGTTGGCGGGTTATCATGGAGAAGGGACAGGAATCACACATACACACATATACACACATACACACACACTCACATACACACATGTGCAGGTTCAACCGCTTTTTCATGGAGCAAGAGGAGGAGGCAGTGATCCAGCTACAGTCTTTAACGGATGAGCTAGATGAGCAGCAAGGGGCTGTCACCTCCATACAGCTCAAGGAACGCCTTGTGCAGGTGTGTGTGCGTGTGTGCATGTGCGTGTGTGTGTGTGTGTGTGTGTTGGTGTGTGTTGGTGTTGGTGCTGGTGTGCGTACATTGGTTCTGTCCCTGCGTCTGGCTGTTGGTGTGTGTGGGTGAATAGTGAAGATGTGTGCGTACATTCATGTGATTGTGTGCGCGTGTATGGCCATGATTCCATGTTTGGTATTGCTGCGTAATTGAGTGGAATGGCAAGCCTGTGAGCGCATATTGCTGGAAAGAGGAGTTGGCCAGAATCATCCATCAATCGTGTGAACGTCATACTGGAAGCGATAAGCAAAATAAGCAAGTTTCAAGATTGTGTTTGTGGCCACAGATTACAGCCAATTACAAGTCTGACTACAGCCACTCACACAAATCTGATTACACACAGTTCACACAGATATGGTTACAGCCGATAATCACCCAATTCACGCCTGCTTAAACTTTTCAGCTATTCATCATGTGCCACATTGTGTTAACACACACATACGCACGCATACGCTCACAAACTCTCTCTCTCTCTCACTCCCACTCTCTCTCTCTCTCTCTCTCTCTCTCTCTCTCTCTCTCTCTCACTCCCACTCTCTCTCTCTCTCTCTCACTCCCACTCTCTCTCTCTCTCTCTCTCATTCTCTCTCTTTCTCTCTCTCTCTCCCTCTCCCCCTCTCTCTCTCTCTCTCTCTCTCTCTCTCTCTCTCTCTCTCTCTCTC
>Ga0307968_1001933_pt1 | contig 17091 bp, 19 predicted proteins | sample OrgLakmetagen650_FD_201834 | JGI IMG/M metagenome (GOLD analysis project Ga0307968, IMG submission 201834) | Saline water microbial communities from Organic Lake, Antarctica - #650 | ecosystem: Environmental > Aquatic > Non-marine Saline and Alkaline > Saline | place: Antarctica: Organic Lake... | reverse complement strand
CTCTTGCAAGCACTGACTGATTGCTGCATCAGCCCCCGGTGCTTGCCTTCTTTGGCTCAGTTGGATGTCTGTTTGACTGAGATTCTCCCTCATGAGCTTTTGCAACTGTCTGAGCTGTTCCCCTCTGAGGTTGCTTGTGTGCATTACCTTGATGACCGCCAGCAAGACTTCGATTCCCCTTGAAATGCACGCTTGCTGAGGCTGTCCAGGCGTTTCCTGACGTGTCAGAGCTGCTTGTATGCCCACCTGCACACTATGATAACGCCTTCAGTTTTGCCAGCTTCACAGGCTCAGTGTTCGTCGCGTGTGCAACTGCTTGGGAACAGGAGAGGTCAAAAGAGCACCTGCTCATCAGCAATAAGCCATCCGTTCATGATGGTGGTTCATACCAAGCGTACCAACTGTTTGCTGAGACTTGGAAACACTATGCAATCAACATGTATGGTCTATGAAGATGTCCAACCTGAGATGCCAATCAAGGTTGATTTGCAAGTGACCAATCCTGACAACTTTTCTCCTTCGGACTCTCTTTTGGACGGGTGATCGAGTGCAGTAATTTTGCCATTGCCTGCGTCAGTTGCCTTTTTTTACTTTACTCTAAACTGACTGATAATTGGGTGGAGCTCTTTCAAAGATTCTTGCAGACCTTATCTTTGATATTTCCTGATGGTACATCAAAGTTTTCCTCACAAACCTGTAACCTCATTAATAAAGATTGCAATACGAGACATTAAGTCCAGGCGTGTGACTGCTCTAGGTCAACTGTTTATTCCCTTTTGTCTGGTGGGGTGCTGTATGACACTATGACACTGCATCTTTTGAATGGTGCAAAACACAATCAAAACAATCCTTGTAATCCTTGCCGGCTGTCAGATCAAATCACCGTCATTGCAAAGTATAGGACCCAGCACGGCAAGTAATAGTGTAGCATCACGATCCGCTTTTTCAGAGCTTACAGAGTAAGCCATCAGTCAAAACGTGCGATCCGCTTATAATTTCGTGTCTTCCTTTCTAGAGGAGCCTGCAATCTGTCATATTGCCTCGCATTTCACTCTTACGTGTTAGAGCAGTTTTCTGATGCTCAGCACCCAAGTCATTTCAATGACGTTGGAAGTGGATTTCGTTTGCCATGTATGACGGCTTGAATTTTATGGCGCCTTAACACTCTGTACAGTATGCTGGAAATAGAAAGCTTGAGTTCAGATACAGGTTTCAGGATGGATTTCACCTCTGGGTAAGGTCATCATGAGTCGTGACTCATGACAGTCTGGGAGCAACGTAAAGGCAAGATCATATTATACGTGACGAGATGAGGAAGACCAGAAGACCTAAATTGCACCACAATCCCTCAGGGCCTTGAGCTTCTCGTCGGAAAAACCAAGCTCGCCTTTCAACACCTCGTCTGTATGGTTTCCAAGGTTTGGTCCGGCCCATCTGCAAAAGGAGAGTCATGCTTCACATGAATTTCTGATAAACAGTGGTGTACATCAGGCTTTTTATACGTCATGGTTTGTAGCATTATGCCAATAACAGTTTCACACCAGCTGCTTTATAGTATTATCCGTCGCCGATGGCACCATTTATATTGTGGTGAGTGTGATGATCAGAATGTGGATCATGGGATCACTTTGTCGTGAAATTTTTGTAATCTAAATAGCAAGTTATAATGTAAGACCTGTTTTGTTATTTCCTGCCGAGCTGTTTGCAAAAAGTTTTTGCAAAAAGCTCCACACAATTTCCTGCTTGCAGCAAAAAACTAGGTACCATCTCTACTGACTGCATTTGACCAATTACAATATATAATGTAGAATAGACGAGTAAAATTCTAGAGTCACAACGTCCAAACATCTGAGATACATTGGCAGCGCAGGCTCAAAACAGGCTTTTTCTCTAACCGTAAGTTATTACTTCCCCTCTGTGCATACTATTTCTGAGATAGTTCCGAACTGAATTGGCCATGATTTGGAAATTACCCTCCAGATCATGAATCCAGCCCGCCTTAAAACTGCACGTGAGGTATTAGATGCGAAATCTAAAATGGTGTCCTGCAGAGATACTCGACTCTTGAGTTTGAAGGCAAAAACCCAGCAGGCATTGTATGTTGTATGTGCATGTCCAACTTGATCAGGCAAGGTAAGGTAAGGTAAGGTAAGGTAAGGTAAGGTAAGGTAAGGTAAGGTAAGGTGAGGTAAGGTAAGGTAAGGTAAGGTAAGGTAAGGTAAGGTAAGGTAAGGTAAGGTAAGGCAAGGCAAGGCAAGGTAAGTTAAGTTAAGTTAAGTTAAGTTAAGTTAAGTTAAGTTAAGTTAAGTTAAGTTAAGTTAAGTAAAGTTAAATTAAGTTAAGTAAAGTTAAGTTAAGTTAAGTTGAGTTAAGTTAAGTTAAATTAAGTTAAGTAAAGTTAAGGTAAGGTAAGGTAAGGTAAGGTAAGGTAAGGTAAGGTAAGTTAAGTTAAGTTAAGGTAAGGTAAGGTAAGGTAAGGTAAGGTAAGGTAAGGTAAAATCGCTATATGCCTCAAAGGGCATCTCAGCAGAAGCACTTGATCAGGCAAGGAAGGGTACTTTGATCAGGCAAGGAACTTGGTCAGGCAAGGGTACAGAACAGAGAAACTCTGCGTGATTCTCATTGGAGTAATGAGAGTCATCTGAGACTATGCAGCCAACCCCATGGCAGGCCTTGTCCTTAATTATTAATTAGACCAGACACCTTACAGGATAACAAGAAATCTATAGACTAGCTATAAAAATTAGGCACTGACCAGCACTGACACAATATAAATGCCAGCAGTCAAGGTTTGAGTATCTGCGTAGCGTAAGGCGGATGCACACAGCCCCCCTGACCCAGATCAACGAGAATATAACAGTTATTTGCGTGGTGGGGGGCTTCCTGGTAGTCGACCCCGTAAAAACCCACCCTTCCAGTCTCACTTAGCTCTACACCCAATTCAAAGCCCCCAATACCTCATCTGAATGCAAGATACTTGATGCTATATCTAAATCATTGACATTTGCTGGAAATTTGGCATTCTGGGAGGTTCTGTGGGGCCCGCTGCGTATTTTGCACCCACTTTGGCAGGGAAAAGGTGCATTTCTGAAGTTGCCCCGATCGACCTCTGCCTCAGGATATAAGCATTATAGATGTTACATAACAATGCTGCAATGTCGAATTTGGGGCAGGGGTATTGGGAACGCCGGCGAGTGGGAGGCACTCACACAAGGGACACAGGGGAAAAAGAGAAAATTATGTCGCTCCTTACCTACTGCGAGTTCCAGCCCGGTTTTTGCTCTCAGGGTTGCGGGCAAATTATATGACTTCGACAAAATTTAAATGGGGTCAATCGGTGGCCTGGTTGATTTTTTGGCAAATGGGTTGAGGCCAAATAAACGACGATTTATGAATTTCAGAGGGTGCAGATTGGTGGACTGTGTGAAGAATGGTGCCTGCTTTGCCACCTGCACCTCTCCTTCAAGCATCTGCTGAAAGTCTGCTGAAAGGAAAAAAAGTTAGCTATCCAATGCATGTCTCAGGTCACGAGATGGTGGAGTGGGTGCAGAGATATGCTTGCGCTAAGTTAAGTGAGACTATTTGGCTGGCAGGGGGGTGAGTTTTTCACGGGGGCGACCTGGTTGGGCCTCCATTATTAGTGAGCAAGCTTGCACTTCAGCTATTCGGCGTTGTTTCCCCAGGAATTACTGCCACAACATCAAGTATTGCCTACCAATAAGAGGGTGACGGGGGTTGCATGGTGTGGGCACCTGCTAGGCCCCTCCCTTAATTATGCTGACTGTGTCATCACTACCAACAAACTTTTTACTTCTTACTTTCAGGGCGGTCACACACGTTTCCTAGTCATTCCAGGTAGAACATTACTCATCTAAATTATGGTCACACACATGGTGGGGCTAGGCGTCTTGCTCAGGACAGGCAGGACAATTCTCCTATTATTAGCAGTTACACACCTGGTGGAGCCCGGCGTCTTGCTCAGGACAGGCAGCATGGCCGGCAGGGTCATTGCTCTCCCTCCGCCAGGGGGTGACGCCTTGTGAAACATTCCCCTGTCACAAAATTTCATCAGAAGGCAGCTTAGTCAGAAGGCAGGTCGATCAAAGGGAATGACACCTTGTGAAACTTTCCCTTTTACAATGTTGTGAAAAATAACTCACTCAGCAAAATGTAGGTAAATCAAAGGGGGCGACGCCATTTGAAGCGTTGCCCAGGTAAAGTGACTCATAAGAATGAAGCTTGCGTCATGCTTCCAGGCAGGGCACACCGAAGGAAAGCAGATGGAAGATGGCGCATGCTGTAGGTCTCCTGCGCCATGGTCTATCATTTACCTAACAATCAACTTTGCGTGCCAACTGACTGTGGTCTCCTGCACCTCACCGTGCTCTATCACTTAGTTACACCACCGACTTTGCGTGACAGCTTCCTGCGCCGTGCTGTGCCATATGAAATCACAGCAAAACCTAAACTAAAGGCAACTTATCAGGATAGCGTGGACTCGCAGGCAGAATATACTTCTAGGACTTGTTTTATTGAAATATACATTATTGAGAACATATTATAGAGGATATTCATTATTGGGAATATACTTGTAGCACTCTATTATTGATCCGGCTATGTATTATTGATCCGGCTGTTTTTTCATCAAATCCATTGCGCGTCACTGGAAAACCAGTGCTTGAGGTACAGCAGAATGATCTGTCACCTTATCGCTCTTGATTTTCCTGTATTCCTGTCATAGCTTCTCCATACTTTCACTTTCTTGGTCCTGCAGCTGCTCTGCATTTCCATCTTGGGCATGTGGTGCACACACGGTTACTGCTGTTTCACATTGCAACAAGATCAAGACCCGCAACGCCCCTGAAAGTAGAGTTTAAGACAAAACAATAGTGAGCGCTGCTGGACAGCCCCACATTAACTTGAAGGACTTCCAGCTGCACTTGGATATACTGATTACCCTTGGCGCATAACATGGATGTTATTACTTGGCAAACAGCACGCATACACATACACATAAACTCATACGCATACACATAAACACATAAACACATACGCATACACATAAACACACCCATCCACCAATTACCTCTGCTGGTACTGCTCCTCTTTCAGGATATCAGCTGGAGTCAAAATGGGTCCACATGGGACCCTCGCCGCGGTCATTGTGGCGACAACTTCATCTGCAGAATTAAAAGGAACAAGCGTATGAATCGGAAGCCACATGGGACCCTCGCCGCGGTCATTGTGGCGACAACTTCATCTGCAAAATTATAAGGAACAAGCGTATGAATCGGAAGCCACAGGTATGTAAGCATAGTTATGAGTTGGCACCAAGAGTCGGGTGGTCCATCAAAAGCTAGTGACATTCAATTTTAAAGGCCCACTACCCACTATGTGGGTCTGGCTTACTCTCAAGCACCAATCATGTATGGGTTCTATTCCTACGTCATCCTCTATTCCTACGTCATCTGAGGGAGCCTCATAGACCAAACTGCTGTTGTTGCACACTTTTGCAAGAAGCATGCTGCCCACCTTCCTGAAAGCAGCACAGTGCATGGCTCAAAAGCTCTACCGCTCAAGCTCACCTATCGTGTGTGCAGCACAGTACTTTGTGATCTCTGACATAATTGAGTCCACGTGTGAACACCTGTCACAGTGTCAGGCGCAAAGGTCAACGCAATCAACCGTGAGTCATTTCCTGAATGCATGTAACGTGAGCTGCAAATTAACAAGCACAAATAGCAGTTAGAGGCTCAATTGATACATAGGCTTGCTCTTTGACCTGCTAATAATTAGACGCAACATTTGATCTTCAAACACCCTGCCCCTCCTTCCAGTCGTACGCTTTCTATGCATTTGAGAGACAGGTGACAGATTTGCTGCGGCCTGCGCAGAGTGCAAGTTAAGCAATCTCTTCTTTATTTTTTGCTTGGCAAAATAACACGCGTGAGAAAAGAGTGTGTGGGAAAGGAACATCGCAGGTGCTGATCATCGCTCCCCACTTAGCCGAGAAAAGAACAACGTTTGGTGCCTTGCCGTACGTAACAATCAAACTTATCTTGCCAATAATGCATCAATAGCGTTGTATAATGTTGCTGTGCTTTGCTATGTTTATGTTGCATGTGTACTATGAACATACCTTATGTTGCATGTGTGTTATGAACGTACCTTATGTTGCATGTGCGTTACAGACGTACCTTATGTTGCATGTGCGTTACAGACGTACCTTATGTTGCATGTGTGTTACAGACGTACCTGTCATTGTTTGTTGCGTACAGGGGATTATCTGCAGTCATGTCTGGGCGCCCGATTGCAGCCATGAGCCTGCTATACACTGAATCACCTGTGCATGCGATAAATGAGTTGCTTTACACTGAATGATCTGTGCATGCGATAAATGAGTTGCTACACACTAAATCATCTGTGCATGCGATACATGAGTTGCTATACACTGAATGATTTGTGCATGCAATGAATGAGTTGCTTTACCCTAAATCACCTGTGCATGCAATGCATGAGTTGCTTTACAATTATCATCTGTGCATGCAATGAATGAGTTGCTTTACAATTATCATCTGTGCATGCGATGCAAGGAAGCACTCATAGTCAGGTAGTACATAAAAATGTAATTGCATTATTGTTCTTAGTAAGGTTTTGACACAGCTTTGACGCAAGGATGCATTGATAGGGTTGGCCAGAACCATATGTATATACGATGTATATATGGTATTTATGGTAGGGAAATCACCAAATATACGATTGAATATGGTGTATATTTACGGTTCTGGCCAACCCTGTGCATAGGCCGATCACCTGTGCTCCTTATGCATGGATGCACACAAAGTAGGCAGCATGCAAGCGCTGTGAAAGTAACAGCATCGAAGTAGCACAGAAACGACGTATGCATGTACGTGCACGATCAAGGCTTAATGCACGTGCATGCATGCACAGGCTGGAATGAGGCTGAATGCACACGCAGGCATGCACATGCTGGAGTGAGGCTAAATGCATGTGCGGGCATGTAAAGGCTGGATCAAGGCCTAATGCACACGCAGGCATGCACATGCTGAAGTGAGGCTAAATGCATGTGTGGGCATGTAAAGGCTGGATCAAGGCCTAATGCACGTGCATGCATGCACAGGCTGGAATTGAGGCTGAATGCATGTGCGGGCATGTAAAGGCTGGATCAAGGCTTATTGCTTGTGCATGCATGCACAGGCTGGAATTGAGGCTGAATGCATGTGCGGGCATGTAAAGGCTGGATCAAGGCTTATTGCTTGTGCATGCATGCACAGGCTGGAATTGAGGCTGAATACATGTGCGGGCATGTAAAGGCTGGATCAAGGCTTATTGCTTGTGCAGGCATGCTCAACTATACACAAAGGCCCATCACAAGAGCGACGCAGAACACTGCAACACACGCAAACACTTCCTCACCACTGCCCTCTGTGCCTTTCCTTAAACGCTTTGCATTCTTACTACTATTGCCTGTCCTGCATTCATGCGCATGTATCAGTGTCATCACACCTTACGGCACAAGCGTTGCCATCCAGCAACCGTGCTTGTATGTGTGTATGTACGCTTGTATGCGTGTATGTATGAATGTCTGTCTGTCTGTCTGTCTGTCTGTCTGTCTGTCTGTCTGTCTGTCTGTCTGTCTGTATGTGTGTATGTGTGTATGTGTGTGTATATATGTCACATACAGTATATACATATAAAAATATACATACAGTATATACATATACAAATATAAAAATATATACATACAGTATGTGTAGCCGTGCTTGTACTTCTGTGCAGAGACACTCAACCTTTTCAGCCCCTCTGATGTCGAAATTATGCCACTGCCACGTGGTCACTCACGGTTGCCCTTACACAGATACATTTGCCACTCACCGTTGTCCTTACACAGATACATTTGCCACTTACCGTTGCCCTTACACAAATACATTTGCCACTCACCGTTGTCCTTACACAGATACATTTGCCACTGCCTCACCTGTACACATGATCGTTGCCCCCCTGTAGTTAAATCTATGCCACGGGCTTACTGTCGCCTTGCCATTGCCCCCTAAGATCACGCCGTGCGTGCCACTGCTAGTGGAAGAAGATTTCAGTGCCCCCTGTAGCTGCATTAATACCACGGTCTCACTGTCACCTTACCATTGCCCCCTATGATAACGTGCGTGCCGCTGCTAGTGAGGAAGGTTCCGCTGGGCACCACATCTGAGATTGTAGATCCGCTGGGCCCCCTGTGTTGTTTTGTGTGTGTCTGTGCATGTGTGTGTCTTTGTGTGTGTGTATGTGTCAGGAGTGTGCGTGTGCCACAGTCTTCACCTTGTGCCATTTGAAGAACGTGTCCTGCTCTAATACCTTTTTTGTTTCAATTACACGTAGTAGATGTGTTATTGTAGCTAGCACCTAGTGCCGCAGTGCCTTTGGATTGTGTCAACCCTTTTACCTTATAATGTGCTCTAAGAACCCAGGCCAGGCAATGAGTCGATGACTCGTTTAAAGCAGCGCATCATTACAAGGACACTCATGAATCATACACATGTTCGCACCTGTTCAGACCCGCCTCAGCAACTTCAGTGATGCAGCTTTCTAGCATGTTGAACACGCTCTCGCTGATACTGGCATCCACTACCTGTGAGTGTGTGTGCATGTGTGTTTTGAGGTGCACGTGTGTGTATTTGTGTATGTGTACATCTGTGTGTGTGTGCGCATGTGTGTGTGTGTGTGTGTGTGTGTGTGTGTGTGTGTGTGTGAGAGTAAGACCAGACACAGAAGAGCAGACAAATTAACACCCCTTCACGCACACACACATACACATACACACACACACCTGTCCACTTCCTTTGGCCTGAGGCCCTGCTCCTAGCCTGTGCTTGTACAATAGCGCCATCACGGTCCCCAAAACAGCATGCAATCCAGCCTGTGTGGTGTTAACGCAGGAGCGAGGGTGCCAAGGGCTTGATTGTTTGATTGATCAAGGGACACCGTTCACTGGGTACTGATTAAGTATGATCTTATCTTAATCATGCTGCCTGTGTCATCACTACCAGCGGAGTTTTTATTTGTATGAGTGTGACAGCTTGGAATGAATTGGCATGACAGTGCCACAAATCAGCACTCCAAGATGAGGAAATTTTAGCTTCGTGATTAAGGATGAGGGGATGCATTCGAAACGGGGGGGGTTGATTTTGTGAAGAAGAAGCGCCACTGACAACCCATTCATTATTTTTTGCTATTTGCTGTACTAATCGTCAATTCTACTCAGGTTTTGGGGCATCTTGCTCTTACGTGCTTGTTTGCAAAAGAAAGAGAAGCAAGCAAGCAAGGGAGGAGGAGAAAGATGCTTTAGTCGCAAGCTTGCGGCAAAACAAAGGTCTTTCATACAAAGCAGTGATGTGTTAGAATATGCTGCTGTTTGCAACGCCGGTTTGCAAACATTAAAATGCGTCAGATGTCCCCGTAAAGGAGGATGTAGCGCAGATACTGCTCCCTTGTGAGTTTGATGGGAGTTTGGTGAAATTACGATGGGAGCTCACCAGAGGATGGTGGGAGTTTGATGAAACTGCGATGGGAGCTCACCACCTTCAGCTGGTCGGCAGTGTGCAAATTTCCGTAGTTCGTCAGACTAGAGCATCACAATATGACCCATACTACTAAAGAGCGCAGCTGGCTGAGAAATCCAGGGCATGCACATTTGGTCTGAACTGTGATTGTGCCGACAGCTGAATTGATCTGCCATGCCCGATTAGCTGCTTTTCTAATCGACAACTGTACCAGGGTGTCTTAAACTGTACCAGGGTGTCCTAAACTGTACCAGGGTGTCGTAAACTGTACCAGGGTGTCATAAACTGTACCAGGGTGTCTTAAACTGTACCAGGGTGTCATGAACTGTACCAGGGTGTCAAAACTGTCTCAGGGTGTATTAAACTGTATCAGAGTGTCAAAACTAGGGTTGGCCAGGACGATCAGAAATTACCAAATATACGGTCGTATACAATGTATATATACGGTTCTGGCCAACCTTAGTCAAAACTGTACCAGGGTGTCTCCAAGGGACAGGTTGGGCCGCACTGGCTCTCTGTCTGGGAAGCCGTTCAGACTCCGAAACCCGCCGTACGCCTCGCATACACTGGCATAGCCCGCATCCAGGGAACGAGGTCCTGTCTGTAGGCACGCGTATGGGTGGCAAGGAGGGGCGCATGACATACTGCTTTGAACTTAGCTTTCATGTTCAGCACTGGTGTACTCTGCAGTATTGGGCAAGAACGAGGAAGCGGCTGAAAGAGGTTCATAAGATGCTGCGAACAGCTGCTTAAATTTCACGTTCAACACTGGCACATTTTGCATCAAGCCGACAAGAGCGAGGCGGCAGCAAAAAGATACAGCAACAAGATATGCCCGGCATTTGTGCAAACAAAACGAGAACACGCTCATGAATGACAAAGCGTACTGATCAAGCCATTTCACCTCAAGGTATCCACTGATCCTGGTGTAAGCAAAGCGCGCTGGTTAAGCCATTTTACCTGACCGTATCCACTGATCCTGGTGTAGACGAAATGTATCGATAAAACCATTTCACCTGACCGTATCCACTGGTCCTAATGTAAACGAAATGTTTTGATCATGCCATTTCACCTGACCATATCCACTAATCCTGGTGTAAACAAGGCTCTGTTTTAAGTCAGCGGGCCCCTGCACGGAACCAGGGATTGCCAACACTTGCTACGTCGTCGTGGTTCAGCATGTGTGCATCATTTGGTGCGTGTGCATGATATTGCCTAGACACCCATCCTGGCTGAACATCACCCACTACTGTAGCCATTGGTGTGTGTGTGTGTGTGTGTGAGAGTGTGTGTGTGTGCGTGTGTTGTGAGTGTGTGTGTGTGTGATATTGCCTAGATAATGCAAAATATGTGTGTAATTTGGTCTCATTTTGGTGCTCAACGGCAGTTTCAGTACAACTAGAACAACTCACCAAGCCCCACTTTTCCATGACTCCTGGCCGGAAGTTCTCAAGCAGCACATCCGCCTGTGTGTATCCAAATATTTATATGTTTAAATTTGTAATTGAGCCAATGCACACTCTGTGTCCATTGGAGGCCAAGAGGACCCCCACCATCATCGACAGACCATGGTCACTCCCAAAACTCCCAAGCCCTTGCCCCTCTCAACCCCTCCATGCCCCTCCCACCCATGCCAGCAGCTCCAAAAGCACAAGCTGCAGCAGCTCCCACAGCTGATACACCCCTGAGGTGGCATGCACCACCTCCTGCACCACAAGCTACAACAACTGCTGCAGCAACAGGGGGTGGGCACAGCCCGGCCCTTCCACCTCCACCAGCACCAACCTTGCAGCAATTTGTGGACGCATCGGAAGCATGGAAGAAGCAGTAAGCATTATAGCAGGAGTCAGAATTCAGCATGTCACACTGTTGCATGCAGCCAGTGCAGCAGCCCTGCGCCAGAAGCTCGTGCAGTTTGCAACAGTGCTGCATGTAACGGTGCTACATTTCCTCTAGCACCAGCACCCCAAGGTTTTATGGTTCAGGGCTTCTCCTTGTTGCGAGCAGCGCAAAAGTGGTTTGAAGCAAAGAAACGGCCAGCAGCAGCACATGTACAACAGCGGCAGCAGGAGCCAGAGTCAATGGAATTTGGTGATGGGAGCGAGGATTCACGGAGCTGAGAAAAAGAGGGAGGCAAAGAAAAAAAGGGTGGATTCAATTAACAGGCAAACTTTATTAAACAAAAATTCCATTCCTCACCATTATGCCGAAAATTTTGCTGCGCAGCAGGAGGCTGCAAGAAGCACAATTTTGGAACACCCCTGTCCATCCCATTAAAAATATTTTATCCGGAATCCTGAGATTAAAACCTATCGATTGGTATATATATGGGTCCGATCGGGGGTGGGGGTGGTGGGTGGTTGGGGGGGGTCCGGACTTTTTGGGACACCCCCTCCAGAATTTTTCTGGGCCACTTTTACAGAATTCTAAAGACACCATTGGATTCCTGAGCTTGAGAACTGTCTATTGGCACCCTCTTTGGACAAATTGAGTAAAGGGGGGGTCTGTGTGCATGGCTGGGAGTCAGTGCCATGCGCGCAAGGGTGTGGGCGGCAGGGTGTGTAAAGGTGAACATGCAGCAAATCAGTTCAAACTTCCAGGATAGCGATAATGTATGATGTGATTATTAATGGTGAAGTCAGGAGGGCAGTTAGTGGACTTGCAATCAAGTTGTGGGTGCCTGGAAGGGCAGGTATGCATGGGCGTCCGCTGCTCAGTTTTTGTCGCATAACTCTGCTGCAACTCTTTTTTTCATTATGGTGAGTATGTAGATGGATGGGGAATTGAAAAAGGAGCAGATTGATACCCTTTTTGTCCGTGTAGATTTACTGCAAGGGGGGTTTTGGGGTGGGTGGGTGGTTCAGAGGGGATCCCACCCATTGAGGGGTGTTCCACTACTTTTTTTTTTGCCCTCCTGTGCGCAGCCAATTGTTTGACAGTTTTTTGGGGGGGAATGTTAAGTGGCTACACATCTTTTAGAAAATTCACCCTGTGTGGCCAATCGGCTACCTTTTAAAAACCTGAATAGAAGCACTGCCCCCAAACAGTGCCAGCAAATCTTTATGCCCGGTACAATAATACACATACCCAAATAGCGCCAGCAATTTTTATGCCCCCTTCACCTCATTTAAATGCAGCATACTTTTTAAATTTCCAACATTGAGCTTTCCCAGAAACCTGGCATTCTGGGGAATTGTGTGGGGCCCAGTGTTTAAAGTACACCCACTCCAGCAGGGGAATGTGTGTTTTTAAAGCAATCAACCTCTGCTTCAGAATGTAAGCATTAAATGTATATGACTTAAAGCAGGTTTACTGGGAAAGCCTGCAATTGGTAGGCACTCACATAAGGGACAAAGGGGAGAATTAAGGAAAAAAGCTGTCGCCCCGCACTGCTGCGAGTTTCAGCTCGGATTTTATCCCCAAAGTCGCGGTATGAATGATCAAGGCCTGTGACTTTTTAGGTCGTGGATTGGTGCTTTATGTGAGCATGATGTCTATTTTTGTACCGACGTATCTGAATTACAGGTCGTGAGCCACCAACTGGGCCGTTTTGCCAGTGCTTTCGTCACAGGCGTGTAAAGAAAAAGCTATCCAGCACAACTTTCAGGTCCCAAGACGGTGGAATGGTTGGGAAGATAAAAGTTTAGGGGTGTTGGCCCTGTTACCAGAGGAGGGGGGGGGAGTGCATGGGGCAACCTGTAGCAAACTGGCCAAATAAAAGGTGTGGTATTTTTGCGACACCTCTTCCCCCCCCCATCAAAGCCATTCTACTCTAGTTGCACAAAAGTTACGCTGCACGTGTTACATTTCACCAAAGACTTTAATGTGCTTTTGAAGAAAAACATGGGTACACACATTTCCTTTGTTGCTTACTAGACCAGCAAACAAAGCCCAACATAAATGGTTGCTTATTACCCCCTTCGTAACCCTTTGAATGTGCCTCTAAATCAAAGAGATCCATAACCTTTATGCTTGGCCTCAGTGCAGGGCTGGCTGGGATAGATATGTGCAGGGCTGGCTGGGATAGATATATTTGTATTTACAATGTAAATGCAGTAGTTTCCAGGAACATTTCCATACATACGGTGTGTGCATTTTTCTGGCTAATTTTTCTGAAACACCTACTCCATGTGCAGGGTTGGCCAGAACCCTTGTTAACACGATGTGTACACACATTGCATGTCGGAATTTGTTGTAAAGGCAAACCAGACACACAGCCCTTCCAAAACGCTTGCATGTATGCATCGCATTTGCGGCTGGCCTACGCACTTACTCACGTGGCTGCTCAGCTGCTTCACGATGTCTCGACCCTCTTGAGTGTGCAAGTTGGCTGTGATGCAGCGCTGATTCCTGCCATGCGCTCTCCACCACAAACTATTCCCACTCGTTCCATTTTCAAGTACCCGCAGCGAACGCAGAGCGTCACCCTTGCCTGGCTGCTCCACCTGCACAAATGCGTGAGCAGGGTTGGCTGGATCCCATAAAGTGTATACATAGAACGAGATTGCACAACACGAGATGAAGTTTGCTTGCAGCCTGATTGCATGTGATGCTTGCAGCCTGATTGCATGTGATGCATGTGATGCTTGCAGCCTGATTGCTTGTGATGCTAGGCACATACCTTGATCACATCTGCACCAAAATATGAGAGCAAGCAGCCTGCAAAGTTGCCCGCCACGACTTGGCCCAGATGCAGCACCTACGGGGAATTAAGGGGAAGGCAACAAGAAGATTGAAGCAAGCACAAGTATCTAATGAGCATGCAAGTCAAACGGTTAGGGTCAGAGAAATTAGCTTTCTCTCATTGCAGGTTGCTTGCAGGACGCTGGAATCTCAAGCTCAGGAGCTCGCACGACCCACATCACTCACTCTTATGCCATGTAGCGGACCCGTGGATGGGGAAGTTGTGGATGGGGAAGTTGGAGTGCTTTCACTGCTGCTACTTCCAGAGGAAAGTGTGCTGCTGTGTACAGAAGCCGCAGCTGAATGTCTTGTTTGGGATTGCAATGCAAGCAAGGGGGAAGACCTCAGGAACGCATTCATAATTTCTTAATCATTAAATTATCATAACTAAACTTTTTTCACGACATGCTGTCTCGCCATCTCCCCTTTCTGCTGAGGCACCAAGCTATGGCTTCACTCCAGGGGGTAGCTTGCAGATTCAGTAGTGGCACAGCATCAGTAGCAGACGCAGATGAGACACGCAGATGGGTTTTCTTAGGACCTCCGGGAGTTGGGAAAGGCACTTACGCCTCAAGGATAGCCAAGCAACTCGGCCTGGCTCACATTGCCACTGGAGACTTGATACGTGAAGAAATCAAAACAAAGACGCCCATGGGTCTCCAGGTCAGTGCGCATGTTATGCCAAAACGAACGAGGAGCGAGCACGCTCAGGTTCCCCCCTTTTGTAGAGGTGCTCTTCTTTAAGTTGCTTGTTGTGCCATGCGCAATAAGTTAAACTCAGCTCACTTGCTATGCAATGTCCAACTGAGTGCACAGAGGAGAATTGCACGCCTTGGGCGCAGCATTGCCGCGCCACACATTCAGACCTGGATGAAAGCATGTCTTTGAAGAGCGTTAAAAAGCCTGTTAATTAGTATGTGTTCCTGCTGCTGTTGCTACCTGCAGATACAAAGCATCGTATCTCAAGGGCAACTAGTGCCAGATGACATCATATTTGAGGTGAGCCAACATCTGTTTGAATGAGTCTGGATAAAACCAAGGCGCACCTGAGTAAGGATGTACACATATGCGCACACGTACACACCCGCGCATACGTATACACGTGCACATGCACGAGCACACATGCACAGACACATATATACACACACGCACATGCGCACACGCAAGCATACCAATACACGTACACGCGCACACACACGCACGCACGCACAAACACACACATCCCCCCCCCCCTCCCCCCACACACAGACACATATATACACACACGCGCACGCGCACGCGCACACGCAAGCATACCGCACAAACACACACACATCCCCCCCCCCCACACATACTTTGCAGCTCCTGCACCAACGGCTCTCACTCGCTGCCGACGACAGTGGCGCCAACGGAAGCAAAGGTTTTATTTTGGATGGCTTTCCTCGTACACGCCAGCAGGTGAGCATAGTGAGAGGATCGGAATTCCTGCAACACGTTACCTCATGCTTACAGGTTAACCCCTTGCTGCATTGTTAATCATCTCACCTCCGCATTCTGAAGTCCTGTAACGTGGTTTATCTGTATGTCAGTCAAGTCTATGTAAAATCGCAGTGCAGAAAGAAAAACACATTAGGCAGCTTAACACTTTGATCCCTCCCACAACAGGAATAGTATTTGCTCTTTAACCTCCCTGCAGACATTTAGGTTGTGTCCTAAAATTCCACGACTGAGTGTGAGCCTTGTTAAGTATCTAGCTCAAAGAGTGGCTTTACAGGGCGCTGTACATCAGCATAATGATGGCATGTAGTAATGCTGGGACAGCATATGCATGTGAAGGCTTTTCAATCTTCAGCAGCGCTTGCCGTCTGGAGTTTGCTCATTAAACGCATTCCTCTGTTTGTACACACACTATAAGATATCGTTGCTTCCAGGACGTGTCGTTTCATCCCTGCTTTGAACTAGCTAGAGGCTGTGTTTAGCACCAACTTAATATTGATTTCTGCTTTACATACATACAAAAACGCACACAAATGCATATGCAGGCAGAAGCTGTCGTGTCTGACATACGCATTAACCTAGCACACGACGTAATGTTGATTTCTGCTTTACATAATACAAACACGCACACAAATGCATATGCAGGCAGAAGCTGTCGTGTCTGACATGCGCATTAACCTAGCGCTCAATCTGGTTCTGCGAGAGGAGGTGCTTGTTGAAAAATGCCTAGGTGAGTTCTGGAGCATTGCGGATTGCATTTGTATTTTTTCATTTTACAAAGGGTCTTTTAAGTCTATTGATTGCACATGTTGAGCTCTATACTTTTCAAGTTAAACCTGTATTTTGTTAGTATTAGTTAGTAAACCAGTATTAGTATTAGTTAGTAAACCAGTGTTAATATTAGTTAGTAAACCAGTACGTACTTCGCATGTAATTGCGGCACGCTTTCTATTTATGTTTTTAGAAAGAAAGCTTTTTATAATCATGCATTCTCATGCAAGCTTAGCTTATCACTTTTACCGAAAGTAGATTTCTCAATCCTCACAAAAGCACGTGTGCTGCTGCACCAGAGGTTCACATTGTTGTAATTTGACAGATGCCTTGTAAGCAACACACGCGTACATAAACTATTTTCAGCAATGCGCATGGACATGCAAATTCAAATACACGCACAAGCGCGCGCGCACACAACACACAATACACAATACACACTGTTGCTTACCTGCTGCTTCTAACCCAGGTCGCCGTGCTTGTTCCAAGTGCGGTAAGAGCTACAACATAGCAGACATCCAATTAGCAGCAAACCCTGAGACTGGTCGCCCCCCCATTGTAATGCCCCCCCTTCCACCTCCAG
>Ga0307968_1001929_pt1 | contig 17109 bp, 19 predicted proteins | sample OrgLakmetagen650_FD_201834 | JGI IMG/M metagenome (GOLD analysis project Ga0307968, IMG submission 201834) | Saline water microbial communities from Organic Lake, Antarctica - #650 | ecosystem: Environmental > Aquatic > Non-marine Saline and Alkaline > Saline | place: Antarctica: Organic Lake... | reverse complement strand
TTATATTCAAGATGAGAAGCACGTCATTTTTTCATGTATCGGTACCGAACATTTACGGCACCAGTTCATCCACTTATTTGATAATATTTCTGAAGGTGATATCAAAGGTTTTGTTTTTCAACATAAATCAGAAGTTTACAAATTCATTAGTGCAGCTGTCGATCTTTTTGATTGATTTATTTGTTGGGACCTATAGGTTGAGCAGCCATGCCAGGCTGGAGGCCTTTGTAATCCAAACTAAACTAAACTATATAAAGCATGTCTTCTACGATACATCTGAAGGAGAATTGGACAGGCAGAATGCTCATCACAGACTTCCTGTCAAATTGTGAAAGTCATCAACAGCATTTGCTACGATGTTACAAGACCTCTCGTCACATGTCTCTCTGCTGAAAGTCGATCGACTTAATAATGGCCAGAAATTTCCATGTTATGATTCCTCATGACATAAATCTCTTATAACCAGCAACACCCTGACGCATAGTGCAAATCCCTACTATTGGTTACATGGTGAGCAATAGTCGGTGACCTCAGCCAGGTTGTTTGGCTGATCGGCTGCTGACTGGCCTCGACCAGCCACAAATAAATCCATAAGATCAGATTAAAAAAAAGTCTGCCTTGGTCGTGTTCTGCCAAGAAAGAAGCCAAAAAAATCAAGAATAATAGAAGTTTTCACAGAAAAGGAAGAAATTACAAATGTAAAATACACACCACATGCGTTTTAGCTTTATTCACTCCGCGCGCACAAAATTGCACCCACCCCCAGATACACAGATTATAAATGACAAGTTGTATTAACTCGCATACGCAGTCTTGGCCATGTAGGCCACAGCAAGGAATCTTTACCAACGCATTCAAGCGGAACAAATGATGTCTCAACACATACGTCGATTGAGCTTCAGTAGACGGAAGAATTTTGAAAAGGAGCAGGTCAACATTATCAAACAGCACATGCCTCAGACGCTTGGCAATAGCGCACTGCTGCAGCATTTAGCTTTGACAACACTTCATGCGCAGACACACAGACACAACACTTCACTTACACATGGAAGCATCATCCTAATTCTTGCGCATATACGCAACACACCCTGGCAGTTTGAACTTCAGTCACATCCTGTTTGTGCGCCTGTGCAATTCTAACGTGTTGGAAACACAGCTCAATGCTCAATTTACTACTGAATCCTCACGAATTCCATGAATATTTTTTTCACACTGTTAACACTAGATCCCTCACAACAAATTAAATGGTGTAATCACTGTTTGCTGCTGCTACTGCTGCTGCTGCGGTTGCACGGGCCACGATTGAGACACAGGTGGCGGCATCGGGGGAGAAGGCTGCACAAATGAATGCTGTTGCTTCTGTATGAGTGTGTGTGTGTGTATGTGTGTGTGTGTGTGTGCGCGTGCATGTGCTCGTGTTGCGCGTGCATGCATATCTGTATGTGTGTGTCTGTGTGCGTGGGTGCTTATGTGTACATGCGTGTGTGTCTTGCAAGTGTGTGTCTGTGTGAGTAACACAATACAACATAGGGGGTTGCTTTACACTAAAGCAAAGGCACCCCAAGGCACACTTACATTTACACGCTACACACAAAGGACGTACAGATTTCATGAAAGTTTCATCTGTTTCGCTGCTGCTACTGCTGTACCCGACAAATCATAATACACGCTCAGCCACCTACCTTGAAGGACATTGCACGCAAAATGACACGCAGGGGGTCGTTGCTGCTGCCACTGCCGCTGGGAGCCAAGTTGTGTGGGTCTGGGCCTTGCTCTAACACGCATTGGTGGTTGAAGCTGTAAAAGCTGTCGATCACGTGCTGCATGTCTCCATTGGAACTGCAGCAAGCACGGGATAATACAGGATGTGCGCGTGTTTGTGTGTGTGTATGTGTGTGTGTGTTGATGTGTGCATGTGTGTGTATGTGCGCGTGCTTTGATTGCCACGCTCCATTCCGAGGTTGGCACCCACCCACTGCGAGCAGGATAACATATATGTATATATGTACATATGTATCTGGCGTATACATCTGCAGCTTTCCTACCATAAAAACCGTGCAAACACCATGTGCGTGCGTGCTTGACCAGCCCTGTCTATGTTGCACAAAGTAGGACGTTGCTTTGACGCGTTTTACACGCCATAATAGCACATTTGCGTTTTACACGCCATGATAGCATCACATGCTTTGGCGCGCTGTACACGCCATGATAGCATCACATGCTTTGGCGCGTTTTACACGCCATGATAGCATCACAAGCTGTCAGAGCCACTCTAGGTCTGAGAAGCATATGCGTGCATGCCCAGCAAAGGACTCAGGATTAAGGCTTAGGGCTTCAGGGTAGAGTGAAGGGCAGGGTACAGCATAGTGACCATGCAGGCACTGGCCGTGAGTGGTGGCACCTGCTATGCCTACAACTACAGCACAGCATTCCAACCGTGCGTGCATTACGCAGGTAGTCCTCACTCTGATGCATGGCACAGGCTGCACCATCCTTGCTGCGCAGGTTACATGTGGGTCATTCATAGATTTGGCCAGAACCGTACATATACACCGTCTATGACCATATATAACTGGTGATTCCCCTGCCACAAATACCGTATATAAACGACTTTGGCCAACCCTAGTCATCCACTTCTCAGTCACGCATTCCCTCGCATGTGATTGGTGAAGTGAAGTGACGGACAGCGTACAGGGCACCAAGGCACACAGGCACGCACAAAGAAAAGCATGAGAGGTGAATCACACGCCTGCTCATACACACATACTACACAAACAGGCAAATGCTCTGACACAAACACACACACCTGTCAGCTGCGCCTCCTCGGTTGATTGCAAACGGGGTATTAGCCAACAAGCGTTGGTCCAAGCTGCCATGTCCAAATCTGGGCCCTTTTGGCTGTATGTGTTCGCCAGGGAGTGGTGTAGTTGCAGATCCAGGGGGTTGTGCACCTGGGGGGCAGTTGACGTACAAGTTCAAATGTAATGTAGCGGCTCACCAAGGGGGGGGCAACTTGGAAGCGCGTGATGAGTAAGTTTCGTGTTACATATGCATGCTACTTTTCAGAATCGCGCTACAAGCCAGAGGAGCATGTGAAGAGGTGCCCACACATGTGCATGCCACATTTGAGAGGAACTCGTGATGAGGCACCATGATTCTCTGTGGTACAAGAGGTGCACATGGCTGTAGGTAGCAGGGGTGGGTGACACAAAGGGTGGGGTTAGCAACCCCAGCAAGCGTGGGCGTGTGTGCAGACAGAACACGGGTATGCCAAAACGAGGGCAGGCAGGCAATGGGTGTAGGTAGTCCTGACAAGGCAGTCAATAACTGCGCTAAAACGGATGCAGGAAGTCAGCAAGAATAATCAACAGGTGCGTCAAAACGGGTGTAGGTTCTCCTGACAAAGTAATCAACAAGTGCGTCAGAACGGGTGGGGGAAGTCAGCAAGAATATTCAACAGGTGTGACGAAACAAGTGCAAGTAACCGCACGTGCCAAAACAAGCACAGGTGGCTGCTGTGTTTGAATGCCGGTATGCTTTGCATTTGCGTTGAAGCAATTGCTCTCACAACATGTAGATAGTTGGCAGCAAACGGGTAGTGATGCCTGCCTGATACCTCCCAACTTAAACGTACAAGCTCAAGCTGTATCTCCTCATTGATGACCTTTCTAGGTACTTGACTTACAAGCATTCCCTTGTGAAAGGAATGGGAAACATGCGAGTCGTGCAATGAAAACTTCCTGGATGCTAGTTGATGGTTTTCCTCTTGTCTGCATGTTGCTGCAATACCCACCAGGCACAATTGCCTCATGCAATCACAACACGCACATGCTTCCAGACTTTATTTCTGCATCTAGCACGCCCTCACTCTAGCCTTGTTAGACCCTTGGTTTAAGCCTCTCAGCTAAGTTTGAAAAAATTTCCTGTGACTCCTTTGTACTTTCCCAAGATCACAGCTCGGTAGCCTTTGCAGGGGCATTTGGCAGACACAGAGGTTCAAGAGGAGGCAAAAGGACTCAAAGTGCACCTCCACCTCCACCTCCATCCCCATTTACACACACTCACACCTCCAAATCTACCCCCACTTAAACACACTCACACCTCCAAATTCAACCCCACTCACACGAACTCGCATCTCCAAATTCGCTCCCACTTACACGCACTCCCACCTCCAAAATTATCCCCACCACACTCCCATCCCAACCCCCACCTCCACTATGCACCATCTATACCCGCACCCACACCCACACCCACACCCACAGCCATACTCACACTCACACCCACACCCATGCTCTCCCTCACTTCATCGATGCACCTCAAACCCCAACCAACACCCACCACCTGAAGGTATACTCCGCTGCGGCCCAGGAACACTGTAACGCCCATACGGGGCCCCGTAGCTTTTACTCCTTTCGCTCATCGGCTGGCGCTTAGCGTCACTGCTTCGGCCATACACCAGGCTGCTGTACTTCCGGCACGGCAAGCGGCTCGTGTAGGAGGGCACGGCGTACTGGTCCACCGCAAAGCGCACGTTGTGGCTGTGCAGTGTGGAATGCAGCAGGGGGGGCACACTGGGTGTCGACGCTTCTTGGTCCCTTTCTTTTGCCACTGCATCAGCCGCTGCTAATGCGGCGGCGGCATGGACGGGGGTGGATGTGGGTGTAGATGCGGGCGTATGGGCTGCAATGCTGTCCTTAGACAGTTGGGCAGAGAAGGAGGAGCTCTTTGACTTTCCAACACTCGAAAGACAGGACAGCACCGCTGTGACTGATGCTGGGGATTGGGGGCTAGCACGGGAGGATCCTGCGCAAGCTGCTTGGGCTGCAGCTATGGCTACACGCAGGTCTGAGCTCTTGCGGATGGCGGCAGCAGCTGCAACAGGGCTTGAGGCCACCATGGGCTGGGCGCGGACGTCTGTGAGCAAGTGTGAGTTTGCATGTGTGTGTGTATACATGTGCAAGGATGGTGCAAGACGAGTGAGGCGAAGGGCTTGTGTGTGTTGCGAGCACGCAGGTGTGCTTGCGCCAGTGTCCTTGATCGTTCATGTATACAAGTAAGTGTGCCTTTTGCGTGAGTGACCAGCTAGCTGCCTTTCTGTGCTTGTCCACTCCTGAGATGGTGCACGCGAGAGCAACTGCTCACCAGTGAAGGAAGATGCCGCTGCTGGCATGCGTGGTGAGCACGCCGGGGATTCCATGCTGAACTTTTTGTAGGGGTCTGGTAGCTGCACACACGCCACTGTATTGGCATGGCCTGCATTAATTATAGTTTACGTGTGTGAGTCTGTGTGTCAGGATTGTGTGCGTGTGTGTTTTGTCCATCCTGCCCACACACATTTCTGGCGACTACAACCCCCAATTAAACACGCAGTGCTTGAGGATGGGTGCAGACAATCTAGGCTATGGACACCACCACTGCCAAGAAGGAGGCCACCCAGTTGCAACAGCTGCAACCACACAAGGGTACACATCTGCGCAAGGGAATGCACCTAAGTGAGGGTATACCCCCACGCAAGGCCACCCAGCTGTATCTACATAAGGCCACACACCCACGCAAGGGTACACACCTACGCCAGATTGCACACCCACGCAAGGGCACACACGTACGCAAGGGCACACACCCACACAAGGGCACACACCCACGCAAGGCCACACACCCACGCAAGGGTACACACCTACGCCAAAGTGCACACCTGTGCAAAGGAATGCACCTACACTGAGAACGGATGTGACGCTCTGTACACACGAGACACTTCTAGGGCAGGCCAGAACCGCGCACGTACACGGACATGCCCGTCCTCGTGCTGATTCCCCTTCCCAAAGTGCCGTACATACACAGTACATGAATGGTTGTGACCAGCCCTGGACATCGATGCAGCGGTCACAATTAGTGAGACAGGAGCAGTGCAGTCAGCTCAGCCACCTCCTGCGGCACAGCGAGGCCAGGTGGCAGCCGTTTCTAGGCTGATAGCTCGCCTATGGGGTCGGGCACAGCCGTGCGTACCATTGTACATGACCCCATGCCTGGAAAAGTTCCTGTGTGAGACTCTGTGTGTATCCAAACATAAATGTTTCAAGCCAAGGCTACCCACCTGCGTTGGCTGCCACGGCAGCAGCAGCTATTGAGGGTGTGGGCTCAGCAGCAGCAGCAGCAGCAGCAGCAGCAGTAGCAGCCACAGCAGCAGCTGCTGACTCGGTTCTAGTTGCCAGTGTGACAGCAGCTATGTCAGGGTCGATGTGGGGGGAGTTGGGGGGGGGCACCCACAGGTAGGTTTGCATGGTGCCCTGCACGCACACACGCACGTGCGTGTGAGTAAGTGAGTGTGTGTGTGAGTGAGTAAATAAACATATTGTCCACACCAAGGATAGCCTTTGCTTACATGCACTGGTGTATGCATTGGCGTAAGGGTGTTAGTCAGACACGCCCTATAGATCCCTGAAAGTATGCTAATTACTCCAGCCTGACCACTCAATCTTAACTCATACAGTGTCTATAATTCATAAACTGCCCTTGCATTACAGACAGAAGTTTCTGATTCTGACATTGCATTGGTAGGTATATCTTCAAAGGTGTTCGACACAATCAAAAGTGCAAATTCTCAAGGTATGAGACCTTACACTTCCCGCTTGAAGTGACCTCAAGTCTGATTTGCTGATAACTCGGATGTATCATACATATCATTTACATGCAATGCTTCATATTTCATATACCATACATATCGTTTACAGGCAATGCTTTATATCATACATATCATCTACATGCAATGCTTCAAATATCATACATATCATTTACATGCAATCTTTGCATACGTTTATATACTCATACATCATTTGCATGCAATGCTTCATCCTGAATCCTTATCCTGAATCCTCAAGTGTGAGAAGCAGGAAGTGCCGTGCATATCAACCACCAATGTGCGACCATGTGTCCATGCACATGCATATGGTGTGTGTATATGTTCTCCTTGAGCTTGCATCACACTCACCTTTCCTTTCACCTCCACTCCCCCAGTGGCCACCCACGCCTCCTCTTCAGCAAGCAGGGCATAGCTGGCCTCGGAAATGTGGATGCAGCCAGGCAGACCTAAATTGCGCATATGGAATCAGTCCTAGTTGCTGAGCATTTCTAACTCAAAATGTGTCTATTGAGTCCTCTTCAGCGAGTGGGACACATCATACTGTTGCTATGTGTACACAGCTTTTGGTAAAGTTTGGTTGTGCAAGAAGGCATTGTTGGAACACGTGAGGAATGTGAATGTGGATGCAGCCGGGCAGACCTGGTTGCGCGTGGCTTAGGTTTCAAGTTCTGAGTTTCGACCATACGAGCAACCTTGAATTTAAATGTGTTTGTGCGTTTGGTGGAAGATCGACCAAGCAACCCAAGCGTTCTAGCCTGGAAGGGTAGATCTGGTCTCAGATCATGGTAAGAGTAACAGCTGTGGCAACAGAAAAAGAGAGAAAACAAAGCTGGCAGTGCCTCGTGGCATCCCTCAAAATCCCCTTTTACACCCTTTGGGCTCCCTGAAATCAGCCCCTGTTTATTTAGCTCACCAGTTGATTCCATTCTTGCAGAGGTATTCATTGTGTCACCTGAAAGATGTGTGTGTGTGTGTGTGTGTGTGTGTGCGTGTGTGTAAGTTTGAGTGTGTGTGTATAAGTTTGTGAGTTTGTGTGTGTGCATGTATGAGTGTTTGTGAGTGTCTTTGTCTAGATATTTGCAAGTGAGTGTGCATGTTTATGGAAGATGTGTGTATATGCGTCTACGTATTTCCCATTTCAGGAGCAATTGTGAAAGCATAAGCATTTCAGGCATGGCAAATGCAGCAGCATTGCACGTTTCATTCATCTCAACATCTGCGTATTTGTGTGTGTCTGTGTGCTTGCGTGTGTGCTTGTGTGCTTGCGTGTGTGTATGTGTGTATGCACGCCATGGTGTTATCACCATTTGCTCCTACTCACCAAAGAGAGAAAACTTTGGCAGCTTGCTTCCAATCAGGCCGGATACAACATCCCCTGGTAGGCAATGGGAGACAGAATTGGTGTGTGTGTGTGTGTGTGTTGGTTTGTGTGAGTGATCTGGGCAGCCTCTCAAGAATGCGTCCATTGTGACACGCTTAACAGTCTTTACACTAACAGGTCATGAGAGCTTTTTACGCCCACCTAACATCGTACTGGACCAACCCTCGCTTTGAGCCATCAATACACTTTGTTTGCTGTATGAAGTAAGCCTCATCCACATTAGACTGACCCTTTGTACAAACAGCAGGAATTGAGACTTGACGCCTCTGGGCACCTCTTCGTACACAGCTATTCAAAAAGGTGCTCATAGCCTAGAATGGAGCACATTCTTGTTCAATCCTCCTTGATCATTCATCATGGGCTTCCCGAAGACCCACAGGAGCAGCAGTGTCTTAAGAATTGTAGCAGGACCTTGGGCCGTCAGTATGTATTGTGGGGCTGGTCACAACTATATAACCACATACCGTACATAAATTATATCACCGCCCCTAATTTTTAATTTCTGGTGGAGGCGGTGACAGATCATTCGTGAAACGGTGTAGAATATATATTTATTTCTTGGGGGAGCGGTTCAAGGACAATAGTGAGAAACATTTATTTTTCATGTGACGAGCAGTCAGGATGCCCCCCTCCCCGCTCCGCCTGCCTTTTCCCCCCTAGACCCCGCCCGCCTGCAGCAGGCGAGAGCGGACTGGGCTGAGCGAGAGGCAAAGGGGCGCAAGAACAAGAGGCAGCCATGCAGGACTCGCAAACCTTGGTTTGCCCCCAGGATTGTATACCGTTTAGGCGGGATATCACCGCATGCCGCGAATGTTCTGACCCCCTCGCAGTATGAAGGGAGCATTTAAATAACTGCTAATTATGTGACAAGGGCCTCGCGAAGCTCGCATTGGGGTTTAGTAATTGAATTTAAGCATGAACGGGAAGCTGGGAAAGCCTCCCAAGCCGCCCCTCAAGGCCCATAAGGTGGACAAACAGCTTGGGAGGCTGGCCCTCTCTTGGAAAGAGGAAAGACACCAAGAGGAAGGGCGTCTTCAATCCCTTCACATGCGCATGCACGCACCACGTACGCGCGCACAGACACGTACGCGTGCATACACACATACACTCACACAACCGTATACACACGCACGCACAAACACAACGCACACACACATACGCGCACGCACACGCATGCGCATGCACACGTACGCACGCGCACACGCGCGTGCATAGGCGTGCACGTGCAGCTCAGATGGCCAAAGGCCCTTGCATAGGTCGCATTGGGGTAAATGATTAGATTGTGTGGCCTTCACATAAGCTCGCATTGGGGTTATTTCAAACCTCGCAGTGGTCAACGGTCTGTACGGAAGTTGGCATTGCATTGGCACTGCAATCTGTGGTTATGCAACAAATGAAGTTGAGACAGGAATGCAAACTGCTCTCATACAGTAGCAGAAATGCTCAGGCGCACAACGTGCACACACACGCACACATACACACACATACACAGGCACACGCACACACAGGTTCACACACGCACAGACACACATGCACAGGCGCACACATACGCGCGCACATATACACACACTCTCTCTCACCCTCACACACAGACACACACACGCTCTAGCTAGAGCACCCAAGCAGCATGCAAAGTTAGCATACGCATGCAGTAGCAGCAGCAGCAGCAGCAGCAGTGACAGCGACAAGAGTGACAGTGGCAGTGGCTTCCATTCCCTCCTTAAGTTTGTGGGAGGTTGAGGTGGCCACACACAACCCCCCAGAGCTCCAAAAGCCCCTTTGAGAGGGGGTGGTTGCTGAAAGTTCATGTAAAACAAATAATTCAAGGGGGGGGGTGTTGCTATTTTAATTTTTTTGCATGTACGTTTGGTAACCACAATATGTATTCTAGGCATACAACAAGGCAACCTCTGAATACACGGTGGTATACAATTTACATGTACGCACACAATTCTGCCCGACCCAACCCATTTGTGATGAGGAGTCTGTGGCCTACCTGAATGAATGCCTATGCGCACTTGTACAGGCTCCCCAGTATGGGGCATGAGCACCTGCGAAGGTAAAAGGCAGCCAGCACGTGTGCTCACATTTCCCCCTTCCACTCTCAAATTTGAAGCATTGCCCTCCTCCGCTCAGAATTACTCAGATTTACAGCATCCTAGGGAAAAAGGTCGTCGTCATCACTTAACGCTGCCAGACCTTGCTCTAGGTACACGTGGGCTGCCGTAACCAAGAGACCCTGATCGACAAAAAGTTGCCGTGGCCCCATGTCTCATCAACACCTGCCCCCCAACACACAGACACACACACACTGTTAACGCACTCCTCTTCTTCCCCGTTCCTTACTGCCAAACCCACCTTCCTAGCCTCGACCAGCAGCTCCTTTGCAAAAGCATGCACCTGACGTGCCCACAAAAAAGGGTCCACTTCCTCGCCCAACTGCAGTGGTGGTGGAAAAAGTCCAAAGTTAGGTGGATAGACGTAATAGAGGGCGTCTGAAAAGCCGGCGCGTGTAAATGCTGAGCAGCAATTCTAACCTGCGTCTTAGTACAATTGTTCAAGTAATTGCAGCTATGGCGCAGTGCACTGCGCATTCGTGCAGACGTACACATTGTTTTGATTTAGCCATACTTGGCAGGCAGCTTAAACGGCAGGTTTGAAGCTTGCGTAAATGTGTAAGTGTTTGTGTGCAGCGCATGTAAGGAGTGGAGCCGATAAGAGTTATAGTGGTTTGTACAGTAGCTCTAGGCAAGTTTTAAATTTACAAACAACAAAAGGCTGACTTGTTGGCAAAGCCCCGCTTGTGTATCCATCAGCACATTTCCCTGGCTGCGTTTGCTGTGTCAGGGGCCCGGGTGTGTTCCGGCCGCAAAGCTCACTGTTGACCATGCAAGTATGAAATCCTGAGCTCGGATTCAACTAATCCTAATTTCGATGGGCTATGTTATTTTAGTTTAGACGGATGTTCATGATGCGCGGAAAATTTGCTTGGACGGGACCCTTTGGAAATGCGGTCCGTGATGGCTTGGAGAGCTCGTGGGGCATGGAGCGCACGGTGCAGGTGCTTGCCACACACTGTGTGTTGAAGCGGCGTTCAGATATTGTGGATTAGCACACATGCACACACGCGCACACACACACACACACACACACACACACGCACACACACGCGCACACACACGCGCACACACACAAGCGCACACACACATACACGCACACATGCACATGCACACACGCATTCCACGTGTGATGGGCTTTGCCAACTATTCAGCATTGCTCCTCCACTTGTCCCCTTAATGCCAAGCTTTGCCAAGGAATATATTAGCAAATACGTGAAGCTGATATATACAACCACTGGCAAAGGGACCAGCACACGAGTAGGGATGGGGTTTAACACAGAGCCTTGAACTTTCCTCCCTATTTGAAGGCCCCCTACCTCATTTAAATGCAACAAACTTCTTTTGACCTACATCATTGAGCTTTGCGGCGGATTTGGCGTTCTGGGGAGCTGTGTGGGGCCTGGTGCCTATTTTGCACCCACTCAGGCAGGGGTGAGGTGCATTCCAGAACTTGCACTAAACAAACTTTGCTTCAGGATATAAGCATCATAATTTGGGTAGGCCAGGACCGTTTATGGAAATTTTGTATACGTGCAGGAGACGAAAAAAATTTCTGAAGGCATGTACACTTTTGGGGCTGGACCCCCTGAGGGACCCATCCCCCCAGACCACCACCCAGTGCCCCAACCCAGGCAAAAAGGGTACAAATCTGCTCCCCTTAAAATTCTGCATCAATTTGTATACTCATCAAGGCCTGGTATTGAAGTGCTGCGGAGTTATGGGGCAAAAGCTGAGATGCGGACGCTCTTGCATACATGACCTGCCAAACACCCATTAACTACCCTGCATGACCTCAGATTGCTTTCCTTTTTTCAGCATTACATTTGCATCTCATGTTGACACTATCCTGCAAGTTTGGAGTGATATGCTGCTCCTTTGGCTTTGCACACCCTGCGGCCTGCACCCTAGCGCGCGTGCCTCTAACTTGTGCACATGTCCATAGACCTCGCCTTTTACCCAATTTGCACAAAAAGTGTGCCAATCGACTGGGCTTGAGCTCAGGATTCCGTTCATATATTTATAATTCTGAGAAAGTGTTTAAGAAAAAGTTGGAGACCCCCCCAAAAAAACTCGGACCCCTTTGGGGGACTCACCACCCCCCCACCTCCACGGATCGGACCCATACATATACCAATTGAAAGCTCTGGACGAGATGATTCCTGGTTTTGTACATGCCGTCCAAAAGTTACACACTCCTGCCTCCTGATACGTGTATATAAATATGCAGTATAAAACCGTAAACTGTAGGAATACTGGAAATTTGCTATAAAAGAGAAGAAGTACATACATGGTTCTGGCCAATCCTGATCATAAATAATGATAATGCTGTTGAATCTGGGCAGTGGGGAAGCCAACAAGTGGGTAAATACCCACGCAAGGGACACAAGAGAAAAACAGAGAATAATCCGCTGCTCCACACCTGCTCGGAACTTCCCCCGCTCTCTGTAACGGACAGGAAAAACATTAAACAAATCCAGTGTCCAATTGGTGGCCTTTGGCCTTTGGCGCTGGAATTTGCTTCAGTTTTTGTAACAGCCACACTTTCCTGCCTGATACCAGGGAATCGGGTGATACTTTTAAGGCCAGTGAAATGGTGCAGTGTGTGAACTATATCTTTCCAGACTGCAGGCCGTCCACTGAGTCTCAGCTACCTTACGCAACTTTGCCTGCCTCTTCGATGACATACAAAAGCTACCTTACGCAACCTTCCCAGGTCCTAGTGTTCTAGCCAAATACCTTTTAAAGACCTTAATGTTGGCATCATAATAGAGCTCTGTGCATGGGATGCCCCCTTGCCTCCTTACCTCTTCTTTTGTGCAGAGGAATCCATTCGTGGGGTGCGAAGCCATGATGCCGGCTGAAAGGATGTAGCAATCCCCAGCAGTCTCCACCTGACCGCATGAGTGCGCATGTGTGCATGTGTGCATGTGCGTGTGTGTGTGTGTGTGTGTGTGTGTGTGTGTGTGTCAGAGTTTATGATATGAAGGACGGAAAATGTGTTGAAGGGTCAGAGGGGGGAACACTCCTCTCCCCCCCCCAAAGTGGGACAGTTTGTGCTAAGAATATAGACTAGCCACAAGTTGCAGCTTTCAGAGTCGGCACTGAATTGTGATCCCCAATCCCTGAAATTTGAAGGTGTACAGGTGGTAGCTTAGGTATTGCAAGGAGGAATGCAGAATTGCAAGACACTCAGGGAGAAAGGAGCTACGTGCTTACTGCCAGTAAACTGCACTGCGCATTGTCATCGCACCCATACCTGTGCTGCCCACCCGCACTGCTTATTGCCACAGCACTTCTTACTGCACTGCACCTAAATGACCTGCTTAGGACGTGTGACAGCCCACCTTACATGCAAGCCGATCGCAGATGAAGACGAACGCTTGAAAGCAAAAAAATCAGTAGAAAGTTTCAATTTGTAATCCGCTCTGTGCCTGGAGTCAGCTGGTCTAGAAAACAGGACAGGGGTGGGTCCCGGAAACTTGGCAACCACACAAGGAAAAGCTCCCAAACTCTCACCAACCCACCTTGTGAACACCGTGCTTGTCAGTCAGCCGGTCACAGATAGAGAACAGGTGATTGAGGAACATCAAAACTTGCTGAGGTGACACGGTCTTGGACCTGCACAGAACAGCAGGTTAGGAGTGCAGCAGTCGAGCTTTGATTGAGAGATGCGTGAGCGTGAGGGCGACTGCGCACGTCAAGGAACAGGGGAGTAGGAGTCAAATCTTGAAAACATGTTGAGGATAGGGACAAAAACGAACGTTGACCCTAAACAACAGCTCTGTCCTGAGAAAGGGTGGCTGTTCTTGCTTGTGTTGCGTGCCAAGTGCCAAATTCACTGAGTGCATTAATAAGGTACGTGTCTGAAAAAGGGAGGCTGCTCTTGCATAATGTCAGTGCCATTTGTGTGATTTACTGAGTGCAGTAGTAAGGTACGTGTCTGAGAAAGCGAGGCTGCTCTTGCATAATGTCAGTGCCATTTTTGTGGTTTACTGAGTGCAGTAGTAAGGTACGTGTCTGAAAAAGCGAGGCTGCTCTTGCATAATGTCAGTGCCATTTGTGTGGTTTACTGAGTGCAGTAGTAAGGCACGTGTCTGAGGAAGCGAGGCTGCTCTTGTATAATGTCAGTCTGCCATTTGTGTGGTTTACTGAGTGCAGCTAGCTATGTGTGCAGCTCCTGGGACTTCAGAGCAAGTACGCAAGGAAGGCCAGATCTGAGGAACATGTAGATGCAAGCATGCACATGCTAGATTACCAGTCAGCGTGCTCAAACAAGTAAGCACAAGCACTGTTGAGGTGGCTGCTGCTTCCACATTTGTGTATTTGCGTGTTTATGTGAGCCGTTTCTGCTGTGAATGACAGTGGATATGCTGGCTACCAACTTCCCCCCAATCAATTCGAAAAGACAGGAGCCATTTTCGTGCCATAAAGGTTTTCACTCACATGGAGGTGAAGCCTACAATGTCCATAAACATGATGGTGCAGTCTTTGTGCTCTCTGGCCAAGGCAGCAGCATTCTTGGGCACCTGCAGTTTTGGAGACTTAGGAATTAGATTCGCCAAAGCAGCAGCATTTCTGGGCACTGCAATGTCAGATAGAAGTCAAATCAAACATGTCCTGAACACCATGGTGCAGTCTAATTGCCAAGGCAGCGACATCTTGAGCGCATTGTGAAGAGGCCAGCACAAGAGGAAGTGAGCAAGGGTTTTAAAGGAAGAGTTCAGGCCAAGACAGAAAATAGGCAAGAGGCGCAACTGCTTGAGCAGCACGGGATTGCTTCCTGCCACATCACTTATAATTCGGTCACTTCAGTCAATCATCTTTTGATGTGTGCATGTGTGCTTACCGCTGCTGTTGATTCCAGGGCTAAGAATTGGATAGCATGGTGGGGCATGATGCCAGCCAAAAGTGCCAGCTGCGCCTCTGCTAGCTCACTTAGGGCTGCTTGGATCTGAGTTATAGAGGTGCACATTGTATGTGTGTGTGCGTGTGTGTGCGTGTGTGTGTGTGCGTGTGCATGCATGCGAGCGTGTGCATGCATGCGAGCGTGTGTGTCTGTGTGTATGTGTATGTGTGTATATGTGTGAACATGTGCATTTGCGTGTAATTTAGATGTATGCTTGCATATGAGTGTGTGTGTGCATGCTTGAGGTTAGAGTGACATTTTGAGGTGCATCGTATGCTTGCATTCATGCTTGTAGATGGCATCCTTTCAAAGATGGGGGAACGAATCAGAAAAGTGAAGTCCTGGAACTGGCCCAAGATTATGGATGGACATGGTTTCAGACCACTCCCCTCATTCAAGGACCCACTTCGGCATCAGACACCACTGAACTTCTGTACATATGAGCATCTCCCTACCTGGATTTGTTCTGTGTTGTCGATGACAGATACCACCACAGCTTTCCTGTAATTGAGAGGAATTCTGCGGGTTAGTGAAGGGGTTAACACCCTTTGTGCTCAATCCGTCATCGAGAATATAATTGGTTTGGATTTAATGTGTCACGATCAATCTCATTTGAAAAACCATCCGCTACGTACCCATGCCTGTGCGCTGTGTAAGCATGTGCTATCAAGGCGTGCGCTGCATGTGATAGGGTTGTTATAGGCCTAGGGAGACCTCCCCACACGTGACAAGTCGTTCAAGTGCCGCAGCCAACACGCCTGAGAGATCCTCACTCCCAAGCCAGTCTCCATAAGCATAACAGCTGCCTGAGTGATACTAGAGCATCACACCCCTGCACCTCATGAACCACCATTACAACATCACCTGGTAATAAACAATGCCCACGACAAAGTTCAGTAGAAACACAAGGGCGCGAGCGCACACAAACACGTGGTGTCTCATACACACTTACACACATATACATCCGCCCAACCATCCCCCTACAAACAATTGCACGCGCACACACTCATACTCTCACGCGCACGCACACACGCACACACACCACGGCCAGTCATCCCTACCTGCCGGGTGCCAGGTCTACTGGCTTGATGGTGACTTCAAAGCAGCAGGTTGTGATGTCCTCCTCATGCTGGCTCTCACCACACATTGCCAAATCATTGTTGTCACAGTCCTCCCTTCCAGAATACTCTGCTACCTCACCTCTCTCACCCTCTCCCTCTCTCTGTGTATGCACATGTGTGTTGTGTGCACGCATGTATGCACATGTATGTGTGTGCTTATTTGAGTGAGAAACCGAATTAACATGTGTGCGCGCGTTGCTGTGATGTTGTTGGTGCGTGCGTGTTTGTGTACATGTGTACGTGTGTCTGTGTGCATACATGCACACAGTATCACTGATTAACATATATGCACACTGTATCACTGATTAACATGTATGTGTGCATGCAAAGACGTGTCAGTGTATGCATTTGCACAAACCGACCTCCTCCTCCCCCTCGTCCCCCTCCAGAAGTGCACCCAGCCCCAAATTAAGCTCCGTGGATGGCAGCTTGAGGGCGTGGCTGCCTTGATTTGCATTTGGGTCGTGGTCTGAGTCGGTAGGGGTGTTGTAGAAAGCAAGAGGTCGGGTGTTGCTGGCCAGCTGCTCTTGGAGTAGCTTGGAAGCGGCAGACGGAACAGAGGAGGGACTGGTTTGTGGGCAAATTCTGTCCCAGGCCTGGTCGTCGAGCGATTCTGGGAGGAAAGGGAGGGGGTGATGTGATGCAGGATGGTTGGGACGTAAATGACGTGATGTGATGCAGGTGAGATATGATGGTTTGCTGCAGAGTCCAGAGAGGGCTGTGGGGTCGATTGAGATGCGATGTAGGGTGTGACGTGATGTAATGTGGGTGTGCTTCAGGGGCAGAAAGGATGCACGGCAAATTAGGCGATTGAGACTCCTCCAACAACCAGGAGTGCACCGGATGGAGTTCCTGTTTGTAAAAAGAGACAGCAAAAATAGTGAGATGTGATGAGGAAGGTTCCAGCAGAGTGAGAGGGGGGTTCTGATCAGTTGCAGTGGGGG
>Ga0307968_1001926_pt1 | contig 17127 bp, 17 predicted proteins | sample OrgLakmetagen650_FD_201834 | JGI IMG/M metagenome (GOLD analysis project Ga0307968, IMG submission 201834) | Saline water microbial communities from Organic Lake, Antarctica - #650 | ecosystem: Environmental > Aquatic > Non-marine Saline and Alkaline > Saline | place: Antarctica: Organic Lake... | reverse complement strand
CAGACGCGCAGTTAAGCCACGCAGACCGCTCACTCCCATAACCACAGATGCATAATCAGGTAACACAGACCGCTCACTCCAATACCCACAAGTGCGCGTTTAAGCCACGCAGACCGCTCACTCCCATACTCTCAGGTGCGCGTTTAAGCCACGCAGACCGCTCACTCCCATACCAACAGGTGCGCATTTAAGCCACGCAGACCGCTCACTCCCAGACCCACAGACACGCATTTGAGCCACGCAGACCGCTCACTCCCATACCCACAGGTGCACATTTAAGCCACGCAGACCGCTCACTTCCATACCCACAGACGCGCATATAAGCCACGCAGACCGCTCACTCCCATACCCACAGGTGCGCATTCTAGCCACGCAAACCGCTCACTCCCACACCCTCAGAAGCACGTTTAAGCCATGCAGACCGCTCACTCCCATACCCACAGGTGTGTAATCAGGTAACACAGACCGCTCACTCCCATACCAACAGGTGCGCGTTCAAGCCACGCAGACCGCTCACTTCCATACCCACAGGTGCGTAATCAGGTAACACAGACCGCTCACTCCCATACCCTCAGGTGCGCGTTTAAGCCACGCAGACCGCTCACTCCCAGACCCACAGACGCGCATTTAAGCCACGCAGACCGCTCACTCCCATACCCACAGATGCATAATCAGGTAACACAGACCGCTCACTCCCATACCCACAGATGCGCATTCAAGCCACGCAGACCGCTCACTCCCATACCCACAGGTGCGTAATCAGGTAACACAGACCGCTCACTTCCATACCCACAGGTGCGTGTTCAAGCCACGCAGACCGCTCACTTCCATACCCACAGGTGTGTAATCAGGTAACACAGACCGCTCACTCCCATACCAACAGGTGCGCGTTCAAGCCACGCAGACCACTCACTTCCATACCCACAGGTGCGTAATCAGGTAACACAGACCGCTCACTCCCATACCCTCAGGTGCGCGTTTAAGCCACGCAGACCGCTCACTTCCAGACCCACAGACGCGCATTTAAGCCACGCAGACCGCTCACTCCCATACCCACAAGTGCGTAATCAGGTAACACAGACCGCTCACTCCCATACCCACAGATGCGCATTCAAGCCACGCAGACCGCTCACTCCCATACCCACAGGTGCGTAATCAGGTAACACAGACCGCTCGCTCCCATTCCCACAGGTGCGCGTTTAAGCCACGCAGACCGCTCACTTCCATACCCACAGGTGCGTAATCAGGTAGCACAGACCGCTCACTTCCATACCCACAGGTGCGCATTTAAGCCACGCAGACCGCTCACTTCCATACCCGCAGGTGCGTAATCAGGTAGCACAGACCGCTCACTTCCATACCCACAGGTGCGTGTTCAAGCCACGCAGACCGCTCACTCCCATACCCACAGGTGCGTAATCAGGTAACACAGACCGCTCACTTCCATACCCACAGGTGCGCATTTAGGTTTCTCTTTACTGGTATTAGCATCGACATCAGCAGGTGACGGTCAAAGATAATAACCAACTCGAACAGAGACAAATCGAAGAGACCATGCTTGACAAGTTCACGCAATTTGCAGAGCCACGCAGACCGCTGACTTCCATACCCGCAGGTGCATAATCAGGTAACACAGACCAACAAACGCTGCACGCCCCACTGGTGCACGAGCCACGCCCCCCATGGGCACTAACAATTTCAAAAGAAACACGCGCTGCATTGATAGACGCTGCAAGCACTCCGAAAATTTACAAGACAGACGCATAGTGCACTTGAATCTAGTCTTTCAACAAATACATACATACAAACACCTACACGTCCTAGAAATGCTGCTTACATCAAGATCCACAAGACAGGCACAAGACTACACGCGTGACCCTTCCCTCTCCTCCCTTCTTATTACTTCACAAGACAAGACAGACACAAGACCACACGGGAACCCTCCCTCTCCTCCCTTCTTATCACTTCACACTGGGCACACAGTCATGGGCACACGCCCACACCAGCTTCACAGCTAGAAGCTGCCCCGCATTTTTGCGGTGCTTGCTTCAATAAAAGCCGCAGGGAAATATCACAGAAAATATAAAACTGCAGGGAGATGTTTAGGGCAATAAGTAGGGCAAATTGTAGGGAAATATATATAGCTGGAGCTACCTAACGGGCAGATTTGCGCTGCCAGCATGTACAAACCCTAACCTCAACCTTTACCCTTAAACCTGACCCTATGACTTTACGGTTAGGCACCAGCTTCCCTCCTTTTTCTATACATATTCTTACACGAACATGTCCTCAACAACTGCAGTCGCACCTACACAACTCACATGTCGGCACAGCATCTCTTAGAAACCAACCTCTGCACCGTGTGATCCTCACCGTACCCTCTGCACCGTGTGATCCTCTACCCTCTGCACCTTGGATCCTCACCATACCCTCGCACCGTGCGATTTTCTCCATACCCTCTGCACCGTGTGATCCTCACCATCCCCTCTGCACCGTGAGATCCTCACCATACCCTCTGCACTGTGTGATCCTCTACCCTCTGCACCGTGTGATCCTCACCATACCCTCTGCACTGTGTGATCCTCTACCCTCTGCACCGTGTGATCCTCTACCCTCTGCACCTTGGATCCTCACCATACCCTCTGCACCGTGTGATTCTCTACCCTCTGCACCGTGTGATCCTCACCAAAACACGACCTCTGCACCGGGTGATCCTCACCATACCCTATCATTAATACAAACCACCTTTCCACATCGAGCCACCATACATACCTTGCCTGGTGCTACAACAACAATCATCGCAGCTTTTACATTTTTGACGTACGCAGCCTAGCAGTCGCACGTTTTGACTGACGGCTTAATCTGTAAACTCTGTAAACTCAATATTCTCTGTATACATACCTTGAGATGGCATGGTGGTATGGCAGGTCTCTGAATTCACGGTAGTAAGGGTCACTTGAATTCAACAGCGTGGTGGGTCCGGCCCTAGTGCTAGAAGAAGCATTTGGGATGACAGATGCAGTGGAATGGCCCATAAGCTGACCTGCGATGCGTGTGCATGCGTGCATGTGCAGGTGTGCGGGTGTGCATGTCTGTGTGTGTGTGCCATTTGTGTGTGTGCCACTTGTGTGTGTGTGTGTGTCTCTGTGTCTTTGTGTGTGTGTGTGAATCACAACCTCCGTCTTCGGGAGTCCAGGGCACGTCCCCTGCGCATATGCCTATGCCTTCGTCGACGAGCCTTGGACACTTCCCCCCCATGCATTATTTACCTCTGCAACTGGATAGCACCCCCTCCCCCCCCCACCCACCCAAACGTACACCCACACGTACACACGAACACGTACACACAAACACCAGTGAGTCCTTAAACCTAGGTAACTACTGGACCAGCCCCACCTGTACTGCAGGCTCTTTCTTATTCTTTCTGAGCTTATGGATTTATTTGTGGCTGGCCGAGACCAGTCAGTATCCAATCAGCCAAACAACCTGGCTGAAGGTCACCCCCCATTTTAACCATTGTAATCAATATAACCATTGTGACCATTGTAACCATTGTGACCATTGTAACCACTGCAACCATTGTAACCATTGCAACCATTGTAACCACTGTAGCCATTGTAACCATTGTAACCTTTGTAACCATTGTAACCATTGTAACCATTGTGACCATTGTGACCATTGCAACCATCGTGACCATTGTAGCCATTGTAAGCATTATAAACCATTGTACTGCAGGCTCACTGGTCTCACCTTTGGGCGTCCAAGGCACGCCTCCCGCCAAAAACTGAGTGTGCAGGGGTGCTTAAATATATCTAACTAAGAGTCCTGGATACTTAAATGTATTTTCTGCATTGGGGCAAAACTTTTGGCAGGAATGGCTGACCTGACTGCAGGCTCACTGGTCTCACCTTTGGGCGTCCAAGGCACGCCTCCAGCCCGTATGCCTATGACTTCATCGATGAGGCCCTCAAAGGTGATCTGGCTCATCATGGGGGTAATGAGGTCCACCTCCCGATCTATGAGCACGCAGCGGGAGATGCGGCCGCCACCGCCGCCTGGGATTTGACACAAACACACATACATAGGGTTGGCCAGAACCATACATTTATAGGTATATACGGTATATATACGGAATTTTATTTTTGGCAGGGAAATCACCATACATACGGTCATATACGGTGTGTATATACGGTTCTGACCAACCCTATTTATGAGCACTGATGTGAAGCCTTCCCTAGAGGCATGTGTAGGGTTGGCCGAAACCACATATATACGGTATACATGGTATTTTGGCAGAAATTTCACCAAATATACGGTCATATAGGTGTGTATATACCGTTCTGGCCAACCCTACACGTACAACATGCAGGTACTCCTGGAAAGACAGTCATCAGAAACAGTCCCTGAGGTACGAGCACATAGTACGTGCCATGCAGTCAGCAAATGCGTCGTGCAGCCAGCAAAATGTGTCGTGCAGCCAGCAAATGTGTTGTGCAGCCAGCAATTGCGTCGTGCAGCCGGCAAATGCGTCGTGCAGCCAGCAAAATGATTGGTGCAGCAAGCGAATGCGTCATGCAGCCGGCACATGTTTCGTGCAGCCAGCAAAAGTGTCGTGCAGCCAGCAAAAGTGTTGTCGTGCAGCCAGCAAAATGCGACGTGCAGCCAGCAAATGTGTCGTGCAGCCAGCAAAATACGTCGTGCAGCCAGCAAATGTTTCGTGCAGCCAGCAAATGTGAATCACGTGCACGCCCAAAGAAGCTGCCTATGAAAACAAAAAGAAAATATATCCCACTTTTGTCGGAATTTTAAATTCTCACTCTGTAGGCTGCTTATTTGCAGAGTATCACTACGTTCAGCCAGTGGGGCATGTATAAGAAAGTGGCCAGAACTGCAATTAATCACCGTACACGATCAAGGATGTATACATGGCAAGTATTTTTGTTATTTCAGCAGTGAAAACCGCTCCCCACATCAATGCAGGAAAAGGAGCCACTTTGGTACTTTTGCCGGGAAACTCCTCCACCACAAGAAATAGAGGAAAATTTGTCACTTCGCTGTAATTTGATAAAAATTCAGCCTAATGGTCCATGGTCATGCCAGACTCACTCTCTTGGTTCGGGGGTTTAGATCTTCCAGGTAGGTCTGAATACTTATCTGTCTGACAGCTTAGCCTCCGTTTCCTTAATCCGTGCTAGTGGTGTGAACACCGCTTGCGTGCTTGTGTGCATTTTTTTTTCCTGGCCAAACCTCTAGCCCTTCAGGTCCCACTGGTTATTCCATGCTGTGGTGATTTTGCTTATAACGTAAAGTTTGTGGCTGGAATCGCATGCGTATTGTCAACATGGGCATAGCATCATATATAGGGTCATACATGATGTCATAGACATAGCGTAATGGTCATCGCATACCATTAGGGTTGGCCAAAACCATACATATACGGTGTATATACGGTATTTTTGGCAGAGAAATCACCAAATATACGGGCATATACGGTGCATATATACGGTACTGGCCAACCCTACATACCATATATAGCGTAACGGTCATGGTCATTGCATATATTGTCGTGGACATAGCGTCAAATATATTTATAACATGGACATAGCCTTTCAACATGGACATAGCGAGTGTTGTGCGCCACCACACGCGCGTACAGTTGTATGCACACAATACATAGACACACAAACACTTGCACACAAAACACACAAATACACACACAACACACACACATACACACACACATACACACACACAAACACACACACACACACACCAGTGAGTCCTTGTGTGGCGCCTGAGGAGGGGGGAGGAATGAGAGTGGGGTTTTCTTTGCGCATACGCAGCACCATGTCACGCACAGCCACAGCAGCAGGTCCTTTGCCCTGTGGGCACGAGCGTTGTGATATATATATGCACATATATACATATACACACACATATATATACTTACTATATGTTATATATCATTTGTTGTATAGACATATGTGCACGAGAATTGTAATACATATGCATATATTTAGGGTTGGCCAGAATTGTGTATACCGCATATGACCGTATTTTTGGTATATTCCCCACCAAAAATACCGTATATATACATTGTATGTATATGGTTCTGGCCAACTCTAGATAAACATTGTGTAGGCATATGTAGTGTGGGCGTTGATTAAGTCTCAATCCATTTAGCAACGTGCCAGGCGTCATGCTTATGAGTAAAAGTATGCGTGCCACGCACAGCCACAGCAGCAGGTCCTTTGCCCTGTGGGGACGGGTGTAGAAAAGTTGTCTATCACCTTATCAATTATGTTCACCCTCCGCTCATTACCATCCGAATTATGAATGCAAGATCAGAGATTGCGCAGGCTTTGAAACCACTCCCCGCATCTATTGAAGAAATGACGAAGCATACATTCTGTGTAATGGCTCCTTTGTTTTTGCCACCAAAAAGTTTACAGTACTCTGTACCATGTGATTTCTTCTTTCTTTCTTCATGTTTGAATGCCTGTGTGATTTCTTCCTTTCTTCATGTTGGGATGCCTATGTGATTTCTTCTTCCTTTGTTCACGTGGGGTTGCCTATGTGATTTCTTCTTCCTTTCTTCATGTGGGGGTACCTATGTGATCTCTTCTTCCTTTCTTCATGTGGGGATTGGTTTCCAATGCCTGCACAGTCCTTCTCTATCTGCTTTCAATGTAGCACTGCAAGCAAAAGGCATAATTCACATGTCCTTACAAGGAATTCCATCTTCCTTTAACAACATTACAATCTGGCACGTAAACGTGTACACACACTCATACGCGCAACCTGCCTGGATCCGTGGTATCAACCCAAAGATGGTTTGCAACCTCAAGATGGCTCGAGCAGCAGCATAAAGAGGCCCACTGTCTCCGTCCACCACGCACTCCTGCGTGCATACGTATCCCACACAATGCGTACACGTCAAATTACGCAGCATAAAGAGGCCCAAAGTCTCCGTCCACCACGCACTCCTGCGCACATACATATCCCACACAGTGCGTACACGTCAAATTGCACAGCATAAAGAGGCCCACTGTCTCCGTCCACAATGCACTCCTCCGCGTATAAATATCCCACACAGTGCGTACACGTCGAATTACGCAGCATAAAGAGGCCCAAAGTCTCCGTCCACCACGCACTCCTGCGCATGCACATATCCCACACAGTGCGTACGCGTCAAACTACGCAGCATAAAGAGGCCCAAAGTCTCCGTCCACCACGCACTCCTGCGCATACACAAATCCCACACACTGCGTACACGTCAAATTACGCAGCATAAAGAGGCCCACTGTTTCCGTCCACAACGCACTCCTGCGAGCACATATCCCACACAGTGCGCACACGTCAAATTACGCAGCATAAAGATGCCCAGAGTCTCCGTCCACCACGCACTCCTGCACACGTGCCCACTATCGCTTCAACATTATGACCAGAGGAGGAGGACCCACTGACTTCGTTCACAACACAATCCCGCGTGTGCACATAACAAACAGAAGAGGAGGGCTGTCTCTGTTCACAACGCACTCTTGCACACGTGCCCATTATCACTTCAACATTATAATAAACAGAGGAGAAGGGCCCATTGCCTCCATTCACAACACAATCTTGTTATGCAAATCTTCCGTGAACGTTAATGCACATCAGCTAAAATGACTGGACCTGCTATGCATAATTTCTGTGGATGTTTACGCAATTCAGTAAAGACGATTGAGCCTGCCATGCTGAATTCCGGTGGATAATTACGCAAACCAGCAAATATACCTGGAACTGCTATGCAGAATTCCCATGGATAATTAGCCAAACCAGCAGATATACCTGGAGCTGCTATGCAGAGTTTCCATAGATGTTTACGCAAACAAGCTAAAATGACTGGACCTGCTATGCATAATTTCTGTGGATGTTTACGCAAATAAGCCATGCAGAATTCCCATGGATAATTACGCAAACAGCAGATATACTTGGACCTGCTATGCAGAATTCCCGTGGATAATTACGCAAACCAGCAGATATGCCTGGACCTGCTATGCAGAATTCCCATGGATAATTACGCAAACAAGCTAAAATGACTGGACCTGCTATGCATAATTTCTGTGGATGTTTACGCAAATCAGTAAAGATGATTGAGCCTGCCATGCATAATTTCTGTGGATGTTTACGCAACAAAGCTAAAATGACTGGACCTGCTATGCATAATTTCTGTGGATGTTTACGCAAATCAGTAAAGACGATTGAGCCTGCAATGCTGGATTCCCGTAGATGTTTACGCAAACAAGCTAAAATGACTGGACCTGCTATGCATGATTTCTGTGGATGTTTACGCAAATAAGCCATGCATAATTCTCATGGATAATTACGCAAACAGCAGATATGACTGGACCTGCTATGCATAATTTCCGTGGATATTTACGCAAATTAGCAAAGACGACTGGACCAGCTACACAGGATTTCCGTGAAAGTCAAAGCAAATTGGCAAGGATGCCTGGACCTGCCTTCTTCTCCTAGGCCGGCAGTGGGTCAGCAAGAGTACCATGTGTCGACTTAACCTGCTAGCATACCCTATGCAGGAAGAAGTTAGTCAGCAGAGTACCCTATGTACGGCTCAGCAAGAACACGTGTCTCAAGGGAAGGCTTCAGCGTTGCTCATAAATGATTGCGACAATCAGTGCTCATAAATCAACATTCAGTGCTCATAAATCATTGCTACATTCATAACATCATTGCTACATGAGTGCTCATACATCATAACAGCTGGACCCCCTGCTGACAAGCATCAACTATCAAACATGTGCGGCTCAGCAAGACCACATGTCTAGGGTTGGCCAGAACCGTATATATTCACCTATATGACCGTATATTTGGTGGATTTTCTGCCAAAAGTACCATATATACACCGTATATATATATGGTTTTGGCCAACCCTACACATGTCTCAAGGGAAGGCTTCACATCAGTGCTCATAAATAGGGTTGGCCAGAACCGTATGTTCACACCGTATATGACTGTATGTATGGTGATTTCTCTGCAAAAATAAAATACCGTGTATACACCGTATATACCTATAAATGTATGGTTCTGGCCAACCCTAAATATGTGCGGCTCAGCAAGACCACATGTCTCGAGGAAAGGCTTCACGTCAGTGCTCATAAATAGGGTTGGCCAGAACCATATATGTACGGTGTATATACGGTATTTTTGGCAGGGAAATCACCTAAAATACGGTCGTATACGGTGCATATATGTACGGTTCTGGCCAATCCTACTCATAAATCATAACAGGTGGAGCCCCTGCTAACGCGCATCAGCTACGTGCGACTCAGCAAGTCTGTGCGCATCAAGAGAAGGCTCCACACTAGTGCCCATTGCCCATGCTAGTCAAAGGCCTATTCAAATAATAGAGGGTTGGGAAACATTAACAGCACTTCATCATTACTACCAGGGATGGCCAATACTGGATGTAGTATAAATTTATCATGCCTATGTACCTAAGTGTGTATGCACTGTAGATAGGGTTGGCCAGAACCGTACATATACGGCGTACATACGGTATTTTTGGCTTGAAATCACCAAATATATACGTATATATACGGTTCTGACCAACCCTAACCGTAGACGACCGTACACTGGCAACAACTTTGCTACATACTCCGTAGTCCATAGCGTTTGTACGCGAATGCGTCAACACATGCACGCTTCTGGCCGATGAAGAAAAAACGCTGCAGCTTTACCTTGAACGCGTTGTCCAGCTCCAATGACAGCACATCGTCTTCCAAGGCGACTAGTTCCAATCCCAGCTCGCCGCACCGCACGTCACCAGACACGCCCTGTTCAAAAAAGGTGGACAAAAGACGGATTGAAGAGCACGCAAAGGAGGACAAATCTTACAGCAACCTGCTTGTCACACCGCACGTCACCAGACACACCCTGTTCAAAAAAGGTGGACGAAAGACAGGTTGAAGAGCACACAAAGGAGGACAAATCTTACAGCAACCTGCTCGCCACACTGCACGTCACTTAAGGGTTACACACACACAAACACACAGACACGCACACACGCACGCACACACACAAGCACACACGCACACACACACACACACCTCTTCCTCCAACACGCGCTCACATGCAGGGGTACGTCGTGGTACAAAAATCACAGACAGGTCCGGTTGGTGAGACCTTGAGGTGCCAATGCTCTGCTTGGCTTGCACATTGCTTCCCATCCTGAAAAAGGCACACACAACGTGAGATCACAAGTGTTTGCGTCCTTGTGTGGGGCATTGGCTAGTATGAGCACCAAGTAACACACACACACGCACACACACACACACACACACACACACACACGCACGCACACACACACACACGCACAATCCAAACCGACCTAGAGCGTGCCTCCCGCAGTTGTGTTGCCACCACTTGCGCATTTTCCACGGTGGCTCTTGTTATGATCATGATGCCACGCAAACTCTGACTACCACTTGTCTGCTGATGTGAACTACTGGAGGGTTGGGCTGCGTCCTCAATTGGCAACTGGCCTCCTGGCTCAAGGTACTGCATCCTGCACAGTCCAGCACAGACAAGTGGCGACGTGCAGTACAAAGCGGGTCTGTTCTTTTATTGTGCGCTGCTTCAAGGAGTATATGACGAGGGTGGGGTAGATGACCCCTTGGCTCAAGGTACTGCATCCTGCACAGCCCAGCACAGACGAGTTGCGGTGTGCCGTAGAAAGGATAGGCTGTTTTTTGTGCGTTGGTGGTAAGATGTTTTTTGTGCCCACCAGTTGTATCCAGTTGTCCCCACCAGTTGTTTTTTGTGCGTTGCTGGTAAGATGTTTATGGGAGGATGGGTGCGCTTTTTGAACAGGGGGGTTGCATTCTCAACGTGCAGCAGACCCTTAGGCACAGAAAGAGGCACAGCACCTTTTGAACAACCAAACTGAGAACCCCGGCAATGAAACGAGTGCGCACAGCAATACAGTGGTAGTGGTTGAATGAGAGGGTGCACAGGGCTGGGGTGCAAGAGCCTCTCTTTGGTCTGCCATGGTAAAGGAGGTTAACAGTACTCAGTACAAAGTGGTTCTATATTTTTTATATGCATTAGTGTGGAGAACGGATTACACAGCTTGTCTAGTTTTTCCTTCCTGAGTACAAACCATAAAGAATCAGTAGACGCTACAGCTACAGTGCAAATACGCAGGTGGCTATTTGTGAACACAATCTACACAGGCAAGTTTTGGCTGGCAACATTGGTTGACTAATTTAGGTTTCAGACTCTAAATGAATTCAGCACACCCAGCAGCATTTAGCCTTTTTTGCAGGTCGTCTTGGTGATTAAAGGAGGATCAAACGGAAAGTTATGGAGCATTTGGAGCATATGAAAAATGGTTTCAACACAGGCATACACAAAGAAACGTTATCTCTTCCGACCTCCTCATGCTGGTGCGTCTGGGTATAAAGTTGTAACCCCCAATCTAATGGCATCCTGATTCACGCCTATTGCTACATTGATCCACTCGCAAGGACGTGCCCTCTCATTTTTGTCCCCTTTCCGCTGCTTGTAACCCTGTAAATCAATGCACTCATCGGTGGCCATTACTAGCACGAGCCTAGCTACCCACTTGGCCACTCCATGCTCCGCCAGCAGCTCATTGAGGGATGCATCCAGCATCCCAAGGGGGCCTGAAATGCTGGGGTCAAGGACCAGTGCTTTGCGCCCTGGGCACTGCAGCGGGTGTTTTGTAAGGGGGTCAATGAGCAGCACATTTGCAGTTGAATACGAGTGACGTGTGCGGCTTGTCCGTGTCAGGAGGTGCATATTTAGGAGATGCTCCGTGTCAGGAGGTGCGTGTTCAGGAGATGCGTGTTCACGTGGGGGAGAACAGGAAGAGGCATCTAGGCGTGTCATGTTGTTGTTGAGGCAAAGGTCCATCCATTCTAGATTGTGCTACTCACAGAGTCAAGCAAATCCAGGAAAGAGCGTCGCGCTTGCTCCCTGCTTTCAGTTAAGAGGTGCGAGGTAAGATCAAACGAGCTACTTTGTGTGCATGCAGTTGACGACAGTCTGGCTGAGGATGGTAGCACCTCATGCTTCACTCACCTGATGCAAAGCAAAGAGACTCCAGCACCGTCCTCAAGTGGGGGGAGACTGAACTTTTTTCCCGCCATTATGTAAACTCACAGAATAATTAAAGTTCACACAAATTTCCAAGAGTATTGCACAAAATCGGCAATCTCAAGACCACAAACATCAAATTGCGTCCTTTCGACCATGCCGAAATCAGCTGCATCCCAAAACAAGCGTAGAAGGAACAGCAGCAAGCTCGTCCCAGCCAGCAGGAGGGAAACAGGTTTTTCGTCCCTGCCCGAGGATATCGTTTTGCTCCAGTTATCCCCCTTGCTGTCCTATCCGGACCTTGTGGCTCTGGGCGCAGGCAACAAGTCTTTGAGCCTGCTCACGGTATGTACTGCCTACAAATCGGGAGGGTGCCACAACAATTGTTTCAAGCTAGGGTTTTGTGGGCGAGCAACGTTACCGCCCTCCTTCGTTTGCTGCAATTAGTTATCTGGCACTCGCACAAGCGTGCTGCAACTAACCACTGGACCGCTACTGTGATTGCTCGAAAGTTTTTGCGCTTCGAGTACACTGCGTTGTCCCTTAATGTACGCACAAATGATAATCAACTATATATTACATGAATAATCATGACTTATTTGCTTGCATCAGCGCTTGCTGTCTTACAGGCATCACCAATGAATTGTAAATTCTCAATAGGTTACTCAATTAAATGTGCTACAGACGTCATTCTTCACGCAACTGTTATGTCTCATACACTTCTGCCTTGCCTCAACGTGGCACAATGGTACTGACAAACACTACACTTGTCTAGGCTTTCCCTCCATTGTGGAAGTCCCTTTTTATCCAGCGCTGGGGCGCAGAGACTCCCCTCCGGACTGCAGCAGCGAGGCACGCTGGCGGATGGAAGGCCCTGTTTCAGGCCAAGCATGAGTGCGAGAAATCATCGGCAGCTGCGAGCGCCCTGTATCGCCAGCCCTGCTGCTATGAGATTGAAGCACAGCTGCACGCCTTGGCTCATGCGAGTGTGCAAGTGGCCACCGCACAGCAGCATGTCCTGGAAAAGAGAAGCACCTGCAGCAGCAGCAGCAGCAGCAGCAGCAGCGCCTGTAGCAGCGGCAGCCATGGCAGTGTCGAGCACGGATCACTTTTGTTTGCGGTGCAGCCTGTTCCCTTCCCTCATCGTCTCAGCCCCCCACCACAGCAGCAGCCCTGGCAGAGCAACGTGCAGCAAGATCCTACTGTAACTAGCCCTAGTAACACGTACGGCTTTTCCGTACCTTATTCCTACCACTTGGCTGCCAGTCCTCCTTACCCCTCTCTGCTTTCCACAAGATCAATTACCTCACAGACCACCCTTCCCCCCCCTGCCTGTGCCCAGATCATTTTTCTTATTGATGGGAGTGGAAGCGTCTCTGCAGGTAATGTACATATCGACTTTTAAGGAATGCCTGTAACAAGACAAATAGATGTATTGAGATGCAAGCGTGAAGTCCTCTTTTAACTTCGCTATCTGTTTTTGTCAAACCACAATTTACAAAGGGACTATTGAGTCTTTGCTTTGTGTATTTTTCTCGGCTCTGTAGGCTGCTGGCTCGATGGATTGTGGCTTACAAATGTCCGTCATCTTTTTTCCTGAAACGACGCAGATGAGTTCAGGGAGATGAGGTCATGCGCACAAACCTCAGCTCACATCCTCTGCTCTGTGCTGCAAGGGGGACCAGACGACAAAGCAGCTGGGAAGGTGCGAGTTGCGAGATTTAAGCACGCTTTCTTGATGATATAAAATTGAAGTAACAGGTGAAACATGGTCAAAAACGTCCCTTTGTGAGCAAGCAAGGTCATAGAATAATATATGCTGAGGATAAGGCACAAGTATTGTATGCGCAGGATCAAGGAGCAGGGTATGAGTTGATATTAACTTCTGACATAAAAGCATTGAAAGCGGGCAGTCGTGGTTTCTAAGCCACATTCAGCAAAACTGCACCTTACCTGGTATGGAATATGAAATAGGCTCCACATTCCAACATCCAAAAGAAGGCGATGATGCCCTGCATATCAATAATTGTAATCTTTGCATTACTACCTTCGTGGGTCTGCCGTGTTTACAGGTTGCCGTTGTTCAGTTCAGCCACGAGCCCCGCGTTGAGCTTGAGCTCACTGAACTGGGCGATGGGTTGGTCCTGAAAGAGGCTCTCGACAAAATGGTGAGAGTAGGATGCATTCAAATAGCCTTCCGACAGGTGTTTCCGGCATGTGTTTCTGCACTGACAACTTATTAGCGAGTCCTATACTGAATTCCGGAGTGTCATCACTACTGGCGCCATCTCCCTCTTTTCTCTTGAAAGCTGGCATTTATGTGTTGTGAATTATTTACAACTATCATTAGGAGGTGATCTCAGGCTAAACATTGTGATCCCAATCGAAAATTTCCTTTTTCCTATGCTGGAGTAGTTTTACTGTACTCGGTATCAGAGTGGCTCCTTTTCCTTTTGATTGATGTGGAGAGAGTTTTTTCTCTGCCTGCGTAGTTTTTCCTTGTCTTTTCTGAGTTAAACAGTGAGCAACAAAAAAGGTTCCACACCTTTTTGGTACATCCGCACACTGTTGGGTATTTAGGCAGGCTTATCTTTTGGGTTTCCTGTCTGGCTGTTTTCTCTCTCTGTAAGTAAACCGTCCAAGTCAACACACACAGCGATGCTTATTCGTGCTGGATGTGTGAACATTGCCAGCGTATCCGCCTGTTTGTTTCCTTTCACGTATGATGCTCGTCAGGAGCATGTCCTTCTTGCTGTGCTTAAGCAGTAAAAATAATTGTTTTTGGGTTGCAGCGGTGGTCCTTATGCTATGATGCTCTGCAACACAGCCGTCATTGCCATGCAATTTGATGTTATTTTGGTTCATGATCTCTATCCATTCAATGAATGCTCTCAAGGGCACGGCTTGCAGTTTCCGTGCAAGTCCTTTGCTTTTCAAATCGTCTTTAATTATGTAATGTGTAAAACCAGGAGTACACGTATTTACCTGGTTTGTGTACTCACATTGATGCGGACAGGGGTACACCACTAGTGGCACAAACATTGCTAAAAAATGTGCATTGCAGAACTGAGAGTCCACGTGCACCTGGTGTGTGTACTCCCATTGATGCGAGCAGGGGTACACCACTAGTGGCACAAACATTACTAAAAACTGTGGATTGTAAAATTGAAAGTCCATGTGCACCTGGTGTGTGTACTCCCATTCATGCAAGCAGGTGCACATCAACGGTGGCACCAATATTGAGGCGGCGCTGGACAAGGCTCGACATTTGTTTGATCCCAGGGTTGCCACCACCGGTGCCCCTTTACCTCACGCTCCACAATCACTGTCCCCCCCCACATCACCTCCACCACCGCCACCGCCACCGCCACCATCACCACCACCACTACAATCCCCCCCACTGTCAATCCCTTCACAGACAACACGGCCGCCTCCTCGGCTGGTGATCCTCCTAACAGACGGTCGTGTGGATGGGTATCAGGTGTGCTTCAAATAGAGGGTTTCAGGTGTGCTTGAGAGGGTATCAGGTGTGCTACAAATAGTGGATATCAGGTGTGCTTTAGATAGAGGATATTAGGTGATGCTTCAGATAGTGGGTTTTAAATAGGTGGAATCGTCAATTACCAACACCTGGCGGTTATGCACTTGCAGATCAGTAGGGTTGGCCAGGACCATGTGTATACGGTGCGCGGTATTTGTAAGGTGACCTTGGCAGAAAAATCCAAGCATCCAGAGCATGCACACGGTTCTGGCCTGATCAGTACATATGCTTACCGCCGCGTTTCTCAGAGTGGGTTCCAAAGACGGCTCGTCAATTATTAACACCTGGCAGTGATGCATTTCAATGATATGCGTGGTCTTTTTTGGTATGAATTAAGTGGTCGGGGGGACGAGGCTTGTTGCAGGACTTTAAACAAAGGATCCAGGGTCATGTGTCATGCGTCATGTGTCATGCGTCATGTGTCATGTGTCATGTGGAGAAAATGTAAAGCAAGGCAGAGTGCCGTGATCTGTTCAAGTAGTCCCAGGTCGAGGAGCAATGTCAACTGCCAGTTTCCCTCCAATGCATGATTGTTACACAACCATATGTGTAAGCAGTCTACCTGTGACTTCTTTTCTTCTTCTAGTACTCTGTTGGACCTCTCCAACTGGCCCTATTTTGTCTGCTGGTACAAGAGTTTTACGATACTCGGTACCAGAGTGGCTTTCTTTTCCTTGATCAATGTGGGAAGTGTTTTTTCTTTCTTGTTAGCAAGAGCACCTGCTTATATCAAATACCTAATCAGACCTTGTTGCAGCAGGAGGCTGTTTAATTTCAGTCTTGTTCATGTAAACGATTTGATATCACATCTTGTTCAGGCACGTGGAGCAAGAGCAGCTGCAAAGCGCCTAGCCAGCATGGGAGGAGGCTGTGTGCTGGCTGCATTTGGGGTAGGCAGGGGGGTAGACGAGGCAGAGCTCATCCACATCATTGAACCCGGTGCGTGCTTGATCAAAGCAGTTTTAGGTACATCATTCTATGGCTGTGACGGATGTATGTTTAATTTGGTGCTGATTATTAAGGTCACCATTCACCAGCCTGGCGTGGCTGCTCAAGATCCCAGCAACAAAATGAGTTTAAAAGAGCTGCACTAAAAAATGTGTACACATCTGAGACAGGGATAGGTCACACGGCCATTTGAGGTGTTCAATACGTTTCACTGCGCGTTAAATACAAAATAAACGGCGTGATATACGAATGCGCTGTATGACCCATTCCTGATCTGAGTTGTGACGGATGAGTATTATTGGAGGAAGGTTGCTCGACAAGGCAAAGCTCATCTACATCAATGAGCCTGGCGCGTGCTTGGACAAGCAAAACAGCTTCAAGTGCAAGATTCCAAGCACTGTGATGCATGCATGAAGCATTGCAGGGGTGAGGGACGACCAACTTGAGCTCACACTCTGAGCCTAGCTAGTACGTTTTTTTTGTTTGCATCATGAGATACTGTAGGCAGAAAACTTATT
>Ga0307968_1001923_pt1 | contig 17141 bp, 18 predicted proteins | sample OrgLakmetagen650_FD_201834 | JGI IMG/M metagenome (GOLD analysis project Ga0307968, IMG submission 201834) | Saline water microbial communities from Organic Lake, Antarctica - #650 | ecosystem: Environmental > Aquatic > Non-marine Saline and Alkaline > Saline | place: Antarctica: Organic Lake... | reverse complement strand
AGAGAGAGAGAGAGAGAGAGAGAGAGAGAGAGAGAGAGAGAGAGAGACAGAGAGAGAGAGAGAGAGAGAGAGAGAGAGAGAGAGAGGATGGATGGACACAACGACGCCAGCTCTAGATCAAATATAAGCTTGATCAACACAATCATGAGATCGGGGCAGACAGAAAGTTGTAACAGTGCAGCAGAAATGCAGTGCTTGCAACAAACAGCTCTAGAGCAAAGGTCAAGAGACATCGGAAAGGACCCACGTCTAGGTGATTTTAGGGGAAAAGCGTTACTCCATGAATATTACTCTTATCCTCCATTTAGCACCACCACCCATCACTAGCAAAACATTAAATTCGTGCTAAGATACACGCAGGCCACGTCTCAGATAACAAACCCACTGAGTTCAAGGTCAGTGATTGTAGTACTTGGCACCAGGGCAGCATCTCTTTTTTCTAAATCAATGTAGGTTTCACTGCCTGCATTCACTGCATGCCCGCTACTTACAATTGATTGCTCTTTTTCTCTGATTTTCAGCGGGGTTCAGGCTGTGGGACGGCTGGGCACACTTCCATCCACACCACAACTCACAACAATCATTTTTGACCGTTCAGCACCCAGGCCTACTCGCAAATCAAAAAGGCAACAATCGAGTCCAGGTTTTTGCGCAGCTTGAGCTCTATGTTATTTTCAGTTCAATAACACATGATCTTTGTCGCTCTGCAACCAGGCGCAGTCCCAGATCAAAAAGTTAACAACCGAGGCCAAGGATTTGGAGCAGCGGCTCGTTGGGTTGAAGCAGCAAAACATTGCTCACTGCAGCACTTACACAGATCAGCAGCAGCGCGTCTTTGCACTTGAAGCTGCCCAAGGTGAGAGGATTAACACACACAGTGCTTTCTGTTCTTTTCCTGCAACATCTTGCACACAGGATTAACACACACAGTGCTTTCTGTTCTTTTCCTGCAACATCTTGCGCACACCAACATAGATGCTTGGTGGTCAGATTCGTCGCGCCAGGAATGTTTGGTGCTGGTTTCTGACAGTTGTGCTGATGTGCACATACTAGGACCAAGAAGAAGTTTGCTTTTTCTACTACAAACGCTACTCTTCTTTTTGGCACGGCTAAAGTTTAGCAGCAGATCTGTGCTACCAGCCGGCAGTTATACTTCAAACCAATGTTTTGTCAAACAAACTGCAGGGCTGAAATCCGGCAGCAGGTCCGTGCAAGCCGCTAAGAAGCAGCTGCAAAGCGCGGAAGAAGCTTTGCTTCAAGCCAAATCCAAATCCTCAGAGGTGCGAGAAAGTTTGCTCGGTGCTGTGTTTTTTCCACGTTGCACAGGTCCCTGCACACGAGACGAAGCTCTTTCAGTGTGGTGCCTTGTTCTTTGATGTTTGGTAATTCCTCTTTTATTTCGATCGCTTACGTGTGATTTTGTTTCGATCGCTTACGTGTGAGGTTTTGCAAGTCTCGGTACCAAAGCGGCTCCTTTTCCTTAGTCACGTGAGGGGTGGTGTTTAGTGCCTACATTGTTTCTCTTATCTTTTCTGTGGAAGAGTCTTGCAATGCCAAATACCAAAACGGCTCCTTTGTCACGTGGGGGGGGGTGTTTAGTGCCTGCATTGTTTCTCTTATCTTTTCTGTAAAAGAGTCTTGCAATGCCAAGTACCAAAACGGCTCCTTCGTCACGTGGGGGGGTGGTGTTTAGTGCCTGCATTGTTTCTCTTATCTTTTCTGTGGAAGAGTCTTGCAATGCCAAGTACCAAAACGGCTCTTTAATCACGTGAGGGGTGGTGTTTAGTGCCTGCATTGTTTCTCTTTTCTCTTCTGTGGCAGAGTATTGCAATGCTAAGTACCAAAACGGCTCCTTAGTCACTAGGGAGTGGCTTGCCTGACTTTCCCCTTTGTCAGGCAGTGTGCATTCCTGCAATGTCTTTTACTGCATGTTCAAGGAGACAGACACAACAAATGCCTTCAGCAAAAAAGGAAAAGAGCAAAGAGAGTATACAGTTGTTGTATACTAAGCCTCACGTGAAGGCTTCTTACCGAATTTGGCTTCAGGTGCTGGAAACTAGAAAAGTTAAAAGTAAGCCCTTCCAAAGGAAAAAAGAGGAAAAGACGATATAAACTGCAGTAGTAACCAGCTGGTGCTGCATACTATAATTGGGCAAAACAAATGAAATCGTGCTTACTGCAAATATGTTCCCATTGGGCTAAGAATGGTGCAAGGTTTGAAACCTACTGCTTAAGATAGGCATGTATGTGTAAAACGCGCACCTACCCTTGCTTAAAACTTTCTACTTTAATACCAAGGAATGCTAGGTTGTACGTGTCTACACGCACTTACCATTTCAAGCTGCAAGTGCTGCTGCTGTGCTCTTCCGGGCTGCTTTAAACGACAATGGACGTCATGAAAAATAATGGAAAAACGTTAAGGGACCAGAAAGAAGAAGAGGAGCCGATGTCTTGCTTGCGCTAATAGCGCATCTTATGCAGGGAGGCTACATACAGATCATGAACACACAATTGCTGCTTTAATTTTTTACACTGATGGTCGTTGCCATTAACCGCCAAAAACAGTGCTGCTGTGTGTCTGGCTGCAAATCATGTGTTCAAGGCGCAAGTGCTGCTTACATCAATCACAGACCACGAACGACTGTTATGGCTTTCAGGCTTCAAAGCGCGTGTCCAAAGCGCAGATGCTGGCACAAAAAGCCGACACAAGTGCTGCTTACATCAATCACAGACCACAACGACTGTTGTGCTTTCAGGCTGCAAAACGCGTGTCCAAAGCGGAAATGCTGGCACAAAAAGCCGACACAAGTGCTGCTTACATCAATCACAGACCACAACGACTGTTGTGCTTTCAGGCTGCAAAACGCGTGTCCAAAGCGGAAATGCTGGCACAAAAGGCCGGCACATCCCTCAAGGCTATGCGCGACCAGTCTGAGCGTCTGAGCAGGCAGGACTTTTGTGCGCAAGCTCAACGGCAGGAGCAGCAGGAGCAGGCCGCATCCGCGCAGGTGAGATGGTTGGTACTTATAAGGACACACACAAAGTAAGGGCGGATATTGGGTGCCAAAACTTGGCAGGAGCAGGAAAAGTGATACGTCCGCACAGGTTTGATGATGGGGTACAGATACTGGAAAATAAAGGTGGATAATTGGTTACAATAACGAGTAATAAAAGGGGCAGCAGGAGCAAGCTGCCTCCGCACAGGTATGATGATGGGGTACAGACACTGGAAAGTAAAGGCGGATATTTGGTTATAAGCACGAGTAATAAAAGGGGCAGCAGGAGCAAGCTGCCTCCGCACAGGTATGATGATGGGGTACAGACACTGGAAAGTAAAGGCGGATATTTGGTTATAAGCACAAGTAATAGAAGGGGCAGCAAGAGTAAGCGGCATTCGTGCAAGGGACATGAAGGGATGCTGAGGGTTGACATGAAGGGATGCTGTGAAGTGTGAAGTGTTGTGAAGTGTGAAGTGTGAAGTGTGAAGTGACATGAAGGGATGTTGAGAGGTTGTGAGGGAAAGGAGGTAGCGTAGGTGAGTGAAAGCCTCATCTGCCATCCATGCTTATCAGTGTTGAAAACCTGTAATAACATTCTCTACTTCTCCTCCCATATTATGAACAAGCCCCCCTTACCTTGTTGTACATGCCTAAATTGATAAGCCAGATCAAATGGAGGGGCTTTTAGCACGCGTAGGCTTGAGTGATGTTGTAAAGTCTGTTTATTTATTATACTTGCTTTGATGGCTGGATCTTGAAACCAAAACAGTGCAGTATTTGAATTGTCATTGTTGCATGCCTTTGCAGGTGAAAATCCAGAGTACGACAGTGAACGAGCTAAAAGTTGAAGTAGCAGAGCTGCTGAAACAGATCAGCAGAAACAAGTGAGTATCTTGCGAAGCTGGCAAATCCTCATGGTAGACAATTATTTTGCTGGAATCACATCTTTGCGCTTATTATTGTATATGGATTGGCTATTTTCCCTGCATAGTACAGTACAGCATAGAGTTGTTTGTTCCTTCTCCATTTTACGCGCTGCTGGTCTCTAGTCCTATTTCTCAGGGAGTTAATCCAGCCTTACACAGACACCACACACACACCCCACACACACATACCCCACGCACACACACACACACGCAGACACCCTTACACAGACCGTGCAGACTTCACCACACAGCGTTGATGACCTGTCATCAAAGTCACGCCCCTGCAATGTTTCAACGATTATCTGTGTGAGCTTACAGAATATATATATCACGTATTACTACTGCTGCACTTAAAACCCTACTTTTCAGGGAGTCCATCCAGCCCGTAGCAGCGTGTGTGGACTCCAGCACACAAACTCTGGACCATGTGAAGCAGCGCATATCAGAGCACAAGCAGCAGCTGCAGGCAAAGCAGGAGAGTCACGCACTGGCGCAGCGTCAGCTGTCGGATCTGGTTGCTGAGAGTGCAAACGACCTGGTGCCCAAAGGTGGGCAATGGGATTTGAATCATATTGTATGATAACTCTTTGCCTGAATGCATGTCCCTGAGTCTGCCCAAGCGTCTTCTTTCACAGTTAAGGTAATTTTGTGTGCTTGCAGCTTGCGTCTTGCTCTGTTACACTTAATCGTTTTTGAAGCTCGAGGTGGGTAGCAGGGTTTGCTAGTGCTACATGCTGTGTGTGAGTGCTTACCTCATTCATTGGTTCTGGTGCAAGATTTGAGTTGAAACAAAACGTGGGCTGAGGGCTTCGATTCATGTTGCTCAAAAAGAACAATGTCATTGGTACTGTAAACAATTGCTGGTCTTTTAATTCAGCACCTTTTGGTGATAACTGACAGTGCGTGTGTGTGTTGCAATGTTTTGATCTTAGCGGGGGCCCCCGTCAGGATCGCTTGTCCTAAAAGACTCCGGGCCTTCTCCTTCTGCGACCTGATTCATCATTCCAGCAACACAGGAATTCACTGTTCAAATTTTCTTCCAGGAGATCTCAGCACCAAAGAGGGCATCAGTGCAGGCACAACTCCGAGGGAGGCGGAAGTAGTATTGGGTGAGGGACCCAATGCTACTAGAGCTACACCTGCCCACCATCATCACAGCGGTGCTGCATCAGAATCTGTAGAAGGGTCTGCGGTCAGGCAGCAGCAGCGCAGCAAGAGGAAACGGCAGTACAACGGCTGCAGAAGCAGGAGCGGAGGCAGCAGCAGCAGCAGCAGCAGCCCCTCTCCCCCTTCCCACCGACAGCGCAGCATGCACAGTCACACAAAGCGGTCCAAAAGAGCAGATCATCAGGGTGCTGGTGCTGGGGCACTTGAGGTGGCCCTTCCTCAGAACCGCTCACGGAAGCGCATCCTGCTCAGCAGCAGCAGCAGTAGCAGCAGCAGCAGTGGTGGTGACAGTAGCAGCAGCGGTGGCAGTGATGGTGGTGGCAGTGGCAGTGACGGTGAGCAAAAGATGCACAGTGGGGGGGAGGTGCAAGACTCAGGGGGCGTGGACAGGAATGGCAAGAAAGGGCAGGGGATGGGAGGAAGGGCGGGCCAGAGTGGAGAGGAAAGCTATGGGGTAGAGAGGGAAGGTAGGGATGATGCTGGGTGTAACAGGAATGTCAGTGGTGGCTTGTTAGAAGAGGGTCGTGGCACAGAGGGTTGTGGCAAAGAGGGTTGTGGCTTTTTAGAAGAGGGTTGTGGCTTGTTAGAAGAGGGTTGTGGCACAGAGGGTGGTGGCTTGTTAGAAGAGGGTTGTGGCTTGTTAGAAGAGGGCCGTGGCACAGAGGGTGGTGGCTTGTTAGAAGAGGGTCGTGGCACAGAGGGTTGTGGCTTGTTAGAAGAGGGTTGTGGCACAGAGGGTGGTGGCTTGTTAGAAGAGGGTCGTGGCACAGACCCAGAGGAGGGTCGTGGCAAGAAGGCAAAAGAGGGCCGTGGGAAGGAGGAAAAGGAGGGCCGTGGCAAAAGGGTGAAGGAGCTGTGTGGCAAAGAGGCAAAGAAAGGCAGTGGCAAAGAGGCAAAAGCGGGCCGTGGCAAAGAGGAAAAGGAGGGCCGTGGCAAAGAGGCAAAAGAGGGCCGTGGCAAGGAAGCAAAGGAGGGCCGTGGGAAGGAGGAAAAGGAGGGCCGTGGGAAGGAGGAAAAGGAGGGCCGTGGCAAAGAGGCAAAGAAAGGCAGTGGCAAAGAGGAAAAGGAGGGCCGTGGGAAGGAGGAAAAGGAGGGCCGTGGCAAAAGGGTGAAGGAGCTGTGTGGCAAAGAGACAAAGGAGGGCCGTGGCAAAGAGGCAAAAGAGGGCCGTGGCAAAGAGAAAAAGGAGGGCCGTGGGAAGGAGGAAAAGGAGGGCCGTGGCAAAGAGGCAAAGAAAGGAAGTGGCAAAGAGGAAAAGGAGGGCCGTGGGAAAGAGGAAAAGGAGGGCCGTGGCAAAAGGGTGAAGGAGCTGTGTGGCAAAGAGACAAAGGAGGGCCGTGGCAAAGAGGCAAAAGAGGGCCGTGGCAAAGAGGAAAAGGAGGGCCGTGGCAAGGAGGCAAAGAAGGGTCGTGGCAAGGAAGCAAAGGAGGGCCATGGGAAGGAGGAAAAGGAGGGCCGTGGCAAAAGAGTGAAGGATCTATGTGGCAAAGAAACAAAGGAGGGCCGTGGCAAAGAGGCGAAGGTGGCCTTTGGCACAGAAAACGGAAAGACTGTGTCAGCACGCGCAGATCGTGCCACGAGAAAGGAGGGTGCAAAGTCACGGGAGGAGTCTGTCAAGGGCACAAGGGGTGCGCAAAAGAGTGAAGGGGATGGTGAGGGGGTGGAGGCTGGGGGAGGCAGGAAGAAGCAGAAGAGGGGGCAAAGCTCGCAGAGGCGCACGAAGGAGTGGCTAGAGGCAGAGAGAGGGGCGGTGGAGGGGCTGGAGCAGGAGGTGTCTATGTTGCGTGCGTCCATTGACACAGTGGCCTTGGAGGTGGGTTGTAGGGGGAGGAGTGTTTGTGTGTGTGTGTGTGTGTGTGTGTGTGTGCTGAGGAAGGGGGGAGAGGGTGATGGTGATGGTGCGGATGAGGGTATGGAGGTGGGTGGGTGGATAGTGAATACATGAGTGTGTGCTTGTGGGTGTGTGCTTGGTTGCGTGTCAAGGATGATAGAAGAATAAGGAATAAGTTTAGGAGGAAACAACCCCTTTATCAGAGAGCACTCTGACAATGAATTTAAAGACTTTGTAACATACCAAGATACCTTGGCCCTACTTTTTTCCTACCTAGGCCATTTTTGGCTGCAAGCAAAGGTGTCAAAGACGTGACCGGAAAACCAACAACGTAACAAAGATATATTGCAGACCTCTTTGCAACTTCCCCCCCTTCACAGTAATTCACCACCTCTGCCTGCGTACACGCATAAAAAACTTATAACCTCTGTCTGTGTACAAGCATAAAAACAAAACCAATTTTACAACCTCTGTCTGCGTACACGCATAATAAAAATACCAACCTCTGTCTGTGTACACGCATAAAAAAAAGCACAACCTCTGTCTGTATACACGCATAAAAACAAAACACGCTACTATATTGCAGGTATCTAGATGCAGGAGTGTTTGTTACTGTTGACGTCGTTTTCTTGTATTCTAAGAAAGATCATAGTTTGTGGTGCGCATTTATCCCCTGTCATGGAAGGACCTGCTGTTGCGGTGGGGCCTTGCTTACTGCTGCTGTGTTTTGGTTTTGAAGACACTAACTTGTGCTTTTACACGCTCATTTCTACTAAGGACGGCACTAAAAGATCTCATGCCGCCAATCTTGTGTGTGCGGGGTTTTCAGCACTAGGGTTTAATATAATCCTTGTTGTAGCCTCTTGTTTGAGCGTGTGTCAATCTGCTACCTACCACGAAGATTAGTGCCTTTTAGCCAATAGAAATCTAGCAAAATTTACTTATAGCCTCTTGTTTAAGCGTGTGTCAATGTGCTACCTACCACAAAGATTAGTGCCCAGCCAATAGAAATCTAGCAATACTTATGAGCATGCCATCTACCAGTAGTGAGGTCCATATCAAAGGACTTTCACACCATAGGCAAGCAAACGCGTTGGCTTTCCAACGGTGTGTAAAGCCTCCGATATGTACCTCAACAGGACTCACTCCAAAGCATTTTGTGAACAGAAATGAAGTAAGTGCTGCTTTCATTTTACGTTGTACCTCATTGCTTGGACAGGAAGACTTGACGGCCTCTTGCCGCCAAGCACGTGTGCGGGTCCTTTTGCGCAAAGCTGAATCACATCGGGTGGGTGTGATGAATAGCTGGAGATTTTAATTGGCTAATTTACTGATTATGTTTCTGCTCTAGTGCCAGATCCTTACGTACAATCGTGATTTAATCAGTGGGTTTGGTGCTTTATTGCAGAGGGCACTGATTTGACCCACAGACTTAAAAGTAAATAAAGTCCCAGATCCGTTGATTTGTACTATGTTTGTGTGAAGCAGCTGACCGTATCTAGGTATGTGACCGTGTGCGTATGTGACCGTGTGCGTATGTGACCGTGCGTGTGACCGTGTGCGTATGTGACCGTGTGCGTATGTGACCGTGTGCGTATCTAGGTGCATGACTAGGTATGATATTTCTAGGTGATGAAGCAGTCATGGCACATGGCACATATGTCCGTTAATTGGGAGGGTTTACTTTACTAAAGCAGGGAACACTGTTTATGCGTCATATGCATCTGTGTCGTGTTTTGTATGGGACAGGATGATTTACTTTACTAAAGCAGGGAACACAATCTGTGCGAGTCATATACGTCCGTGTCGTGTTTTGCATGCATGGGACAGGATGAGGTGGAAAAGCTGCGTGAAGGCCTTGTTAACGAACGCTATGAACGCCTGGCCAGCGCCCTGGATGTCATCAACGTAAAATTGTCTGCGGTGTACCGCTTTTTGACAGGTGTGGCTGTACGGCTTCTGTACAATTGCACAAGCACTTTATGTATCTCTACAAGTTAAACTTTCCTGGTCTCCTTGATCGCCTCTCATTGCAATATGTCAAGAAATCAATATGCTGGATGTCACCGATGCCAAGCTGTCTGCAGTGTACCGCTTCTTGACATGTGCGTCTGCACTGCAAAAATCTGTCACAGCAATTATTTGCAGCACAGATGTAAGCGTGCGTCTACACTGCAAAAGTATGTCACAGCAATTATATGCAGCACGGACGTAATCGTGCGTGTACACTGCACGGATCTGTCACAGCATTTATTTGCAGCACAGATGTAAGCGTGCGTCTGCACTGCAAAAATCTGTCGCAGCAAATATTTGCAGCACGGATGTAATCGTGCGTCTACACTGCAAAAATATGTCTCAGCTATTATATGCAGCACGGATGTAAGCGTGCGTCTACACTGCACAAATCTGTCACAGCAACTCTAGCACGAAACATGTGGTCAAAGCAAAGCTTTTATTGGCGAGGAAACACATTAGCTTTGGGTGATCTGTTTTGCATGCAGCTGGTGTTCAGCAAATTCATTGCCAATACTGCCGGCATGGGACTTGACTTTGTAGAAATGAATGGGCGATGGTGCCTGGTGCGTAGTGCACAGTGAATAGAAAAGGAAAGAAAAGAAAAGCTACACAGAGTGAGTCACAGTGCATAGTGGGTAGGAATGGGCACAGTGCACATTGAGTGATTTTCCCCCTCTTAATCCTGTGTGCGATTTGTCCTGCCCAGGCAACCAGGGCGATGCGTACTGCAGCTACACTTTGGAGCGCCGCCTACTGTTTGCACACGGAATTACGTTGAACGTCAGGTGTGTGTGCGAAGCCTACTGTTTGCACACGGAATAACGTAGAAAGTCAGGTGTGCGAAGCCTACTGTTTGCACACGGAATTACGTTGAACGTCAGGTGTGTGTGCGAAGCCTACTGTTTGCACATGGAATCACGTTGAACGTCAGGTGTGTGTGCGAAGCCTACTGTTTGCACACGGAATCACGTTGAACGTCAGGTGTGTGTGCGAAGCCTACTGTTTGCACATGGAATCACGTTGAACGTCAGGTGTGTGTGCGAAGTCTACTGTTTGCACACGAAATCACATTGAACGTCAGGTGTGTGAAGCCGAAGAGAAGAAGTAAGAAAAGAGGGGAGGGGGGAAGAAGGAGCTAGAACTGATCCGAAAGAAAGAAAGAAGGAGGGGAGCTGTCAAACCACTCCAATTTAAACAATGGACAATTAGTTTTTAATGCCACTCACCACATACCGTCCTGACCAGCACTGTTGCGCAGCGTTACTCAATGTGTGTGTGTGTGTGTGTGTGTGTGTACAGCAGTCCAACCATACCGCTTTTATTGCTGTACACACACACTCTTCTACATTTCTGTTATTACAGAGACCAGATCGAATTCATTTCAAAAATCACAACCCCATACTTTCAATGCCAATTTTACGATCACAATGTCTTCTCTCTCTCTCTCTCCCTCTTTCTCTCTCTCTCTCTCTCTCTCTCTCTCTCTCTCTCTCTCTCTCTCTCTCTCACACACACACACACACACACACACACACACACACACACACACGCGCGCACACACGCGCACACACACATGAAAACACGCACACACACATACACCCACTGTAATAACGCTGCGCAACACACACACAAATACACACAAGGCCTGACCAGCACCGCTGGCGCAGCTTTTCTGTTCTGTCTGGAGGCCAGCAGGCGTTGGCGACGCTCTCCCTCATTTTTGCTCTCCAGGTGTGTATGCATGTGTGTGTGTGCGTGTGTGTATGCATGTTAAGCGCAGATCACCATAATTGTTTATGCACCCCTAGGCTTGCATTGTGTATATTAATTATAAGTTTTGCCCCACGCCCGTTGCTCGCATTGGAGTCTTTTCATCAGGTATTCCAACCTCACATTGATTACGGTACAGTACAGTACACATATGAATGAATGTTTTGTGCCAGCAGTTTTTATAAATGCCTTGTTGCATCTGCTCAATATTTCTCACAATAACACACACACCTGCAACAAGCACGTATGAACATACGCACACGCACATGACATGAACACACACACTCTCTCTTTCTTTCTCTCTCACTAACACACACATACACACACACACACACACACACTCACACACACACATACACACACATGCACACACACACGCACACGCAGGCCGCGATGCCCAGCCCCTTCTATTTCTTTGACGAGGTCGATGCCGCCTTAGACACCATGAACGCACACACACACACTCACACACACATACACACACACACACACGCAGGCCGCAATGCCCAGCCCCTTTTATTTCTTTGACGAGGTCGATGCCGCCTTGGACACCATGAACGCTGGGCGTGTTGCTGAGTACATGGCACGAGGTGGTCAGGTGAGGAAAAAGAACAGAAAGAAACACGCAGGCAGTGAAAACCACTCCCCACATTAATCAAGGAAAAGGAGCCACGGGTGAGGCTTTTATAAACATAACTATGACAACATGAACGCTGGGCGTGTTGCTGAGTACATGGCACGAGGTGGTCAGGTGAGGCTTTTGTATGTAACAATGTCTGGTAAGCACTGATAAGCAGGCTGAGTACATTTGCTGAGGTGGACAGGTGGGGATTTAAATGCAAAACTATATGTTAAGCACTGATAAGCAGGCTGAGTACATTTGCTGAGGTGGACAGGTGGGGATTTAAAAGCAAAACTATATGGTAAGCACTGATAAGCAGTGTCAATCATGAATCACTCCAGATCATGATAAGAATATTATTATTGACACAACACACACTCATGCACACGCAAGTGTCCCTGCCCCTCTCCCACACGCAGCTCCAGCCAACCCCGCTCAGTACATCAGCCTTCCCTGTTGGTGCACCACTAACAGATCAGGTCCCTTTTACATCAACCTTCCCTGTGGGTACACCACTAGCAGATCACAACCCTTCTACTCGCTGTGTGGGCTCACTTTTGCAAAGCAACTCTGCTGCTGTGAGTACAGATCCAGGGGCACATGCTCAGGGTGGGGGTGGGGGTGGCGGAGATGGTAGAGATGGTGGTGAAGGAAAGGATGCTGGAGCTGACAGGCAGGGGTGGGTAGGCAAGGGTGAGGGTAGCTGCCAGGGAGGCCAGGAGGCGATCAGTGTTCCACAGCAACGTACAGTTCTCACGCCAAAGCACCAGCACCACCACCAACAGCACCAGCAGCAGCAGCAGCAGCAGCAGCAGCAGCAGCACCAGCAGCAGCAGCAGCACCAGCACCAGCAGCAGCAGCAGCAGCAGCAGCTAGAGCTACGGGGCAGGGCACACTCTCCTCCTTCCCCCTTTGCACAGTACATCGTGGTCAGCCACCGGCCTCAGGTCTTTGAGCGAGCGTCATGCCTTGTTGGCGTGTACAGCACACTATGCCAGGGAAGTGCGTCGTCAGGTGCTGTTGTGGCACGCATGCTGGACCTGCAAGACAAGTGATCCACACTGCAAAACTCTTGCCAGAGTAACAGATTTTGATGGAACGTGTTCCAGCGCAGAGTATCTGTTAACGGATGGAGGGGGTTACGCGAAGCCGACACGCAATTTGCCGGGTTAGAGCATTCTTGTCAGGTAGCTCTTCAGCAAGCTGTTGTGGCACGGCTCATTTTGCATTTGCATTTATCGTCATTTGATGAACAGTTATTTAGTATAAGCAGTAGATTTGCTGTATAGGTGTCCCCCTTGATCACAAGCATGACGTCCTTTAGCTTTAAATCTTTTTTTTGCGATCCAAACTTGTTCGACTTGAAAAATGCCCCCAATGGGCGACCTGGCTCTGGCTGGTACTGGAGAACTCAAGCCTCCTTCCTGTGCATTATCTGAAAAGAAATAGCTACGCAGGCAGTGAAAACCACAAACCCCCACATTAATAAAGGAAAAGGAACTGGACCTCAGCTTGCTTGCACACAGTCGAAAGGGGCAGGAAGGATTTTGGGAGAAGAATAGAAGGGTCATTGAGCAAAAGACAATGTTGCTTTCTTCTTGCATTAAAAAAATGGCAACCAAACAAACGCCGCCATGACACGCCATGCAACCTGACCTGGTCCCACTGTATTTTGCTTGAAAGCAAAGGTGAGGCTAGGCTACCTGAGAGTGTGCTCAGACCTAAGAACGTCGCTCTGTGTACAGATTGAAGGGATTAATCGCCCTAGAATGTTGCTTTCCACAAGCTTAGCACATCACTTTGCAAATACCAAATACCAGGTATTTGCCAACCAGCCACTCAGTCTTTTCATTAATGGCATGATATTTTTATCCTACCATGATATAAAACACATGAATTCATTTGCTGCGGCCACACCCATGGGTGATCTGCTATGAAGTTAAGGCGGCTGAAGCTGGGAGTTAGCCTTTGCCGCTGCCCGCACGTTGATAGACAGAAAACAGCAGCGAAAGGTTTATCGCCAATTTTCCTGACTTTTTGTCACTAATCATATCAGTGTATGCGGGAACTTGCGGGCATTGTGAGTCTGGGCATGTCGCTGCGCTAATTATATCCGCAATTACAAAATATATGCATTCTAACGGCTCATCCAGGTCGAAATATTTGACCTGGAACCGAAAAGTCGGCCCTCGGGCCAACTGAATGTGGGAGTTGGGTTGAAAATTTGCAAGTTCAGCTCTTGTTTTACTTTAGGAGGAAGCGGTACAATCAGCAGGTAATAAGAATGTTTAGGTCCTGCCTGCCCCTTGTGTCTGCCATCTCCTGCCATGTTTGTGCTTTCTCAACCTCACCCTTCTCCTCTAAGCCTAAACACCAGCATGCTTGCCTTTGCCTGAATGGGAAAGGCTGCACCCAACCAAAGCAAATGCTAGCTTGCATCCGGCACGTACGCACATACACACTACATCTGCATCTGCATTTCTGTTGATGTCCACTCTTAAAGACACCAAGCACACCAGCCAGCTTGTGCTCTGGTTCCCGAGGGGCAAAGGGGCGTGCATGCAGACGGCTCCCTCAATAAATTTACACCGCCCCTTCCCGCGCAGCTGCCATGGTGCTCAAGACCACGCTGTGCCGCTTCAGCGGGCTGAGGATTTACCCCGGCAAGGGTGTCCTCTTCGTGCGCACGGACAGCCAGCAGTACCTGTTCTTGAGCAAGAAGACCAGGAAAATGTTCATCAACCGAAAGCGTCCAGCCAAGCTCGCCTGGACCACTCTGTACAGGAAGCAGCACAAGAAGGACCAGGTTTGTGGCGTCGCGTGCAGTCAGGCTCAGGGTCCCCCGCGGGGAAGAGGAGAAAGGGGGCTAGAGCACGCGAGCGAACACTTTTTGCGCGGCGGAAAGTTGTGACTCGCCAGCTTGGAAAGCAGCAGCGTGACAGGAGAATGAGAACAGCATTTGGGAGACAGCGGCAGGCCATTTGGGCATGCATGTCGACACACACACACACACACACACACACACACACACACACACACACACACACACTCACACACACACACACACACACACACACACACACACACACACACACACACACACACACACACACACACACTCACACACACACACACACACACACACACACTCACACACACACACACACACACTCACACTCACACTCACACACAGACAGACACATAGACACACACGCGCGTACACGCGCACACATACACACACACACACTCTCACACACACACAGACAGACACGTAGACACACATAGACACACACGCACGTACACGCGCACACATACACACACACACACATGCACGCATGCACGCACTGATACAGACACATGCAAGCGCACACACACTCACACGCACTCACATGCGTACACACACACTCGCGCGCGCTTGCGCTCATATACGAACATACACACGCACACACATTCACACACGCACGCACGCGCACAACATACAAATACACACATGCATGCGCTCACACACACGCACACACACACACACACACACGCACACGCACACACACACACACGCACACACACAGGTCACTGAGGTGCAGCGCAAGAAGAAGCGCTCAACTAACAAGTCCGCTGCCCGCTCCATTGCTGGTGTTTCCATGGAGGTCATTAACAAGCGCAGGTGTGTTGGTGTTGTTGGGTGTGGATATTGGTGTTAATTTACATGCTCATACACTCATTTCACTGCATTATTTTAGCCCACGAGCATGTGCATGTCAAGGGGTGAGCTTATTTGCTTCCTTTTCGTGCCCGTATCCTGGTTATCATTGAGCGCGCTCTTATCGGCATACTCTCATCCCTACTTACAACATGCACGCACATTCTTGCAAGCAAACATACAACACACATTTAACACGTACGCACGCACGCGCACACATGAACTCACGCAGGCAAGAGAAGCCCGAGGTCCGCCAGGCCTCCCGTGATGCAGCCATGCGTGAGGTGAAGGAGCGCGCCAAGAAGCTCAAGGCAGAGAAGGCCACCAAGGCGGTGAGTGCGTTGTGTGTGTGTGAATATCAAGGTGATGCCACAGGGTAATATGGATTCGTTTTTATCGTTGGAGCTTCCCCTTGGTTCATGTCAAAAGCCCCTATCCTTCCAACTCCCGCCTCAAAACCTAAAAGTGCATCTGTAGTGTTCTCGTCTTGTGGCATAGGGTGTACGGTGCACTGCTGCAACCCGTCCGTGAACACACTCACACACCGCGCAAACACACACGCACACACACATGCACATGCACATGCACATGCACACACGCACACAATTATACACACACAAAAAAAGGAGAGGAATTGCAATAGTTTAATGACGCCAATGCACAACATCACCCTTTGGCAAGGACTACCAGACTCACAAAAAAAGGATGTCCAGCAACACAACAACAACCATCGTGTGGCAACGTGCAATAGACATAAAAGATGATGAGTCGCAGCGAGGAGCATTTGTTTAAATCAATACGTCATACGAGGGGAAAATATCCCTACTTCATGCTCGTGTATTGATCAAATAACTTCCTAGTGACCTTCAAATGTTTGACTTGGCTGTAAAGGGACAAGGTGGCAACGCTACCTTTCCTTCACTTTATATATCACACCAGGTTTTGTCATTTGCGTTACGTTCTCATTCCACTCGCTTTGAAGGTTTTCATATCTCTGGTTTAAATAGAGGCCACTATGTCCTATTTCACTCCCCCCCAGCCCCCCCCCCTCAATCATGAAAAAGAAAAAAATAGGTAGGCAAAGGAAACCACTTTGACGAAGGAAAATGCTGGCTGTGCTACCATTACCCCTGTTCTTTTTTCCGCGTTACTTCTCTTCAACATTCACCGCTCTCGTGTTCTTCTCTTTCCTCAGGCCCCACCCAAGTCCAAGGCCCCCGCTCAGCAGAAGGCCGGCAAGGTTGGCCAGAGCAAGCGCTAATTGCTTACACTCATGCTAAGGATGGACTGCTTAAATGTGTTTAATTTGTGTAAACAAACCGCTCCCCCCCTCTCTGTCAACACAAGGTTGAAGCGCATTTGCTGGGCAGACAGGGGCCAAACATGTTTCTTGGCAAGGCATGGCAAAACTGCCCCACGATACATCAGAGCATTTGCTCAATTGCTGCACTTCTTGTATCAAACACGTCAGCCTGTTTACAGTTACAGAGTAAGCCATTTAGTAAAATGTGTGACTGCTAGTAGGCTGCGTATGTAAAACACGTCAGCCTGTAAACACAGCATGAGTAGGGCGTAATCAAAAGGGGATGTAATGAGGAACATGGCAGCCAACATAGCCATACTGGGCTCAAGTCAATGGAGCTTAGGGTAAGGGTAAGGGTTACACAGCTATATCCGCCAGTGGAGCTTAATCTGACAAGGATGCTCATGTGACAGTGGTGTGCTGTTTATAACTGCTAAAGCATCTCTCTCGGCGCATCGACTGCTCATTGGGTACAATGGTTACAATAGGGGGTGACCTTCAGCCAGGCGGTTTGGCTGATCGGCTGCTGACTGGTCTCGGCCAGCCACAAACAAATCCATGAGCTCAGGGAAAAAAGGAAATGTCTATTGTTCTGCTGAGAAAGGAAATCATGAACAAGTTGGTTGTTGACCTGTTGCAGCAAAAAGGGTTGGCTGCTGAAAAGTCCTCTAAAAAAGCTGTAAGGTAAGGGTAAGGGTTACACAGCTATATCCGCCAGCGAGGGCAGTTGAGCTATAGCAAAAAAAAAAGGCAGCTTCAAGAAGAGAAGGAGGCCAGACTGAACAAGACACCAGAAAAAGAGACAAGGTC
>Ga0307968_1001922_pt1 | contig 17144 bp, 26 predicted proteins | sample OrgLakmetagen650_FD_201834 | JGI IMG/M metagenome (GOLD analysis project Ga0307968, IMG submission 201834) | Saline water microbial communities from Organic Lake, Antarctica - #650 | ecosystem: Environmental > Aquatic > Non-marine Saline and Alkaline > Saline | place: Antarctica: Organic Lake... | reverse complement strand
CCCAATCTGATCTGCAGCGTCATTACGTCGCCGCATGCAGGTGCCCCAACACACACACACACACACACACACACTCTGATCTGCAGCTTCATCACGTCGACGCATGCAGGTGCCCCAACACACACACACACACAACACACACACACACAAACAAACACAAACACACACACTCACTCTGATCTGCAGCTTCATTACGTCGCCGCATGCAGGTGCCCCAACGAGACCTGTGACAGAATGAGAGTGAGAGTGAGAGTGACATAATGCTAATGAGAGTGACATAATGAGACTTGCAGAGGCACACTGAATTCAGAACAGTCTTTATATTCTGAACAGTGTAAAACCCAGGGATGTCACACGGTCATTTGGGACGTCCAGTACGGTAAATTACGCAATAATTACGGCGAATGATACGAACACGCCATATGACTAGGGTTGGCCAGAACCATATATATATATATATATATATATATACGGTGTATATACGAATTTTTGGAAAATCAGCAAATATACGGTCATATACGGTGTATATACGGTTCTGGCCAACCCTACATATGACACATCCCTGGTAGAACCTGGACAGTGTAAAAATGAAAGACAGGCTATGAAGGTCCAGCTATGAAGGTTAAGCACTGTACTCCTGACCTTGAGAAGTCGCACACTTACAACAGTTTTTTATTCTGAACAGTCAAACATGAAAAACGAAAGACAGGCAGGAGAGTACAAAGAATACTGTGACCTGTGACGTGCTGAAAAAAGTCATAGTGGCACGTTCAAAATTGTCCTACGTTATCATAGAGGCACGTTCAAAATAGTCCTACGTTATCACAGTGGCACGTTCAAAATAGTCCTACATCATCATAGTGGCACCAGGAGGCTGCAAGAAGCACAACTTTTGGAACACCCCTGTCCATCCCATTAAAAATTATATATCCGGAATCCTGAGATTAAAACCTATCGATTGATATATATGGGTCCGATCCGAGGGGGTGGGGGGTGGTGGGTGGTTGAGGGGGGTTGGGGTGGTGGCGCGTTCAAAATAGTCCTACGTTATCTCACTAATTTTTACATTCCGCATATACTCACACGTCCGAAATGATCACTCACAAAAGGTTGTTAAGACAGGCTGTTGAAGTCAAGCACGGAATTGCAATTTGAGAGAGTGCGTAGGTGGAGGTGTTTGCAGGGTTGTTGCTGTTGTAAGGGGTTTAAACTCAGGCATGACTACAAGTGTTCCGGTATGCATGCGCCACAACGTGCAGTTAGGCGGGTGAGGAAGTGATTGTTTTGTTGTGAGGGGTTTTAATTCAGGCATGGCTACAAGTGTTACGGTATGCATGCGCCACAACGCGCAGCTAGGCAGGTGAGGAAGTGAGTGTGTTGTTGTGAGGGGTATTAACTCAGGCATGGCTACAAGTGTTCTGGTATGCATGCGCCACAATGCGCAGCTAGGCGGGTGAGGAAGTGAGTGTGTTGTTGTGAGGGGTATTAACTCAGGCATGGCTACAAGTGTTCTGGTATGCATGCGCCACAATGCGCAGCTAGGCGGGTGAGGAAGTGAGTGTGTTGTTGTGAGGGGTTTTAACTCAGGCATGGCTACAAGTGTTACGGTATGCATGCGCCACAGCGTGCAGCCCAATGAGTAAGAAGTGTAAGTGTAGTATGCTTATTGTTGGTGGCAGCTTGAAACACACACACACACATACACACACTCACACACACACACAAACACACACGCATGCGCGCAAAAGCATGTACGCACCCAAATTCACATATACGCATATACGCTCACACACATACAGAAGCACGCTCAAAACACACGCATGCACGCACACACACACACGCTCCTGCCAAAATTATGTGCCCCTCTTTTGTTGTACATATACATGAAGCATGCCCTTGCGCAAACACAAATAACAGCCTTGCAAGTAGACACACTTTCTTTCTTAAGTGGCACCTCCAGTGCCCATGATGATAGACCCCATGATTTTATATTTTCATCGCATACCTGTACCGACGTCCTTGTCAGTCTTGTCAAAAGCTCCGATGTTGCGTGGGTTCTCTGCAAAGCATCAGGGAGACACATGTGTGTGCGTGTGTGTATTGCTTTTGAATCTGTTGTGAGCGTGCTTGTGTGTGTGTGTGTGTGTGTGTGTGTGTGTGTGTTTGTGTGTGTGTTTGTGTGTGTGTGTGTGTGTGTGTGTGTGTGTGTGCGCGTGTGTGTGTGCGTGCGCGTGTGTGTGTGCGTGCGTGTATGTATGTGTGCGTGTGCGCGTGCGTGCATGGTGCGTGCGCGCGTGCGTGCATGGTGCGTGCGTGCGTGTGCGTGCGTGCGTGCGTGTGTGTGTGTGTGTGTGAGTGTGTGTGTGAGTGTGTGTGTGTGTGAGTGTGTGTGTGTGTATATATGTGTGTGTGTGCTCTACAAACATGCGTGATCATGCTGCTGCTGAAAACTGCCCCCATGCTACCCAAAGAAAACCCTCAAAAGTCTGGACTCTACTATTTGTGAACCCTCCTCTCACCGTAGTGGTCCACCACATTCTCGTGGTAAGCACGGATGCCGGCTGTGGGTAGTCCTGCACCCCCGGCAAACAGGGAGGCCCGAGAGAGCATGCCGCGCACGGCAGAAGAAGAGGCAGCTAGCATTTTACCTTGTTGGTGTTAAAACTAACTAATATTTAATTATTAACTTATCTGGTACGTTCCAAACTTTTACGACATGCTTTGAAGCTTTATCTTCTCTACGTTTTATCTGATTATTCTTACCCCAACTGTGTTAATTAACCTTGCACGTTCATCCAGTATCAACACTTCGCTCGACACGACGCTCCGCTCGACGACGCTCTTTTAAAGATTTTAGAGTGAACATGCTCTATTAACCCTTGCTAAAACGAGACACGCGTTGCAATCAAATCATTTTAACGGGTCCGTCATCCTGCAAGCTGAGGATTCATTTTATTTTCAGACAGCCATGCTGGGAAAGAAGTGATCCTACATACAGAATAGCAAATTCTCTGGCTGTAGTAAACTACCGCACCACAACACACGATGCATAAATGTGCCTTATCAAGGTTGCATATTAAAAGAGATCTCAGTCGACTCGCAAACAGCTTTGTGCTTCTGCCCTTGCTTTTTCTTCATTGAACTACCTTCCATGGCGGACCCTGGTTGGTCGAGAGCGTTCGATCTGGCCACGCAACTATCCAATAGCATTAATTACCCATCTCAAGTTCCACACACACACACACACACACACACACACACACACACACACACACACACACACACAAACACACACACAAACACACACACACACACACACACACACACACACACACACACACAAACACACACACACACACATACAACAGACATCGAAAATCCCAACCTTTTCGGCATAGCACAAAATTCATCTTGGAATCTAGCTACAATCTCTGTGTTAACGAAATCTAATAATCAAGTTTCCGTGTCTATAGTATCTCGTATGTCCCCAAGCCTGTTCACGTGCAACACGCCTGGTTCCCAGCATGTAGCTGCCATCAGGGCACCTAGCTAGCACTTCCTCACACAATGTCTTGATCCACACCACTGGCCATCGCAACGAGTCCTTCTACAACCTGCAGCAAGTGTAGTGCCTGTTGCCGCTGCATGGGACGCCCGCTGTCAAGCTGCTGCTGGCGTAACTGCTGCAGATCGTGACCGGAAGCGTTGGCATGCATGGAAGGATGGGCAAGAGGCACGGCACCCTCCCCTTGTTCAGCCTCCAGTAAAGCACGCACAGCAGAGTTCGCATGCACAGCGGCCAGTAGGGCAGACACAATGGCTGCATGCACAAGCCAGGACACAAATGTTTGCACACACAAACAGCTTTCAAAAGTGTACATTAATTGAGCACCTGTGCGTGAGGTGCTTGTGCTACAGGAACGGTGCTGTGCATGAATAGTGTAGAGTGTGCATGAATAGTGAAGAGTGTGCATGAATAATATAGCTGTGCATGAATAAAATGGACAAGTGCATGGGTCAAACGCTGCAGGCTAGAGCAATTGAACAAATACTTAATTTTGAAAGTGGTGCTCAAGCGCTTATTGTGCAGTATACTGCGCTTAAACTGCGCGAGCAGATGCGTGAGATTTGTGATGCTATACCAAGGTAGTAGGAGTAGGCTGGAATCAAACACAGCTCGGACAAGGTGGTGCTTAGTAAGTGGTGCTTAGTAAGTGGTGCTTAGTAAGTGGCGCTTAGTATATTGAGCGTAAATCGAGCCAGTGCTGCAGGCAAAGAGGCAGGATTACAAACACATTTGTGGAAGTTGTGTTGAGTTGCAAGTGACACAATCACAACAGCACCAAGCATTATTTCAGCATAGGTCCCAAAAGGGTCTTCTGACTTCCATTACAACCTTATAAGTCCGGGGGACACTCTTAATATTTAACTTTCCCTGACACGAATAATTATGGTGAGGGATGCATAGGGTTGGCCAGAACCATATATATGGGTAGGGTGGGCTAGAACCATATATTTATACGTATATACGGTGTAAGTACGGTATTTTAAGCAGGGAAATCGCCATATATACGGTCATATACGGTGTGTACATACGAAACTGGCTAACCCTATATATAGGCATACCCCCACGCCAAGAGTCACCCCAGACAGTGCTAATTAGCTATTCACCTGATTTAAAGCCCCTTACACCTCATCTGAATGCAAAAAACTCGATTCTAGATCCGAACCATTGACATTCGCTGGAAATTCGGCATTCTGGGGGGCTGCATGGGGCCCGGTGTGTAGTTTGCACCCACTTCGGCAGGGAAAAGGTGGGAGAAAGTGCATGTCTAAAGTTGCCCTGATCGACCTCTGATTCAGGATATAAGCATTATAGATGTTATATAACAATGCTGCAACGTCAAAGTTGGGGCAGGGGTACTGGGAATGCCAGAGAGTGGGAGGCACTCACACATGGGTCACAGGGGAAAAAGACAGGAACATCTGTCGCTCCATACCTGCTGCAAGTTTTAGCCCGTTGTTTGCTCTCAGAGTTGCGGGGTTGAATACAGGTTAATGATCCAACGCAACTTCGGTCCCAAAATGGTGAAGTGAATGGGGAGAACTGGCTAACTTAGGCTCGTTGGCACTGTTTGGCCGGGGAGGGGGGGGGGGTTGCATGGGGACGACCATATATATACGGTTTGCATACGGTATAATTGGCAGGAAAGTCACCACCTATACGGTGTAAAATCACCACCTATACAATGTATATATACAGTTCTGGTCACGCTCAGGGATGAAATGCCTGAAGCTAACAGCTGCGAACATAGCCGCTAGCCTAAAAAACTACGAGTCAAAAGTTGATGCCAATGTCTCATTCGTAGAACACAAATATTACTTAAGCTATGCTGCAAGTTGGTGCGAGGGTGTGTTGCAGGTGTTGCAGGTCCCATTCGCAAGAAACACACATTAGTTAAACTATATTGCAGGTTGGTGCAAGAGGGTGTTGCAGGAGGGAAACCCACATTAAATAAACTGTGTAGCAGGAGGGAAACCCACATTAATTAAACTGTGTAGCAGGAGGGAAACCCACATTAAATAAACTGTGTAGCAGGAGGGAAACCCACATTTAATAAACTGTGTAGCAGGAGGGAATCACACATTAATTAACTGGGTTGCAGGAGGGAAACCCACATTAAGTAAACTGGGTTGCAGGAGGGAAACCGACATTAAATAAACTGTGTAGCAGGAGGGAATCACACATTAAATAAACTGTGTAGCAGGAGGGAAACCCACATTAAATAAACTGTGTTGCAGGTTGGTGCAAGGTATATTGCAGGTGTTGCAGGTCTCGTTCGTAAAAAAAACACACATTAGTTAAGCTGTGTTGCAGGTTGGTGCAGGTCTCATTCGTGAAAAACACACATAAGTTAAATTGTGTTGCAGAAGGGTGAGCTCATTGTTGTGAGGAATGCTTTCTGTTGCCTGCATTGCATTCTCCCTCTTTTACAAGGAGTACGAGCAACACACAAGCATGAAACAACACACGATACACAACACTATACAACACACACACTAAACACACACACACACACTAAACACACACACACACTAAACAACACACACACAAACACTAAGCAACACACAAACACTTTATAACCACACACACGTGCTGTAAATCCCTCAAGCCAACTTGTTCCCCAGCACATACCATAACTAACGTTACAGTTCTTAACAGTTCAAGCCCCTTAAATGGATGCACACGTAGCCGATTCCCACCATCCCCCAATACACACACTCACACACACACACACACACACACACACACACACACACACCACGTGCGTCATACAACAAACACACACACATACAAACTCACACACCACGTGCGCCAAACAACAAACTCAGCTCCTAGTGCTTGGCTGGTTCTAAACACGCTCGTACCTGGATTTACACGCAGCCCATCTCCCAGACCATCCCCCAGCGCCCGCAGCGTGATCGTGACAGCTGACATTGGCGCGGTTGGCAGGACAGCTGTGAGGTACCGTAATAGAGAGTGCGTCCATTGGGGGGGCGGTGTGAGACGCAGCGTGGTGGCGGTCCAAAGTAATGTGGCCATTTGGTCGGGTGTGAGGGGGGCGTGTGTGAGGGGGCGGTCTGGGAGGGTTGAGGGTTGTTGCTGTAATACAGTGATCTGCTCCAATGCAGTCATCTGCTGTTGTGCATTCTGCTGCTGGTCACTTTGTGGTCGCTGCTGCTGCTGCTGCGGCGGCGGCTGCTGCAGCTGCGGCCTGACCAACGTTGGCTGCTGCTTCCCTTTTGAGGGGGGCGCCGAGAAGGCATACTGCCAAGAGGCATCTGTGCCGGCCTGCTGCTGCTGCTGCTGCTGCTGGGGCTTTGTGTCTCGCAGAGAAAGACCACTGCCATGCTCCCTCCCCTGCTCCTCCTGCTCCTCCTGCTGCTGCTGCTGCTGCTGCTGCTGCTGCTGCCCCACGGATTTCTGCACATCACCCACGTTGTGTTTGTGCACATCATCCACTTTGCGTTTCTGCACATCATCCACGTTGTGTTTCTCTGCACATCTGCGTTGCTTCTGCTGGGCAAGACCAGGAGCGCTGTTGGGAGTGACAGCATCAGTGTGAGTGGGAGTGGTGGGTAAGGGATGAGTGTGAGTGGGAGTGGTGAGTAAGGGATGAGTGTGAGTGGTGAGTAGGGGATGAGTGTGAGTGGGAGTGGTGAGTAAGGGATGAGTGTGAGTGGGAGTGGTGAGTAAGGGATGAGTGTGAGTGGGAGTGGTGAGTAAGGGATGAGTGTGAGTGGGAGTGGTGGGTAAGGAATGAGTGGGAGTGGGAGGAAGGGTGGTGGCTGTCAAGGAGGCTTCATCTACCCTGGTCAAAGCCTCTTGCAGTAGCAGTCCAAGCAAGCTGCGTAATTGCAGGGTCTCCTTCGTCTGAGCTCCACCCTGCTGCTGCTGTTGCTGCTGCTGCTGCTGCTTTGGCTCCCCCTTTTGTTCCTGCTGTTGTTGTTGCTGCTGCTGCTGCTGGCCGCTGTCTAGGCATGGCCGTGCACATGCGACTCCATGTGCGAGCATCACCAAATCGTGCGTGGGTGATTGGTTCTGAGGAGTGACAGCTGACGCTTGCTGAATGGGGGGCAACGTCAGTAGTGTAGGGGCTTGATTGGGTGCGGCATTGCCGAGGCTTGGGGGGAGCAGCTGGGGCATCACAGCCTGAGTGTGTGCGTGAGTGTATGTAGAAGCGTGTGTGTATGTGTGTATCTGTGTGTGTGTGTTTGTGCGCGTGTGTGTGTTTTGATTGTGTGAGTACATTTTGTGTGTGTAACGTGGAGAATAAATACTACCAGCGCCTTATTTCCCCTGGGGTCCCCTGGGGTCCCCTGAACCCCAACCCATCAGAGGCTGGACCTCCACACAAGCATATGGATGGAAATGTTGACACCGTACCGCAAATATCTGCATTTGGAACAAGTGAACTGCGACCTGCACTGCGCAGCTGTACTGTTATGATGTAGCATTTAGTACCATTTATCGCACGTTTCACATTTGGGATGAAACTTGCCCTGCGCATTTGTACCGCCTTTATGTACCATTCACCATTCACCGCATATTAACATTTGTTACCATTCATTACCATTCACCGCACGTTTCACATTTGGGATGAGATTTGTCCTGCGCATTTGTTCCTGTATGTACCATTCTCCATTCACCGCATATTAACATTTGTTACCATTCAGTATCATGCACCGCACGTTTCACATTTGGGATGAAACTTGCCCTGCACATTTGTACCGCCTTAATGTACAATTCAGCACACAATTTACCGCTCGTTTCACATTTGTTAGGTTGGCCAGAACCGTATATATACACACCGTATAAGACCATATATTTGGTACTTCCCTTACCAAAATTACCGTATATACACCATTTACATATGGTCCTGGCCAACCCTAAACATTTGGGATGCATCGTGCCCTGCGCAATTTTACCGCCTTAATGTAGCAATCAGTAGCAGCAATCGGTGTCTAACAACCTCAAGCACAGGTTTTTAAGCTTACACTTGATATGGCCTTACAAACATTGCGCACACTCTTAGTATGGCCTTGCAGACATTCAGCGCACTCCTTGAGCACACTTGCTAAGCATCAGCAGAGTTGCCAATGCAGACAAAACGTAATAGCCACACTCCAAGAACACACAATCGCTGTCTTCAAGGACGCAGCACGCCTGCTATATATAGAAATAGAGAACAAAAATAATAAATATATACAATACTATGCAGGCATTGAAGAACACGGCTCAGCCACAACTGTGCACGATTGCAGGATACAAAGAGTAGAGATACAGAAATAACATATACAACACTATGCAGGCATTGAAGAACACGGCTCAGCCACAACTGTGCAGGGTTGCAGGATACAAAGAGTAGAGATACAGAAACAATATATACAACACTGCGCAGGCATTGAAGAACACGGCTCAGCCACAACTGTGCGCGGTTGCAGGATACGAAGAGTAGAGATACAGAAATAATAAAACAACACTATGCAGGCATTGAAAAACACGGCTCAGCCACAACTGTGCGCGGTTTCAGGATACAAAAAAAACAAAGCTAGGCAGGCCTTTTTAAACATGGCTTGTTCCAGATAAAGAAAAGGCCTCATTCACTCACCTTTACCGACAGCACCACAGTTATAGTATGAGTGTGAGATGCTAGAAACAAAACTGATTAAAACAACACACGCAGTGGCTGCCACTGCTCGTGTCAGGAGGACAAAAAGGCCACGCTTGCTCACCTTGACCAACAGCAGCACTGTGTGAGTAGACACGGGGTGGTGGGAGGTGGCAAAGCCTTTCAGTAAGCCAGCAACAATGCGTGGGCTCAGCGGTTGCTGATGCTGCTGCTGTTGTTGCTCCTGCTCCAGCTGCTGCTGCTGCTGCTCCTGCTGCTGCTGTTGTTGCTCCTGCTCCAGCTGCTGCTGCTGCTCCTGCTGCTGCTGCTGCTGCTGCTGCTGCTGCTGCTGCTGCTGGTGTTGCTGCTCTTGTTGCTGTTGTTGCTGTTGTTGCTGCCGTTGGTGTTGGCGGTGTTGACGGTGGCGGATCAGCTGTGTGCGTGCGGTGTCAGTAACAGAGGCTTCCAAGTCTGCAAGCCACTCAGGGGGGGGGGCGCTGCCCAGCAAGCGTAGAGCCCAAAGTGACTGCAAGCGTGAGGGGTGTAAAAAAGTAAACAAGGATGTAAGGGGTTTAGTGGAAAAAAGAAGTAGGTATGGGTCATTAAGCTAAGAGCCCAAAGTGAATGCGCGTGTGAAGGGGTGTGGAAAAATATATGAGGACGTAAGGGGTCTAGTGGAAAAAAGGGTAGGTATGGGTCATAAAGCTTAAAGCCCAAAGTGACTGCAAGCGTGAGAGGTGTAAAAAAGTAAACGAGGATGTAAGGGGCTCAGGAAGAAAAAGGGGTAGGTATGGGTAATTAAGCTAAGAGCCCAAAGTGAATGCGTGTGTGAAGGGGAGTAGAAAAATATATAAGGATGTAAGGGGCTTAGTGGAAAAAAGGGTAGGTGTGGGTCATAAAGCTTAAAGCCCAAAGTGACTGCAAGCGTGAGGGGTGTAAACAAGTAAACAAGGATGTAAGGGGTTTAGGGAGAAAAAGGGGTAGGTGTGGGTCATAAAGCTTAGAGCCTGAAGTGAATGCACGTGTGAAGGGGTGTAAAAAAGTAAACAAGGATGTAAGGGGTTCAGGAAGAAAAAGGGGTAGGTGTGGGTCATAAAGCTTAGAGCCTGAAGTGAATGCACGTGTGAAGGGGTGTTAAAACGTAAACAAGGATGTAAGGGGTTTAGTGGGAAAAAGGGGTAGGTATGGGTCATAAAGCTAAGAGCCCAACGCCCAAAGTGACTGCAAGCGTGAGGGGTGTAAAAAAGTAAACAAGGATGTAAGGGGTTCAGGAAGAAAAAGGGGTAGGTGTGGGTCATAAAGCTTAGAGCCTGAAGTGAATGCACGTGTGAAGGGGTGTTAAAAAGTAAACAAGGATGTAAGGGGTTTAGGAAGAAAAAGGGGTAGGTATGGGTCATAAAGCTAAGAGTCCAATTTGATTGCACGTGGAAGGGGTGTAGAAAAATATATGAGGATGTAGGGGGCTTAGGGAGAAAAAGGGGTAGGTATGGGTCATAAAGCTAAGAGGCTAAAGTGAATGCACGTTTGAAGGGGTGTAAAAAAGTAAACAAGGATGTAAGGGGTTTAGGAAGAAAAAGGGGTAGGTATGGGTCATAAAGCTAAGAGCCCAAAGTGAATGCACGTGAGAAGGGGTGTAGAAAAACATATGAGGATGTAAGGGGTTTAGTGGAAAAGGGGTATGTATGAGCGATGTGGCTTAGGGGGTGCATAAGGGGTGGGTTAAGGGTGGAGTAGGGTGGGGTAGGGGGTATAGGGTGGGTTGGGTTGGGTAGGGAGTAAGTATGGGGTTTGTCGACCATTTTCCTAGTACCTAGAATTCACAAGCACTCATCGTTCATTGATGCGATTAACATCCACAGGATAAAAGATTGTTGCCTGAGCCGCGTAAGGGTGTCATTATTGACGCGTTGTCATAAATGCCTTATCAATAATGCGTCATCATTAATGCGTTGTCATAAATGTCTTATCATTATTGCGTCATCATTAATGCGTTATCATTAATGCGATTATCATCCACAGGACTGAAGGTAATTGCCTGAACTGCGTAAGGGTGTCATCATTGATGTGATTATCATTAATGCGTTATTATTATTGCGATATCATTAATGCGTTTACCATCCACAGGATTAAAGTACGAGTTGCCCTCAAACCATTCACTCACATGCCCAATGCAGGATGCAACACACATACACACACACATACACACACACACACACACACACACACACCTGCACGCCAAGTGCAGGACTAATGCCCATCAGGTGCTGGTGCATGCCCATATGCCAGAACGCACACACCTTTGCACACCAGACTGCACCCTTTCACACATATAGAGGGTTGGCCATGACCGTATATATACACCGTATATGACCGTATATTTGGTGATTATTTGGCGATTTCCCATAAATACAGCTTATATATGGTTCTGGCCAACCCTACACATATGGCCCTCAAGCCACACACCTGCACGCCAAATGCAGGACTGATGCCCATCAGGTGCTGGTGCATGCCCACATGACAACTCGCACATGCCCTTGCACACCAGACTGCACCCTTTCACAGATATGTAGAGTTGGCCATGACCGTATATGATCGTATGTACGGTATTTACCCTGCCAAAAATGCCGTATATACACCGTATATACATATGTATGTATGGTTCTGGCCAACCCTACACATATGGCCCTCAAGCCACACACCTGCACGCCCAATGCAGGATGCGCACACACACACACTCGCACACACACACACACCTGCACGCCCAATGCAGGACTGATGCCCATCAGGTGCTGGTGCATGCCTACATGCCAACACGCACAAGCCCTTGCACACCAGACCGCACCCTTTCACACATGGCCCTCAAGCCACACACCTGCACGCCCAATGCAGGACTGACGCCCATCAGGTGCTGGTGCATGTCCACATGCCAACATGCACACGCCCTTGCACACCAGACCGCACCCTTTCACACATTTCAAAAGGGTCAGGGTTAGGCCAGCCTGGCCAACCCTACCTGTGACTACCTGTGACTACCTGTGACTACCTGTGACTACCTGTGACTACCTGTGACTACCTGACCAACCCTAACTGTGACTACCTGGCCAACCCTAGCTGGCCAACCCTAGCTGGCCAACCCTACCTGTCAGGGCTAGGCCAGCCCTACCTGTGACATTGACCCTCAAGCCACACACCTGCACGCCCAATGCAGGGCTGATGCCCATCAGGTGCTGGTGCATGGCCGCATGCCACGTAGCCATCCAATCCCGTCCAGGACTTTCCGCTCCTCTAGCGTACACGCTGGTTGAAAAGCGGGGGCTAAGCAGTGACGCTGGCGGTTGCTGCTGCTGCTGCTGCTGCTGCTGTTGAAGAGGGCTGGGGCGCGTGAGTGTGTTTGGTGTTGGATCAGAAGATGCAGGGACGCCCAGATCTGAGGTTTGACTAGGCTGGCGTGTGAGTAGATCTGGAGTTGGGAGTGGCCTTAGTGGGTTGGGGGACTGGGAGGGGTTGGTCAGCAGGGCGCGCGCGGTGAGCAGCCGAGTGAGCTCAAGTGCTGTGAAGTGCTGGGCCTCTGCGTGCACATGTGTGTGCGTGCGTGTGTGTGAGTGTGTGCGTGTGTGTGTGTGTGTGCGTGTGTGTGTGTGTGTGTGTGTGTGTGTGTGTGTGTGTGTGTGTATTTGATAAGGTTAGAATACAAACACGTTGTGCATCATATTGAGCAACCATATGAACCAAGCGTAACCATATGAACCAAGCGTAAAAGATGGAGTGAAGGGAGAAGAGTTGAGCATCTACATGCGTGTACACTTAAATGATAAGCTTATGAAATGAGCGTATGATCGCGCTCAGGATATACTCCTTTTGAGCACAGTGATAACTGATAAGTTTAAATTATTTAAGCACAGATTTAACTGATAAGCTTGAATTATTTGAGCACAGATATAACTGATAAGCTTAAATTACTTGAGCACAGAGATAGCTGATAAGCTTAACTTATTTGAGCACAGTGGTAACTGATAAGCTCAAGCGGCCAGCGTATGAACGATTTGAGTACAGTGATAACTGATAAGCTTGAGCGAGCAGCGTATGATCGATTTAAGCACAGTGATAACTGATAAGCTCAAGCGGCCAGCGTATGAACGATTTGAGTACAGTGATAACTGATAAGCTTAACTTATTTGAGCACAAACATAACTGATAAGCTTCACTTAATTGAGCACAGTGTTAACTGATAAGCTTCACTTAATTGAGCACAGTGATAACTGATAAGCTTAACTTGTATGAGCACAGTGATAACTGATAAGCTTGAGCAAGCAGCGTATGATCGATTTAAGCACAGTGATAACTGATTTGAGTACAGTGATAACTGATAAGCTTGAGCAAGCAGCGTATGATCAATTTGAGCACAGTGTTAACTGATAAGCTTCACTTAATTGAGCACAGTGATAACTGATAAGCTTAACTTGTATGAGCACAGTGATATTTGATAAATTTAAGCGGCCAGCACATGAACGATTTGAGTACAGTGGTAACTGATAAGCTTCAGCAAGCAGCGTATGATTTTTTGAGCAGGGGTAGTTATCGTGTGCGCTCAGGTGCATTAAGGTCTGCTGAGCCTGATGCAGGATATATCAGTCCGCAATACAATAAGACAGGCCACAGCGGTACATAGGTTTCCTTTTGCACACTAGCATCGGTCAGAGCCAGTTTTATAAATACAGTTCAATTACATTTGCATCGTGGCATGGCGGTGGACTATTTACGTTCTGGGCAGTGTAAAAAGAAAATGAAGCTCAAACTAACATCGGTCAGAGCCAGTTATATAAATACAGTTCTACTACATTTGCATCGTGAGATGGCGGTGGATTATTTACGTTCTAGGCAGTGTAAGAATAAAGTTAAACTCAAACTAAGAAGGATGAGCAGTTGAGAGGACCAAGTAAATGAAAAGATGGAGAAACCGGGAAATACACAGATAATAAGCAAGAGTGATATGAGAGATATCACTTTGCTTCAATCCAAGAACTGGAGTTATGAGTGTTACATACTGAATTCAGCAGTTGTATTTGGTTGTTGAGGGTGCAAAGTAACGGTTCTGATCAGTCCTTACTGTTCTCAGATGCATATGGTTGGCCCGCACCGTATATATACACCATTCATTTATGACCGTTTTTATAATGGAGTCCCTGCAAAAATTACCGTATATACATATGTATACACCGTATATATGTATACTGTTCTGGCAGATGCACAATGCCCAGACTCGGCAAAAAGAATTAGGGCAAAAATACTACGAAGCAGTGTTCCCACTTGAACAGTGAAGGATCCATTTCATTATCGCATACACTGCAGTCTCTTTACCACTGGCTGAATAACGCACAGTGAAGGAGCCATTTCATTATCGCGTACACTGCAATTTCTTTACCACTGGCTGAACGACGCACAGTGAAGAACCATTTCATTATCGCGTACACTGCAATTTCTTTACCACTGGCTGAACGACGCACAGTGAAGGAACCATTCCATTATCGCGTACACTGCAACTTCTTTACCACTGGCTGAACGACGCACCGCTCTTTGTACCCACTGATAGGGTGCTTTAGGTATCAGAGTTGTGAAGCCAACACAAAAACTGTCTGATTGCACAAGTTACACAAGTTAAAGATTGTGAAGCCAGCACAAACCTGTCTGATTGCACGAGTCCTGGACCAAGGATCAAAATGACTTTATGCGTGAGCAGTGTTTGAGCACTCACCCATAGCTTGCAGGGTCTGGTCGTCAAAAGCATGCAGCCAAAATCTAGAGGGGCGCCAACCTGTGTGTGTATATGTGTGTGTGTATATGTGTGTGTGTGTGTATGCGTGTGTGTATGTGTGCGTGTGTGTGCGTGTGTGTGTGTGTGTGTGTGTGTGTGTGTGCCTGTGTGTGTGTGAGTGTGTGTGTGTGTGAGTGTGTGTGTGTGTGTGTGTGTGTGTGTGTGTGCATTCATAAAAATTGGGAAGACACACAGGTGTTGTGTCAAATGTATGGTGATATACGGTGTGTATTTACGAATCTGGCCATCCCTACCTAATATTCATGACAACTACCATTAAACAGCAGCTATATGCAATTCATGACAACTACCATCAAACAGCAGCTACGAAGTGGGTTTTTGGTTTAGTGTGGGTGCATGGGGCGAGCAAGAGGCGGCACCAGCAGCAGCAGATCTGGGAGAGTGTGAGCGGGTCTGCTACACCCCCACACACCCACACCCACACACCCACACACCCACACACCCACCCACCCACCCACCCACCCACACAAACACACACACCCTTCTTTTCTGCTCCTTCCACATTGTTTACCTGACAGTGCCATGCTGTTCAGCAAGTGGAGTCTACTTGCTGCCTGTTATCTATCATACACACGCACAAATTCCAGAGCATTACTTTATTGCAAACCAACAGCGCAAATGAATACGACAGAATGCAGCACGTCTCACGTTTTCTCCTCCTCTTAGTTTCAGCGTGAATTCAGATCAGGTGAAGCTTGACGTAAAAGGATCCCCAATAAAAACATTCGATTAAAATGTAACAGTTTTACATAGAAACTTGTAAAGATATGATTAGATCTCCTTATGTTCACCTGCTAGTGCCATGCTGCTCAGTAGATGGCACGCAGCATACGGGAACAAATGCCTTTTTGGGTTAGGCGGCCTCTTTTGAGAAGGGTGCGGGGTGGCGTGGTGGTGCGGAGATGGCTGAGTGGTATGCGCGAGGTGGTTGGGGAGGATGGTGGGGTTGGAGGTGGCTTGCTCAAGAGTGGCCCACCATTGGGAAGAGGGGCGGACGCGTAGGCACCAGATCAGTGCCTGTAGGGAATGGGAGGAACACAGACAAGTCTTGAAAGGAACGGTCAAAGTATGCAGAATTGTGTGTGTGCAACGATGGGAAGAGCAAATACGCAGGTACAAAGACAGTGTCTGTATGGGTGTGAGGAAACAGTGACGATTGTGTGAGGGAGATCAGGGTAGGCGGAATTGTGTGCCACAAATGGGAGGAGGAACATACTTGTAAGCATCAACAAGTAAGAATCAACAAGTAATAAGAAGAAGACTAAGTAAGACCAAGGCTTGTAAGCATCAATGATTAATAAGAAGACTTGTAAGCATCAACAAGTAATAAGAAGAAAACTAAGTAAGACTAAGGCTTGTAAGCATCAACAAGTAATAAGAAGACGACTAAGTAAGACTAAGGCTTGTAGGGCATCAATACCTAAGACTAAGACTAGTAAGCATCAATAAGTAAGAAGAAGAAGACTAAGTAAGACTAAGGCTTGTAAGCATCAACAAGTAATAAGAAGAAGACTAAGTAAGACTAAGGCTTGTAGGCATCAATACATAAGACTAAGACTTGTAAGCATCAACAAGTAATTGTGCGCAAAAAGTATGTGCCTGTTTGGGGGTGAGGAAGCAGAGCCAAAGGACAAAAAACGGTCAAGATCTAGAATACGCGGAACAAATGGGTATATACAGTAGGATAGAATTACACACCAGTGCCGGATAAAAAAAACTACGCAGGCAGTGAAACACCACTTCTCACATTAATCAAGGAAAAGGAGCCACTTTGGTACCGGGTACCGTTAAATCCTCCACCAGAGTCGGATCAGCGCATAAAGTACGGGAGTAAATTATAGAACGAAAAGTGTACCAATAATGTTTGCTGGACAAAGTGCCATTATGAGGGAAGGGGGTGCCATTATGAGGGAAGGGGTGGCATTATGAGGGAAGGGGGGATGCACGTTAAAAGAAGGTAACAGTGTTTTGAAACAAAGAGAGATGCACGTTTAAAGAAGGTCACAGTGTTTTGAAACAAAGAGGGATGCACGTTAAAAGAAGGTCACAGTGTTTTGAAACAAAGGGGAATGCAAGTTAAAACAAGGTCACAGTGTTTTGAAACAAAGGGGGATGCACGTTAAAAGAAGGTCACAGTG
>Ga0307968_1001921_pt1:15000-17153 | contig 17153 bp, 25 predicted proteins | sample OrgLakmetagen650_FD_201834 | JGI IMG/M metagenome (GOLD analysis project Ga0307968, IMG submission 201834) | Saline water microbial communities from Organic Lake, Antarctica - #650 | ecosystem: Environmental > Aquatic > Non-marine Saline and Alkaline > Saline | place: Antarctica... | reverse complement strand
AGGACCATGATGCATGCACCTTATCAGAGATCAACAGGACCATGATGCATGCACCTTATCAGAGATCAACAAGACCATGATGCATGCACCTTATCAGGGATCAACAGGACCATGATGCATGCACCTTATCAGGGATCAACAAGACCATGATGCATGCAACCTTATCAGGGATCAACAGGACCATGATGCATGCACCTCGTCAGGGATCAACAAGACCATGATGCATGCACGGACACAATGCATGTATCAGGGATCAACATGACCATGATGCATGCACCTTATCAGGGATCAACAGGACCATGATGCATGCACGGACCTCCAGTTCTCGCCAGCTTTCAAGGCAGAGATGGGGAAAAACCTAGAAACTTGGTCAGGTTGACGAGCATGGGTGCGCTTCTGGCCAACTTGTTATGCAAAATTATACGAGGAAGTGCAAGAACTACTTTTCAATTCAGTGCAGATGTCGTATACCTGCTGCTGTTGGTGGTGGGGGCGCCTTGGTGGTGGGACCAGAGGCAAAGGTGGAAGACACTCTGCCCGTCGTGGTATCGTTGCTCGGAGACAGGAAGCCCTCCCCTAGGTCATCAGGCAGCCCTGTGTGTGTGTGTGTGTGTGTGTACGTGTGTGTGTGCGTGTGCGCGCGTGTGTGTGTGTGTGTGTGTGTGTGTGTGTGTGTGTGTGTGTGTGTGTGTGTGTGTAAATATGTGTGTGAGAGAATGTGCATGTGTGTTTATGCCAGAAAATAGGACTTTCCATGCAAGTTTGATAATATGCAAGCTACATGCATGGACACACGCACACACATGCACGTGCACATACAGGCACCCACGCACAGGGATGTAAACACACACGTACAGGTCATACCAGTGGGGTCAATGGGAGGAGGTGCTTTTTTGGCGGCTGCTAAGGCTTGCTCCCTCTGCTGCGCTTGCACGAGAGCGATAGCGTCATGCTCCGCAACTTTCTCCTGTATTTTTAAACGTATGTGTGCGCGTTTGTGTGTGTGTGTATGTGTGTGTGTGTGTGTGTGTGTGTGTGTGTGTGTGTTTGTGTATGTGTGCATATGTTTAAGTGCAACACCTCTTCCTTGTCGTGCATCACTGCGCGCCCTCTGTTGCTGTTCCTATAGCACAGCCCTTACGCCATTCACTATGCCAGGAACACCACACAACCAAACACTTTTCATGCTGACAGACACACCACACAACTCATTCCACACACCACTCATTCATCCACGAACCAAAAAGCAAATACCATCTACACCAAACACTCACCACACCCAATACACCACCCGATCTGACAGACACACCACACAGTAAAATAATTACACCTAACATACACCACACCCACCTTCACCACGATCTGACATGATCTGACAGACATATCACCACGATCTGACATGATCTGACAGACATATCACAAACCCATCTCCCAGCTCTAGCTTTATCATAGGTTTCTTCAGCTACGGCAGGTATACGGTACAAGAGGGGCTGGCCAGTACCACATATAGGGATCGGCGTTTGCTTATAGCGCTTTATAGTATTTAACAAATATGGCGCTATATAATATTTTTGTATTGTATTTTATGTTGTATTTATCAAATGTAGCGCTATATAATATTTTTGTATTTTATTTTTTTGTATTTTTCAAATATAACGCGTGCCAAAATTGAAATATCCGATTCGCTTCAATACGGCTCATGCCCACGCTTCGAACTTGGCTCAAATTCGTCCTTAAGCGTCCATGGAACACAAACATGTACCCTTTGGAGTGCTGCAGGCACCAGTAATGTACCAGCCAAGATATCTTGAGCACCACAAGGAACAAATGCACAGACATGCCTGCACTTGCACACAAGTGCTGGCATACACACCTGCAGTGCTTGCACGCACGCACGCACACGCACACACGCACACACACACCCACACACATTCACGCGCACACACGCACGCACACGCACGCGCACACACGCACGTGCATTCACAAACACGCACACGCTCACACACACACACACATACACACACACACACGCACACACGCACACACACACACACACATACACACACACTCACGCATGCACGCGCACTTGCACGCACATCCGCACACACACGCTCGCACGCGCGCACACACACACACAAGCGCACACACGCACA
>Ga0307968_1001921_pt1:5000-10000 | contig 17153 bp, 25 predicted proteins | sample OrgLakmetagen650_FD_201834 | JGI IMG/M metagenome (GOLD analysis project Ga0307968, IMG submission 201834) | Saline water microbial communities from Organic Lake, Antarctica - #650 | ecosystem: Environmental > Aquatic > Non-marine Saline and Alkaline > Saline | place: Antarctica... | reverse complement strand
GAATCGTGCAAATGAGCTGAAAGGGCTGAGGGAGGCAGAGAGAGACACCTAGACGCAAGGCCAAGGCGTGATAAAAAATAAGTCACGCAGGCAGTGAAAAACACTCCCCACATCAATTAAGGAGAAGGAGCAATTACTATTGCAGTTATATTAAAACCAGTCGAATTGAACGACCAGAAAGTCAATACTTGACTGCACATACGCACGTGCGCTACATCACGCACGTGAGAATTGTGTTGACACACTCAAGCAAGCGCACACACGTACGCACACAAACAGACATACACACGCACGCACGGAAACCCACACAAACAGGCATACACACGCACGCACGCAAACCCAAACAAACAGGCATACACATGCACGCACGGAAATCCACACAAACAGGCATACACACGCACGCACGCAAACCCAAACAAACAGGCATACACATGCACACAAGCACACAAACAGGCATAAACACGCACGCACGCACGCACACACGCACGCAAACACACACACAGACACACACACACACACACACAAACACGTGCATGCAAACCCTACTCACCCCAAGGGGAAGGCTGAGTGCCAAGAAGACAAAAGATGGCGCCACATTTTTGCATCATAGATGTCCAAGCCCAGCTCCCAATCCAAGATGTCTTTGGCCAGCTCCTGTGTGCGAGCGTGCGTGTGTGTGTGTCTGTGTGTGTGTGTGTTTGTGTTTGTGTGCGAGCGTGCGTGTGTGCGTGCGTGTGTGTGTATGTGTACGTGTGTGTGTGTGTATGTGTACGTGTGTGTGTGTGCGTGTGTGTGTGTGTGTTTGTCCGTGCATGTCAGCATTTGCGTGCTTTCTATTGCTTTGAGCGTGGTTGCAGCAGCTACGCGATGCAGCAGCTATGCATTGCAGCAGATGTGCATTTACAGCACATCCACGCCCACGCCCACCCACCCACCCACACTTCACAACCCCAACACACCAACCCCCACGCACACACGCACGTCGTTTCCCCCTCCTCCCTCCTCCACAGACATAGCAGCATGAGATCCTTACAAGCGTTCACTTATTTGATTGACCAGGTGATCCCTCTCCTTCCCACCCATCACACACACACACACACAAATCATACACTTACATGGCACAGACACGCACACAACGTGAACTACTCCCCCCTGCACACATTTCAGCTCTGGAGTTAACCAGGTGATCCCCCCCCTTCCCAATTATCGCACACACACAAAACATACACTTACACAGGCACATATACACACACACGCGCCTTGAGCTGCTTCATCTTGCACACATTTCACCCTTTTGATTGACCCGTACCCCCCCCACCAAACACACACACACTTACACACACACACACCGTGAGCTCCGTGCACGCATTTGTCTCTTTGGTCTGCCAGTCGACCTCCAAGCTCTGGCAGTCCACAATCATCTGCGCAGCAAGCGGACAACTTTTGTGGTTTGAGAAATGAGCTGGAGCGCATCATCTGTCACAACTCAAACATGTGCATCCAGGCTGATCTGCTACAACCAAAAATACGTCTGACGCTATCGACTCAAACTTGTTCATCCGTGCTCGTCTGTAATAGCTTAAAAATACGTCCGACAATATCGACCCGAACTTGTTCATCCAGGCTGATCTGCTACAACCAAAAATACGTCTGACGCTATCGACTCGAACTTGTTCATCCGTGCTCGTCTGTAATAGCTTAAAATACGTCCGACAATATCGACTCGAACTTGTTCATCCAGGCTGATCTGCTACAACTTACAATACGTCTGACGCTATCGACTCGAACTTGTTCATCCGTGCTCGTCTGTAATAGCTTAAAAATACGTCCGACAATATCGACCCGAACTTGTTCATCCAGGCTGATCTGCTACAACTTAAAATAGGTCTGACGCTATCGACTCGAACTTGTTCATCCAGGCTCCTCTGCTGCAACTTAAAAGACATTCGACGATATGACTAGGGTTGGCCAGAACCATACATAAACGATGCATATACAGTAATTTTGTTTTTTCCTCCTTCAGCTGAGAGCCTGTTCACTGCCCAGGAGTGGTGTTGGCAGCTCGTCGCTCACCCTGATGGGGAGGTTTTGGTGGCTGAGCATGGCTGTCAAATAACCTAAGGTTGCTATACATACATTCCCCCTTCTTTCAACTAAGCCTGTTCACTGCCCAGGAGTGGTGTTGGCAGCTTGTCGCTCACCCTGTTGGGGTGCTTTTGGTGGCTGCGTATGGCTTTCAATTAACTTAAGGTTGCTACACATAAATTCCCCCTTCTTTTAATTAAGCCTGTTCACTGCCCAGGAGTGGTGTTGGCAGCTTGTCGCTCACCCTGTTGGGGTGCTTTTGGCGGCTGAGCATGGCTGTCAATCAACTTAAGGTTGCTATGTATATTCCCAGAGGGGGTCGACGGAGAAAATGTCCTGAAATGTGATCTTTTTTTATGCAGACCATGTTTGATGAACATATCTAGACGGTCCACAAAGTTTGGGGTCAATCGGACCACCCCATGGTGGTCTGGGTGGGATTCCCGTTCAAATTTTGGCACTGAGTTTTCACATTTTAGGCCAGCACTCCCTAACCAGAGCCTATTTTCATCCCAGAACAAGATGGAAACACTTCCTTAATACCAAATCATCCTGGGGTTTAAAGAGTAGATTTGGTGAAGGTTGGTTTTTCACCTCTTTGGCACCCCTTCTGTTGATTTTCTCCAAGGGAAATGGGCCAATGGAGTATCTGACAAACTACTTTGTTTTACCCCATTTTTAATGCGATGGTATTCTTTATTAATGTAGACTATTCATATAAAAATGACACAAATCAGGTCAGTGAATGGTGATAAATGAGAGAATGGTGGTGAAGAATCGGGTTCACGCCGCGCAAAATGAGACATTGGTCCCCTAGCTGGCAACATTCAAGCTCAGGTGTTATGAGTACTACCTCTGGGTACTGAGCTTGATTTGTTGGCAGCTGGGGCGCCCATACTCAATTCACATTTCAAAAGTACCCCCATTGGGGGCCTCCGATGACCCCCTCTGGTATATTCCTCCCTTTTTTAATAAGTCTGTGCACAGCCCAGGAGTGGTGTTGGCAGCTCGTCGCTTACCTTGTCGGGGTGCTTTAGGCTGCGTACAACTTTATATAAAAACATCCTCCTTCAACTGAGAGCCTGTTCACTGCCCAGGAGTGGTGTTGGCAGCTCGTCGCTTACCTTGCTGGGTTGCTTTAGGCTGCGAATGATTATCATTTAACTTAGGGTTGCTATATATGTTCCTCCCTCTTTTTATTAATCTGTACACTGCCTGAGAGTGGTGTTGACTGCTTGTACCTTACCTTGTTGGGTTGCTTTAGGCTGCGCATGGCTGTCATTTAACTTAAGGTTGCTATATATGTTCCTCCCTTTTTTACTAAGTCTGTAGAGTGGTGTTGGCTGCTTGTACTTACCTTGTTGGGTTGCTTTAGGCTGCGCACAAGGCCTGTGTGCGACAAGGTTGACACGGAAACGTGGTTGACCCCAGACAGGTCAACCTCCACACTGCGACGTAGGGACAGATCACAGGGACAGAGATCAGACAGATCACAGGTCACACATATCACAGAGAGAGAGAGACATATCACAGAGACAGAGAGAGAGAGAGAGAGAGAGAGAGAGAGAGAGAGAGAGAGAGAGAGAGAGAGAGAGAGAGAGAGAGAGAGAGAGAGAGAGTGAGAGAGAGAGAGAGAGAGAGAGAGAGAGCGAGAGAGAGAGTGAGAGAGAGAGAGAGAGAGAGAGAGAGAGAGAGAGAGAGAGAGACAGAGAGAGAGAGAGAGAGAGAGCGAGAGCGAGAGCGAGAGAGAGAGAGAGCGAGAGAGAGAGAGGGAGAGAGGGGGAGAGAGAGGGAGAGAGACATATATACATATGAAAGGTCACACTCCACATTGCAATGTTAAGACGGACAAAGTTTGCAGGTCACACTTTTGCGTTGCAAGCGCAAAAAAGATGCCACCAGTAACGCTATACATTGTAGCGTAAGAGACAGATCATAGGTAACACTTTGAGCTGCGATGCAAGAAATTACGTTTGCTCTCCACACTTTGCTCTGCAGTGTGATGCAAAGCTAGCAAGGATTACACACCACACTGCAGGGTAAGGGATGTGTGTGTGTATGTGTGTGCGAGTGATGGTGCATGTGTGCATATGTAAGGGATGCGTAGGCCAGCGCAAGTGATGGTGCATGTGTGCGCATGTAAGTGGATGTGTGTGTGTGTGTGTGTGTGTGTGTGTGTGTGCGCGTGTGTGTGTGTATGTGTGTGTGTGTGTGTGAGCTGCATGTGGGTTACATGTTTGACTGTCCAAGTTCAGCCCTTCAGCAGCCCTGAATAGAGTGAACAAAAAGTGAACAATAAATTAAATAAGCCCTGACAGTACACGCTTGAACGTGGAGTTGGTCAGAACTTGATACCAAATCTACACTTTCAATTAAACATATGAACACATACACATGCGCAATTGCACTTGAACATGTACACGCGCAACACACACACACCCACACGGTTACGCACACACAAATTACACGCACACACACACTTACAAACACACACACACACACACGCACACACACACACACACACTTCTGGTTCAGCTCTTGCTCCGCCTCCGCAGCTCTGAGCTTGTACGTGCCCAAGCTCTGCGTGTACTGCCTGATCTGATCATCCATCCTGCTGCGCTCTTGCCTCAGTGCGTGCACTTCCTTCTGTGTATCCTCCGTCTGCAACACAGCCTCCTTGACCTACATGAGTGTAAAGGCGTGCAGACGTTTGCGTGAGTGTGTGTTTGTGCATGTGTGCGTGTGTGTGGTTGTGTGTGCGTGTATGTGTGTGCGCGTGCGTGAGTGCACTTCCTGCTGTGCATCCTCTGTCTGCAACGCAGCCTGCGTGGGCTACATGTACATAGAGGCGTGCATGCGTTTGTGTGTGTGTGTGCATGTGTGTGTGCATGTGTGTGTGTGTGTGCGCGTGTGTG
>Ga0307968_1001919_pt1:10000-17156 | contig 17156 bp, 8 predicted proteins | sample OrgLakmetagen650_FD_201834 | JGI IMG/M metagenome (GOLD analysis project Ga0307968, IMG submission 201834) | Saline water microbial communities from Organic Lake, Antarctica - #650 | ecosystem: Environmental > Aquatic > Non-marine Saline and Alkaline > Saline | place: Antarctica... | reverse complement strand
TTGCCTCTCTCCCTCCTCCACACATGAGCTTCCTCACTCCTCACCAAGTATTCATGCACTGCCGTCCATCCTGGGTGCTGCGGCATCTCCCATGCTACTTCAGCTGCTGCCTTCCAAGTGCGAAACGTCTCCACGGCCCCACCTTCAGGCTGAGTAAACACCTGCAGCACTGTCTGCGCGCCCTGCTGGGTGCGCTGGAGCAAGCCTGTGTGTGTGTGTGATTGTGTGTCATCATATTTGTGAATGTATGTGCGTATGTGCACGTGTGTGGGAGACCGTGTGTGTGTGTGTTTGCGTGCGTGTGAGCATTTGCATACGCATGTGCGTGCACTTGCTGCTGCAGACGCTTTAAGCTCCGTAATGCATACCTAGATGTCAAACCTTACCCAAACCCCCTTGCAACACACACGCAATAAACACACGACACCTGCTCACTTGCGCATGCATGAGAGTTTTCTGTTGAGCTTTGACCCCTTTCTCGGGGCAGAACCCTATATGTGTATACAGAAATACGTGAAAACGACCACGTATGTGAATACACACAGCACCTGTGCTTGCACGTAAGCTGACATACACATACGTACGAGGTAAATAATTGCAGCCACCCCTGCCGCACGCACACACATGCAAACATAAATGTATACGAAAGAAATGCACACGCAAACTTACATGCATACTACTAAAGGAATGCACACGCAAGCGTACGTAAGTGCGTACAAAAAAAAGCGAACTCACCTAAGGGCTTGTCCAAACTCACTTGGGCCTGAATATGGGAGGTTGGAAAACCCATGTTTTAGTGGACAGGTCAAGGAAATGTAAGGGCCCATTACAGGAAGTTAATTGGTGCTATGTACGGTTGGCTAGAATTGTATATGTACACCGTATATGGCCTTATGTTTGGTGAGATCCCTGCCACATAAACAGTATATACACCGTATAAGAGCCTTAAATATGGTTCTGGCCATATACACCGTATATACACCTTATACATATGGTTCTGGCCAACTCAGTGATACACCGTATATACACCTTATACATATGGTTCGGGCCAACTCAGTGATACACCGTATATACACCTTATACATATGGTTCTGGCCAACTCAGTGATACACCGTATATACACCTTACACATATGGTTCGGGCCTAATCAGTGATACACCGTATATACACCTTACACATATGGTTCTGGCCAACTCAGTGGTTTGTGCTCAACATATGGAGTGTCGCAGTGCGGTGCAAGATGACCCATCGTTCATGGTAACGACGCAAAAACACTTTCAAGCCAAAAAAACACGCATTTGTATCCCCCCTTCTCCCCATAAAACACACATACACACACGCACGTAGGAATGCACGCATGCACACACCCACCCACCCACCCACACGCACACCAGCCCTAACACAAACACACACACATACCTGCTTGCATGTGTACACGAGCCCATGTGTCATGTTGCTGTCTGGATACCAGGCTCGGTGCGCATGGTCATCATACACCACACGCTCCAACAAAATGTCCCGCAGGTAGTCCCACTTGTGCTTGTGCTTGCCTTTCATGTTCAGGAGATCCAGCAGCTGCGCGTGTATTTGAGTGAGTGCGTGTGTGTGTTTGTGTGTATGTGCTTTGTGTGTGTGTGTGAGGGTGTGTGTGTTTGAGTGAGTGTGTGCTTAGGTGAGTGTGTGTGTTTGAGTGTGTGTGCGTGTGCGTGTGTGTGTGTGTGCGCGTGCGTGCGTGTGTGTGTGTGTGTGCGTGTGCGTGTGTGCGTGTGCGTGTGCGTGTGTGCGTGTGCTGTGTGTGTGTGTGTGTGTGTGTGTGTGTGTGTGTGTGTGTGCGTGCGTGCTTGCATGTGAATGAAAGTAAAAAGTGGAAAGCAGAGCACAACGATGCAAGGTGGGAAGCGAGGCAAGAAAACGCAGTGCAGACAAAATAAGTAGGGTTGGCCAGAACCGTATATCTGCACCGTACATGACCGTATGTATGGTGATTTCCCTGCCAAAAAATACCGTATGTACACCGTATATACGTATAAATGTATGGTCCTGGCCAACCTTAAAAATAAGTCGGGAGCAGCAGCAGCAGTGTATGTTAATGGTGTGTCGTTGTGGGGAGTCACTGGAAACAGGGTCATAGCACCACATACCCACAGGTGGTGCAGCCGTGTCACCTGCTACCCCACACCTGAACTTATAAAAATGTAAGACCCTGAAGGGTTTTGCCCCTGAACTTGTTAAAACATCAGACCTTCAGGGTTTTTGCCCCTGAACTTTTCAAAACATCAGACCTTGAAGGGGTTTTGCCCTTGACATTCCAGTTAATATGCCTTGAGCGTGTTGAAAGGTAAGCAAGGACAGGCACGAGGATAACAAACACACATACTCACACATGCACAGGCAAAAACCTTCCAGACGCACTGAAATACACACACTGAAACACACACTGAAACACACTGAATTACACACACTGAAATACACACACTGAAACACACACACTGAAACATACACACTGAAATGCACACACTGAAATACACACACTGAAATGCACACACTGAAATACACACACTGAAACACACACACTGAAACACACACACTGAAACATACACACTGAAACACACACACTGAAACACACACTGAAACACACACAATGAAACACACACACAGTTCAGGAACACCAAACACAAGACTGTCCACCACACACTGTTACCCATATGACATACGAGAGGGCTGACCAGAACCACAAATTGAAAATGCACACGCGTTGTAAGCTGGCCGGTAGATCTGGAAATATGGGGTCACATATAGTGTACGTACACGGTCTTGACCAACCCAACGCATGGGGTTCAAATTCAATACCTACCTTTCCCTCCACTAAGCGGTTCTGATCCCCGTACAGCACGAGGTGCTTCATCTGTTCCACTGCAGGGGTGTGAGAAGGCATACAGCTTTGAGCAGCAAGTGGTGTGTGCGTGTGTGCGTGTGTGTGTTTGGCAACTAACCATGCATGCAAGCAAGCAGTAACTCCAGCATGAGGTGCCTCATATGCGCTCCTATCCAGCTCTGACCTTAAGGACGTTCGGTCAGCAAACAATTGCAGCAGAGTGTGAGATTTGCGCTAGTCATGCATGCCTGTAGGCTGCGCAAGCTTTTCATGCACACGTGATGCTTCGCTGAAGACGTGCTGCACTGTGCTGCTCTTATGCAAGGGTGAAGCAAGTATGGGTAGCTGCCCTGAAAGCCTAGTGGCCCGTGGTCAGGCCAGACTCTTCGGGGTCGCGGGTTCAAATCCGCCTGGTAGCGTGAGTACTTCGCTGTCTGACAGCTCTGTCTCCGTTTCCTTAATCCATGCTTGTGGTGTAATCACCCTTTGCGTATAATTTTGGAGCAAGTACGTGGGCCACTCTGGACACCATGGCTGTGTTCTTATGCAAGGGTGGAGCAAGTAAAGTGGGCCACTCTGTACACCATGGCTGTGTTCTTATGTTCTTTTGCAAGGGTCGAGCAAGTACGTGGACCACTCTGTACACCATTACTGTGTTCTTTTGCAAGGGTGGAGCAAGTAAAATGGGTCACTCTGTACACCATGGCTGCGTTCTCCTGCAAGGGTGGAGCAATGTGTGGGTCCCTCTGTTTTCCTTTTCCTGTTCTCTTTGCTGACCATCGGTGGCGCTGCCGCCAAAGAGTAAATCTAGGCCAAAGCAACCGCTGCATGCAGCTGTTTGTTTTCCAGCTTCAGAGCACCCTTCCTGTCTTTGTACTTAGTTCTGCCACAATTTATGGCACTGCTGCAAAAGTATTGACTTGGGCAAAGCAATTGCTGCACCCACACCTACTTCCCTATTTCCCCCCCTCCTGTCCTTGCACACTAACTGTACTATAACTAAGGGTATGCCAGCCTCTAGTCAAGGCTCGACGTCACTGCTGTCAAAGCCTAGACGGCAACAAGGGTGTCCATTTTGGGGGGGAAATCAGGGGAAGTTCCCTGAAAATTCCTTAAAATCGGGAAATTCGACCGCATTCTTTTTATAGTATTATAAAGTATTTTTGTGTAATGTAAACGCAAAATATGGCACATCACGATGTCACAATCTTGTTCAGGGAAGTGTCAGACTTTCCTTTCTTGACGCCCCAAAATGGGCAGGCAATTTGTGCATTATTTTCTTAATACTATCAAAATATATAGAACTTATTTCCGGCCAATATGATGTGTGTATGCCTGTCCAGGCAATGCACCATGAGGGATTTTCCAAACACTTCCTACAGCTCTTTTCAGTCCGGTCTCCTCACGATAATTAATAATCAATTATAAGTAATTATTACAAGTAAACTCCTTCGGCCCAATCCGCGCAAGTCTTAGAAAGTGATTTTCTAACCGTAATGCACCAACTAGGGCCTATATCGACGAGCCTCGCCCTCGACGACGCTCGTCGAGCCTCGCTGGCAAAATCATACACCCTAGTTACCCATGCTAAACTATAACTATAGGCAGTATAGTACTATAACTAGTAATGTGATGTCGCCGAGCTCTGCCAGATATTGCGGTAATAATGCTGCAAAAGGCTGGACTCGAGCCCAAGTGAAATAGGCACAAGTTGTAATATTTCCCCCATCATTCCTTATCTTCCACACACCAGAGTGCTGATGCTCATCTGTTGAGATGCTTCTGAAAGGCAAGTTAGGTTCACGGCGATATTTGCACAAATTGTTTCCTTAATCAATGTCACTCCCCCTCCCTGATCTTCCACACACCAAAGTGGTGATGCTTACCTGTGGTGATGTTGTTGAAGGGCACGTTTTTCACAAACCAAAGTGGTGATGCTTACCTGTGGTGATGCTGTTGAAGGGCACGTCTGGACCCAAGTGAGCTTGAATGTCGCGCAGCCGCTGGGATGTGATATTGCCAACGTACTTCAGCTTTGTCAACTCGTCCTTGTAGTGAGGGTAATCGCACTTGCGGTAGTCTGAGATGGCACGCTGCGTCTTGACCTGAGGGGTGGTGTGTGTGATAACAATCACACTTTTAATCACACATTAGTGAGGGTAATCGCACTTGCGGGATTCTGAGATGGCACGCTGCGTCTTGACCTGATAGGGTGGTAGGGTGTGTGCGGTTGCAAGTCTGTTTTTTGCCCAGGAAGCAGCTGGATGTGCAAGTCAAACTGGCTGTGAAGACATGCGCAGCAAACTGACACCTGCGCCTGCCTGCTGAATTACATGCGTGAAGAACACCTGCACCCGAAATCAAGATTTCGCAAGCTTGTTGGCAGCACACTAAAAGCTTCAAACCCAAATCCCAAACGCACATGAAACTGCCAACCTAGTCTCCTATAATTACTCACGCCTAGCTAGGGCTTGGAAGATGGAAACCTGTCATTCGCATTGTCTGAGTACACTGCCTTATTTAGGAACAAGCAACAGCATCTCCTGACAATGCACCTGCGATGTGCAAGTAGCAGACAGTGCCATGTTTCAGGCTTCTCTAAAAACGATTTTTTTGAAATCTTACTTCTGCACTGCAGCACATTCCATTGAAGTCAATCCAAGCAAGCTACAACCTGTATGCTGTTGAGGTTATATATCGGAGGTCTTACACCCTATTGGCAAGCTAACGCGTTGGCTTGCCAATAGGATGTAAGACCTCCGATATATAACCTCAACAAATGCTTCTGTAAAGTCATAGATGTCTAGAACGCAATGTCTGGTCATCGATCTGACTGAAGACACAGACTCAAAACAGTGTCATCTACACAGCCGTGCATGTTGCAAAAGCTACCACTTGCATTGCATTTGCCAGTGGTGGCCACTTTTGCCTGATCGAATGCGCCTTACACCTGTCTTATCATCCTCACAACCCTACACAACCCTACATTTCACACCAGCCGCCACTCACAATAAATTTGCCAGTGGTGGCCAACGGAATGCTGTCCACCGCTTGCAGTTTCCCGTACAGGTCCCTCTTGACGGCCCGTCCCATCAGGCGGAATGACCCAAAAGAAGCCTCGTTCAAGTGAAAGGTGTCGTTCTTGTCTGTAACGCTCACGTCCGGGAGCTTCACGTGTCCGTTCTGAGGGGCACAATCACACGCGCACACACACACACACACATACACACAGGTTTACACATGGATTGTTAATAAAGTTAGGAGGGTGGAAAACAATGGAATACGTTCTGCTCAGTATACACACACAAGTAGTTGTATTGTTCGTCTTAAGGCCAAGGCGAAGTGCCAAGGCGAAGTGCCAAGGCGAAGTGCCAAGGCAAAGTGCCAAGGCAAAGTGCCAAGGCAAAGTGCCAAGGCAAAGTGCCAAGGCAAAGTGCCAAGGCAAAGTGCCAAGGCAAAGTGCCAAGGCAAAGTGCCAAGGCAAAGTGACAAGGCAAAGTGACAGTGTGAAGTGCCAAGGCGAAGTAAAAAAATGAGACAAGGCGAAGTAAGTGAGGAGGGAGCAGGATGATAATGGTGAAAATTATGGGTTCAGAGGCAAGCAAAAACACATTGATGCTCAATTCAGGGTCATGCATTTAGGTTGTTTGCTTAACAAACAATGAAACTTTGCTTTCGCATTCAAGCCAGATGACTTGAGATGGTTTTGAGCTAGGGAGAGGGGTGAAAAGGAAAGAGAGTGTTTTCTTGCACAGCAGCCCCATCCCGTGATTGAGTATTTCTTTGCGAATGGCAGCCGTTGAGTTTCTTCCTTCCTACTGCCATCTGGAGCTCAACAAAACATGCGTCTTCTGTTTGCTCTGTACGGCAGGTATCCAGCGATCCAGTATCTGCCACATAATTTAAAACACGAATCAACCCCAAGCTCAAACACAGGACCCCAGTCCAAAAGAGATTACAGTGACGGCTCGCGACTTTCTGTTGCATTTTGCTTCTGGTGCTCCATTACTCAACCCAGCTCTGGACCAGAGCATCATGATGGCTGAGAACCTGTGTAGGCTCGGCAAGGCATAAGCCGTACAAGGCCAACTAACTAGGTTGTCACTACTCCCTTTGCAGTGAAAATAAGATGACCACACATGTTTTGATTTCCACAGTCCTATAGCCACGCGCCATGTGATGAAATGAACTCACATGAAGCTTGAGGACAAGGTGCCCTGTGGGCTGGACTCGGTGGCCAGGCATGTGACATGACAGCAGCGCTTGACCCTGCGCATAAAT
>Ga0307968_1001919_pt1:0-5000 | contig 17156 bp, 8 predicted proteins | sample OrgLakmetagen650_FD_201834 | JGI IMG/M metagenome (GOLD analysis project Ga0307968, IMG submission 201834) | Saline water microbial communities from Organic Lake, Antarctica - #650 | ecosystem: Environmental > Aquatic > Non-marine Saline and Alkaline > Saline | place: Antarctica: Organic... | reverse complement strand
CATGCACTGCAACACCGAGAGCAGGAAACCATGCTTGAATGTGCATCCCTGTGTAGAAGGACATGCGCACATGCACTGCAATGCTGAGCAAGAAACCATGCTTTAACTGTCCATCCCTGTAGGGCACCTTGTGCACGTGTGCTGCAAAGCTTAAACTGTGCTGGCACCATGTTGCTCATGGTCAACGAGTGCTCATCTCTTGTGACTTTCTATGCTCACAGAGACAGGATGGACGACGCACTGACGCTGTATTCCAGCCGGTTCTTCAAATCAGTCACGGACGACCACGACATCAAAGACAAGGGCAAGCTTCAAATGCTTCTGGGCGAGGACAAAAGGCTGACCCAGGCTATTGCCCAGACACTCTCACAGCTGAATGCTGTGCAGGTCTCAGTAGCAGACATTGGAGGCACCTTGGATGCTGCATTCCACCATAAGAATTTGAGTAAGCTGTCACAACATGTGGGATGACGCGCATGCATGCAAGCACGCATGCAACATGCTTGAGTTTGGCATGCAGCCAAATTTCTTCCTGGTCCCTGTTTTCTGAGCTGGCTTTGTGTTTGGGAGTATGAATATATAGGGTTGGCCAATACCGAAGTTTTTACGGCGTATATACGGTGTCTTTTGCAGAAAGCTATGAATACATAATCCCAGCAGCATGTAGAACAATTAAGTATCTGATAAATGTGCACGAGGACCACTTGCTTTCCTAGAACAGCTTTGTCCGAGCTTTCACAAGGCCCTCATTGTATCCACTGCATACCGCACACATACGCCTCTCACCGCACAGGCAGGGTGCACGCCAACTCAGATACCGCTCTCCGTGAGAAGATGCAAGACCTTGTGACCTCTGGTGCAACCAAGCTGCTGGCATCCGAGTGCCCTCTGGCGTGCCTGATCATCGACAATTACGAGGCATTTTTGAAGCTGCTCCCAGGATATCAGGTATTTCACTGCACAAGGAGATATCCGCCTAGCCAATCCTTTGCTTTTGTAAGCACAGGGTTGCCAAAGATCAGCATGCTTCTTGGATGTCCTCAAATTGAAGTTCTGTGCTCATCATCATCAAGCATGTTCATGTTGCTGCTTACTCATCCTAAGCTGCACTAGGATTTGCTGCTTCACTATGCGCATGAGCACTCCGAGCGTTAGGCTTCAAGACAGTGCATATATTGGGAATTGTCCTTTAAAATAAGTATTCTTGTCTGCCAAAGCCCTTATAGAGAACTGCTCATCAAGTGGGGTATAAGAACTTCACACCCCAAACCTACGGATCAGGCAATCAATGGTAAATTAATAAGCTGGAAAGGGGATACATCACCCATGCATCCAGCTCCACAAAAACATCACACCCAACGTGCATTGACGGCCCCTTTCACACTGTCAACACTGCACAGCTCTTGCAATGCACTGCATCGCTCTATGGTATACCCTACAAATTCCTTGTGAAGCGGAATTGCAGCATAATTGGGGCTTCTGCCTGAGAGTGGAGCAGCTGCAAGAAAAAGCGTACTAAGCATGGATACCATCTGCCTGCACCACACTTCATCAAATGGCACATAGAAAACTTTGCACTCTTGTACATCCCAACGAGCTAGCAGACAGTGCTAAACACTTGTAGCCAGCATTTGCACCTTGCATTGCACGAATTGCTCCACGCTCACTCCCTGAGGTGCTCTTTTAAAAGGGAGCCACACCCAGCCTCTACCATCATCTTTCTCTACAAATGGGCAGACACACTTCACTTCAAGGAGCATCTCAGAACCACCTCCTACCAACTTTGCATCTGCTGGCTAGGCAGCGATGGCATATTGAGCAGAAGGCACGCCAAACACAGTGCCTTGCAAAAATGGATGATCATGACTGACAAACTGCAAACCTTGCTCGTGCGCGCACACAATTGAGGGAATAGATAATTGATGCTTGGAGGCCAGCTGTGCGCTGACATTTTGAAAGCCTTGCAAAACAGATGCAACACCATTGTTGATGATGCACACCCCAATTCAGAACAAATGGGTTGATTGGACGGCTTGGGCTGGTGCTGCTGTGTGCCGAACAGCATGCTGAAGGGCGCCTCACTGTCATTGCTGCTGCTGGTACTTGGGAGCCGGCCTAACATGCATGGAAGCAACATTGGAGGCAGTGCACAAAACTGCTCGTAGTGCATGCCATGGCTGCGTGTTTTGCCGGAAGGAGGGGGCAAGGGGCGCCCATGCCTGGATGTAGTCAGCACGTGCTGACGGCTCAAATGGGGGCGTAGGGATTATGGGGCTGAAGAAGGGCACGAATGGAATGAAAGAGGACACAGCAGGGGCGTCAATGGCATAGAGGTGAGGGTTGGGGTTACGTCCCACAACCACTGCACGGTGCTTAGGCTGCTTCTTTTGGAGAGGGGAGTGATTGTTGTTGGGCTGTCCTATGGCTGCTGCCATAAGTGCTGACCCCCTGTCAATAGCCAGCTGCTGCTTAGGACGGGGGGGAAAGGCTGACTTTTTAAAAACCTTTGGCCTGCCCACCTGAAATGGCAGTTAATGGAGGGTTTCCTTGTAAGAAAAAACAAGGTAGTAAAATTCACCACCACACACAAATGCATGGTACACATTTTGTTTTGAGGTGCTGTAGGGAAGAGGTGCAGATGTTTCTAGCGACGGCAGCATGCACTGTTCTTTTTAATAACAAGATGAGCTCTTCCCTACTTTGCAAACATCATGGCCACCCCACCCCCAAATATCCCACCTGCTTGAATCCACCCCAAAGTTGTGTTGTTGAGGTCTTGGTTTGGCGTGTGATGCTGTCGGTGGCACGCATGAGCTTCTGCTTCTTGAGAGGCTTGCTGGAGCCCATAGGCTGACTCATCTGGCGTTCACTGCTGCGGCTGGGAGGGACGCACCAAACTGCTGGGAGGGCATCGTGGGCTCTATTACCTCTTAAAGCACCTTCTCGGTTATAGAGGTGACTAGCTAAGGTCCCCACTGTAGAAATAAAACTGTGCAGCCCCACAGAATGATGCATAGTCAGCCCCACATTACATGCAATAGAAGTGTTTCACTGTCATTCCCCCTGACATTTGTGTGTGATGGCAGTAATAATCAGTGCTTGTAAATGCTTCCAATTCAGTTATAGATTCAACACAAATTGGGGTCAGTGCAGCCTTCAGTTCCTGGACAAAAATTTCACATGATTGCTCAGGGGATGGAAATAACTCTTGCAGCTCAGGACCATAAGTCTTCTTGAATGCGGGGGGGCCGAACCATCTCAGGCAGACAGCGAATCAGGTTTGGGGCAGCAGCAGGCGCACAGCAGCTTTACAGCAGCATCACACAAGCACATGGTGGGACAGCAACCCCTTTAAACAGCAAAGCACACATCAGCGCCAGAGGGACCTTCGACGGCTGAGTTTGCAGCTTTTGAGGGAGGGACGGGAACCCTGTAAACAGCAAGCATACAGCATCAGCACACACCGGGACCCCAGGACGTCATTGGCCAAGGCGGGAATGGGGATGGATGGAAACCATGCAAGCAGCACTAACTCGCATTATTACCGCTCGCCTTGCACTGCATCGACGAGGGGGGGGCGGAAACCCTTACAGAAACAGCATACAGCAATACAGCATACAGCGGGCCCCAGGACGTTAGAGTTTGCAGCGGGAATGGGGATGGATGGAAACCATGGAAACAGCACTTGCACACATCAGCACCTAGCCTCACAGAGGAACAGCATCTATAGCACTACATCAACACTATATTTCCAGCTGCTGCCCTGCACTTGAACCCTAGACGCCACCAACATGTTCGAAGTTTTGACACAGACTCAGTTCAGAATGATTTTTTGCTCTTATTCTTTACCTACAGGTGCCCCATCTACCAGACCTCGGTCGACACAGTATGTGGGGAGATGGTGGCACCACGATTTAGCAGTAGCAGCAGTTAATCCATGCTCAGTTTCAGTGCCAGTTCAGTACCAGTGCAGTAGGTTATACAGACCAGACCAGTAGGTTATACAGACCAGTTTCAATTGTCTCAAACTTGTGTTTAAACTCCATTTGTCCCTGCGTTTCCAACTTGTCCAATTAATCTGTGTGTGTGTGTGTGCAATGTGCGTGGGTTTTGCCCTTATGAAAGGGCTTAACAATGTTTCAGAATGCGTCTACTTTGGTGAACTAACGTCTACACTTTGATATGTTTTTGCCTACTTCTTCTCGTGTCTTTCAGGTTGGCATTTTGCATTTGCGTCACAGCCCTTTTTTTACTTGGTTTGTTTTGAGGTTTACCTCGTTCTCATAGGTTGAGCAGCCATTCCAGGTTGTATGCCTTTGTAATCCAAACTAAACTAAACTGAACTAAACAACAGTGATTTCGAAGTTGATAGGCACAAGAGACTATCGTAGCATTGATCGATTCAGGCACAAAAGCCAAAGCGAGACAATGCCAAACTTTTTGCTTAGTGTCACTTGCGGTCTTGGCGGTGGCCCACTCAGTTGCTATAGTGCTTTTAAAGTGTGAATCATATGCACGGTATTTTTTCTACCTACTACTGTGCCGCGGTGGTACGCTGACACGAGGTCTACCTTCGCTGCTGTGTGGCTTGAAGGCAGTTATGTGACGATTAGTAAAATATGAACATGTCCAGTACGAGGTCCACGCTCTTTTATTATACCAAGATCATAGAGTGTGAGCAAAAAGAGTGACCTTCTTCTTTGTAGGTTTTTCGAGTACGGCTTTCCAAAACTAATTTGCTGCATTGAGTCAACAACTTGCTTGATTATGGTATCCGGCAGTCCTTCCTCAGCAAAACGACTTAGCTACCGGTTGTAAATGATTGCTGGTCAGCCAGTATTCTTTCTGCCATGAATGGTCTGACCCAATCGTATACCAGTCAGTGCCCTGATGGTTTATGGTTTCCTCTTGCAACACAACAACAAACTTTATTCTTTTATGTCAGACCGGTAAAAAAAAAAAAAAAAAAAAAAAAAAAAAAAAAAAAATGGAAAAAAAAA
>Ga0307968_1001914_pt1 | contig 17183 bp, 19 predicted proteins | sample OrgLakmetagen650_FD_201834 | JGI IMG/M metagenome (GOLD analysis project Ga0307968, IMG submission 201834) | Saline water microbial communities from Organic Lake, Antarctica - #650 | ecosystem: Environmental > Aquatic > Non-marine Saline and Alkaline > Saline | place: Antarctica: Organic Lake... | reverse complement strand
GCCCTCAATGGTGGCGCCTTTGTAAACAGCCCTCAATGGTGGCGCCTTTGTAAACAGCCCTCAATGGTGGCGCCTTTGTAAACAGCCCTCAATGGTGGCGCCTTTGTAAACAGGCCCTCAATAGTGGCGCCTTTGTAAACAGCCCTCAAGGGTGGCGCCTTTGTAAACAGGGCCTCAATGGTGGCGCCTTTGTAAACAGGACCTCAATGGTGGCGCCTTTGTAAACAGGACCTCAATGATGGCGCCTTTGTAAACAGGACCTCAATGATGGCGCCTTTGTAAACAGGACCTCAATGATGGCGCCTTTGTAAACAGGACCTCAATGATGGCGCCTTTGTAAACAGCCCTCAATGGTGGCGCCTTTGTAAACAGCCCTCAATGATGGCGCTATTGTAAGCAGGCACCCATTGGTTCTTTGTGAGCAGGCACCCAATGGTGGCGCCTTTGTAAACAGGCCCTCAATGGTGCGATATGTTGAGCAGCCATGCCAGGCTGGAGGCCTTTGTAACCCAAACGAAATGCAGGAAAACTTATTGGTGCCTTTGTAAACAGGCACCCAGCGGTGCTTTGTAAGCAGGAACCCAATGCAGAAGCTAGGCAATGAATGGCTGGCACACGTTATGAATGGCACAGCTGGGCAACGATTGGCTGGCACACGTTACTGCCAAACATGTCCTGCAATGTATTAAGCACCGTGCTTGTGGGCGCCTCTTTGATTGCTTCCTGCCGAAATCTATAGGCTGAGCAGCCATGCCTGGCTGGAGGCCTGTGTGTCCCAAATGTAACTGGCACCTTCTGAGCTAGCTTCCGCTCAGATGCCCCCCAGAGGCACATACAGCGATGTATGACCTTACCTTACCTAAATCAGCACCGTGCTTGCAAGTATTTTCCTGTTTGCACCATCTATGCGCATCTGAGTCAAAGTCGAGCTACCTGGGAGCGAGAAGACACAGTATTGCTCTTGCTGCTGGCAACGGACTGGTCGGTGAAGAACAGGCCATGTTCATTCCAAGACTGCACTTGACTCCATCCTGAGCTCTTCCTCCTCCTCCTCCTGTTTCCAAGCTCCTGGCTTAGTGGCACCCACTCTTCATCACGCGGCTGCTGTTGCTGCTGCTGCTCCTGAGTCTGCTGTCGCCTCTGCTTTCCTTCAAGCGGCTGCTGTTGTTGCTGCTGCTGCTGCTGCTGCTGCTCTTGTTTTAGTTGCTGCTGCTGCCTCTGATCTCGTTTGTGCCACTCCTGCTGCTGCTCTTGTTGTTCCTGTTCATGTTGTTGTTATTTTTCTTGCTGCTGCTGCTGCTGCTGCTGCTGCTGCTGCTGCTGCTGTGGTAGCTCTTGTTGCTTCTGCCTTCCTTGCTGCTGTTGCTGCTGCTGCTTCACGCGTTTGGTCTGAGCAGAAGCCGAGCCACCAGCACCATCAAATACAGTCCACATCAATGCTGGCTCTGGGCCTGGAGCCGCACGCATCTGAACACAAAGGGCATAATCACAATCACAATCAAGTTTCAGTGGGGCTCGGTGATCACACATTTTACGTACGCCACATCCGTCCATCAAATATCCCTACCCACAGGGCACTCGGCACCAATAAACCGAAGTTGCAGTCAGCACGGAGATGAGCAAAAGTGTGAATAAAAAAACAGAAGACGTCGAGCACGACCGAAAATTTGACACACCACCTTTTCTAGGAGTGCATCTAAACGCAAGGTAGGTCACAGTGACAGTATTGTTGGTGGTGGGGTTAACCTTGCGTGTAGATGTGCTTAACACCCGCCCATGCGCGTACACACACACACACACACACACACACACACACATCCATACCCACACCCACATACCCGCACACGCATCCGCACCCACACCTACATACGCACACACGTACAGGGTCGTACTGTTTGGCAATTGTGCATAACAGGGATCAGGTATCAGGTAGTTCTTTTTATGTTGATGGGGGAGTGCTTGTCACTGCCTACATAGCATTCCTTCCTTTTTGTTCCTTAGGCAGAGAGCGGTAGCCTCTGCACACCCCTTACAATGAAACAGAAAGTGTAGCACCGCAGCAAGTGCCAAAGGTGGCAAACATGTGTGCAAGCGCACAGCCGTAGGATTCAACACAATGCGTCTGATTAAGCAATGCAGCACTTCAACATCGAGTTCACATTTCACTTGGATATTGAAGCGAGACCTTGATGGTACTAGCTTAGGGATGTCACTTGCTTATAATTATGGCAAACCTATAGGGTTGGCCAGAACTATGTGTAGCCTGCCTGCCCCAATATTTTCTGTCGATTTCACCAAATGAATGTCAGAGGGCAACACATTGGAAATGTATACACACATACACGCAAGCACGCACAGACGCACAGACACACGCACGCACGCGCCACACACAGTTACCCACACACACGCACAAACAAGGATGCACGCTCCACCCACGTCTTACGTTTTTAGTCACAATGTTAACTGTGTGCAACGATGTAAGCATTCAACGCAACGAAAAGTCCTGGACAAATGGCAGGACATTAACAGCACACAGGCATCCAGTGTACGTAAGCCACTGGGACCAGTGCACACACACACAACCATGCAACACACACATGCAACATACACACATACAACACACACACAGACACACACGCATGCAAGACACACAACACGCGCACACACACACACACACACACACACACACACCATGGCAGGCATCATCTGTGGCATATGCAGGTCGATGTCTTGACTGAAAGGTGGTTGTGCCTGTGGCTGTGACTGCAAGTGCGGCTGTGCCTGTGATGGTGGCTGCGGCTGAAGATGATATTGCAAAAATGGCTGCGCCTGTGAGGGTGGCTGTTGAGGTGGCTGTGACTGCGAATGTGGCTGTGCCTGTGACGGTGGCTGTGGCTGTAGGTGATATCGCAAAAATGACTGCGCCTGTGGGGGTGGCTGTTGAGGTGGCTGTGACTGCGAATGTGGCTGTGCCTGCCATGGATATTGCAGAGGCAGCTGCGTCTGTGACAATGGCAGCGGCAGTGGCTCAACAGACGACTGTGCCTGCAAAGGCAACTGCAGGTGCGGGTGCGGAAGGTGCTGGGAAAGTGCAGGATGATGCGAGGGAGGACGAGGAGGAAGGCCAGCAGAGAGAGATGTCTTTCTTGCAATCTCGCCAACCATGGTATTGTTGGCGCTAATGTGCTGCTGCTGGAGAGCTGCTGCTGCTGCTGCTGGTGCTAGTGGTGATGGTGGTGGTAGCGGTGGTGGTGCTGCTGCTGCTGGTGCTAGTGGTAATGGTGGTGGTAGCGGTGGTAGCGGCGGTGGTGGTGGTGGTGGTAGCGATGGTGGTGGTGGTGGCGGTGGTGGTGGTGGTGCTGATGATAATAGGGATGAGCTGCGCTGCTGCAGGGGGACAGCGCGGGCTGCAGACAGCCATTGCTCGTACGCCACCACATCTGCTTGCAGGGCGCTCAGGGTGTTTGTTGAGGCTGCAGAGGCCGTGGAGGCCCGGAAAGATGACGCAGACGCTAACACATTGGCCCTTTCTCTGTCTTGGGCGCTTGTAGAGCTTTGTGGAAAGTGGTGGGAGTGGCGGGGCTGCTGGGACCTTGTTGGTTGGCCAGGCCAGCCATGTGGCAGTTGGTGGCTCCCACGTGGATGCTGTCGGTGCCGGCCTTGCAGTTGCTCACTTCTTCCGCTGCCCCTCCCACTTGGCCGATCACCACAGTCTACCGTGCCGAGCAGCTCCTGCTGCTGCTGCTGCTGTTGCTGCTGCTGTTGCTGCTGCTGTTCCTGCTGCTGGAGCTGCTGCAGCTGCTGCTGTTGCTGCTGCTGCTGCTGCTGTTGCTGCTGCTGCTGCTGCTGCTGCTGCTGCTGCTGCTGTTGCTGCTGCTGCTGCTGCTGCTGCTGCTGCTGCTGCTGTTGCTGCTGCTGGCGTAGCAGCTGAGGTGACCAGTGCTGAGAATTGGTGGGTGAATGCAGCAATTGTTGCTGCTCCTGCTGCTCAAGTCTGCCTGCTTGGCTGACCTGTCTGTGAGGGGAGGAGGGCTGGACGTTCCCAAGGGGGAGGGGGAGGGTGTTGAGCGAGGTGGATGGGGAGGGAGAAAGGGTGGTGGTGTGGTGTGCTATATATGAGGAGGGCCGGTGGGACAGAAGCGAGGTGAGGCTTGTGCCGGTAACAGAAGAGGAGGCACGGGCAGGCAGGGAGGCCTGTCTGCTGGGGACAGGGATGCCTGCCTGATGGGGTGTGGAGGAGTTTTCGGATGCTGAGGTGCTGAGCTGTGGTGATTGCTTTGTGAGTTGAAGCTGCTGCTGCTGCTGCTGCTGCGATTGGTGGGGCAGGTGCTCCTGGTCCCCTTCCTGCTGCTGTTGCTGCTGCAGATCGTGCAATTTATGGAGGTGCTGCTGGTACTGCTGTCCTTGTCGTTGCTGCTGCTGCTGCTGCTGCTGCTGGGACAGCTGCCCTTGGTCTCTCTCCTGCTGCTGCTGCTGCTTTGCAAATTTGCGCAAGGATGCAGATGTGAGGTGGTGTTGTCTGAGTACGTCTTGGTCACCACACTCTTGCAGCAAAGATCCCTGCAGCTTTGTTGCCCGTCTCCTCTCGTCCCTCTCCTTTCCCTCTTCGTCTCCTCCCACTCCTTCATCTCCACGCATTTGTAAGTGCTGCTGGTGCTGGATGTCCTGAAGCACATCTACACCAGTCCGTACCCCCCTCCCCCCCAAATTCAGGGAAGCACAAGAGGAATTTGCGTCCTCCTCAATGATCTGACCCAAAACAGGTGCTTGCGCATGGAGCGATAGAAATGGTGGTGAGGTCGTGTGTGGGGAACCTGGCAGCCACTCAGTACCAGCATGAGCAAAACTAGTGCTGTGGGGGCGGGAGGCAGAGGTGTTGGCAGCGTGTGAGTGGCTGGCACTCTGCCGGCGTGCATGTGAGAGGATGGAGGTGAGACGTGTGCTGCTGTTGAGGCTGTTGCTGCTCCTGAAACTGTTGGTGTTGCTCTTGCTGCACGTTTGTGAGAGTGTGTGTGTGTGTGTGTGTGTGTGAAAGCATGTGTACGGGTGTGTGTGTGCAGTGCGCCTGCTCTTGTTGTACGTGTGTATGTGTATGTGTAAGCATATGTGCAGGTGAGTATTGCTCCTGCTCTTGCTGCACGTTTGTGAGTGTGTGTGTGTGTGTATGTACGTATGTGCATATGCGTATGCGTATGCACAGGTGTGTGTATGTGGATGTACAAGTGTGTGTAATTGTGTATGTGTGCGTGAGCGCAGATTCTTGAGTATAAGGATGCAGATGCTTGCAATTTCACAAGTTAATGTGTACGTGTATGTGTCAGTTGGCATGGTCCTGCAGCGCACACTTGTTACACCACACTCAAAAACTATGCACCCCTTGCACCACACTCTCACTGCTGGCCATACTGAGGGAAGTTTCCAGGGACAATATTAAAGAGGCAGCAAACCAGCAAATTGCCCCCTTTGCACGAAGCACGCACGCCCTGCTCCACACTCACTGCTGGCCATACTGAGGGAAGCACTCAGGGACATTCAAAGGAGGGAGCAAATGGAACACACACATCACACAAAGCATGGACCCTACACCGCAATTGCCGCTGGCCATATGCCAAAAGGGAGCAATGAAAGGTGAGCACATAAATGTGAACACTTAAAAAACACAAAGGTGAACACATAAAGGTGAACACATTAAGGGAGCAATGCATGGTGAGTTCATAAAAAAAGGGGACACTTGTCACAAAATTTCGCGCACATTGATTGGCTTATTACTTTGGTAATTGTTGATTGATGGAGGGAAAGCGCTAAGGGACACATACAGTAAAAATCGTGCCCCTGTAATACTCGCTGATGTAATGCTCCATGTAATGCTTTCTGATGTAATGCTTTCTGATGTAATGCTTTCTGATGTAATGCTCCATGTAATGCTTTCTGATGTACTGCTCGCTGATGTAATGCTTTCTGATGTAATGATCGCTGATGTAATGCTTTCTGATGTAATTCTCGCTGATGTAATGCTCCATGTAATGCTTGCTGATCCCTACAAGAGTGAACCTCCAGATGTTAGCAACTAGCACGCACCTTGCATCACGGTGTGTCAAGCAGAGGGAAGAGCAAAGTAGACCACGGGCAAGAAACAGCCGCTCGCAACGCACGTCACACGCACCTTGCACCACGCTCGCTGTTGGTCAGTGACAGGGGGGCCGTGCCGAGGGACGAGCACGAAGAGGAAGCGGAGGATGAGAAGTGTGTTGCCACCCATCGTACGTAAACGGCTGGCGGCATGATCATAAGCGCGCTGGTCCACGCGGCTAAGAACGGAATGGCACTGCTGTATGCGCCTGCAGCAGTACTGCTGCTGCTGCTGCTGTTATGGGCGCGGCCTTCATCATTAAGGCTGTTGGTGGCGTGTGTGTGGCTGCTGTCGGTGGTGCTGGAGTTATTGGTCACGACGTGGGCGGCAAGGAGGAGAAAGCAGGCTGTGGCGGCCTGAAGGGATGGATGTCAAAGTGCACGGGGTATGGGTATAGGTAGGGTTGGCCAGAACCGTATATTAACACCATATATAACCGTAAATTCGGTGATTCTTCTGCCAAAAATACCGTGTATACATGTATATATATGGTTCTGGCCAACCCAAGGTGTAGAGCAAGTGTTTATGCGTGTGTGTGTTGCGCGGGTGGTGAGACCATATGCCATGTATCAATTTGTATGTTTGATTGTGAGCGTACAAGTGTGTACGCACATGTGTGGCGATCGGTTGCTTGATTGCTTTAAGTACAGTGCGTGCAGTGCGCTGCCTCGTTTTGTGATGCCTAAAGTTGTTGGACACACAACTCTCAAAGCCTGTGCTTCTGCCGGATAAAATCGGAGTTTAGTGCCAACAGACTCACTACAGGAGAGCGGGTAGCAATGAATGCTTCTTACTCAGTTTGGTAGCACGAGTAATAATGAAGTGCTTTCTTGTTTTAGTACCAAGAAATTAGTACAGTACCACAAACTTACGTTTTTAACCAAATCGGATTTAAGTACCACAAACTTACTTACTTTTGCATACCACTTCTCACTTTGTGCCTTCAACGCCACACAAATCACACAGTCCTCACCATCACTCACATGCATACTCTCACATTCACACACTCCTGTTATCTTCAATCCATACTAACACACGCACACGCACATGCAACACACTCTCTCTCCCTCTCTCTCTCTCTCTCTCTTTCTCTCCCTCTCTCTCTCTCTCTCTCTCTCTCTCATTCTCCCTCTCTCTCTCTCTCTCTCTCTCTCTCTCTCTCTCTCTCTCTCATTCTCTCCCTCTCACAAACGTCACACACATACACACACGCACACCTACCTGCAGCGCAAACACCATATGCCGCCCTGGCTGCACACCGGCAGCCAGCAACGTACACAAGCAGCTGATGGAAAGCCACGGGTGGGGGGGCAACAGATCATAGGCCAGCACAGCACCGCACACTTTCGTGAGCAGCACCACGGTCGTGACAGCGGCCTGTCGGGTCTGTACCCTAGGGGTATTCACCTGCAAGCACAGAGATGACGACAAGGGCATAGGTATTAGTAGGGTTGGCCAGAACCATATATATACGGTGTATATACGGTATTTTTGGCTGGGAGATCACCAAACATACGGTCATATACGGTGCATATATACGGTTCTGGCCAACCCTACATATCAGCTTAACGGCCTCTCAATTGCCAACCCTTATGAGCAGCCCTGCCAGCAGCAGCACCGCCACAACACCGCCACACTCCATGTACAGCTGACCCACAATTCACAATATCACATTTCCTTTATGTCTATATCCTATACCACCAGCATACCCACCCACCTGGCCATTCCTCAGAACGAGCAGCCCTACCAGCAGCAGCACCGCCACAACACCGCCACACTCCAAGTACAGCTGACCCACAATTCACAATATCACATTTCTTTTATGTCTATATCCTGTACCACCAGCATACCCACCCACCTGGCCATTCCTCAAAACGAGCAGCCCTGCCAGCAGCAGCACCGTCACACAGCCACACTCCAAGTACAGCTTAACCTCCACTCGATAAGGCAAGCCACCTGCTGCCTTCCCCCTCCGCGCACACATTCCCAGCCCCTCTAACACAGACACCCACACGTGGTGTGGAGGAGGGTCACTGGGAGGGGAGGTGCAGTAGAGGGGGGGGGCGAGGGGGGGGTCTTTAGGGGGAAATAGGGGGAGGAGGGTGGGGTGGGGTGAGGATGGTAAAAGGAGTAAGAGCGCTGTCACCAGCGCGAGGACGGAGGTCTGCACCGCGTCTAGCACTCGAGCGCCACACACCCTGTGGGCCATATGCATGATCAGGTGCAAGGTCAGGTGCCATGCATTACCAAGTGCAAGAATGGACCATGCATGATCAGATGCAAGAATGGGCCATGCAGTAGCAGTTCAAGAAGGGGCCATGCATTATCAGGTGCAAGAATGGACCATGCATTATCAGGTGCAAGAAGGGGCCATGCATTAGCAGTTCAAGAAGGGGCCATGCATTATCAGGTGCAAGGTCAGGTGCCATGCACTATCAGGTGCCAAGGTCAGGGCCATGCATTATCAGGTGCAAGGCAAGAAGAAAGGTTGGGAAGTGAGGCAAGAAAGACAGGGGCAAGCAGCTGCGGCTCGTTTGTGTTGTGTTTGTTAGGGCAGCTGAGCTTTAGGCCCTGAAACAACTTGGGTCTAGCGCGCATACTGGAAAAAAGCGCAGAGCACTCATGCGCGCACACGCCCTGTGTGGGTCATGCATAGGGTTGGCCGTACTTGTATATACACACACCGTATAAGATTGTACATTTGATGATTTCCCTGCCTAAATTACTGTGTATGCACCGTATATATATGGTTATGGCCAACCGTATATATATGGATGCTTAAATTACCTGCCTAAACTATCTGCTTTTCTAATTGCCGTGTAAGCACTGTATATAAATATAGGTTATGGCCAGCCCTATTCATGCATCATCAGGTACGGGCAGACAAGTTGGGAGGCAAAGAGAGGGGCAAGCACGGCGTTGCTGTACATCACTGAGCCTAGTCTTTTCATGTAGCCAGGGCCGCTGAGACAAGTTGGGAGGTAGGGCAGAGTGGGAGAATTGCACAGCATTGCTGGGCATTTGTATAAGTTAGGACAGGGCTTACACTGAAAGTGACTCATAGGTTGAGCAGCCATTCCAAGCTGAATGCCTTTGTAATCCAAACTAAACTTACACTGAAAGTGACAGAGCTAGAGCTAGAGTAACAGTTGTAAAGGGAGTCACACAGCAGTCACACTTTTTAACTGATGCCTACACCTGTGAACTGTGAAGGGAGTAACAAAGGAGTGTGCGAAGGCACAGGTGTACAATATACAATATGCAAGGCACAGGTGTATAATATGCAAGGCACAGGTGTACAATATGCAAGGCACAGGTGTACAATATGCAAGGCACAGGTGTACAATATGCAAGTCACAGGTGTACAATATGCAAGGCACAGGTGTACAATATGCAAGGCACAGGTGTACAATATGCAAGGCACAGGCGTACAATATGCAAGGCACAGGTGTACAATATGCAAGGCACAGGTGTACAATATGCAAGGCACAGGCGTACAATATGCAAGGCACAGGTAAGCAGGTTTGTGTGAGTTAGAATTGGCCTTACATTGAAAGTGACCGCTAGAGCAACAATTGTGAAGGGAGGTGCACAGCAGATGTGACCCACCTGGGCAGGTGAAGGCACACATTGGTGCAATGGAAGTACAATGGAAGTGACAGGTAAGCAGGTTTGTGTTGGAGCAATTACTGAAGCGTATGTGTAGGCTTGGCCTATTGGAGGTCACAAATATGTAATGGATAATTCTCCACTGGCCAGACTCATATACACACAAATGCAACCTGTAAACGGTCGTCAGTTTGATGTTCCTGCCAAATAAAATTACCAGACGGGGTTGTCTGAGCAAAAATTCCGAAATTGTTTTTCATACAAACCAGCATCTATTGAAAAGGATCGGTCAAATTGGTCGGTCCTGCTAACCTGACGAGTCGGTAGCCTAGATATCTTGAACATAACACACAAATTTTTAGTACCACACTCCAATCAAACCTCAACCCCCCCCCAAAACGCCACTAGTTTAGCTTAGCGCAACCACCAGTACTGGTACAACTTGACTTTCAGTCATGGATGTTGAAACCTGGGTCTGTAGGGGGGCACTTTTGACCCGTTTGGCACCCTTCGTGCTAAATTTTTTAGGGAAAAGGCCGGTATATCAGATCTCACCAACCTCTTGGTCTTTGTATTCCGTTTCTTTTTCGATGGTCTTTGATGTGTGTTGAGGACACAAAGGATTGATAATCACTCAATGAGGTGGTCTGCCTGGTCAGATACATCATACGCAAGGCTGGCCAGAGCCATATACCGTATATTTGGTTATTTCCCTGCCAAAAATGCCGTATGCAACGTATATTTATGGTTTTGGCCAACCCTTACCATAAGGTGATAAAAAAGTAAGGTTCATGTGGCCAATCAAACTTGTGCCCTGTGATTGCTAGTTTTGAACTGTAGCTTATTGGAGCCTCCATAAAAGAGCATTCATAACAGAGCCTACAAAAAAGCACTGAGCTTGAAATCTGGCAAACACAGGACACGTGCCCTGGGAACACACTCTTTTGGGCCTCAGAGATTCCCCTCTGAAAACTACCCCATTTCTTTGCAAGGTTTGGCCAGAGTGGCCTTCATACACTGTACCACACATATAGCAGTAAATGTCCTGCTCAAATTATTGTACCACACACACACAAATTAAGTGTAACACACATACACAAAATACTGTACCACACATATGGTAGCAAATGTCCTGCTCAAACTACTGTATACACAGCGTTTGGGTGCGTATATGCAGGGCTGGCCAAAAACTGTTTAAACATACACGGTGTACACACGGTATTTTTGGCAGGGGAAATCACCAACTGGTGTATACATAACATATATATATATAGCATATAGATATAGACCATATATATAGACCATATATATACGATCATATACGGTGTATACATACGGTTCTGGCCAGCACTACTTATGTGTCTGGCTCTGGCCAACCCCAGATACACACCGTGCCAGGTCAAGAGGTGTTGACCATCTTGCTAACATGCATGCTGATGTACAGGGCCTGGGTAATTGCTAACGTACAGGGCCTGGGTAACTGCTGATGTACAGGGCCTGGTTAACTGCTGATGTACATGGTCTGGGTAACTGCTGATGTACAGGGCCTAGGTAACTGCTGATGTATAGGGCCTGGGTAACTGCTGATGTACAGGGCCTGGGTAACTGCTGATGTATAGGGCCTAGGTAACTGCTGATGTATAGGGCCTGGGTAACTGCTGATGTACAGGGTCTGGGTAACTGCTAATGTACATGGCCTGGTAACAGCGTGTCGTACACATCACAGCATGTGCATCAGTACAACATGAATTGCGCAAACTAGCTCCAGTGCACGGCTTTTATGCACGACATTTAATCAGGGTTGGCCAGGACCATATATATATACATGTATACATATATATACGGTGTGTAAACGGTATTCTTTGCAGGGGATTCACCAGATATACGGTCATATACGGTGTATATATACGGTTCTGGCCAACTTGAACATTTTATGCACAGCTTCTGGTGCACTGCAGCTAGTCAATGCGTCTAGCGCACAGCATCTAGTCAAAGTATCTAGCGCAATGCACTGCAGCCCGTCAATGCAAATCATCTCGTACACACACACACACACACACACACACACACACACCTAGTTGTGGTCACCACACGGCTGCGTGCAAGGGAGGCGGCTGAGCCTGCAAACAACATGGTGCGGGCGTGTGTGCACATGTGTGCATATCCATGCTTTGCGCCCTTGTGCCTTCAGGCTGTGCACTTGTGCGTGTACACGCTAAGTGCTGTGACATTCATTTTTAGGGCGTGTGCACATCCACGTTTCATTGTGCGTATCTGCTGAGCTTGCCCACGTTCTTGTGTTCTCGCCTAAGTGTGATTGCTGTGAAGTGTGTGTGTGTGTGTGAGTGTGTGTGAGTGTATGCGTATCCACATTTTCCGTCCGCACCTGCTAGTGCGACAATGCTGCAAAGGTTTCTGGGTTTGAGACCAGGCACGACTGCTCTAAAGGCACGCCATCATGTCATGCACTACTGCTCTAAAGGCATGCTGGTCACTACTGCTATACAGGCATGCCATCATATCATGCACATGAAGATGAAGACGGGAATGAAAAGACACAGGGTTGGGTTGTCCAGAACCATATATAGAGATGTATATATGGTGTACATACGGTGTTTTTAGCAGGGAAATCACCAAATACACGGTAATATACGGTGTGTATATACGGTTCTGGCCAACCCTAAGAACAAAAGCTTACCATGTGAAGCCTTTGCTTTACAATTCGTGGCTGCAATGTACAGCTGGCTGCCACTTACAACGGTTGCAACAGTGGCTGCCACGTACAGTGCGGGTACTTCACAAATCATGGCTGCAACGTGCAGTGACAATGCCATGGCTAGGGCAGGTAGGACAGACGCAGAGATGCCGAGTTAGAAGGTAGACACACGCACACACACACACACACGGACACACGGACACACACACACACGTGTACATTTTTCACACACCTTGTGACATTATGGTTGCATTTGACACCGGCGGCTTGGAGGAGCATGAAGACAGGCGGACATCGTCCCAGGAGGGCGGGGGTGTGGTGGGCGCAGAGCGCGTGCGTGGCGCTTGCGGTGGCAGCGGTAATGAATGGGATGAAGAAGAGGAGAAGGAATGTGTGTGGGGGGGTGCTGAACGAAGGGGGTCTGGTGTGGGGAGTCCAGGGTGGGCATCTAGGGAGGAGGTTGAGGACGGCCCTTGCCAATTAGGACTCGCATTGTCGGAGAGGATGGAGGGGCAGGGGGAGATGGAGAGGGGGGAGCCTGTTTAATGATGTGTGTGTTGTATGTGTGTGGTGTGTTGTGTGTGTGTGTGTGTGTGTGTTTATATGTGAGGTGGGGGTCAATGTGGTGGACGGAAAAAAACTACATAGTTATAAACTTGCACAAACACTCACACATGCACGCACACATACACACACACACACACACACACACACACACACACACACACACACTGACACACACACACACACTGACACACACACACATACTGAAACACACACACACACACGCAACTCACGCTACCTTGATGGGAGCTGCATGCAATGTGCTTCATAGCAATCCTCCATTGCTTAACCGCGCTGCGCAACGTTTGGGCTGTGAGCACCGACCCTAGCAGCAGCACAAGCGTCAGTAGCAGCACTAAATAGGTGGAGGCCATGGCACGTTCTCGCTCTTGGTCCAATCTTGCTGGTAATGCTGCGTCCTGGTGCTGGCCAGCTGCTGCTGCTGCTGCTGCTGGTGTGGGTGTGGGTGTTGGCGGCATGGACATGTCATGTTGAGCACCCTCCTCACTGTTGGGGCTAGATCCAGTGCAGGAAAATGTCACCAGCAGGATGAGGAGGGTGGGGCCCTGAGGAGAGAATGCAAAGGGATGATGTAATGCCTGTTTCAATCTTGCATTTTGGATTTGAATGTGGAACCTCGTTCAAGTGGACACTTACTAGTCCCCCACTTGTTCCCATGCAATAATCCAGGATCAGCTTGACTTGCTTGACGTGTGCAGCTCTTTAGGTATTTAGGCCTCAGAGGTCATAAAAAAATAAACATAGATTAAATGTAATGGAATTAACAATGTGTCACTGACAGCTAGCAGCCTGAACAAACAGGTCCACAGAAAATGCCTTTTCCAAAATGGCCTTCAGGTAAGCGAGCTGGAGTGTGTCAGAATGCCAATGCATGCATGCAGTGCTGTGCTATGCAGGACGCATGTTGAAATGGAAGTCTTCCTGATGCGAAGTGTAAACCGTCTGTGCAAAATGAGGTGTGGTCATGCAGACTCTTGAGATGTTTGCCTCAAAATGTTTACGTTTGACAGACTGCATTTCAACTGAAACTGCATGCGCTTTTGAACCCGCGTGCACAACCCTGCAATTGGCTGTAGTGTCGTGAGCCCTCACCTGCATTTTCTTGTGCATCTGCATCTGACCGATCATCATGATGGATGGCTGTGAGTACAGGGCGAAGCTCTTTTAATCGCACGTCTTTTTGCTTTGGCAAGCTTGGTCCCAGAAACCTAGTTACCGTATTAATAAACCGCGCCGGTTTTCTGACTCGAAACTCAGATGATTCATTGCTGACAACTGTCCTGCTTGCCTGCGTAGGGAACTGCTTGTCGTGTTTGCCAATTAGAGCTCCATAAAGTGGCCAAATCTGTCCATTTAGTTCAGCAGCCTCCTTTCTGGCCTACCAGAAAACTTGTGTTTTGTGTTCGCCTTTTGCAGGTGTTGCGCCCCTCCTAACTTGCTTGTTGTTCATCGCGGGTGTGTCTGTTGCGTTCTGGCGCCCAAGCCGTGAATTTCCTGGGCTTGCGCAGCTTTTTTCGATGGGCGGTACAATATTCAGGTAAAACTTGCTAAACGGGTAATATGATAGATGCCAGACCTGTACTTTGTGCGGTGCATGTAACACACGATACTTAAAGTTGCAGAAAAGGACTGAGGAGGGGCTCATTGAGCAAACAGTAGCGAAATTACGGCTTGATGAATCTCAAGTGTAAGCATTTTTGCTCGAAAGAGGGGGCACATGATCATTGGCAGGCATCTGTGGGACTTTCAATACAAGCCTGATGGTATTCAATTCAGACGGAACAGACGTCAAACCGTTTGAGGTCTTAATACTTTGCCCTGGTATAGCCTTCCTACGACGCTCGACTTCATGATCACAAAACTTGCCTACCTACAGCAGCACTGGCAAGCCTTCTAACATTTCCCCACCACCACCACAACACACACGCACACTCACAAATTCACACATGCACACACGTACACACACACACACAAGTAAAACCTGAGATTTTATTGAGTGTCATCGAGGGATTAAGCATCTCATAATCTAATGTCGTATTTTAATTTGTATGGATATTGTGCGGGAATGTTTTGGGTCTGCATCGCTTGAAGTTGAAGATAATTTAACTCTAACGTCTCCACCTGATCCCCATCGAAAAGCCTCTATTATTTTGAATATCCAGGTGGAATGTTGTGTGTCTCTGCATTCATTGGGTGGTGCAGAAAACAAAACAACATCGTTTCCTAATCCATGCCGATGTTATTTACACTATCTGCGTTCTTTTTATTTTCTTTTCTACACTCATTTCCAATGACTGGAAATAAATTAAACTAAACTTTTGTAGTATCCCACTGTAAGATGGAAGGATGGCGCCCAAAGGGCAAATTGCATAACGTGAGAATGTGAGCTACTTAAGCAATCACTCATGTTCCCTCACCATGCCATCTCAGTCCATGAAACGCTAAAGCTCTGAGACAATAACTCACTTAGGCAGATCTTTGCTGTTAGCAAATTCTCCACGAACGCAGGGCTTGTGAACTAAAACATAATGCAAGGACTGCAATTCCTTCCTTCTTTCCTTCCCAACAGGAGTGAACTGGGCTTGCAGGCGGTGATGGGTGCAGCCGTCGTTGCGCATGTGGTGGAGGCCGCAGTTATTGTCAGGATGTGCCAGAAAAGGGCTTTGAGCTGTGCTTCTTCTAGTGGTTGGGTGCTGATTGTTCTCCTTGTAGGCTATTTTGGAATCCTCGAGTTTAAACTGCAGTGTGCACGTCGTAGGCGTTAAGCACTGAGGCCACCAAGATTGAAATAAATCGCACTTTATAAGGTGTGGGTAAGTGGGCTCCTAGTCAATCAACCCCCCATGGGTCCTCAACGCGGCTTTCTCTCTCTAACTCCATGAAGGGCTCTTTGCGACAAAAAATTTGAGAAAATTCCACGCAGGCAGTGGAAACTACTCCCCGCATTAATTGTTGCAGGAGAAGGTACCATTTTGATGAAAGGCGCGTTTCCCCTTGAAATTATTGAGGGCTTTTAGGCCGTTGCCGGCCATCGTAGTCTCGTATTTGCTCGCCTCATTATCACCTCTGTATGAACCACGTCTGGGTTTCATTTCACTAATTCCAAAGTTGACTTGCAAACATATCTAATTAAAGCGCATACTTAGTCATAAATTAATTGATAATGCCTCCGGGCCGAGAAAAGGCCTACAAGGTGGGAAAAAACCATCCAGCAGCGAAGTACGTCTGCATTGCTGTGGTCCCAGCACACTTCTGAAGTTACCTATAGACATCTCCATGCCTGTGCGCTATCTGCCCATGCTTTTTACGAGTCATCTTTGCTTGGCTGCCACACTGCTGCTCCCTAATGCCTAGTAGTAGGCGTTTCCTTTGAGACACGGTCTGAAGAATGTTTGGGCGCCGGCGTTAAGGTAAGATAAGTGGCATGGATTAAGGCATTGTTTTGTTGCCTACCCGTTGCAAAAGCACACGACATCCCAGCTGAAGATTAGAAGAGGAGGGCATTTAAATGGGAACATTCAGGTGGCTGGGAAGCCTGCACACCATCAACTTGAAGACGTCTATTGCACGTCACGCCCGATCGTTGGCAGCGACGAATCATGTGACAGAGCAGTTAAGCTGGATGGCCAGTCCTGACAAATGGATGTGCTGATTCTTGTACTTTGCAGTGACAGTGATTGGATCTGACATGCATAAACATCCAGGGGTGTGGTTAGCACCCTCTGGGTTCATGTGGTTTTAGCTAGTTGCTTCACTCTGACGTGAGTCGAATTAGAACTTGTCAAGTACTTGTCTGGTTGATCAAGTTGGGGGGCATGGATTGCGGAAAAGAAAATGCAGGCAGTGAAAATCAACGCTCCTCGCATGGTTTTAATTGATAAAAAGTTCATGTAGACTTCTGGTGCGGCGGAGGAGCTTTACGGTAGTCGGTACCAAAATGGCTCTTTTTCCTTTATTTAGTGTTATTCTGGATTGCCCTGATGCTCAGCTGGTCAGCTTGCGCAATCAATTCCAGCACCTGTTTGATGCCATACCAGCAGGTAGCACTGCTCGCCTGAGAGACTTCATCAATCTGTCTGATGCCGTAGGAGTAGCTGACTTTGCGGACAAATGCCTTGCTCTGTTTGATCACTGACCTTGTCT
>Ga0307968_1001904_pt1 | contig 17239 bp, 21 predicted proteins | sample OrgLakmetagen650_FD_201834 | JGI IMG/M metagenome (GOLD analysis project Ga0307968, IMG submission 201834) | Saline water microbial communities from Organic Lake, Antarctica - #650 | ecosystem: Environmental > Aquatic > Non-marine Saline and Alkaline > Saline | place: Antarctica: Organic Lake... | reverse complement strand
CATTTTCTGAAGGGCACGTTAGGTGTGAAGCAGTCTACCACTAATTGGGCTGTACTCCGAGAATGTGGACATGAACGGTTGCAATTCTACTGGTTTCGGTCAGCTGTCAAGCTTTTCAATAGTATGCTTAATACCTATAGTGACATTTTGCGGAGGGTAGTCCAGGCTGATCTCAATTTACAGCCTCGTTCAAGTGCCTACTGGACAGCTCAATTGCTGAGCGCTTTTCAGGGACTGCGTGGGTGTGATTTGTATGAACGAGCTGTTCAAACTGGGCATGCTATTACCATGCAAGAGTTTACTGCAGATTTGAAGCATAGGATGAGAGGTGTTTGGAGACGCTGAGTTGGTGGACCCCAACATGCACAACAACAAACTGGCCACCTATCATTCTTGGTTTGCCATCGCTTTTTCTAGAAATGAGCGTATGCCGATTAATGTACCACGGTATCTCCATCTTGATCTGTCCAAACATGTTATGCGCAATATAGGTAGATTCCGCTTGCGTGCACATACTTTGAAAGTTAAGGCAGCAGCGTGGCTTGAAGATGGTTCTTGCGTATGTGACCAATGTCCTGGTAAAGATGAACATGTTCAGAACGAGGTGCATGCTCTTTTAATTTGCCAAGACCATCGAGTTTGTGAGCTGAGGAAACACTTTTCCTTCCTGTTTACACCTTTTTTTGAGGACTTTTCAGCAACCCAACCCTTTTTGCTGCAACAGGTCAACAACCAACTTGTTCATGATTTCCTTTCTCAGCAGAACAATAGACATTTACTTTTTCTTTCTGAGCTTATGGATTTATTTGTGGCTGGCCGAGACCAGTCAGCAGCCGATCAGCCAAACAACCTGGCTGAAGGTCACCCCCCATTGTAACCATACTGCGTCAATCCCCAGCAAGGATTTCTCTCCGCAGACAATACGCACCTCTGTTTCCCCAAACTGGAGCCCACAATGTGTCTACTCGTTAAAGCCAGAACAACAACAAGCGTTGTCTTTTTTCATGAACCAACTGCTTTTTATGAGCAGGCTAGCAATTGCACTTCTTGACCATAGGCGTTTTTTTGTCAACCATGCTGGATCGAGAATGGTACACTCCGGCTGTGATTTACTGAAAGCTAGTTTCTAACTTCTTGACTGAAGGCCTTTCTCTGTAAACCTTGGAAGCTAGTTTCTTAGTTTGCATTGTGGTCAGTTCAATAATAAACCCTGAAGTCATTTACCTCTACTATTTTTGGTGTTGCCTCTTTTGTAGCTAAGTGCTTAGCCCTGTTCCCTTGATTTTTCTAGCGTTTTTTGGTTTGGTTACAGGCTTTTTTCCAAGCTTCCGCTCAGATGCCCACCAGAGGCATATATAGCGATGTAACCTTACCTTACCTCTACCACTTTATTCTAACCCCTCCCTTCTTTTGTTCATGCCAGTCACCCTTTTCAGTATCAATACTAACTCTCATCTGAAGCCAGTTTCAGGCCAAGCCTACAACCTACAACCCTCCTAGTTCAACAGTTTTCCCCTTTTTTCCCCTGTGCGTGGTGGTAACAAAGTGGCTCCTTTCCGTATTCAATGTGGGGAGGATTTGTTCGCTATGATTTTTTTTTTTCATTCTTGATTCAACCTCTTGTTTGATGTATATGTGTGCTTCCACAGCCGTGAGTCTGGGAAATGGAGTTGAAAACACAGCCTGCAAGATGTTAGATTGCTTGAAAAAAAGAGCCCTGCAGTGTCAAATGCAGGTAGACAAATCGTAGTAGTAAAGCAAAAGCGAAACACGAATAATAAGTAAGGGCCATTTTAATAGTAAAGGAGCTGCCCAATACCCAGCAACAAAGCAGTCCTTCTTGAGTCATTGGGCCTTTTTATAACAGTACTTGCCAGCATAATTGCACCTCACTGAAAGGTATTTCACTTGTACGGCAAACAACTCCTCACATAAATACACAAACCTGCACACGGTAATAATGAAATTGAAGACTGAGCAAAGACTGTAGTTTACAAACCCTGAGCTCACCGCAGGGGGCCCTGTACAAAATCGGCTGCAGCATGGTGCAGGAACAGAAGCCATTTGGCAAAAAAAAACAAATCAAACTAAAACAGAAGAGAAAGGTTACAGATAATGAACAAGGGCGGGGGGGGTGGCACTTGTACGCCATCACTCGTGTGCGAGGAAGGATACAAACTCACGCACACTCACTTCTCTGCATTCACCGCAGGGCTTCCAGATGTTCGGTGCAGGTATGCTCGGATAGGAGCACACACGCAGCATGTGTGATTAGAATGGCCTGTGTATGCAGATCAGGCAGGAAATGCTGGTCAAAGCGTGTATCTCCCAAACAAAACCAAAACAAGCACGCTAGACGTGTCTTTGTCCTGCACTTGCCACCTTCTGTTCCACTCCAAAACTCACATTGGTTGTAATGCTTGAGTAGAGCGCCAACAAAACGGCAGTTCGGGACTCCACAAGACTTGTTTTGGCAGGTGGCGATGTGCTGGAGCAGTAGCTTGCCTCCCCTGCCATTAAAAAATATGACCACAAGAAGTGCTAGCTTGATGAGCGTGCCACACGGCTGGCAACATTAAGGTACGTATTTTGTGAGATAGTCATCAGTGCTCTAAAATGACCACCACAGGTGTGATTTGTAGTTTAAGGCAATGCGACCTGACCATATCGACATTGAAGACAAAGTCACTAGGCTCAACTGACAGGTTACTGGCAGTGGGACGCGCACCTGCACCGGCTCTCTCCACAAGAGCCGCCTTGTGAGCAGTTCTGACAATGGTGTGCGAAGAGTAGCCACTGATGTGCACGCTGCAGACGCTCCTCGGCGGCACGAATTATTTGCGCCTCGTCATGTGCTGCCTCTACGTTGCCTTGATACTGCTGTCCCTCTGTGTCTGCCTCTGGTGACTCCCCGTTTGTTGTGTAAGTGTTTATGGTGCAGTCCGCACAGACGTCTGCGTGTGTGTGTGGGTAGGGTGCGTCTAAAAGTCGAGCCCACACGGGCAGATACTTAATTCCCCTGTTTGTGCCCTCCCCTCCTGCTCCTCCCTGCAGAACTGAAATGCTTCTGCAACCAGTAGTTTGGCTGAAGAAAGGTGCTGAAATTAGAGAGTTCATACGTTGCCATACTAGAACCGAGTACGCGCGTCTGAGGTTTTGAACCATGCAACCACTCTCAGGTTGTGCGCAACTTAGAAGTGTAATTGCATTCAATAACATATTGTCATTCATGTGTTCTCGACCTGCGGCAAGGAACAAAATATTCTCCGAGACTTCTCCGATTGGTGACTCAAACTTTGGCAGGTACCACCGACGCCTTTCAAAACTACACGGCAAAACAATATATCATCCTGGCAAACTCTGGTTCACTGAGGGTGACCCGCTTGCAAAGCTACCACAATCCAAGCGGAAGATTTTGTTGCCAACTACCCCGCAACGGACCCCACCTTGCAAGGAGGAGGTGGAGGAGCTCCACAGCTGCTTCTTCAGCCCTTTGGAAAGCAAGGACACGGGCTGGTAGATTTGACTCCTCTCCTGCACGTCCTTGCTGCAAAGCATTGCCCCGCTATCAAATTCATGCATTCTCTCGTTTGGGCTTGTCATCAAATTAAATTGAATGTTTCAACGCGGTTTTGTTTGTTTGAATCTTACGGTGGTTCTTTAATCTCTAAAAAATGAATAATTATCTTGATTTAGTTGCCATCGGGTAAGCTTAGAGGCACACATGCACATTCACACACACATGCGCACACAAACACACACACACACACACACATACACACACGCACACACCCACATATATAAACACACACAGTTATATACACAAACACACTTGCACACACATACGCACACTCGCACGTACACACGCGCTTCCTCTCTCTCTCTCTCTCTCTCTCTCTCTCTCTCTCTCTCTCTCTCACACACACACACACACACATTCACACACACACACATGCACACACACTCAATACACACCCACATGAACACATACACATGCGCACACACATATGCTTGCATGCACACACATGTGTGTATTCATACACACGTACATACACACATAAACACACACATGCAGTACACACAGGCGTGCATGCATGCACACACTCGTACCTATACTAGCACGTTTGTTTGCATGTGCTCTCAATCACCCACGCATGCACGCACACTTGAATGCACGCACAGCTGCTCACAAGCGGACTCGTGCACGTTAATACGTCAAACAGTCAAACACGCCAATCGCTTTCTTTATATTCTCCAACGTGCTCTTTGACAAAACACGCAGGCAAGGGCAGTATGGGACTGCTTACCGGGCAAGACATCGTTTGGATGGCCAGCTCTACTGCATCAAACGAATACCCATGTCTGCCAAGGTGTGAAAAGGAGTACGCTCTGCCCTCCAAACTGCCCCCCTCACTTCCAGGCCAGAGGAAGGAAGGAATGGATGGTTGTGAGACAGTGAAATTTGTCATTGCATGCTTAGTCACCATTCTATGATTTTAGTGGTCCTTGTAGGGTAATGCGGTGATAACTGCATCTTAAATACGCGCGCATACACACATATGCACACACAATCACACACACACATATGCACACACAATCACACACACACACGCATGTACACACGTGCACACCTAACTGTTTTTTCTTCACACAGGATGATCACGCTGGCGCATTGAAGGAGGTACAGGTGCGGAAAGTTTCAACAAATGCACCTTTGTCTCACTCCATACATTCATGGACTTGGGGAAGTCATTGATTCATTGCAGATCCACAAACGCATACTGCTGTGTCCTTCTCGCAATTCCTTTTCACGACACAGTACCCCGACCTCTTTTGAGGGACCCATACTCAGGGTTGGCCAGAAAAACACAGATGCTTACAATTTCTGTAAGCAGGGTTCGGTACTGTGCACAAATCGTAGATATATAGATCTTATAAATGTGTGTGCATGGCCAACTCTGCTCATATCTACATGCCGTGCAATTTCGTCTCAGTACACGTCCACCTTAACGTGGCAGAAAAGAATTCAATCTGCGCTACGCTTTTATTCCAGTGTTATAGAACCCCTGCGGTTCACACCTCCACTATGTTTAGGGTTGACCAGAACCATATACCATATGTATACGGTGTATGTACGGTATTTTTGGCAGGGAAATCACCAATATTTGGTCAAATAGGGTGTGTATACACGGTTGTGGCCAACCCTAGCTATGTTCGCCCCCACCTTGCTTGCAGCTACTGGCACAGCTCGACCACCCAAACATCATCGCGTACAAAGAAAGTTTTGTGGACCACGCAGATGGAGGGTTGTGGTGAGTGAAGCGTTCGTTCGTTGCAAAGTGATTGGCATCGAAGCAAATATTTGGCTTTTCATGCCCCAAAAATATGATGTTACAAGGAGGAGGGTTGTGCGTCTTTTAAGCAGCAGCACTGGTGTTGGGATCCTGTGACTAATTATTGTTACTAGTTCCCCTCCTCTGCGGTGCTCACCTCTTTTAATTCACACCTGCCTCTCTGCAGTATTGTTACCAGCTTCTGTGAGGAGGGCGACTTGTTTCATCGAATCCGCAACCGCGCAAAATCCAAAGAGTACTTCAGCGAAAGCGAAGTGATGGACATGTTTGTACAGGTACATACTAAGCAGATTGTAAAGATAAGTGGTGGTCATATTGGTACAGATAAGTGATGGTCGTGCTGGTACAGGTACATGCCAAACAAAAAGCGACAGACAAGTTTTTAGAGGTGAGTGATGCTAATGTTTGTACAGGTTCATTCTAGGTGGTTTGTGATGGACAAGTTTGTAGAGACGTAGAGATAAGTGATGGTCATGTTTGTGCTGGTACATGCTGGGCAATTTGTTGTACAGGTGTACCGTGATGGATGTGTTTGGACGTGCTTAGACGTGTACATGCTGGGCCATTTGTGAGCCTAGCTAGGCGACCGAAAGCTGTACATAACTGACAAGGATGTTCAAGTGAATGCATCACTCCTCTTAGAGCCTGGCTTGAGCAGCTTGTGCATCACCAGATTGCACTGTTTCTAGGTCGGCCCACACCTGTTTAGCTCTCACACCGCACGGAGCCCTTATTATGCCCATCGTTGTGCAGACTTTAATTCCTTTTCGGGCAACTAAACTTCTTTAAGACTTCCTTTCTCTGTGCAACAACACGGAGCCTTGTTAATGGCTGCGGTTCCACACATTTCTCAATTTTCAATCTTTATGCTGCTCAGGGGTATATAGTGTGCAGACCAAATGTACGAGCTTTCATAGGCCATTATTTCCCCTTTGCCTCCCTCTTGAAACTGAACCTACATTCTGGCAGAAGTTGAATGCACAGCTGCTCAGCTCTGGCCTCCAAACAGCCTGCACACTGTAATGCAGATCGCATCTGCACTCGTGCATATCCATAGCAAGCGAGTGCTGCACAGAGCCTGAACAGACAACCACCACTCGCTAGGCAGCATTGCAAATGGTTTAATACTTCCGGTCTTGCAATCTGCACACTGTAATGCAGATCGTATCTGCACTCATGCACGTCCACAGCAAGCGGGTGCTGCACAGGGACCTGAAGACCCAAAATATTTTCATTTCAAAGGGCAACATCATCAAACTTGGAGGTGGGTTGTACGGATTTAAGGTCATTTGTGCAGCGTCATACATTTTGGGGTGGGTTGTGTGATTCCTTCTGCTGGTGCAAAAGGGAGAGGGCACATGTAGTAAGGTGATCAGGAAAACAGGTGGCGAAATGAAAACAATCAGAACCTTTGCTAGGTATTGCAGCGTTTTTCTGCCTTGTATGTGTGCCAGAGCAGATCCTGCCAATGTGTGTAATAGTTGTCATGAAGCACAGGTTGCGCATTGCTACCTTTTTAACACCAACTCCGTCCTTCTGTGATTATTGCTTTGGCAGATTTTGGCATCTCAAAGGTCCTCGAGAAAACAGACCAGTTTGCAACGACAGTCACTGGCACCCCTTACTACATGGTGAGTGTGCACCTCTACATTACTTTTTTGCTTGCCTCTCAGCTTTTATTTTTCACCAGTGACTGGCTTGACTTGATTGCACTGACATAGGCCTTTGCAAATGTTAACACCCGTGACTCTAGGTAGGGAGTGTGCTCATAAAGGGAAAGGGTGTTCACCCGTTCCTTTTTTGTCCTTGTCGCATGTAAGCCTAGGCATCTCAGGGTGTGGAGCACCATCACGGAGTGCCACTGCACAACCAACTAACTCCACCACTCTCCACAACGTGCAGGCCCCAGAAATTTGCACCAACCTGCCGTACACCTTCAAAAGCGACATCTGGTCCTTAGGATGTGTGCTGTACGAGCTCTGCACTTTGAAGTGCGTCTGTTCTGAGTCTGCTCTGATTCCGTTCTGAGTCTGCTCTGATTCCGCTCTGAGCCTGTCTTAGTCTTTGTGGGTCTGCTCTGCGGGTGTTCTTGGATGTGAGCCTAAAATCTGCTGCTAGAGTAAGCATAAAGACCCGCAACACTTCTGCACATCTTTGTGCTCCAATGCTGACATCTTCTTTTCCACTGCCTCACCGTGTGTGATATGTGTTTGTGAGTGTGTGAGTGTGTGTGTGATATGTGTGTGATATGTGTTTCTGAGTGTGTGTGTGTGATGTGTGTTTGTGAGTGTGTGTGTGTGATATGTGTTTGTGAGTGTGTGTGTGTGCGCTTTTGTTCAGACCTGTTGCTTGTTATAGCACGCAGAGCAGAGTGCAATTTGACTGCCTGTGCCACAATCGCACCAATCACTATCACGCACACAGACTCAAGCACAAGTGTACACAAAACATGCATGTACACACACTTACATACGTACTGCAAACGCAATCAAACATTTACAGACAAACACACAACGTGCCCATTGTGCAGGCATGCATTTGCTGCGGACAGCCTTCTCTCCCTGGTCTTTCAGATTGTCAAGGGCACCTTTCCCCCCATTCCCACCTCAGACTACAGCACCCAGCTCAGTGGTTTGGTTAACTCGCTGCTGAACAGGGAAGTTGCTCAGCGGCCCTCACTCGCACAGGTGCTGCTTAGTTGCAATGTGCAGGCTAGCAATTTGATTAGACCGATTAGACTGATTAGACTGATGGCTTTGCATTACCGCCTTACAACCCACGGCATTTCTGCGACGCTACAATGTGCAGCCCATAGCCTAGCAATCAAACCGATTTGACCGATGGCTTTGCATTACCGCCTTACAACCCACGGCACCGCTGTAAAGTTACAATGTACAGCTTAGAGGGCAGACTGGTTTGACTGATGCCTTTGCATAACATGCCTAACAACCCCTTGCACAGGCTTGCATAGCAGCTTTTCAAAAGCAAGGCCCAACTGTGTTTGATAGGTTTGCTACACTTACACACGTGTACACACATGTACACACAAGAAAAATGGTAAGGGCAAAATCTGAAGTACCCCGCCGTCCATGCACCTTATTGCTATACACAAAGCACGCGCACCCTGCCGCTCCAGATCTTCCAAATGCCCTACGTGCATGACAACCTGCACCGATACCACACCGAGTTCAAGAAGCACCTGATGAAGCAGAGCAGCACGATGGTCAAGCGCAAGCAAATGATAGAGCGTGGGCTGGACAGCATCCAAGAAAACGTGAGTGTCAGTGTTGCACATTGTTCGGTTGATCTCCCCTGCAGAGGTACATGCTGATGCTGGTATTGTTGTCGTGTGACTTAAGCAAGCTTGTTTGCAAGCCTACACGCCATCTTCTTTTTCCCCTGCTCAAATAAAAGCCTTAGAGCCGCTGCTATTGCTGATGTCAAAGCGCTCCTTTGATCAGGTCACGGTAATATTTTTAACACCATATCATATTTTCCTCTTCCCCTCTTATTAGATCCTCCTTGTAATTCAAACCTTGTGATTACTGATGCAGCATGTGCCACCTGCCTAATGTGGCGTGTATCTTTCTTGCTGGCGTGACAATGAGCTCTGTTTGCGTGTGAGGCCGCAACCAAAACCCTTCCGACTGTTGACAGCGATGAGGTGTTAAATTTCCTCTGAATCGGTTGGTAGATCCTTCATCGTTTTTTGGAAAATGTGGGGCGAGCTTCATTGAGCATGCTGCTTACGTTTAACTTCACATCTGATTCAGCTATCATGCGCATTTTTGCAAGCGCATGAGTGTGAGATTATTCCTGAGGCACACAATGCATATGAACAGCAGCAACCAATTTCCACCAGCCGCGATGTGTGTGTGTGTGTGCTGTTTCTCAGAATGCAAATGAGGACACCTCGCAGCTAACGCCGAAGGAGAGGATACGGCGCAACAAGGAGCAGCAAATGCAGGTGGGTGGTAGGGGGCTTGTCAGGGAAGTGGCAGGGGGCTTGTCAGGGAAGTGGCAAGGGGCTTGTCAGGGAAGTGGCAGGGGGCTTGTCAGGGAAGTGGCAAGGGGCTTGTCAGGGAAGTGGCGGAGGGCGTGTCAGAGGAACATATTTTACAACACATGAACAGGCTGTCGTTTCTCTAATGACATGAAGGGAGCAGGTACGGCCAAAAGAAGGAGCGACAGTTGAAGGTGGATGGCGAGTAGTATAGGTGTCATAGGGGTAAGATGAGTAGACTTAAGGACCATGGAACGCACTCATACTGGCGGGTGCGAGCGCCTGTATTTTTGGTGAATAAAGAAACAAACACGTGCTTGGGTGAGTGCTCGATCTAGAGGAGCAGGTAGGGATGGATGCGAGAGAGAGTGCTGACGGTAAGGAAAGGAGATGACGAAGTGGATTGCAAGTGCGGGAAAGGAAATAGCAAGTAATGAAAGTAATTGGCTTACATTTTCACCCCAATCGTCCGTAAGGGTCACCTGTGCAGGCATGGACAAGCACGTATGAATATAGTTGTGGAATCAAGTGCCTGTGGAAAACGGGGCTCGTTGTAATAATAGAATGAAAAGGATAGAGCGATTATGCGTGATTATAGACTGAACTGCAGACATTTTGTGCTAATTTGCACATGTATGTTACGCAGATATGCATTAGTGCAAACATTTAAAATATTGAAAGCAAGCATGTGTATATGCAACTTACATAAGCATGCACACATCTGCCTGTGCACACATGCTACTTATTCCTGACTTTAACCAATACCGTAAGGGTCACCTGTGCAGGCATGGACAAGCACGTATGAATATAGTTGTGGAATCAAGAGCCTGTGGAAAACGGGGCTCGTTGTAATAATAGAATGAAAAGGATAGAGCGATTATGCGTGATTATAGACTGAACTGCAGACATTTTGTGCTAATTTGCACATGTATGTTACGCAGATATGCATTGGTGCAAACATTTAAAATATTGAAAGCAAGCATGTGTATATGCAACTTACATAAGCATGCACACATCTGCCTGTGCACACATGCTACTTATTCCTACTTTAACCAATACTTCAACAAGCAGACCACAACTTAGGACACGAGTTTTTGCAAGCCTGGACATTTTTACACACTCACACTCTCTCTCACACACACACACACACACACACACACACACACGCACACTCACACACAAGCACGCATAAACGCCCTCTCACACATAGACACACACATAGACACGCATAAACACACTCACTCATACACACACTCACTCACACGACACACACATGCCTGCCCAACAGAGGCGTGACATGGAGCTCCGCCTGGCCTCTATGGACACCCAGGGCGAACGCCGCAAGGCTGCTGAGCGCAAAACTCAAATCGTGCACAACTCAAACACAGGGCTGCCAGGCTCTGGGCCCTCCCCTTCCAAGGTAAGAGCTTGTATGGGAATCTTGCGTGTCCTTCCCTTACTGTAGAGCGTCGATGTGTTTGTGTTTTTCTTTATTTCTTAGTTCAAGTCAGGTGCACAATGAAAATTTACAGCAGGTTCCAGGATCAATCGCGGATACCAAAATGATTATCCTGCCCCGTTCTTGTGCTTTTTGCTTCCTCACATGCCTGTGCATCCATTTCTGGGTGCATGCACACATATCTGTATGGTGCCAGCAAACTCCATATGTACGCAGTGCCTGTGCAAACTCAAATGCCAAGATGGCTTTCTCCCCCACCTGCATGAACCCCTGCCTGCTCCGCATGAGCCACACTGACACAATACAACATTGCACATCTTAATGCCTGTTAATCACATATTATATACATGTCCACACTAGCAACGCAGCTTGGCCCGTACATTATCACATAAGCGCACCCGTACCTGTGTACGCACGCTGCTGCACACACACACACACACACACACACACACATACACACACGCACACACACTCAATCGCACACGCACACACATACTCGCACACTCATTCAAGCACGCACTTACACTCACTCACACAAACACACACGGACACACGTAGACTCCAGCAAACACTTTGAACACGGACTCCAGCAAACACTCCTGTTCCCTTCTCCATGTGCACACAGAGCGCTGAATCCTCAATGCGCGTTTCCACTCCAAACCGTACGGACGGGCGGAGCCGGTATGCACGTGACAGTTCAGCAATGGGCGAACAGGGTACGAGCATCTGCCATGGGTATGGCTTCCTTTCATTGATTGTTTGTCCGTTCACTGAAGCAGCTCTTTTGTTATCCACCACGACGGAGACAAAAAGAAAGGTTCTCCCCTTGTTGTGTTATCCATTGTCCACTTGACAGTGTCCTCACTTTGTCAGTCACTGCATTTACTGAGTGAAAGAGAGCAGGCATGATGCCGCTAAGTGCCAAGGATACAGAAGGCACTTGCCACTTCTATCCACGACCGTGCCGAGCCAGCAAATGTGTTGCTGAAATACGCGTGCCTGGTTTAAGCATGCCTGCAAGTCTGAACTTGCAAGTACAACAGGTTTGACATAGGAACAACCGCGTGCATGTGTTCTTGCTCATTCATTTACGCATGCTGTAACACACAAACACACACACAAATATTCACTTTCACACACGCACACGCACACACACACACATTCACACACGCAAACACACACATCTGCACCAGGAGGTGACATGGGTGACAGCTTTGTGAACGTGGACACCATGCCAGCTGGAGGCTATACGCACATGGGGGACACAATCCCCTCCGTCACAGCCACCGTCCAGACTCAACAGCAGCAGCAGCAGCAGCAGCAGCAGAGAGGCCCTAGCTTGTATGAAACGCGCGAGAACACCCCCATTCGTCCTCCTAGCAGCGCCACTGCCAACTATGGTACCCACAGCAACAGCAACGGAGGAGGAGGAGGTTGGCCGGGGCCCTCTATGAGTTCAGGTATGCAAGGTTGGCCGTGACAGTATGAATGGTGTGCATACTGAGTTTTTGAGTCGTCTGGTCTTCTAACGCAAGGTCATTCACCGTGAGCCTGATCAACCCTACTGGCATGGCCAACGCCTTGGACACGTGTCTGTCTGCTTAGTTGATACGTAGTTGTGAGCACGCAAAATCTCCCATGCTGGTTCAAGTCAGATATGGTGTTATGGCCTTTACAAGCCGGAGTCAATTGACCAGCAGGCACAAAAAGGTAATGGGCTGCCCCACTGCATACGCACCTGTACCTACCACACACACACACACACACACACACACATACACACACACGCACACATACAAGCACTCACATTTATACGTATAGACGCACAAAAAGAAGCACGCTTAAAACACATACACACACATTGCAGGTGGCTACGCAGAGGACGAGCCTGCCATGGAGGGGGATTCAGTACTGATGGGTACAATGGGCCCTATGGGCAGCACGATGGTGAACATGGGGACGATGGCTGCAGGGGGAGGAACGTGGGGGGCGGGGACAGGTGCGGGCACACACACACACACATACACACACATACATGCACATGCTCACAATACCCACATATCCACACACACTTATACACATATACAAATGCATACACACACATACACACACACGATGCACCTACATGCACCATAATTTGCACACGCACGCATTGATCAATGCCATGTCACAAGACCGAGAGTTCACTTGAGGCTGAAATCGTCTGATGTTGCAACGTTGCGTCATAATGCTGCCTCAAAAGCGTGACTTATGTTTGCATGCGCAACCTCAAGGCTGGGCACCTCATTCAAGTGATTATATCAAACGAAGAAAATGGTAGGGTGCAAGTAACAAAATGTGCAATAGGCCCACAGGCTTGGAGGAGTGGTCAGGGAGTGATGCCCCTCCTGTAATACTCCTCCAAGCTGGGCAAGGTTGCGTACACATTTGGGCTGCGTAAAAACTGGTGGAAGAAGAGTGGTATTCTGGCTATTGTGGATTGAGTGGCTGGAAACATACATGGCGGTGTGTTTTATTTTTACACAGCTCACAGGCTAGGGCCTCAAAACTTACCTGTGCAGCGCGCACAGCATATGCAGAAAGCAAGGGTTTAGCACAAACTTGTGAGCTCTTGCCCACCCCCTTTTGTGTGCCACCTCGCGTTCTGCAGCATCATAAGATCTGACCAGAACCCTAGTTCATTGTTCATCGTACCTTGCTGTACTCGTCCCGCACCCCAAATGTAAGACACGTGTTGTGAAATCCTACACTTTCCCTCTCGAACCCAGGAAATAGTTATGTTTAACCCTTACTGCATGAACCCCGCAGGGTTTCCAGCCCTGTTCAGCACCAAGAATAATAATGGCTAACACATTATTTACAACTCCGCAGGGTTGATATAGGTGTTTATTATATTAATGGGATAAAGTACTTGAGTAATGGGAATTGAATATATGTTAGGTATATTAAACAATGGGGCAAAGTATTTAGTAATGGGTATTAAGTTAAGGGGTGAGCAAAACCACTATTAATGCAGGGTTTTATAAAGCAAGGTACAGTATACAGATATTAGCAGGATCGTCATAAATAAATATATAGGTATATATATAAATACGTGCACGGTTTTGGCCATCCTTGCGCATCACCAATGACAGGAACCACGGCAAGTAGGTCAGCAACAAGTAAAAAATCTTGCCAAGCCCGTACAACGCAGCGTGTTCCTTTCTCAACATACTGATCAACAAATGCAGCCGTTGTACTCTTTACCGAGGCCCTATGACTAACGAATGTGGTCACAATAATCACAATAAATTTGAACTGTGATCCAAGCAAGTAAACTTTCATTCTACCTTGCGCCCACAGCATTTCCACAGTTTGGCCCTTTTACCATAAGTGCAGTCACAGTTTTTTCATACAAACATGCATACTGTGATAAAGCATGTCTCTTTTAATCTACCTTGCGCCCACAGCATTCCCTGAGTTTGGCCCTATGGCCGGCACCCTCCCTCCTCTCCCCCAAGGCAACAGCCAGTACGGACAAGCCCATGTCAGCCAGCCTTACAGGTAAAGGCCTAGCCAACGTAACACATTGTTGCAGCTTACCATAAGTACCACGGATGGTGCTATAAAGGCCAGCGCATCGCATATGGCGTGCTGTGTGAGGGACAGGCATAACGAGGCTACGCACACACGTCATAGTCATAGCACACCACTTATAGACACACACGTGTGCATGCGTAAGCCAGCACTGCTGACATGAGTCAACTGCTCTTTTTGGGGGAAGTTGCACGCTCCACTAGCAGGCCTGGTCAGCATGGGGCGCTTGTATACGGTCAACCAGGATTATGTCATGAAGCTGTACTGATAACTAATACAGTGCACACAAATTATTGGTGCAGAGCAAAACAAGATGAGCACACAGAACGCGTGACTGATACATGTATCACCACAGGTAGTTTTGTCTCTATGCTGCTACCCTTGCACATAAGTATCACTAAATCTGGTCGCATTCACACAGCTGACATGTAAGTAATCTTCCTGCAAGCACACCCGAGCAGGGCCAAACATCCCTCTCTTCAATTGTCTGCTCTTCACTCTGTGTGCCCCAGTCTGCTTGCTTTGCACACAATTTTCCTGAAACAAGCGCCCGCTCTTAACCTTCCCCCTGTTGTGTGAAGGCAAGCACCTAGCAGCAGCAACAATGTCAGCCAGTCCCCCCCACCACCCCCCAGCTATGACGCGCACGCAGCATCCCCACGTCGGCCCTCACCCCCTCCAGCCAGGAGAGTCGAGCAAGCATTGTGGGTAGAGGTTGCTAGTTCAAAGTTGTGGCAGAAGCCCTTAATCAGCTACAGTCGCAGCTGTGCAGCTACCTTTGATCAGGAGTGCAAGTGCTCCTGTGCGTCTCTTTTATGCGTAGCTATGAGTTTTCGCACATGCACCCTGGCCCACATATACACACACACATGCACGTACACACACACACACACACACACACACACACACACACACACACACACACACACACACACACACACATGTTTCTACCTTGCTGCGCCTGTCTGTAGCACTGGTGGCAATCCTCAAGGGTCGTTTGGTAAAGCCAGTGCAGACTATAGCTCTGGGTTTGAGGATGATGCAGATGAGAGCCCTTACGAGAGTGACTTTGAGGATTATGAGGACCAAGAGACCATCAACCAGAAGTGCAAGCTGCTCTCAAACATAGAAGGTTTGTGCCCGTGTGGAAGAGGCAGGCATGCTGGCGTTGTGTGGAAGAAAGCATGAAGTTAAGAGAAAACTCAAATTGGGAACAGGAAAATGACTGATTTACCATTGCGAGTAATAAGTATGGCTCATAGCATTCAGTAGCCCTTTTCTGCAGAAGCACACCTTCAATCTTGCTCTAGCATGTCTTTAAACAAGAGTGGTTGTGTGCAAACTCACGTTCATGTCTTTGTCGCAGACCTAGAGCGCACCCACGGACGCAGTGGGTTCAGCGACACCCGTGCCATATCCCAAGTCAAAGAAAGTGTGGGCATGACAACAAAGACAGGCAAAGCAGCTGCCTTGCGCGAAAGATGCCAGCAGGTGAATTGCACGACAGGCTCCTCTTGGTTTAAAGCTTTCTTTGTGGACAAGGTGTATATCTCTGGAGCCTGCTTATTTGGCACTTTGCTCTGATGCAGCACTAAATCAAACAGCCAATGCCACGTTCTGCTACACCGACATTTCCTTGACCCCTCAAACTTGCAGTCGCTCGGACGCATGTTTCCAGAGGTGTATGCCTACCTGCGTAAAATGCGAACGCTGGACTCCCTTGGTGAGTGGAGGGATGAGGGAGGAAAAAAGAAACAAGAAGAAACTACGCAGGCATGGAATAGTACTGCATTGCTGACTGTAATAAAAGCTGTTAGACAATTGGATGCTCCACTGTGTCCCCGCAGTAACCCATCCTGTCTGACCTGATCCACGTTGTACGCCTGCCTCTACAGATGAAAGCCAGATTCAACGGGCGTTGCAAGAGCTCGTTGGCAGGGACCCGGAGATGTTGAAGGGCTGTTTCCTTGTCGATCAACTAGTTTTTCAAGAAACCTGCCACCAGTTGTTCTAGATATTATATTAAACTCAGAAGATAGAACGCGGATTGCGACTGAGTGTCCTGCTTGCCAACGACAAGTGAAACAGCAGCATTAAGTCCAGTCATCCTTGGGGTGCAGAAAAGAGAAGTTACGACTGGTCGGGATCCACTCGTAAATCGGCTCACATATCGTTAAAACAGGTTGCACGATTGTCCGTCTTCTTGATTACAAAATATATACATATTATTTATTGGAGTGAATCAAGGATGCGAGACTGTCTGCCAGTTCGCTTGGTGTGTGCCATCCTGGCGTGCAGCGTGTATGCTGCAACACAAACACCTCAAGCAGGTGGCCTGGACACAGACGGGCGCAAAGTTGTTGAACAGGTAAAATATTTGTTGGTCATGTGACCTGTAATGTGCCCTCTTCCCCTCATCATCTACTCTTCTCTTCTCACACAGCTCACCAAACTTGCCAAATTTACGGATGATCCAAACCCGGCGGTGACACGAGTGCTGTTCACCCAGCAAGACATGCTTGCACGAAGGTACACAACAGAGTTCTGTGGCGCACTCAGAAAAAGACTTCACTCGTTTGCGTGCACATAAACAGCTTTATGCACATACGCTCACACACACACACACACACACACACACACACACACACACACACACACACACACACACACACACACACACACACACGCACACACACACAAGCACGCACGCACGCACGCACGCACACACACACACACACACACACACACACACACACACACGCACACGCGCACACACATACATATAAACATACATACACACACAGGCACATTACATCTACTCACACACAAACGCATATGCACACATAC
>Ga0307968_1001902_pt1:0-15000 | contig 17241 bp, 24 predicted proteins | sample OrgLakmetagen650_FD_201834 | JGI IMG/M metagenome (GOLD analysis project Ga0307968, IMG submission 201834) | Saline water microbial communities from Organic Lake, Antarctica - #650 | ecosystem: Environmental > Aquatic > Non-marine Saline and Alkaline > Saline | place: Antarctica: Organic... | reverse complement strand
CAGGGTCAAAATAAACATATTTATTTTAGAATGCCCCCTGCATGCATGCATGCATGGCAAAAATCAATATTTATGTGGGGTGTTATCCCTAAAGTACGGTATGCACAGGGTAGAGGGTGCAGAGTTCGTCGTCAATGAAACTAGGTGTCAAACCAGTTCAAACGGCAGAGTATGGTTCAGTGCAATGCTTGTTTACATCGCTGCTAGCGGTTTGGCAGCGTTCTGAGCAAACTTGATCTTGGCATGTGCATGCATAGCTGGCAACACAACTGGAAATAAGCAAGCTCCCGCCCCAAAATAAAATGTATCGATACTCAATCTGTGCACAGCTGTACACGTACAGTAGTGAAAAGTAGTACTTGTGTACAGATGCAACAATTCCCAGTGCACAGGTAAGCACGTACAGAAGCAGAAATGAGAATAAGGAACCGAGTAGTAAGTTATAACGTGCACAGATGAAACATTTGTTACATTTCCCAGTGCACAAGTAAGCACGTACAGAAGCAGATATAAGAAATAGGTAACGAGCATGAGCGCACGCTCCCGCATACAGATGCATCTCAAAGGTCTGCACCCACTCGTAAATGCTCGCGCACACAGGTGGGCCAAAAGATATACCAAGGCATGGAGGGCAAGCCAGCTGATGCGTGCATTGAGGCCACTGCGCTGTATTCAGTGGTCTGGGCTTTTGAGGCCTCCCTGCCCCAAAAGGCACGCGCGTTTTTCAACATCCTCGTGCGTCAAATGAGTGCACGCACCATCACGTACACAAAGGTAGGAGAGATGGGGGGGGGGGTAACTTTCATTCCTGCAATTCTTTGTTACATTGCATTTGAACCCTACTTTGTCTTTTTAGGCGATTGTGTGCCGTGGTGCATGCTGTGGAGTGATTTTGTGTTGATGCAAGGGTGTTCAAGCGCATCAATTTTGGGTAGCCCCTGTCTTGCTCGTGTGAGCCCTGTTTGAGGTCCACACTGTCAATATGAAGCTACTTCAATGCTTGCTGCAATGAAGGGCTGCAGTGACACGCACCCTCACCCTCACCCTCACCCTCACCCTCACCCTCAAACTCAACAAACACACAGACACATAAACACACGCAAACGCACACAAGCCCTCACCACTGCCGTTGCTATACCTTCATTGCGTGCACACAGACCAAATTTGGAGAGACGACGGATCACAGCTCATTGGGCTTTCAAGTGTCAATGCCCCCAGATGGCCAGGTCTTTGACTTCATGTTTGACTACGACAACATTTGGTGGGTGCATGTGAATAAAACGACACCAGCCTGTTTTTTCCATCAATGCTCACATGTTGGATTGTTGTGTGTTAGATTGCGTACGATGAACTTGACAAAATGTTTGGTCTTGAGTTTGTGCATCGCGTTCGTCTTGCTCGACACGCCCAGCAGGCGGTAATGGTGAGATTATTGTGCAGCCACTCGAATCACACTAGTCAGAGTTGCGTGCTCTTACTGCTCTGAGCAGGCTGCAGGACAGCAGGCATGACACACAGGCATGACATACAGGCATGCATGCTCTGAGCAGGCTGCAGGCATGCTCTGAGCAGGCATGCTCTGATCAGGCTGCAGGACAGCAGGCATGACATACAGGCATGACATAGCTTAGTAGGCTGCAAGACACAAACATGACACAAACAAACAAATGTCTGAACCTGTAACCATTCGGTCCAAAGATCCTTTCCCTCTCCTTTCTAGCATCAGAGGTCGGCTGTCGGCGTTGCGTTTTGCTGAACATGTGGCTTCCAGTTTGTGAACATGTGTGTGAACATGTGGCTTCCAGCGTGTGTGAACAGGCATCCGCAAAAGGATCTCAAGGATGAGCACTGCCGGTAGCAAGCATTTAAATTGTATCACTCATCTTTCCGGTTGAATCTGAGTGCCTTGGTATTATGGAACCATAAGTTGAAATCTGGCATCATAATTTAAAATTTGGCATTGCTGTAGCAGCGCTGGGCCTGCAGGCCATCTTTCTTGTTTATCCTTTTAAGTTTATTGGTGTATTGCTGCAGAGGCCAGTGCTTCTGTTTGTTTTGTGCACAGTCGGGTATCCTCAAAGGGCTGTGTGAATGCGCTGCTTACCTCCACTTGAGCAGCATCAACAAATCTTTCACAACTCCTTTGCACACGTGTGTTTTGCGCACAGTTGGGTCCGCTGGACGGACCGTGTGGATAGGATGCACTAATTACCTCCACTTGAGCAGCATCAACAAATCCTACACAACTCTTTTATACACGTGTGTTTGGCGCACAGTTGGGTCCGCTGGAAGGACCGTGTGGATAGGATGCACTAATTACCTCCACTTGAGCAGCATCAACAAATCCTACACATCACCTTTGCACACGTGTTTATGGTCCACAGTTGGGTCCGCTGGAAGGACCATGTGGATGCGCTACTGGACCCTAATGCCATTGCTGGCATGGGGCCTCATGCTTTTGTGCCATTTGGAGTGGCCAATCTGATGGGACAGGTGTGTGTGTGTGTTTATGTGTGTGTGTGTGTGTGTGTGTGTGTGTGTGTGTGTGTTTGTGTGTGATGGGAGGCAGAGGCAGAGGCAAAAACAAATCTTGCATTCTCAACAAAACCCCCAGTGGCCAATCCGATAGGACAGGTGGGATGGGAGGCAGAGGCAGAAACAAATCTTGCATTCCTATCAAGACCCCCAGTGATATTCTTCTCTCTTTGAGGCGGAGGAGTTTTACGGTACCTGGTACCTAAGTAAATCCGATTCCTTGATTAATGTGTGGAGTAGGTTTCACGGCCTGTATAGTTTTTCTATATTTATTAGGAAAGCCCTGCATCTTTGTTGTGTGCTTGTGAGAAGGCCAATTTGCTTGGGCAGGTGCGGCGAAGCTCAGGAGAGGGTGGGTCATGCGTTTTGGTCGACTAAGAGGGGGCTCCTATGTTTTTTGGTGTGCTGTTTTGTGTGTGCTATTTTGTGTGTGCTGTTCGATGTGTGCTGTTTGGTGTGTGTGCTGTTTTGAGTGGCCGGGTAGCCAAATTGATAGGCAGGCAGGAGATGAGGTGCAACCCTAGGGGGAAATCTCGAAGGGTTTGGTACGTGCAGGATGACAAATCTTCAAGCCTCTGTGGAGGAAGCTGTGGAGGAAAAGGAAACGATAGCAGTGCAGACGGTGTGAGGCAGCTTCCTGACATTAATGGTCAAGGCTGGTGCAGATAAAAGGCCATCAATGTGCGAAGGGTGTAAGTGGGAATCGATTGAGGTCGTTGTGCTGAGGCCTTGCGGGTGCAGGTGAGGGTTGGTTGGAGGGAGGCAGGGCTGGACAGGCTATCTCAGCCCATGTGAGGAAAAAAGAGAGGAGAGAAGAGAAGAGAAGAGAAGAGAAAAAGAGTAGGGTTGGCCAGAACCGTATATATACACCAAATATGATCGTATACTTGGTGATTTTCCTGCCAAAAATACCGTGTATACACCAGACACACACATGTAATATATATATGTATGGCTTTGGCCATATATATGGTTTTGGCCAACCCTACCCGTGTGTGCATGAAACATAACTTGTTGCACCAAAATGTGGATGAACGGCATCAGCATTGTGTTTGCTGGGCTTCAAGCAAGTCACAGTAATGAGTTTCCAAGAACCTCCCCCAAGACAATCGCACCTCGTTTATGAGGTCGCAGAGGAGGTCGCTTGAAAATAGCGCTCTACAATTCATCTGGAATGACACGACAAGGAAAAGATGAAGGTCTGCGTCAAAGTGAGCTCCTCATGGCGTCAGGGCCAGCCTAGTCTGCCACGCTTTAAAATCCCATTCTGCCACACTTTTAAATCCAAAGTCATGCCACGCTTGCCTGCCTGCAGCTGTGGTGTGCTATGAAGAGTTGCTGCAGTCACACAGCAACTATTTTGCACAAAAGACCACTACACACGTCAGTTGACAAAAAACACACGTCAGTTGACAAAAAACACACGTCAGTTGTGGTTTTGAAAAAGATGTCTGAGGGGCATGAAGCAACGCAATGACTGCACAAGGCACAAGCTCAAGCCATCATTCGAAACACCTGAGCAATAGTACGATGACACTTACAAAATGCCTGATGTGCAATCACTGCACAAGGCACAGGCATCAAGCCATCATTCGAAACACCTGAGCAATAGTACGACGACACTTACAAAATGCCTGATCTGCAATCACTGCACAAGGCACAGGCATCAAGCCATCATTCGAAACACCTGAGCAATAGTACGACGACACTTACAAAATGCCTGATCTGCAATCACTGCACGAGGCACAGGCATCAAGCCATCATTCGAAACACCTGAGCAATAGTACGACGACACTTACAAAATGCCTGATGTGCAATTACTGCACAAGGCACAGGCATCAAGCCATCATTCGAAACACCTGAGCAATAGTACGACGACACTTACAAAATGCCTGATCTACAATCACTGCACGAGGCACAGGCATCAAGCCATTATTCAAATCACCTGAGCAATAGTACGACGACACTTACAAAATGCTTGGATTGAGCCTGCGTCCAACCTTACACGAGTGCTTCTTTCCTCCGTTTATCATCAATGGAGAATGTGTTGCTGCTTCATAGGTCAGCTCGGTGGTGCGTGATCAATGAAGAATGTGATCAATGTGATCAATGGAGAATGTGTCACTGCTTCGTAGGTCAACTCGATGGTGCGTGACTGCATTTTCCTCCGTTTAATAATGGAGAATGTGTCACTGCTTTGTAGGTCAATTCAGTGGTGCGTGACTGCATCGCCACAGCAGATAACCTGCCAGCACTGTACCTCATGCGGCTGCTGCTAGGCAGCCGCTCTAACATCTTGCTCATGGGCCCCACAGGTGTGTGTGTTCATATCTATGTGTGTGTCTGTGCGCACGTGTGCGTGCGTGTGTGCATGTCAGGTTGTGTTTATGTATAAATCTGAATTGTTGACGTCACCGCACATGTATTGTGACAGAAAAGCAGGTTTTATCACGCCTTGTATGTTGCAGCCTTCAACCTAGCAGCCCAGTGCAACATATGCAAAACCAGCATTGTTTCTGATATTCTATCTGTGCATGACACTGAGCGTAACCCATTTCGCTCTTAGCAGATGCATCAGAAGCTTGTTCGATAAGTTTTGCCAAAGGACCTGCTGGATCTGCTGGACCTGCTTGACATCATACAACACCAAAACCCTAGTAGAGTCTGTCCTCGTGCTTTTGTGTGCATGTGCCCAACCCCTCATGTGTGCATGTTCTCACACCCTCGTGTGTGCATAAGCTCATACCCTCATGTGCGCAAGTGCCCACCCCGTCATGTGTGCATGCACTCACCCCTTCATGTGTGCATGTGCTCACACCCTCTTGTGTGCATGTGCCTACACCCTTGTGTGTGCATAATCTCACACCCTCATGTGTGCATAAGCTCACCCCCTTATGTGTGCATGTGCCCACCCCCTCATGTGTGCATGTGCTCACACCCTCATGTGTGCATAATCTCACACCCTCATGTGTGCATAAGCTCACCCCCTCATGTGTGCATGTGCCCACCCCCTCATGTGTGCATGTGCTCACACCCTCATGTGTGCATGTGCCTACACCCTCGTGTGTGCATAATCTCACACCCTCATGTGTGCATAAGCTCACCCCCTTATGTGTGCATGTGCCCACCCCCTCATGTGTGCATGTGCTCACACCCTCATGTGTGCATAATCTCACACCCTCATGTGTGCATAAGCTCACCCCCTCATGTGTGCATGTGCCCACCCCCTCATGTGTGCATGTGCTTACACCCTCATGTGTTGTGCATGTGCTTACATGTTCTCACTGTCATGTGTGCATGTGCTTACACCCTCCGCTTTACACAGGCACGGGGAAGACTGCGCTGGTGCGGGCTCTCTTGCAAAGTGCAGACAACTGGATGACTTCTGAAGACCAAGATTTAATCGTGGAGATGGATTACAAGTCTAGGAAGGAGGAGCCACCACCACAACAGCAGCAACAGCAGCAGCAGCGAGCACAATCAGATGCCCTGAGGAAGTCTGCGGCCGGGCAGACTCTGCTGCAAGGTGCTTGTGTGGGTTGTGAGGGGGGGGGGTGTAATCAAGTTTGCCCCTGTGGGTGTGTTTGTGTGTACTTTGTGAGGGGGAGAGAATGGGAACGGGATATATATTTGTGTGCATGTGGATGTGCACTCTGTTTGGGTTGCCCACAGAGGCCTTCTGTATAGGTTGCTCACAGAGGCACTTTGGTATTGGTTGCATGTGGATGTGCACGCTGCATGGGTTGCCCACAGAGGCACTTTGGTAGTGGTTGCATGTGGATGTGCACTCTGTATTGGTTGCCCACAGAGGCCCTCTGTAATTGGTTGCATGTGGATGTGCACTCTGTATTGGTTGCCCACGGAGGCTTTCTGTATGGGTTGCCCACAGAGCCACTTCGGTATTGGTTGCATGTGGATGTGCACTCTGTATTGGTTGCCCACGGAGGCCTTCCGTATGGGTTGCCCACAGAGGGCCTCTGTATTGGTTGCATGTGGATGTGCACTCTGTATGGGTTTGCCCACAGAGGCCCTCTGTAATTGGTTGCATGTGGATGTGCATTCTGTATGGGTTGCCCACAGAGGCCCTCTGTAATTCGTTGCATGTGGATGTGCACTCTGTATGGGTTGCACACAGAGGCCCGGAGGCTGAGCAACGCACATGATTAGAGTTGGCCAGAACCATGTATATACGGTGTATACCATAGGGTACCGTAACCAATCCGAGGTTTGAAATAACCCAATTAATAAGCCCCAATGCGAGCAATGCGAGGGGGGCAACACATAATTAATAAACACAATGCGAGCCTATGCGAGGACCTTCTGGCCCTTTGAGCTCCACCTGCATGCGTATGCATGCGCGTGTGCACGCGTACGTATACGTGCTTGTGCACGTGTGCGTGCGCGTACGTGCGTGTTTGTGTGCGTGTGCGCGTATTTGTGAGCGTGCGTTGTGTACGTGCGTGTGTGTACGGTGGTGTGCATACATGCGTGCATGCATTGTGTACTTGTGGGTGCGTTTGTATTTGTGTGTGCGTGTGTGTATGTGTGCACTCGTGTACGTGTGCATGCGTGTACGTGTGTGCATGCGCGTACGTGTGTGCATGCACGTACGTGTGTGCATGCACGTAGGTGTGTGTATGTGTGTATGCGTGCAGGGACGTGTGCGTGCGTGCACATGGGAAGGGAATGAAGGCGCCCTTCCTCTTGGTCCTTCCTCCCCAATAGAGGGCCAGCCTGCCAAGCTGTTTGTCCACCTTGGGGGCCTTGATCTGTTGGATTGCCTGTCCCCGTTCATACTTAAAATTAATGAATTAATTACAACGCAATCTTCGTGAGGCCCTTGTAACTTGGATATTAAATTGCTCCCGACACACCGCAAGGGGGTCAAAACAGTTCACGTAGCGCGGTGATATAAGTACCCTACGGTATACGGTATTGTTGGCAGGGAAGTCACAAAATACAGTCATGTGCGGTGTATAGTATACAGTTCTGGCCAACCCTTCATAGGATGATTAGGCAAAATACGCCCTTACAAAAAACGTACAGAACCCAAAACCGCTGTCCTATCTTCCGACTCAGGGACATGTGAGCCAGATTAGGAGATCTTGCTTGTGAGACATGGTCAGTGCATTGAAAGCACCTTGCGTGCTCACAAAGCCTTTCTTGTGACTTTCATCTTAGGAATTTTAGGGTTAAATGCGCAACACGGATTCCTCTCACAGTCCACACATTGTTTCTCTCACAAGTTCCTCTCACGGTTCACACAGGCGAGAACGAAAGCACGCATGGCAAGAGCCCTTTCGTCCCCATGAGCATTAACTTGTCGTCACAGTCAACTGCATCAAACACAAGCCACATCATTGAGAGCTACCTGCTGAAAAGAAGGAGGGGGGTGCTGGGCCCACCAGTGGGGAAGGTGCGTTGCCCATAAGTATATTTGTGTATGTATGTATGTGTGTATGTATGTATGTGTGTGTGTATGTATGTATGTGTGTGTTGTGTGTGTGTGTGTGTGTGTTTGTGTGTGTGTGTGCGTACATTGATGTTTACATATGTATGGTAGTGTGTGCATGCACGTGCGTGTGTGTAATAGTGTTTGTGCTTGTATGCATGTGTGTGTGCCTAGTGTCGCAAAACCTCAACTAATCAGGAGCATCTACTTTTTAACCTGAAGCAAGGCCCAGGACGCACAAGTGTGTTTGTCCCTCAGAGATCGCATTGGCCTTCGGAATTTTTTGATGATTGGTGATACATCATATATCCCTAAGCTGCTTTGTAACCTTGGCTTGATCTTTGCTTGCGTGGTTCTGCAGATCGCTCTGATGTTTGTGGATGACATGGGAATGGCTGGCAGGGACGTGCACGGCACTCAGGTAATAATTGATCAGTGTACTGCTTGTTTGCTCTGATGTTCAGTGTACTGCTCTTGTTTGCTCTTGTTTGCTCTGATGTTCAGTGTACTGCTCTTGTTTGCTCTTGTTTGCTCTTGTTTGCTCTGATGTTCAGTGTACTGCTCTTGTTTGCTCTGATGTTTGTGGATGACATGGGAATGGCTGGCAGGGACGTGCACGGCACTCAGGTAACAATTGATCAGTGTACTGCTTGTTTGCTCTGATGTTTGTGGATGACATGGATGTGGCTGGCAGGGACGTGCACGGCACTCAGGTGTGCCTGGCACTCAAGTGCGCACGGCACTCAGGTAACAATCGATCGGTGTACTGCTTGTGTGGCAATTTGGGAACGAATCAGGTGTGTTCTCCTACTAAACACATCTGGTAGAGGTGTGCTCGTGTGAAGGGGTCGAAGCCAAAAGTGCTATGAGTTGTCTACACAGAGCACATCTGGTAGAGGTGTGCTTGTGTGAAGGGGTCGAAGCCAAACGTGCTGTGAGTTGTCAATACTGTTTGGGGGCACGCATCGGAACAAGGGACTCATGAACCACACCTGGAATTATGAATCACACCTGGAAATCCTGCTGGTGCAAGTACCACAATGGAAGCGATCGAATCGAATATTTAGGTCTTTATAAGTTTGGAATCACACCTGTAATCACACCAGGGGATAATGGCTCACACCTGACAGAAGATTGTAAAGTGCATTAGGTTGCACAAAGAGTTGGTAGGTAGCACTCTCATAGGAGAACTGCTGGTTTCACCGCTGTGTCATGCACTTTTGAATCGCAGGACGTGATCCTTTAAACTAACTCTTTTTGCCTGACGTGCTGCCCCAATCAACACTTTGCACACGTGCATGTACACACACTACCAGACATATGCAAAAACCAATGTACACACACACACACAACACACACATACAAACATTTACACACACACACACAAACATTTGCACACACACACACACACACGCACACACACACACACAACACTCTGAACACGTGCTCTGTCACTCCAACGCATCTTTTCTCAAAGGTCACGCCTCCTATACAGATCTGGAAAATGTCAAAAACGATTACATGTATATTGTAGAAAAAGGTGCATACACGGCACTTTAGCAGCTAGGGCTATATACGGTGTGTGCATGCAGTTCTGGCCAACCTTAGCTTCATACCTTCTGCCTCAAAACCCTTTGCCAGCAATGAGCACTACTGATCAAAAGTAGGGTTTGCCAGAACCTTATACGTACACCGTATATGACCGTATATTTGGTGATTTCCCAGCCAAAATTACCGTACATGAATACACGTATATAAATGGTTCTGGCCAACCCTAATCCAAGCAAAACACACGTCTTGATGCAGGAGCGTGCACGTGCACTGCAACAAGCATCGCACACGCATACACACACACACAAGATCACGCTCCACGTAATTCATCATGCACAATAGCACACACCGCACGTAACACACAATTCACACGCACATGCACACACACACACAAAATCACGCTCCACGTAATTCATCAGGCACAATAGCACACACAGCACGTAACACACAATTCACACGCACATGCAGTCAGCCTTGGAGCTCCTACGCCAGTGGTGCAGCATTGGGGGATGGCACGATGAACGCAAAGCAACATTCAAGACAGTTACAGACACGCAGCTTGTGGGCTGCACCACCATAAACCCCTTGAAAAAGTCGTGAGTATGTAGAGCTGGCCAGAACCATACATTATTTATAGGTATATACGGTGTACACACGGTATCTTTGGCAGGGAAATCACCATACATATGGTCATATACGGTGTGTATATACGGTTCTGGCCAACCCTATGAGTATATGACCACGTCCAAAGGGTTGTGCACATATGTTGAGAGGGATGTTGATGCAGGCACTTCCTGGCTGCCTCCAACCTTGTGTGAACTGTGATGACCTACGTTGGCTGAAGCATATAGCAATTGCTGCCTACCACACTGTACTGATTTTTTAAAGCCTGACACCGCAATGCACCAGAGGCTGTGTGTTGCTAAGCTTGACGCACTACGGGCTTTGTGTGTGCTGCATGAGTCCGCCTCACAGGCAACTCACGAGCCTTTTTTGTTCTTCTAGGAGTGGCTTGTGTGCACCGTTGCATTGTGTGCTGGTGTGTATGTGCATGAGTATGTGCATGTGCATGTGTGGGTTGTGTGCACATGTATGTGTGAGATTTGACTGTTGCAGTGTTTTTGTGTTTGTGTGCATGTGCATGTGTGAAATGTGTGAAATGTGTGTACACAATACCTCGTACATCCACGTCTTGTGTGGCAAGCCATCCATCAGCCTTTTGCAATCCATTTTGTCCTGCTTGCAGCGTATGTTCTCTGGGGGGGGGGGGGTAACCAGGAAGGCGTGTTGCATGTTCTAGCTTGCTGTTTGTCTAAGCTCTAAAATTTTGGTTTTGACACTTTGCAGGGTACCTGATCGCCTGCTGCAGTACATGTCGCTCGTGGCCCTGCCTCCTATCAGCCATGCAGGCTTCACACTCATATTTACAGCGGTTCTCAAGAGGTAGGCTCATCAGTGTGTGTATCTCTTTGTATTTGTGTGTGTGTGTGTGTGTGTGCTTGTGTGTGCGTGTGCGTGTGCGTGTGTGTGTGCGTGTGCGTGTGCGTGTGCGTTTGTGTGTGCGTGTGCGTGTGCGTGTGCGTGTGCGTGTGTGTGCGTGTGTGTGTGTGTGTGTGCATGCCTGTGTGAGTGCTTTGCAGGTGAACATGGCCACATCAATAACCTGCATGGAAATGTGTCACCAGCATGCATACCAAGGCATGTGTGTCCTCACCGCGGTAAATGTGTGTGTGTACTGTGCTGTGCAGGTACATGCAACCTATGACCACCGTCTCCAACGAACTGCTGCCTGCTTTGGTGTCTGCCACTATGGATGTGTATCGTCAGGTGGGTAGGGTGTATTGTCAGGTGGGTAGGGTGTACAATATGGATGTGTATCGTCAGGTGGGTAGGGTGCACACTATTGATGTGTATCGTCGGGCGGGTAGGGTGCACACTAAGGATGTGTATCGTTAGGTGGGTAGGGTGTATTGTCAGGTGGGTAGGGTTCACAGCTGTACTGTCAAATAGGTGTGAAAGCAACTGGAAGGATGGTTAGAAAGAGCTGGGGTTTAGATTCAGATTTAGGGTTTAAATTTGAACATATACACATACACATACACATACACATAAACGTACAATGCACACCTAGAAGCATTACATACACGTACACGTACACGCACGTCACGCACATGCACGCTGTACATGCACATACACGCACAACATACACATCCACATACACACACACACACACACTCGCACCCACATACCCACATGCACATGCACAGGTCACAGCCACCCTCCTCCCTGTCCCCTCCCGTCCCCATTACCTCTTCTCCATCCGACACGTGGGAGCTGTGTTCAAGTCCATGTTCCACGCCCACAGGGGCAGCCGCTCCACACCCTTGCAGCTGGTCAAGTTGTGGCAGCATGAGTGTGCGCGCGTGTTCCATGATCGTGTGGTGGACGCAAAAGAGCGCGAGTGGTTCATGACGACGCTGTCAGAGGTGAGTGAGTGATGCAGGTGATGCAGGTCAGAGGTGAGTGATGCTCTGGCAGGCTGGACCATACAGATGTATGTGCATGTGGGTGTGGGTGTGAGTGTGAGTGTGAGTGTGAGTGTGGGTGTGGGCGTGGGTGTGGGTGTGGGTGTGGTTGTAGGTGTGGGTATGGGTGTGGGTGTGGGTGTGAGTATGGGTGTGAGTGTGGGTGTGTGGGTATGGGTTGATGGATGTGGGTGTTTGTGTTTGATGCGAAAAAGGAGCGCAGTGTGTGCAACTGGCACACTTTGCTTTCAGAATTACGAATAAAAGTAGTGAATCAAACGTATGAAGCATTTTGCTCTCTTTTGTTCTTGTGTGTGCCCCTTTTGGTCATTTAATCTTCCAGCAGCAAAGAGTTCAGAGCACACACTTATGTCCATGCACATCCTAATACAATCATATCCTCCCCTCCTCCCTCACCTGACAAATACGCACACAGACACGCACTAACACACACACACACAGGCAAGCTTCAAGCACCTTGTTGAGTTTGCTGACCAAGGACAGCCTAACGCACGTGAAAACACACACACACACACACACACACAAACGCACACGCACACACACACACACGCACACTCCCAGGCAAGCGCCAAGCACCTTGTTGAGTTTGCTGACCCAGGACAGCCCAACGCGCGTGAAAACACTCACAAGCACACACACACACACACACGCACACACACACACACACACAGGCAAGTTCCAAGCACCTTGTTGAGTTTGCTGACCCAGGACAGCCCAACGCGCGTGACGTGGTGTTCTGCACGTTTGCTTCCTTTGGTGGGCAGCACTATGAACTGGCGGAGTATGTGCTGCGTCCTGACTACACGCCCACTCCTAAAGCCCTGTTGAGCGTAGGTGAGTGAACGGTTTTTTCAGGCACAAAGTGTGTGGATGTATGTATGTACTTACGTACATATGTCTGCATGCACGTGCGTTCATCAGTGTGAGGGCATGGGTGTTGTTGTGCATGGGTGTGGGCGTGGGTGTGGGTGCATGGGTGTTTTTGTGCATGGGTGTGGGTGTGGGTGTGGGTGTGGGTGTGGGTGTCAGTGCATGTAATTTCGATTAGATGGTAATGCACGTGGTGAATTTGAGCCTTTCATTTCATGCTAGCTGCGCCCAAGCTCCGCAGAGGGGACATGTGAACGGAAAACGCTCCCAGGCGCAACAGTTTTTGGTGGAGGAGACTCACGGTACTTCGGGCCAATGTGTTTCCTTTTCCTTAATTGATGCAGGGAGAGTTTTGTTGCCTGCTTACTTTTTCTTTCTTTTTCATAACTGAATTGGTGTGTGTGTTGTGAATGAGTCTCGCTTACAATCGTGTTCCTACAAACCCACACCGACATCACAATGTTATGTAGGATTGGGCGCGCATGCATGCATTGCTGATGCCAAAATAATGAGTGAGTGCCCACGTACTTTAAAAATTTGCTGGTGTAGCAATTGAATAACGACAGATATGACCAAGATAAAACTTTGCTGAGCTAAGTTATGACCATGACAGAGATGAATATGACACCACTCTGCTGAGCTAAGTCATGGCCATGACAGAGATGAACATGATGCCACTCTGCTGAGCTAAGTCATGGCCATGGCAGATACGACCATGATTACACTCTGCTGAGCTAATTCATGTCCATGACAGAGATGAATATGATGCCACTCTGCTGAGTTGAATGTGAAACACGTGAACTCCGGTACTTGCAGTGCAGCGAAAGCGGTGTATGTTCCCTTTTTGTGTTTGCTTATTATGTTTTCTATCCTTTAATTGTCTCCGTCACATTCCCTCCCTCATGCACTTCAAGGTGCAGACAGAGTAATGCACTTCAAGGTGCAGACAGAGTAATGCACTTCAATGTGCAGACAAAGTAATGCACTTCAAGATGTAGACAAAGTAATGCACTTCAAGATGCAGAAAAAGTAATGCACTTCAAGATGCAGACAGAGTAATGCACTTCAAGGTGCAGACAAAGTAATGCACTTCAAGATGCAGACAAAGTAATACACTTCAAGATGCACACAAAGTAATGCACTTCAAGGTGCAGACAAAGTAATGCACTTCAAGGTGCAGACAGAGTAATGCACTTCAAGATGCAGACAAAGTAATGCACTTCAAGGTGCAGACAAAGTACCCCATCGATAAGACGAAAGTCATTAACAGCAATGCCCACGCACCTTTAAAGTTGCTGCTTAGCAAGCAAGTAGGGTTGGCTAGAACCGTATGTACACACCGTATACGACTGTGTTTGTGTGATGAGCTCCCCTGCGAAAGTTACCGTATACTGGTATATGTATAAATGCTCTGGCCAACCTAGCACTGCTTCACGTATCGACAGCGGTTTCAAACGTGGCAGTGCTGCTGACACAAGAGGAAAGAGCAGGGTTGGCCAGAAGCGTATATATACGCTGTATATGACAGTGTGTTTGATGAAATCCCTGCAAGAATTGACGCATATACACCGTATATGTATGGTTTTGGCCAACCCTACGACACAGCAATAAAAACCAACAGCTTTCAAATGTGACAGTACTTCTGACACAGAGGAAGGAGCAAGAAAGGGTTTTCACTATCACTATACTCAACTCTAACAAGTAAGGAGAACGTGACATAAGTAAATAATAATCACACAAAAAAATAAAACCCAGCACCCACACACATCTGTCACAGCCCCCACGTCGCCGCCTACGCGAGGAGATTCCCAAATTGCTGACGACCCACCTTCGACAGCGGACTCTGAGGATGTGGCCCCCCCCCTGGACGGTCTTACTGAAGGGGGGCCTCGTGATGAGCCACGTGACGGGGCTCTACCAAAGAAGTCAAGCCGCAGGTGAGGCTTGGCAAAGGTGCTTTGGGTGTGGGTGTGGGTGTGGGTGTGGGTGTGGGTGTGGGTGTGGGTGCGGGTGTGGGTGTGGGTGTGGGTGTGGGTGTGGGTGCGG